>Ga0129333_10001319_pt1 | contig 22289 bp, 14 predicted proteins | sample CPB6_08_DNA_FD_94474 | JGI IMG/M metagenome (GOLD analysis project Ga0129333, IMG submission 94474) | Freshwater to marine salinity gradient microbial communities from Chesapeake Bay, USA - CPBay_Sum_0.6_0.8_DNA | ecosystem: Environmental > Aquatic > Marine > Coastal | place: USA: Chesapeake...
GATTCCCTCGGTTACCGGGCCTGGATTGACGTGAGCACCTTCATTGACTTTTTGATTGTCAACGAATTTACCATGAACTACGATAGTTACGGACGCAGTACTTACATGTACAAAGAAAAAGATACCGACGGAGGAAAATTGTGCATTGGACCACCATGGGATTATGACCGAGCGATGGATTCGCCTCCGAGCTCGGGGTGGGTTTGGGAAAACTGCCATCCCTTATGGCCCTTCCCCTTTTGGTGGTCAAAAATGTACACCGACAGCGTGTACCGTCACGAACTGGCCTGCCGGTGGTTCAGCCTTCGGGAAAACGAACTAGCGAACGGGAAATTCATGGCCTTCATTGACAGCACTGCGAACTTGTTGTACCAAGGACCCGCAGAACGAAATTATGCAACATGGCAAACCTTGAACGGTATATCCTACCCTCAACAGGTGCTTAATCTTAAAATGTTCATGTACCAACGCCTTACATGGATCGACGAGACCTTAACGCCGTTTGGCGCGGAATTGCCCCTCGTACAAATTCCTGAGGACACTACGGTTTGTGTGGGAATCACCTACACCGCTCCCTACAATCCCTTGTACCAATACAATTGGAAACCCGGACCGGAAACTCCAGAAATCACCTTAACGAATCCGGGTCCCTATGTCCTTGAGGTCAGCGATGCCTTTGGTTGCGAGCGCAATCTTCCCATGAACGTTGGAATTTCGGCACCTGACACAACCTTCAACCACCTCCATATCGACGCAGAATATGTTTTTGCAGGAAATAACGGCAACAGCAGCCAATACCTATGGGATTTTGGAGATCAAACGCTGTGGGGGAATGGCCAGCAAGTATCGCACGTGTATGCGGTTCCCGGCATTTACACGGTTGAAATGAACGTTACCGATACTTTGGGGTGTATGGGAAAATCGTCGCAGACACTTCAGATTACTGAGGGCAGCATACAAGTGGGAATTCAACCCAACCCTTTCCAAAGCAATCCAACCGTTGTGCATAATTTACCGAGCGATAAAGCCTACACCTTTGAACTTTACGATGCGGCTGGGAGAAAACTTCAAGAATACATTTCGCCATTATCTCCGTTCACCATAGAAACCCAAGGAATGTCTCAAGGCTCCTATTGGTTGAAATGTATTTTTGAAGGGGAAAAGTTAAACCTATTAATGATCAATTTGAATTAACGAAATCGCTCCTTTGAACCATCGTTATGAAGGTACTCCCTTTCCAGCAACTATTCATTCGGCAGGAATTAGCCCACGGATCCTCGCTAAGCAACCAATTATCTGGAACTGCATCCATTAGGAATGCCGATTGGGAGGTGATTCAAAATTGCATTGAACAGGTACTTGAATTGCGGGAATGGCCATTTCTAAGGTTGAATGAAAATCGCACAGAATGGCAAATTGGGAATCAATTGAACGGAACATTAATTCTTAATGATTCGCCTACTAAGCCTCTTTCACTCGAGCATTTATGGACGATACATCTTTTTAAAGAAGGTGAAACCGTTGTACTGAAATTTTGTTTACACCACGCCTTGGGCGATGCCCATAGTTTTCAGTTGTTTTGGTCCGATGTTAAAACCTTGTATCAAAAAGGCAGGCTACTTCCTGCTGCCCTGAACGTAAATTTCGACTCGGGTTCAACTTCCCTGAATTTAGGTAACATTAAAACTATTCCACAGCTTGGATTAGGACCCATTGAGCGAATAACCCTTAACCTTTCAACGCAAAGAATCCAAAAGTTATACCACAAGTGTTTAGAACAAGGCATCTATGTGTCGACTTTTATGTTAGGTGCATTGCAGGATTGTCTGACTGAACTTGAATTAAATCTGGGAATTACCACACAAACGGGAATTGCATTACGAAATAGGTCCGGAAAAATTGCCAAGTCGGCATTTCTGACCCAAGTTAATTTTTTGCCCGTTGAACATGCTGGATTGACGGAATTGAAAAACCTCGAAAGCACCATAAAAAACTGTTTTAGAAATCAATCCCATCCACTTTTGCAATGGTTGACAGAGGATTCTCGATCAACGGCATTCAATGTACTTTTCTCCTATCAAAAAGAAGCCTACCAAGAAGTTGGAGATGACCTTGAAGCAGATTTTACCTTCCTTCCAACTGCAATTGACGAGAACTTGGTTTCGTTGCATGTGCTTGAATTTGGCGAGCATTCCATGAGCATTTCCTTTGATGTTCGAACGGATATTGCCGACCTTACCTTTTGGAGAAGCTGGATTTACCAATATCTGATGGTTTTAAATAGGGCAAGAAACCATGAGATCCCTGTATTAAAACTACCCAAAGCAGAAATTTTAGCAGGTCCTAAAAGCCTACCATTTTGGAGTGATTTCCTGAATGCGTCGGAGGATACAGTTGCTATAATTTGTGGAAATGATTCCATCACTTTCGGTTCCTTAAAACAACGTTTGACAAAAGCATCGGTCTTGCAAAAAGAACTTCTGCATCTAACCCCCAATAGATCGATCGAAACCATCGTTGAAATTCTTCAACAATGGTGGTTGGGGGGAAGTGTTACCTTCATGCAGGATAGGAATTTAAAGATATCAAAGGATCCTATTCTCTACGTATCCGAAACTACCGGCACCACTGGAGAACCAAAAACGATTCAAATATCGCGAACTGGCATTGAAAGCATGCTTATAGATTGGAAAGACCGCTTGCACATCGTAAGCAACTCCGTTCATCTCAGTATTGCGGACATGCGATTTGATGTGTTTTTCGGTGATTTATTCAGAAGCCTATTCTTGGGAACAAGATTGGTGCTAGCCACCGAGGAAGAACGATTATCTCCAACCAGCATACAAACTTTAATCTACCAGCACTGTGTTACGCATCTCGAGTCTACTCCATCATTTCTGCAGTTGATACTTCAACAAAACGGGACATTGAATGGTCTTAAACATCTCATTTGTGGATCCGAAGCCATGACTTCCTCTTTTTTTAATGCCGTTCAAAAGCTTACGACAACTAAGGTTTATAATAGCTATGGTTTAACCGAAGTGAGCATCGATTCGGCCCTTTGCGAACTTAAGAAAGTAAACGGCCAATATCCTGTTGGATGGCCCATAGGCGACCAATCCTTCCGCATTTGCGATGCTTCTGGAAAACTCCTTGCCGCAGGGATGTGGGGGGAATTGCACATCGAAGGTTCTTGTGTGGGAATACCGCTCGTATTGACCGAACGTTATTATTACCGGGAGGGGAACGTACTTGTGTATAAAACGGGAGACCGTGCCATGATTCATCGACATTACGGATTGATCGTATCGGGACGTTTAACCCATGATTTTATCAAAATTCATGGTAAAAGAATTCCAGTTAGTCGAATTGAACAATTGGTAAGCAGCCTTGGAACATTCAGCCATTGTTGCGTAATTCCTCATAATGGTTCTGCCGTATTGTTGCACAATTTACCCCATTCAATGGAAGAAATTCAATCCTTTCTGCTCGGCCATTTAACCCCCATTCAGTTGCCGGACATCATTCAATTTCATGAAGACTGGCCGCTGAACCAAAATGGAAAAATTGATCGAAAAAACCTGGAAACCACGATTAAATTAACCATCGATAGCCGCGAAAAATGGGAACCTAATGCTTCCGAAAAAGAACAACGGATTTACGCAATATTAACTTCTTTTGAAAAATCCTATGGAAAAGCCGACGAATCCCTGCTTCATTTTGGTTGGAATAGCATAGATTTGTTGTCATTATCCAACGAACTCATGTTGAACGGCATTCACGTATCTGCTACTTCAATCATAGCCAATCCGTGCATTAACACCTTACTCGCTGAAGAAGTAAATAGCGATGACGTGGAAAAATCCGATAAGGATCTAAACATCGATGATATCGACATGGATGACATCCTTGGTATATTAAACCGTTCATGAAGTTCCAAAAAGACGACATACAGCAGGTATTTCGGACAACTCCCATCGAGGAGAGTTTACTGGTATTCCAAACGGAAAAAGATACCTCTCGCTACATAGAATACGCCCTTTTGGAGTTAGGAGATCGTCGCCTCAGTCAAGCAGAAGTTAATGGTTGGATTGACTCCATTGAACGCTTCAAAGATTGCTATATCTACGAGCAGTCCAATCCCCTAAGAATTAGGATGAAGGAACCATGGTATCCGATAGAATCCGTCGAATTGCAATTAAATTGCATCGATGAGGTGGTTACTTGGTTGAACGATCAAAACCTCAGTTTCGATGTACAAAAACCGCCTTTATTTAAGATTTTCCTGCTAGAAACGCCCATGGGTCAAGTGTTTTGCCTGGTATATCACCACTTGCTTTTCGACGGAATTTCGGTTCAATTAGCGCTTTCTGCACTTGACCCCCAAAAAAAGGTAGGGTTCAGCGATTGGACACCCAAAGCATCGAATGAGCATATTGAAAAAAAAGAACTTGCAGCTTTCACCCTTGAGCGATTTGTTCCCCCACCCATCATACCGCAAGACTCCTACCTACGCTTAGAATTTTCCTTTGTTCAAACCAATTATGAAGAATTCATGTTGGATTGGCTGACCTTCGTGCAGCAGGCTTCTGGAGAAGAGGAAATCGTTATAGGAGAGGTACTTTCGGCCCGAGATTCTTCTGCAGCAGCAGGTTCGGCTCTTGGGTATTTCATTCAAACATGGCCCTTGTGCATTTCAGGAAAATTAACGCTGAAGGGTTTAAGGCAAGCCCGAGAAGAAATAAAGAAACGCGCCACAACATGGGTAAAAGACCATTTTACGCAGAGCTCTTTTGACCATTGTTGGGTAGTTGAGCCATACGTAAACTCGAATATTCCCACATATTTTTATTCTAAACCGCATTATTTGCTAACCCTCGTCCTTTGTCAAAAAGGGCAAGACCTTCTCGTAAAATTCTGTTGGAATCTGGAAAAAATTGACGCCCAAGCGGCTCATTCGATTTCGCAATCTTTTGCAGAATTTAAGCACCCAACTGCGGTAATTGATTCAATAAAAAAGATGCCCGCCCCTCGATTTACCTCGATAATTGACCGATGGAAATCCGTAGTGGAGCAATATCCTGAAAACGTAGCGATTGAAGATTTTACCAATCAATGTTTATCCTTCCATGACTTAGATCAAGCGTCCAACCGTCTCTCTTGTCAATTGAACATCGCAAAGGGAGAATGTGTTGGGGTTTACACTACTTACACCGCAAGCATTCCCATAGCCTTTCTAGCTATTCTTAAAGCTGGTGGAATTTACGTACCATTGGACCCTACTGTGTCAGCCGAACGCCGTTCGTTCATCATTGAAAACTCGAACATCACAACCATCATCTCTGATTTAGAACTGGATTTTAATGGGACGGTCATTGATCCAAAAAAAATAACAAGAACTAAAGCATTTAAAGCGGTTGAAATCCAATCAAGCGATACGTGTTACCTCATCTACACTTCCGGAACCACTGGAACCCCAAAAGGATGTGAAGTTCTTCATTCAAACGTTTTAAATTTATTGGAAGGCGCCAACACGCTATTTGATTTTTCTTCACGCGATCGGTGGATATTGGCACACAGTTATGGCTTTGATTTCTCCACATGGGAAATATGGTGTGCCTTATTAAACGGTGCTACGTTATACATTCCCAATCGAAAAGAGGTACAGGACACCTTTAAATTCCATGAAATTTTGGTTCAAAAACGCATCAATGTTTTAAACCAAACACCTAAGTCTTTTTATAATTTAATGTTGGTTGATGAGGGAAAGGAACAACTAAAACAACTGGATTATATCATCTTTGGAGGTGACAAACTACAAACTCCTCGATTATCCAATTGGATGAAGTCCTATCCCAACACCCAATTAGTCAATATGTACGGCATCACCGAAACAACGGTCCATGTAACGTTCAAAAAAATTGTGATTGAAGCACAAAGCAACATTGGTAAAGCACTTCCGGGATATCAACTGCAATTGATGAATCCTCTCGGCAAAAAAGTTCCCAGGGGTTTTTTAGGTGAAATCTATGTGTATGGGTTCGGCGTATGCGGGGGATATTACAATAATCCTTCCCTTAGCGAAGAAAAATTCTCCTATGATGAACAAGGAAGGCATTATAAATCCGGGGATTTAGCGTGGGAAATCGATGGCGATTTTTATTACCTCGGGCGACGAGATCGGCAAGTTAAAATTCGTGGATTTCGAATTGAGTTAGGTGAAATTGAGCACTCGTTAAAACAACAATTTAAGCAATGTGATTTTATCGTACTGTTTAAGGATGAAAAACTTATTGCATTTTATAAAGGGGGCGTGACGGATTTAACCCCTGATCACTTCAGAGGACTCCTTGCGGATTATTCGATACCTTCCTTGCTAATTCAAGTCCCCGAATTTCCATTAAATCAAAGTGGAAAGATTGACGAAAAAGCCTTGATATCAAGCATCAATAAACCATCACGAAGGAATGCCACCAATCCTTGGAGTGAGTACTTTCGAGAGGTTTTAGGCTCAAACATCGATGGTTCGCGTACTTTTTTGCAAAATGGCGGAGATAGCATTCTTGCCATTCGTCTGATCAATCGATTGAAAAAGGAAGGCTTTCAACTTTCGGTGCAAGAATTATTCAGTGAAAATCCCATCGATGCATTGAACCCAATAAACATTTCGGCATCCGCAAATACGGAGGATTTCGTTTTGGCCTTTCATGAAAAAAAACAACTCAACTATTCCCCGGATCATTATTACTTTCCTTTATTAGAAGCGCAAGAAGGAATTCTGTTTGATTGCCTAAAATCAGAGAACCCGTCGCTTTATGTTGAGCAACTCAGCTATGAAATTTCTTCCAAATACCGTCCTAATGACCTATACCAAGCCTATCAACAGGTGTGCGAAGCACAGCCTCTTTTAAGGTCGCGTATCACGAGAAAACAGGAAAATTACCTAATGGAAGTTGCCTCCGATCATCGCATTGATTGTCAAATTCTCTACGATGTGGATTTTGAAGCTTTCAAAACCCATGACTTTGAACGCGGATTTAACCTAGAACAAAACCTAACGAGGCTCAGCATTATTCCGGGCGATGAGGTTCATCGAATCATTTGGACGCATCATCATCTAATCCTTGACGGTTGGTCACTGGGGATATTTAGCCAACAAATGTTACAGGCACTGGAAGGCAAAAAATTGGCATCCTCTACTTCTTTTGTCACTTTCTGCTGCAAACAATCTTTATTCTTACAACCTTCCGATTATTGGAGGGAGCAACTGTTCGATCATCCAGCGATTGAATCCGTAGTCCCCTATCTCGGGGCGCGGCATCAAGAAGAAGAATACCAGAAAACCAGCGCTTTTATTCCTTTTACTGAAGTTCAGAAAGTACAGGAACTTAACCTATCACTGCATGGTTTTATGCTGGCTGCTTGGAGTGCTTTTTTGGGCCTATTGTTCGACAAAAAAGTACTTCATGTCGCAAATGTTATTTCATTAAGAGACGAAAATGCGATGGAAGATATGGGCATGTACATTCGCAGCCTACCCTTTCAAATAGCCTTCCATCCTAACCATACCATAAAAGAATTTTGTGCCAAGGTTTTTACAAAATTGCAAAGCGACCAAGCACATGTGAACGCCCCAATGAATGCGTATCTGAAAGAAAATCAATTCAATCATCTCTTCGTTTTTGAGAACTACCCCGTAGATTATTCAATACTTGAGCAAAACGGAATACGAATTGGAGCATTCCAGGAACGAACAGGAGCCGCATGGAGCACGATAGTTTATCCAAAAGAGGGAGGCTTCGAACTTGCCATTTTACATGAGACCCGACTTTATGCTTCCTCATATGTCCAGCAAATTTTACGTCACTTTTACGGTTGGTTGAGTGATTTGGATTGGAATAAGCCAATGAGCCATTCCATCAGTGCTTTTACTACTACCCCCCTGATTTCTGGGAACATGGTACAACATTCGACAGCAAGCGTACTGGGCATACTTAAAAGGGAATCGATAAACCCATTTTTAATCGGCACACGCCATATTACCTACACTGAATGTTGGAACGAGGCAGAATTATTGGCTAAAAAACTAACAATTATACCGGGCGAGGCTGTAGGTATTGATGTCCAAAGCACCTATCATTTCGCGCAATGTATTCTAGCTATTTGGATGGCTCAAGGGGTCGCTTGCCCGGTTGACAAACGCTATCCTGCTCAACGAAAAAATTACATTTTCCATAATTCGGAGGTTCGAATAATCCTTCAATCGAATTCCTCTGAAATAACGCAAGAATATAGAGACGTAGCTGCATTTTCCCATGGCACGGAAGCCAGCTTCATTTTGCACACTTCCGGATCAACCGGAGAACCGAAGGGCGTTATTCAAACCCATGCATGCTTGATCAATTTAATTTCATGGAATGCGAAGTCTTTTGAATTAAACCAAAACGAGGTTATATTACAACTATCGTCGTTTGGTTTTGATGCTTCATTTCATGAAGTTTTATTGTCCATGGCACTTGGAGCCTCCTTGGTGGAGGTTCCATTAGAAGACCGTCTCGATGTTCACAAAATACGCGAGAACATTCTCCAGCACAAAGCAACACTTGGGTGGATACCCGCGCGTTTATTGAATGCTGTACTGGAGAGCGATTACCATTTTTTTGAGGCTTGTATTTCCCTTAAGAATATTGTCACTACAGGAGAAGCATTGGTAATTGGACGTGAATTAAGGTCCTACCTTGAACGAAGTAAGATACGGTTGTTGAATTTTTATGGTCCTACCGAAACCCATGTCATTACAGCACAATCGGTGGATGCTTCACAAGCTATTACTCAGCCCTCCATTGGCAAGGTATTGCCTAACACAACCCTGGCACTGCTGGTGAATGGCGCACCCGTACCGGAAGGATTGCCGGGAGAACTTTGGGCTGCTGGAGAACATTTAGCCATAGGTTATTTAAAGGATGATCATTTAACCCAACTTAAATTCCCCATCTTTCAGGGGCAACGTTTTTATGCAACGGGCGATTGGGCTTTCATCGATGAGGACAGGAATTTCCATTTTATCGGACGCAAAGACGATCAATTGAAAATCAGGGGGTTTCGCGTAGAGCCGCTCGAAGTAGAACGACTACTCACTGAAATTGAGGAAATCAAAGAATGTTGTGTCTTAGTTCATCAAAATGCGCTTCACGCCTTTGTCGTTGCTTCTTTAACCATTGATTCGTTGCGATATAAAGCACACGAACGGCTGCCTGATTTTATGGTCCCAGAGGTATTTCATCTGCTTGCATCGATGCCGATGAACAGCAACGGAAAAGCCGATAGAGGAATGTTAAAAGAGCTCATAAAACCCAAGGTTGAAAGCTCTTTGCTTTTAAATCGAAACCTCCTGAGCATACGATGCTGGATGGATGTACTAGGACATGACCAGTTTAATGTAAACGATCGGTTTGATCAAGTGGGTGGAAACTCAATCCTTCTCATGAAAATGCAGGCTTGGTTGGAAAAAAACACAGGCTGCTTTGTCTCTGTTAAGTCCCTATTGGAACATAACACTCCCCATTTATTGGAGAACCTTCTAAAAAATGAAAGATCTTTGAAGGATGCCTTGCTACCCGAGGTCTTTCCATTAAATAACTTACAAAGGGCTATTTTATTGACCGAACTGGCAAATAATTGGGGGCTACAAAGTCCTTTTATATTAAGAATTAACGTCAAACTTAAGCGAGAAATATCCGAAACGCGTTGGAAGAAAGCGGTTGAAGCAGTGCTGGTTCAATTTCCCTATTTAACGTACGGACTAGATCAAGTAGACGACCCCCAAAACACCGCTTGGACTCAAACGGAATATTCCAACAAGATATTCACCGAAAACTATTCTCCACAATGGAACAATCCTTTAATTCGATTTAGGTTTATACATTCGAGGAACATTGAATTGGTTTATCATCATATTTTGCTGGATGGCTTAGGAATGAATGTTCTTTTGAATCGACTTTTGGACCAACTCGATGGTAAACCTGTGAATTATGGAAACCCGGTTGATAGGTTATTAAATACGCACCCGAAAAGGACAACACTAAACGTACTAACCCTTTCCAAACGCGCAGTAAAATTTTTCACTGAAATAAGCGGTGAAGAATATCTTTCTGTTCAGCTTCATTGCAAACCTAAGGATCTTTCCAATCGTGAATTTTGGCTCCTTTCTGCTGCCGTGGCTCACCGGGCTCCTCTGATTGCTTATGCTAATGTAAGCCAACACCCCGGAATACCGGGAATGTTCACTGAACTTGAAGCCTTTTCCATCGATTTACTTTCAGAGACCGAGATACCTTGGAATAAACAAGAAATTACAACGTCCATTGTGGCAAACTATCAAATGATAGAAATACCTCAGCAATGGGTTGATCAAGTTGAAGTAAGTGAACCAACCGTCACCAAATATCCTTTTGAATGGCAGTTTATTGACTACGGTCATCGCATCGAAGTTACGCTGTATTCAGCCGATGAGGGGACGGCTCAAGCCGTCTTCGATGCTTGGAGGAAAAGAATCTCAAACGTGCTCTCCAACAAAAGCACGGAGGCAACCTACAAAGATGAACTTTTTGACGAATTCGACTTCTGATGCAAGATTACCTCTCCCGAATTGTTCATGAAATTGCCGTTTCAAATTACCGAAATGCGAACGGAGAGCGGTGGTATGAGTTCATGGAGTACCTCTCGGCTGAAATTGAAACGTTGGGATATTCCGTTGATGTCCAATCATGGCGCGATGAATCGGGTAGAATGTTTAAGAATTTTATCGTTCGCTTGACGGGTAAAACAGAGGATACCTACGTGATAGGTGCCCATTATGACAGTTTTGAAGAAACTCCGGGTGCAGACGACAACGCAAGTGCCGTGGCTGTTTTATTAGGCATATTAAAAAGCCTGGACCCAAACTTAGTTCCGAACTACACGTGGGAATTCGTCTTTTACGCTTGCGAAGAACCTCCTTTTTTTGGTTCCGAGAACATGGGGAGTTATCATCACGCAAGGCACTTGAATCCCGAACGCATAAAATGCATGATTTGTTTAGAAATGGTAGGGTATTTCAGCGAAGATAAAAACAGCCAAGAATACCCATTTTGGGCCTTAAAATGGTGGTTTGGAAGCCGTTGAAATTTTCTGTTAGGCGTAAGTAATCCCGCTTCTCGAAAAGAAGCGCGGAACGTTTTAAAGGCCCTTCATAAAGGCCGCCCGTCCTTCTATAAAAATCTAATGTTGCCCTTCCCTATTTCAGGTTTAGATTGGTCCGACCACAGAAATTACTGGAAATTCGGCATACCCGCATTGATGCTCACCGATACGGCCATGTACCGCAATAAAAATTACCATACCTTGGACGATTTGCCTGAAACCTTGAATTATGAGAAAATGGCCTTACTCACCTCTGACCTAGTCGCTTTTATCAAAATGGAATAACCTCATCCTTAACAAGGTCATATATTCCATCAAACTCCACATCAAACCGATGATGCAAGAGGTGATACATGAGTTTAAGAGCCACAGTTTCTACCGACAAACCGTCGGGAGACCCCATTTCCGTATTTAAAACGCCCGGATGAACAATGTTAACGGTAAACGATTTTTCTTCTTTTCTCAAAATATTGACAAATAAACTCAAACCTGACTTAGAAAGGCAGTAACCGTATCCTGGAAGTTGTTCAAGATCTTGATCCCGAATGTAAGAAGGAGAAGCAAAGCGGCTTCCTACGATAATGAGCGACTTTAAGTGCTTTAATTTACCCCTACGGTTAAGTTCCGAAAAGAAGGCAATGGGTTGAATTAAATTCACCTGCAAGACGTTCTCGAATGCTTGAGCGTCCAAGGAATCTATATCCACCCCAGTATCTCCGATAGCTGCATTGAGGATTAGCACCTCTGGATTGGGCATATTTTCGAAAGATGTATATTCAAATGAACGTTCATGGTTGGGGTTTCTGGATACGCCGTAAATCTCCATGTATCTGCTATGCAGGTTAAAAAAAGCTTTCCCAAATCCTTTGGATATTCCTGTAATAAGGGCAATCATGGAAGTTCAATTAAGGATTTGTTTTGGCCCATTAAAGCTAAATCACGTAAACGAGGATAAAACCGTTGCATTGGAAAGGTACCACTCTGATATAAACCATTCAGATCTTTATGAAAAATGTTCATACGTTCGTACATGGGATCCTTCATTTGATCGTACTTCAAATATACGCTAGTATCCAAATCTTCTTGATAACTGCTAGTATGCGAGAGCAAGTAAAACGCTTTTTTACCCAACAATTCCAATCGAATAAAATAATCTATATCGTCGTAGAAAAGCAAATAGTCATGGTCCTCGTAAAAATAACCCAATGACTCAATAACGTTCTTAGGAATCGTAAAGCAAGCGCTACCAACAATAATTTCTGTCAAAGAAATAAAGGTGCGTCCCAGATGATTCGTTCGGACACAATCCTTCATGGTAGGGTGATTCTCCTGAAATAGCATCAGTAAGCCAATGCTTGGGTCGGCATTAAAAAGGGCATCCATTTCTTCCAACCAACCGGAGTGATGAATGATCACATCACAATCCAATTTTATAAGATACGAAGCATTGGAATTTGCCAAGGCAAAACCTGAATTATAGCCTTTGCTAATCCCTTGGTTGGTTGCAAACAACAGCGCCTTGTCTATAATGCCCTGTTCCAATAAATCCCGAATGTAGGAGGGGCTTTCATCGGAAGACCCATTATCCACAAGGATGATCTCAACCTCCTCTCGACGGTTTAGACTCTCTATTAAAGAACGAACGGTGTTTTTTAAATAAACGCACCTGTTAAAACTCAATATAACGATGGAAGCTTTCATACATGAGTATTGATGAGGTTTGATACACTCTCCAAAGTGCCTTCGATCCAATTTGGATTCATTGAAAAATGTTCTCCGACGCAGTAAATTGAGGATGCCAATTGAAGGGTTTGAGAAGCGTCAAATATTCGGTTAAAATTTCCTCTTGTGTAATTCCAGTAGCAACCATAAAAAGGTGCATCCATATAATTCTGCAGTTTCAGTTCTACCAAGGTGTTTTCACCAAACATCTCCTCAACCCTTTCACGCAGAGTTTCCTCACTCCATGATTGGTTCAGGCTCGGCACATACAATTCCCAATCAAATGCTGAACGCCTTAGCATTCGTATCGGATCGTCCGAAAGCATATAGGATTGGTTGGGATAGGGATTTTGGTTCAAGGTAATTCTACCTTTCAAGCTCTTACCGTAATGGCCAATTCGCAACCATTGCTCTAAATTCTTACGCGCTTCATGGGGCAATTGAACGCGCTGTAACGCATTCAATGAACAAGTAAAAACAACATTTCGAGCCTCTAGGGTGCGTTCAGTAGTAGTAATACGAACTTCCTTTCCATGATAAGTGACTTTCTGAACGGTTTCACCCATCAATGGATCCTTAATTTTTGAAGCAAGGTGAGCGATTAAGCGCCCCATGCCATCTTTCAAACGGTAGATTTTTGCCTCAGGCTCCTTCAAATTGGCAGCATAAAAGTACAAGGACTCATACAACGTAATTTGACTTAGATTTACGTCTATATCCCCCAAAAAATACAATTTCGCAAATTTAAAAGGGACTCCTTTAGAGGCTAACCAGTCTTTGGTTAGGATGGTATCCCAATCCTTTGGAGCGTGCAATTCAAATTCTTTCAGGGAGGCAATTCCTGCTTCAGTTAACATTTCATGGAATAAGTCCAAAGGTTCAGGATAATGGAAGGTGGACAAAAGACCGTTGAGAGAATCATGCCAAATTCCTTCCCAATAGATGGATGCATCGGATACTACATGTTCTTCCAATTTGAGTGAGAACCTTTGAATAAGTTGCATGGCCCGTGTTTGGCTTGAAAGAATTCGCGCAGCTCCCAATTCATAAGAAACACCATCAACGACATGGGTGTGAATTCTCCCACCTAGCCTCTGACTCGCTTCAACCATGCAATAAGGCAAGTTCTTTTGCTCCAAAAACTCCGCAAGATACAACCCTCCAATGCCGGCTCCTACAATGACGGTATCCAATTTATCCACTCATCAAAGTTAAGCGAAAGAAATGAATGTTTAAGTTTGCAGCGTTGATGAACATTTACACCTATTTCTATCCTGGTTTTTACAATGACACCTATCGCTTGAGTGGAAGTGAATGGAACATTGTTCGAAAGGCACAGCCTAGATCCAAGGATCATCATCAACCCCGGATTCCACAGGGAGGCTATTACAATCAGGCTGAAACAACTGAAATAAAAAATCAAATCACCTTAGCAAGAACTTACGGAATCAAAGGTTTTATGGTGTGCTATTATTGGGATTTTGAACAATCATGTCCCATAATGGATGAACCATTAAAGCAACTCATGTTAGCCGTAGAAGGCACAGATTTTGAATTCAACCTCATGTGGGTACTTCGACTTCCACATCGGATCCTTCCCATCGAAGAAGGGTCCTATGGTAAATACCATAACCATCCTTGGTTCAAGAAACGCATTCAGGATTTTCAAGATGATAAAACTTTTTTCGAAGAGCTACAGCGCATTTCAAACCACCCAAATTACCGTAAAGGAAAGGAAGGCAAACCGCTTTTACAAGTATATTCCGTGAGCGAATTGATCCAACTCCACGGCGAAAAAGTCCCCGCCATTTTGAACCAATTTCAAAACTTCCATTTGCAAGGAATATGTGGCCGCGACGATGACTGGATTGCAGCATCCAGTAACCTGGGATTTTCGAGCCTCAGTGCATACGTGACTTTAGTCAATTTTAATGCGGATAAGGTTAAACTCCGACATGCCGCTTGTGCTGCGGAACAACCGATGGTATGGAACCGTATTCAAGAGAAAACCAACTTACCGTTTTATCCAAGTGTGGCGACAGGTTGGGATGCATCACCTCGTGGAAGCCATTTACCGAATTTCAAAGTGCGAAAGTTTCCCTGGGCGCCCGTCGTTATGGACGCCAATCCCGATTCCTTTCATGCAAACCTCCGCGATGCCGTTGCCTGGTCTCGGGCAAACCGTCTTGATGATGTACATATTGCAAGTTGGAATGAATGGAGCGAGGGGCATTACCTGGAACCTGATATGAAATATGGAACTGCCTTTCTTGAAAAAGTATTTCAAACAAAAAAAAGTAGTTAGTTTTGATCTATGATCGACCCGATTTCGTTTTTTAAAGAACAAGGATATTACCACGGAAAAAACAACTTTTCCGAAGAATTAATAAGCTCTTTCAAAGGAGAATTTGACCCTATTTTTGCAGAAAAAAGAAAGCGCTTTTACGCCCGATTTCATGATGAAGGGAATTATGGAGCCAACCACGATGTCAACCGTTGGAATATGCTTTTGCCTTCTAATTCAAGGATGCTTCAAAGCGCCTTTTATGCAGAAGCAGAACTTTTTGAATTGTTAAAATCCGTGTTTGAAAAAGATTTTGCCTTAGTTTTTTTCTCCTCCGATATTTGTTCACCTGGATCGACCTATCAAACCATTCACCAGGACGGAAATGATTTTGCAGTCGCATTAAATGTACCGTTGGTGAATGCCAACGAGCAAAATGGGGCTACCCACGTTTATCCAAAAACCCATCGATTGAGCGAAAACGCACCGTTTACCAACGACTCGAATGACTTTACTGATGAAGAAATTTTGGAACGTGCTTCGGTTTTAAAACCGATTTCATTAAATGTCGTCACGGGGGACTATACCCTCAGGGATTTAAGGTTGATTCACCGTGGAACTCCCAACTTAACTCAGGAACATCGACCTTATTTATCGGCCATTTATTTACCTTCAAGTCGAAATGAAGCACCAAGTTTTGCGGCAATCCAAGAAGGACTCGATCTATTTGTTCAATTCAAGGAGGAAGCATTCCCAACGGGAAACATTCGGTTAATCGATTACGCCAACACTTTTGGTCGACTTGTTATGGCTTTTGCTCAATCCGACCGAGTGCATCGTCCTATCGCTAAAGAGGTCAGCGACCAATTGGATGAGCGTGCCCTATATTGTTTACGGTTCGCAAAATTTGAGGACGAAGCGTTAAATCAACGGATTGTACGAACCGACGCCACCAGCCAGGAATTGCTTAAGGAAATTCAAGTGGCAAAAGATGAATTCATAAAAATCAGATCCGAGTCTTAAAAAGGGAGCCCAACCAATCGCTCAAGTTGCTAGAATTTACGATATCCTGGGAATACGACATCCCTGGGGTTTCACTTACCACATAATGAATCCACCTTCTTGGAATGAATAACACCTGATTTTCTCGGAGATTGCCCTCCCACAATTCCATATCCCCACAAGGTAACTGGGCGATGAGTGGATTTGAAAAATCGTTAAAACCGTTGGGTAAGCGAGGAAATTGCTCCTGTTGAACCGTAGCGTGATGCTCGGGACTTATGAGGTATGCTTTTTTCCGGCCTTTTAATTGTGCAATCGCTGTATGTACGGAGTCGTGGTCATAATGTGCGTTGGATACTGAAAAAGCGGGATGGATGAATAACCAATGAGGACTGGTAATACCATGCGTTTGAAAAAAGTTAGATTTGAGGTTCAAGAGGTAATTCCTATCCTCAATCCATGGAATTCTGAACCCTTCGATTTCAGGAAATAAGCTTTCGTTCAACGAAAGTGCATAGTGTCGAAACTTGGTTTCTGTGACCGATTCCAAGCGCTCCTCCACTACGTCGAACCCATCGGGAAATAGGCAATTCGATGGCGCATGTTCTACGTAATCCATATAATTATGAAATAAGCCTTCTCGAATTTCTCGTTAGGGTATGCTGTCAAAGGTTTTTATCTTGTGTTCTTTTGGAACTTTTTGTATTTGGGATAATGTACTTAGCAATAAGCTCGAAAGATCTGCCTCTATCAAAAAAGGAGTTTCTCGCGCAAAATGATTGGAGAATTCTTGTTCGTCCAACGGTGAAATTAAGGGTATGGTTACCCGTCGTGCGTTGAGCTTGGGAAGAAACTGTTCAGGGATTTGCATGAACTAATAAACGAAAAAACCTTAGAATGTAAAGGCTTCATAGAAATTAAATTCCGATTCAAATTGTTCGTTTAGTTGTGATTTCAAGCGGTCAAAATCACCCTTCCACGGTGCTATTTTACGGAAGTAATCCTCCATTTCAGACTCATATCTCGACATTCCTTTTACTCCTTCCCCTGGTTTACGACCCGTCAGCGGTCCAGTGGGTTTTTGAACCGACTGTATGCAAGCCTTCAGAGAAAGATACGCTTCATAGTATTGTAAGAAAGTTTTCAAAGCCAAAAACCGGTCCTGCAGCTCTCTGAATTCATCGGCCTGATCAGCTGCTTCATAATCTTGAACGTACGATAAGGCAAGCTCAGGCTGACGCGTATACATGAACCATTCCATCAGCAACGAGTAAGCACCTAAGGCATAAAATTCCTCCGCCACTCCTTTGGAAAAACCTACCAAATCATCCATGGAATTTCGTACCTCTTCGCGTTGCGAATAATCACCGTTTAAAAAGAGCAATCGGAAATTAACCAAAGCCTCCTTGAAGAAGTCTGGGTCATGAAAAAACAACTCACACGCCTCCTTACAATCCTCGAACGCTGCTTTAAAGTCGCTCTGATAATGATAACAAATTGCTCGTTGATATACCACAAATGCCCGACTTCCTTCTTCCATTTCTTGGGTCAAAAGGACATCAAATGTTTGAATCGCTTTACTAAACTGATACTCGTTGGCAAAAACTACACCCATAAGTTCCACGCAAGATAAAAAATAAGGATCTCGAGGAGGTACCATGCTGAGCAAGTAAATAGCATCTTGCGATTTTCCCTCTTTCGCTAAAAGAACGGCTTTTACCCTCAGAATTCGTCCGTCTAATGGATAAACGTTGATCACCTTGTCAATTAAATCTGCCGCCAATTGTGCATTGCCCTTTGCAAGACACAGATCCAAGGCCAAGCCCAAATCGGAGGGATCAAACTTATCACGAAGGGAAGCTTCGCTGATGCATTCTACTTGTCTTAAAAGATTTTCTGCTTGAATTTCGTCCATGATATGGGCTTGCCTTGTCCTGGGTTGATTATCAAATATAATATTACTTTTGGAAAAAACTGCGGAAGTTATGAGCATTAACGCAAGGTCAAAGCTGTTCAAAAAAGGAAATGCATGAACCGTATTCACTTTTTAAACCAACTCGCTACCAGCGAATGTCCGTATAATTTTGGTGCGGGGGTTCCGCCACTTGATCAATATCCTGCCTTTGATCCGGGGTATTTTTATCGTTTATTTTTAGAAGAATTCCCCAATCAACCGGTTTTGCATTACCATCAATCCGAAGGATTTTTGGGGGAAATGAGTCAACAAGTATTTCAACAAGATGGATTCTCTGAAGCCAAATGCGGCATAATCACCAACGGCGTTCAAGAATCTATCACAGTGGCCGCATTGCTTTTCAAGAACGCCTGCGTGGCTTGCACCGATCCTTTTTATCCAGGCTTCGTTGATGCCGTAAAAATGTCAGGAAATAAACCGTTCTTCATCGATGGTGAGCATTGGTTGGAATCGCTTGAATCACTGAACCCTGGATCGTTATTTTACCTAAGCGCGGATTTCGCCAATCCGACGGGAAAACGGTTGACGCTTTCAGAACGACAGCGGCTTGTTGAAATTGCAAGAAGGCGTGATTTTTACATTTTTGATGACGCAACTTACCGTCCTTTTTATTTAGACGCTGCCTTACCTAGTTTGGTCTCCTTAGCCCCTGAAAGGGTATTCCATGCGCTATCCTTTTCGAAATTGCTCTCTCCGGGTCTTCGCATTGCCATGACGCATGTTCCTGACACAATGCTCGCCTCATTTACAGCATTAAAAGCCAACATCAGCCTCAATAGTTCCGGATTTACTCAGGCCATTGTTGGCGGATGGCTGTTACAAAACGGGTTTAGCCTTTCTGCTCATTTAGCGGAATTCAAGGAGAAAATGAACAATAAAAAACAATTCCTTCAAAACCAAGGCCTCGATTATGAAGGTGGATTTTTTGCTGCAATGGAAATCAAAGGACGAATCCTCGACTTTGAGTGGTGCTCGAAATTACTCGAAATAGAAGGAGTAGCCGTTTGTCCCATGAACTTATTTTCAGATACTTCTTTGTTCAACCATAAAATTCGAATTGCGGTAGCAAAAACTTCTGAAAAAAATCTTGAAGAGGGTTTCATGAAAATCCATAAATTTGCACAATCGTGATACTTAAAGAACATTCTGGAATAAAATTCGTTGAACTTTTCGTTGGGATGGGAAAGATGGTGGCTTGGTGGCATCAGTTTGCCCTTGGCTTCACCTTAAAAGGCAAACGTATCCAGAAAGGACAGTACGGAGAAGAAATAACTTATTGGCTTCAACAGGGCAATGCCAACTTACTCATTACGTCCGCCTTGGACCCTGCTGCGCATGACCTCGTTTCATTTGTGGACCGTCATGGAAATTCTATCAAAAGGTTCGCAGTTGAGGTGGTAAACATTGAACAAGCCTTTGAGCATCTTAATAAGCAACAGGCCATATTGCTTAGCGGTATTGAATGTCTGGAACACGGCATGGAAAAAGCCAAATGCGTTAAGGTTAAACTCTTCGATGATAACGAGATTTTATTGATAGAAAACATCTCGTCCATTGGACCTTTACCTGGCTTTGTGCCAGTAGATCAGGTCGACCAGAGCCCTAACAGTATTTTGAACATAGACCACTTGGCTTCGGTAGTTCGCGTCAATGAATCCGACTACTGGAATAATTACCTTGCGAAAATTCTACAGTTAGACCATGTTCAAACCATTGGAGAGGAATTTTTTGCCAACTTAATGACTGGGATGAAAATGAATGTGTTTCATAGCTCCCATTCCCAAATCAACAAGGTCATCGTAGAACCCTTACCCGAAAAAACAAGGAAGTCACAAGTCGATGTTTTCTTGCAGCATCATTTCGGTACGGGGATTCAACATTTAGCGTTTGAAGTGGGCGATTTAATTTCCGTCGTGCAACAATTTAAGCAACGAGGTGTTGCGTTCACTAAAGTCCCTGAGACTTACTACGCAGCCATTGAAAAGGAATTTCCTGAACTCCCGATAGCTTTAATGAAAGAAGCCAATATACTCTGTGAAAAAGACGGGGACAAACTGTTGCTGCAAGTATTTACAGAACCCATTGGCGATCGACCAACCCTTTTTTATGAATTCATCCAACGGGTAAACGACTATGATGGGTTTGGTGTGAATAATGTCCATCAATTATTTAAATCATTGGAAATACAATTAAATGGCGACGTTTGATGTTGCTGATTATTCGGGATTACGTGGAACCCCCTGTGAATTCTACTCTCCACGTACCATTGATTCACTTGAAAAATTCGTTCGCAAGCGACCCCATGCATCTTTCCGAATTGGTGCGGGTCTAACAGGTGTTAGTGGCGGTGCTGTTCCCTTACCCGAAGAATGCTACATAGACGTATCTCAATTAACTCGAATCGAATGGTATGACCAAAAATCAGGTATAATACGATGCGAATGCGGTACTACGATGAAAGAACTACAAGGCTTTGTGCAGAATGGCGGGTGGGAATTTCCAATAATTCCCGGTAGTTCGGAACGCGCAACCTTAGGAGGCATGCTCGCGTGCAATGGAGGGGGACCTCTTTCCCTAAAGTATGGAAAAATTGGGAATACCGTTCTGGAATTAGAAATCATGACCGCTTCTGGGGAGCGTTTTGAAGTTGGAGGAAAGTCCAATAAGGTTTCCCAAGGAATAATGGATAAATCCATTTGGATAGGCTCAGAAGGAACCTTAGGAATCATTGTATCGGCATTGCTTCGCTGCATACCAAAATTGCCGGATTTACATTATTACCGTATCGCCTCCGACAATATGAGCAACTTAATGCAGTCCGTTCCACAATGGCTCCAGTACGACCCATATTTATTGGAATTGGCATCGGAAGACGCATTAAAGTTCAGCAGTAAGCGTACCGAAAATGTCATTTGGGCGGCTTTTAGTAGGCCATTGAACACGGACATCTTTGCTACTTCCGAATTCCGAATTACCTCCGAGGCGACTTCAATGTTGGAAGAAAGATTTCAGATTGGCCATAACTTACAGAACTACAAGCCCTTCGTAGATTTAGATGTCAGTTTCCCCGTAAAACATGCCGCACTTGGGATTTCACACCTTTCCAAACTGCTGATGGATGGTTCATTGGAGCATATTGTTTTTGGCCATGCAGGAGATGGAAACTATCACATTCACGTATTTTTCAATGGTGAAAGTGACGTTGATAAATGGCAGAACTATCTTGGAGCCTTTGACCAAGTGGTTCTTGATTTAGAAGGAAGCATCTCCGGTGAACACGGCATTGGAAGGGTACATCGCGATCGATACCGCAAGTGCGCATCAAAATGGCAAAAAACCGTCTATGAATCGTTAAAAAAAAGTTTGGACCCTAACAACCAATTTCCTTCACTGTTTTGAAACTTCAAAAAGTACACTTAGCCTTGATGCACGTTGACAGTGCTAAAATGCCTCCTATGATTTCGGAGGACGGGTATACAAGTCGTTTCAAACATCCACAGCGCAAAAAAGAATCCTTGGTTGCACGAACACTTTTGAACGAACTTTGCCAAATCGTCTTTGGTTCTTCCTTAGTTTCGCTCCATTTCCGAAAGAGTCCTTTAGGTCAACCTCTTTTAGATATTGGCTATTGTTCCATTAGCCATTCGAATGGTTGGGTGTTGGTTGCAGTCTCGGATTGTCCTGTTGGGGTTGATATTGAACAAATTGAACAGCGAGAAATCGAAGCGCTTTCCGTAGCTTTTGATCGTGCAACCTGGGATAAAATTAAAGGAGATGCCTTGAGCATATTACAAGCCTTTTCTGAAAAAGAAGCCGTTTCAAAATTACGGGGAACCGGTTTTACCGAAGATCCTAAGACGATAAGCCCATCGCCTTCAGAGCATTTGCATGTTGGAAAAGTCGAAATACAAGAAAATGAATCGTATATTTTCAGTGTGGGGACACCTTTAAATGCTGAACTTAATTTTGTAAAATGCGATAAAAATAGTAGGTTAGTTACATTAAAATAAAGATGGATATAGAAGCATCGATAAAAGAATACCTTGAGCAGGGTTATGTATTGATTCCCGAAGTTTTCAGCGATGTTCCCACCTTTAACGACTTATTGGACGAGAGTGCTGAACC
>Ga0129333_10001320_pt1 | contig 22284 bp, 23 predicted proteins | sample CPB6_08_DNA_FD_94474 | JGI IMG/M metagenome (GOLD analysis project Ga0129333, IMG submission 94474) | Freshwater to marine salinity gradient microbial communities from Chesapeake Bay, USA - CPBay_Sum_0.6_0.8_DNA | ecosystem: Environmental > Aquatic > Marine > Coastal | place: USA: Chesapeake...
CCAACATCCTGATCGCTGATTGGCTTGGTGGCCGTCAGCTGTCCATCACCAAAAACGAGGAAGGGCTTTCCCTGCCGCAGCCTTCCGATCTGCCCTGAAAGCGACTTGAAATAGGCAGTCGGCCGCACGATGGAATAGACGAGGCCCGAGGCAATCAACTCCCGCTCGAAAGCAAGCTTCGCATGCTGAAACGCCAGACGAGGCTTCTGCACGCAGATCGCGGACAAGAGCACGATGTGGCCGATGCCGCATTCGCGGGCTGCCGCCATCGCCTCGACATGCGCCTGATGATCCACCGCCCAGGCGTCCCGTGGTACCCCGCTGCGCGACGCAAGGCAGGACACAAGCACGCTGAACCGCTCGCCACACAATCCGTCACGGCGCAGCGAGACCGGATCGACGGCATTGCCGATGCGGATACTCAGTGCGGGATGACCGGCGACTGCCTGAAGGTGTCTCTCTGAGCCAGACCTGACGAGACAGACCACCTCATGATCAGCCGCCAGCAGGGCGGCAACCGTGGCCTGACCAATCGTACCCGTGGCACCCAAGACGAAAACCCGGTGCCAGCCCCTCGTACCCTGCACCGATTGCTCAGCCATGTCGGCTCTCCCACGTGACACAGGCTGCGGACAATACTGGCTGTTTCAGCAGCCGCGGACAAGAAGGCAAGGGAGAATCTGACGGCGTCCGGTGATCAGGCGGCTTGGAGTTCTGAACTCGTGCGCTCGGGTTCCTGCTGCATGAGGCGGCATATCAGCCGGAGGTGCAGGTTGATCTCGTCGAGTTCATCAAGGCCGACAAGACCCTGATAATCGCCGTCATGATTGTCATGGCAGGCAGCCAATACGATGGCGAGCGATTCTGCCGCGTTTTCGGAGACGGATTGCCACGGCGATGGATTGGCCTCGATCGCCTGGAGGAAGCCATCCGCCCAGTCCGCGGCCACGAATCGCCCATCAGCCGCCTGAGGCAGGACTGCAGCCGGAAGCATGCGGTAGGCGCCGACGTTTCTGCGCACCTGTTCTTCACAGGCCAGCAGGTCGCTGAGCACGTTCCACTCCTCGTCATCGGAAGCAAAGACCGGCTGCTCACCGGACCAGACCCAGTCTGTCCAGTTTTCCTCCAGGAACGGGCCAGCCATGGCCAGCGCCGTGAGGAAACCATGGATATCCGCAGGCGCCATCGTCCAGCGGGGCGCACGTCCCGAGGCGACATAGGCCTTGAACCATTCAAGCTGCCGGGAGGTGTCATCTGACATGGCGCGGTTCCAATTCATCGGGCGGATGCCAAACGATTGCGCGACATGGTTAAGATTTTCTTACCCGCCAGACGACGAGACAGGATCCCTGCGGATTCAGTCGGGCGTTCAGGCAGACCCGCTGGCACGGGGCCCGGCGCCCGTGGCGCTGCCGCGCCAAGCCGCAAGGATCTCATAGGCCACGGCCAGAAGCGTAGGTCCGATGAACAGCCCGAGGAAGCCAAACGAGATGAAGCCACCAAATACGCCGAGAATGACCAGCATCATGGGAAGTCGCATCCGTGCCCCGATCAGCAGCGGCTTGAGGAATGTCTCGAGATAGGTGACGAACAGGCCCCAGACGACGACGAACCAGAAGGCCAGATCCATCCCGGAGTTGGAGTAGACGTACCAGGCCGCACCTGCCCACACGACATTGACGAGAAAGCTTCCGAACTGGCTGATGGCGAGAATCAGCGTGACGAAACCCAGTGTGCCGGAGGCAGGCACACCAGCCACGAGCAGGCCGAAGGACATCAGCAGGCCCTGAATGGTCGCCGTGCCGACGATGCCATAGAACACGCCGCGCACCGCGCCGGCGGCAACATCGGTGAGCCCTCCGAGCCAGCTTCCGCCGAGCCGGACGAGTATGTCGGTCAGGACCCCCACCACGGCTTCGCCGCGCGCCCACAGGCTAGTGGCGATGATCAGGGCGATGAGGAGATGCAGGGCGCTGCTCGCGAGGCCAACTGCGGCGTCAATGAAGAACGCCCGTGCCGGATGCGCATAGGACATCAGCATGGCATGCGAGTCAGGCGAATTGCCCGTCAATCCCTGCCATGCCGTTGCTATGCTGTCGCCAATCAGCGGCAGTGCAGTGATCCAGGCCGGCAGCTGCGGGCTAGTGGCGATCCAGGCCTCACCTCTTGCAGCGAGCTGGCGCAACTCCAGTTCGAGGCCGGGAGCGGCGACCATGACAGGCACCAGCACGAACAGCAGAAGTGCGAGGAGCATCACCGCGGCGGCCGCAGCCGGCGGCAATCCGCGTTTCACCAGCCATGTCCGGACAGGCCAGGCTGCGATGGCGAGGATACAGCCAAACACGATGCCCAGCAGAAACGGCCGCAGCACAAGATAGACGCCTGCCAGAAACAGGCTGAAGAGCAAAAGGATTGCGAACTTCTCGACCAGGGCTTGCGTGCCCGGTCCGCCACCCGCGCTATCCTGTGTCATGGCACCCAATCCCCCCTTGATGCGCCATGTCTTAGGACATGGCCAGCCAAAGGGGAAACCGGTTTTCCGTTCCGGATCGGGCGTCTTACTTGGAGGCGCTCTTGGCGTCCTTGCGGGTTCCCAGCGCTGCCTCGACGGCCTGGAGCCGCGATGTCACATCTTCCCAGCCGCGGCCCTTCGACTCCTCGACCATAAAGCCCACGAGGCTCTTGAAGAGTGACAGCATTGACGCATCGGGCACTGTGCCCAGACCATCCTTGTCTTTCATGATCGTGCTTCCCGGATTCCCCTTGCGGGACCGCGTCTGCGTCCCCCCAGTGGAGACTCCTACAGGCTCCGGAAACGGCACGACACGGGTAGAAATACCGAATTCATTTGAAAATGAGCCATCTTTCGACAGAGAAGATGCGTCCTCGGAGGTCTCTTTCACGCTTGAGTTGAGCTCCTGCCGTTCCATCTTGTGATTGAGGCTAGTCATGTTGCTCTCCTTTGGTCCACCAGCTTCGTGCTTTCGCTTCCTCCCTTTTCGCGCACAGCAACTGACAGCTTGCTGATAGGACCCCCCTCTTCAACACCTCAAATGAAAACGGCCCCGAAAAAAGGGGCCGTTCACCTGCCGATTTCAACACTTACGTGTAGCGTCGGTACAATGACTACCTATCCGTGCGCTCCAGTTCGACACGGCGGTTGAGGGCGCGGCCCTGCAGGGTCTTGTTTGAGGCCACGGGATCGCTCGCACCCGCACCCGCCGTGACCAGCCGTGCCGGGCTGATGCCACGCTTCACCAGCGCCTTCTTGAGCGATTCTGCACGCGCCAGCGAGAGCTTCTGATTGTAGCTGGCCTCGCCGATCGAATCGGTATGGCCGGTGATGCGCAGGGTCCACAATGGATTGTTCTTGAGCGTCACGGCCATCGAATCGATAAGCCGGTTGGATTCACTGCGGATCGAGGACTTGTCGAAATCGAAATGAATGCCATAGGTGCGGAACTTGCGCACGGTCGCCAGAGCCTGCTCCATCTCGCCGCGGAGCGGCGCGCCGGCAACGGCGCGCACCACGCGCTCGGTCCGCGGCACGTTCTCACCGCTGAAATTGACGCTGTATTCGAGCAGCACGGGGTTGTTCTTGTTGTTGAGGAAGGTGAACGTGCCAGTCGCTGACTTCGAGCGGCCCTTGAACTTTCCGGACGCGGTGATTGCCGGAACCGTGACCACCTCATTTCCCAGCTGGACTTCGAATTTCGCATTGGCATCCAGCAGCTGGAATTCACCGTCAACCCGGTTGAGCGCGGCATCGTAAATGATCGAGGACGCGGCGCGTCCGGTCGTGCGCAACTGTTCAAGAATGGCGGCCGATGTGCCAAGCGTGGTCGTGTCCGGCATCACCAGAGGCATCTTGGAATTGTAACCCAGAACCAGCGTCCGGGCCCCGGCCCGGTCAACGACATTGATGCGACGCACCGCCCGCATGCCACGCGAACTCGAGTAATTGATATCGAACGTCTCCGTGCCGACCTTGGCGAAGGTGATCCAGGATTCCGCGTCCGGCCCATAGGCATTGCCCCAGGCCGTCGTGATGACGCCGCCATCATTGGGCATGAAAGGTCCAAGACCCTCCTGGGCGGATGCACCACTCCAGGACCCGGCCACAATTCCCGCTGCTACGAAGGCCGATCTCAAGAACATGCGCATCGTCTTTTCTCTCCTTGCATTTGTGTTGCCTGCATTTGTGCACTCTCAGGGCGGTGAAGTGGCCCATGGAATGCCATTCATGCCTATCTTGAATCCGAGGTCATAGAGTGCCTGCATATAGTCCGGGTCGAAGGGCGTTGGCTCCTTCATCGTGAAGCTGTCTGGGATCCAGATGGCGCGGAAGGCAATGCCATCCCTCTGGGCATTGGCATACATGCGGTAGAGGTCACCGATACCCTGGGTCTTGATCAGAGAGCTGATGGACTTTCCGACGATCGAAGCCAGCTTGGGCTTCACCGTGCTGTATTCCGGCGTCACCTTCCCGTTGCGCAGTACATAAAGCGTGCGGTTCACCTTGCCGCGCTTCAGTTTCCTGTCGTTTTCCTTCACCGAGAAACTGGATGGGAAAAGGAATGCCTGGTTGCTGGTGCCGCCGTCGACATGGATTTCATCATAGGTCTGGCCGTCTGCGGTCACCGAGATGTTCACGGGTGGGAAGATGCCCGGTATGGAAGCCGAGGCGACCAGAATATCCTGTATGAGCTTGGTGCGCCCGGGAACGCCACTCTCGGCAATGGCGCCGATATCCCATACCACCGGACGTTCGGCATCGAGATTGGTGGTGCCGATCAGCAGCCGTCGGCCACGGGCCTGCTCGCGGGCGATGGCCTCGACCATGCTGTCCGTGACATACCGTGAGACGAGTGCGCGCAGGGGCGAATTGTCGGCGACAGAGGACGAGCTGATGATGCCCAGAACGCCCTTCTTCCGGTAGACGTTCTCACCCGAGATTTCTGTATAGGCCTCGGTCAGGAGCTTGTCATAGGGTGGGCCGAGAAAGGCAAAGGGGGCGATGAGCGATCCGGTGCTGACGCCTGTGACAATGCTGAATTCCGGCCGCGTGCCCGCCTTGGTCCAGCCGGAGAGCAGTCCCGCACCAAACGCCCCGTTGCTGCCACCGCCGGAAATCGCCAGATAATCGCGTTGGGTGGGCGAGAGCCCGGCCGCCTTCTGCTGGGCGGCGATGGCTGCGACGGTCTCGATGGAGATTTCATTCCCATCATCACCCCAGTACCTTATCCGGCCATAGCCCGGAACCGCCGACCGGGCCACCAGAGGCTCGGGCACGGGATCGCGCAGTGACTCGACCGTTGGGCCTGCGCAGGCAAGCAACGTGAGGCCCAGCATGGCCAGTATCGTGATCTTGAGGATTTTCAAACCGCAGACGCCCTTCGGAGTCGTCTTATAACGCCCAGCCGCCTGTTTTGGAAACAGGATCGTCGCAATTCACACTCCCCGCCCCGGTCAGGAAGGGGTGGTCACAGAATCACCAGATTGCTATGATGGGATCAAAATAACAGGAGTAAGAACATGAAGATCCGTTTGATCACCGCCCTGCTCGCTTGTCTTGCGGGCACGGTCCCGACCGGCGCCAGCTTTGCCGACCGCACACCGGCCCAGCAGTCGCTCTATCAGCGGGCAACCAAGGACTGTAACGGCCCTCACTACCCCTGCGGTGCGCGCCCCTACATCAACTATTCAGGCGGCTGGTGGCGTTGCGTGGAACCGCGCTCCTGCAGGTAGAACGTCCTTGACGGCGCCGCTGTTTGCCCAACTCGTCGAAACGCTTCCGTCTTCGGTCCCCTTTGTGGGGCCGGAGGCGCTTGAGCGGCGCACCGGCACGCGGTTCAGGGCGCGCATCGGCGCCAACGAAAGTGTATTTGGGCCTTCGCCCGGAGTTGTGGAGGCCATGCGTGCCGCCACTCCCGACATGTGGCAGTACTGCGATCCCGAGAACCACGATCTTCGGAACGCCCTGGCGGATCATCTGGGCGTTGAGCCTGCCAATGTCATGGTCGGCGAGGGAATTGACGGCCTGTTCGGCTACGCCGTGCGGCTATTCGTCGAACCCGGTGTTGCGGTGGCCACCTCGCGCGGCGCCTATCCGACATTCAATTTTCACGTCCAGGGATTCGGCGGGCGTCTGGTGATGGCGCCCTACGTGAACGATCGCGAAGACCCCGCCACGCTGCTGTCCGTTGCGCGCCAGGAGAAGGCACGGCTCATCTATTTCGCAAATCCTGACAATCCGATGGGCGGATGGTGGGACGCAGCGGCTGTCGAGGGCCTCATCGCCGCCCTGCCTGCCAACACGGTGCTGATGCTGGATGAAGCCTATGGCGAATTCGCGCCACCGGGTACGTTGCCGCCACTCGATGTATCCAACCCCGCGGTTCTCCGATTTCGCACCTTCTCCAAGGCTTACGGACTGGCGGGCATGCGGCTTGGATATTGCATCGGCCACGCCAGCGTGATCAGCGCCTTTGACAGGATCCGCAATCACTTCGGCGTGACCCGCATGGGCCAGGTTGCAGGGCTGGCCGCCCTCAGGGATCAGCACCACCTCAAACATGTCGTGCTGCGCGTTGCAGAGGCACGCGACGCGATCGGCCAGATCGCTCGTGACAACGGGCTTACGGCCCTACCCTCGGCGACCAATTTCGTGGCAGTCGACCTGGGGCGTGACGGCGACTACGCCCGCCGTGTGCTCGAGGCGCTCGGTGCGGCCGGTGTCTTTGTGCGCATGCCCGGTGTTGCGCCGCTCAACCGCGCCATCCGGATCACGGCAGGTCGGCAGGAAGACCTTCGCGTACTTGCGGCGGAACTGCCGCGGGCGCTGGTGGCGGCAGGCTGACGCCCGCCGCCATCCGATCGTTGAGAGTTGATGTTACTTCTTCGCCAGCTTGGCTGCGATCTCCGCCACATGACGGCCCTGGAAGCGTGCGCCATCGAGCTCGTGCTGGGCGGGCTGACGGCTGCCATCTGAATTGGTGATGGTGCTGGCACCATAGGGCGAACCGCCACGGATCTCGTCAACGCCTGATTGCCCGGCCCAGGCATAGGGCAGGCCGACGACTACCATCCCATGATGCAGCATGGTGGGGATGAATCCCAGAAGGGTCGATTCCTGACCGCCATGCTGGGTCGCTGACGATGTCATGGCCGAGCCTACCTTGCCGGCCAGCGCCTGCGTGGCCCAGAGCGACCCTGTCTGATCGATGAAATTGCGCATCTGTGAAGCCATGGTCCCGAAGCGGGTGCCGCATCCGAAAATGATGGCATCATAGTTGGCGAGCTCTTCGGGCTTGGCGATGGGCGCCTTCTGGTCGAGCTTCATCCAGGCGGCCTTGGCGACATCCTCCGGCACAAGCTCGGGAACGCGCTTCACATCCACCTGAGCACCCGCCTGTTGCGCACCTTCAGCAGCGGCATAGGCCATCTGCTCCATATGCCCCCAGGCCGAATAGTAGAGAACGAGAACCTTGGTCATGACGTCTTCCTTTCATGTTGCGTGTTGATGAGGTCGTTGAGGTCGAGGCGCTGCGTCACCATGGCGAGGCTGCCATCCGGCGTGCGCGGCCACTGGTCCTGAGGCTTGTCCCAGTAGAGTTCGATGCCGTTGAAGTCGGGGTCATGAAGGTAGAGCGCCTCCGACACGCCATGATCCGACGCGCCATCCAGCGGAAGCTTGTGGGCGATGAGGCGTTTCAGGGCATCCGCGAGATCAGCCCGCGTAGGATAGAGGATTGCCACATGGAACAGACCCGTCGTCCCGGGTGGCGGCGGCTGCCCGCCCTCGCTCTCCCAGGTATTGAGCCCGATGTGATGATGATATCCGCCGGCAGAGACAAAGGCCGCCTGGCGGCCATACATCTGCTGCAGTTCAAAACCCAGGACATCACAATAAAAATCGAGCGATCTCTGTATGTTGGCAACTTTCAGATGCACATGGCCGATACGGGCCTGCGGGGCGATGGGCTGGGCGGCGGTCATGGCCCTGTCCTTTCTGTAACGATTTTCGTTACGGATATAGGAGTGTCCAAATCCATCTGCAAGCCCCGTTTTCGAGTTCGCCTGCAAAGCGGTGGATGACCGCCCCCCGCGCTTGAATTCCCCGGTCGCATTTCGCAAAACGGGACGCATTCAACAGGAGACAAGCCATGGCCGGGTCGGACCTTCCCAAATCACTCGTCGTGGTCGCCCATCCCCTCATCCTGCACAAACTAACCCTGATGCGTGACAAGCACACGCCCTCGGCCGTTTTTCGCCAGTTGCTGCGCGAGATCAGCCTGTTGCTGGCCTATGAGGTGGCACGCAATCTGCCGATCACAACGCAGACCATCGAGACGCCGCTGGCCGAAATGGAAGCCCCCATTCTCAAGGGCAAGAAACTGGTGATCGTCTCGATCCTGCGCGCCGGCAACGGACTTCTCGAAGGCATGCTCGATCTCATGCCGTCAGCGCGCGTTGGCCACATCGGCCTCTATCGTGACCCGAAGACACTGCAGCCGGTGGAGTATTACTTCAAGGTTCCCTCCGACATCGAGGAGCGCCCGGTCATCGTGGTGGACCCCATGCTGGCGACAGGCAATTCCGTGGCCTATGCCATCAGGAAGCTGAAGGAACGCGGGGCAAAGGACGTCAGGCTCGTGTGCCTCCTGTCAGCACCAGAGGGCATCCGGCGCGTGGCAGCGGAACATCCCGACGTCCCGATCTACACGGCCGCAGTCGACAGCCACCTCAACGATCATGGGTATATCGTGCCGGGGCTCGGCGACGCCGGCGACCGCATGTTCGGAACCAAGTGAAAATTTACCATAGGCCACGACAACCCGTCTGCATCACCAATTGAAAACCATTGGCGTCTAGCCTCCCGGTCTCACGCTGCGAGGTCGGGACAGATGACGGTGGAACCGCCAACAAGCAATGAGCCGGCCGGGCGCACGCCGCTCAGGCTGGAGGGGCCCGATGGCAGGCGTCCACGCCTCCTGCTGGCCGAGGACTGCGACCCGGTGCGGATCGTCACTGCCGCCATGATGAAGGCAATGGGCTGTGATGTGGATACGGCTATCCATGGCGAACAGGCGGTCCGCAGTGCTGCCGAGAACAGCTTCGACGTGATCGTGCTGGATATCGAAATGCCGATCATGGACGGCATTGCGGCGGCGCGACTGATACGCGGCATGGGCGGACCCGTGTCGGAAACGCCACTGATGGCGCTTTCGGCGTTCCTGGCCGATTCGGCGCGCGGCAGCGCCTGGCACGACACCTTTGACATCGCCCTGCCCAAGCCCGCCAACCGCAACGAGTTGCACCAGGCGCTGAAGGCGGCGCTGACACGTCCGAAATCCGCCGTCTCTGGCGGCGCATAGGCTGTTCAGCGCGGCGCAGTCTTCGTGTCGAGTTCAGATTCGAGAGACTTGAGCATATGGAGCAATTCGCTCAGTTCCGGGCTCAATGCCGCCTTGCGCTTTCCAGCCGGGTTCTGCCGGGTGTCCTGAACCGTCATTGTGCCAGCCTCTTCCATACTCGCATCCACACGTATTCTCCTGCCATCCCGTTAATGACCCGCTAAACGCACGAGGACATCCCGGTGTCCGCACCATTGCCAGCTGATCCGGCAGGTGCGCGGCTGCAATTGGGCCTGATTGTGGCATCGTGCATGAACGGTGAAGATCTGCCTCCGCTTCCTGCAAGCAAGAACTGGTGGCAGACAACATGCGTTTCGCGCTAATGTGCAACTTCGCAAGTCATGACATCGCAACACGGAGGAACTGAAGAATGAAGATGAAGTATGCCCGGACGGGTGTGTTCGCCAGCGCAATGGCGCTTCTTCTGGCCTCGCCGGCCATAGCAGCCGACAACCCCATCGAGGCTCGCCAGGCCTGCATGAAGGCCAACACCCAGATGATGAAGATGATGGTGCCGGTGATGAAGGGCGAAAAGGCCTTTGATAAGGCGGCGATTGATGCCGTCATGACGCAGGTTGGAGAAGCCTGCGCCGGCTGGGACAATTGGTGGGGCGAAGACACCAAGCCCGGTGGCGCGATCAAGACCGAGGCCAAGGCCGAGATCTGGTCGGACAAGGCTGGCTTTGATGCAGCGAGTGCGGCCTATGGACAGGCCTTTGCGGCGGTGAAGGCGGCGGCTGACGAGGCTGCATTCAAGGCGGCCTTCCCAGCACTCGGCGGCAGCTGCAAGGGCTGCCACGAAAAATACCGCCAGGCTGACTGACCGGAACGCCGCGTCTCACACGGGCGCGGCGAACCCTTCCCCGGCCATCCAGCGATCGATCGCAGCGGCCGTCTCCTCAGGATATTCGAGTGACGGGAAATGGCCGCAGGCGGGCAGTTCGACATAGGAGCCGCGGGGCAGGGCGGCGGCCATCCGCCGTCCATCGTCTGCGGGCGAGAATTTGTCGTGCACGCCCCACAGCATCAGGGCCGGACAGGCGATTTCTCCCAGTCGCGGCCACAGATCGCCGCGCCGTGCCAGCGCATCCGACTGGCGGGTCATCACACCCGGTCCGACGCGGGCACACATCGCAATGAAGGAATCGCGGGCCGCCGCTCCCCTCGGTCCCGGCAGGTGGGAGATCATGGCGCCCATCTCGGCTGCCACCTGGCCGGCCTCTCCGGCCCGCAGCCTCTCTGAACGCCGGAGGCCCGCCTGCGGGTCGGCAACCGGTCCGGCGCCGGCGCCGATCACCACAACCCCACGCACCCGGCCGGGTGCCGCCAGCGCTGTTTCAAGCGCCACGCGGCCTCCGAAAGATGTTCCGAGAATGACGAAGCTGTCCGGCGCCCGGGCAAGGACCTGCGCCACGCAGTGCGCGAAATCGCTGCCATCGGCCAGTATCGTGGTGCTGAGCACATTCGCCGGCAGACGGGATGCCACCGCCGCATAGAGCCCCGCATCGCATCCGAAGGCGGGGATCATCACAAGATCTGTCATGTGCCCCGTCTTCGTCTGGTGTTGGCGTTACTCGCCTTGCGGCGCGCCGTCTCCGGCTGATCCGTCTTCGGCAGCCTGCTTCTTCGAGATGTCTTCGCCAGTCGCCTGGTCAACCTGCTTCATCGAAAGGCGGACCTTGCCACGGTTGTCGAAGCCGAGAAGCTTGACCTTCACCGCGTCGCCCTCATTGACGACATCGGTGACCTTGGCCACGCGCCGCGGCGCAAGTTCGGAGACATGCACGAGGCCATCGCGCGAACCGAAGAAGTTCACGAAGGCGCCGAACTCGACGACCTTCACGACCTTGCCCTCATAGATCTCGCCCACTTCCGGCTCGGAGACGATCGACTTGATCCACTTGACGGCAGCCTCGATCGAGGCCCCCGACGACGACGCGACCTTGACCGTGCCGTCATCCTGAATGTCGATCTTGGCGCCCGTCTTTTCGACGATCTCGCGGATGACCTTACCGCCGGTTCCGATCACTTCGCGGATCTTGTCGGTGGGGATCTTCATGGTCTCGATGCGCGGCGCGTGCTCGCCGAGCGAGGCGCGGGCGCCGGTCAGGGCTTCCGCCATCTTGCCCAGAATGTGCATGCGGCCATCCTTGGCCTGCCACAGGGCGACCTTCATGATGTCCTCGGTGATGCCGGTGATCTTGATGTCCATCTGCAGCGAGGTGATGCCCTCGCCGGTGCCGGCGACCTTGAAGTCCATGTCGCCGAGATGGTCCTCGTCGCCTAGGATGTCGGAGAGCACGGCATAGCGCCCACCTTCCTTGATCAGGCCCATGGCGATGCCCGCACAGGGTGCCTTGAGCGGCACGCCCGCGTCCATCAGCGAGAGCGATGAACCGCAGACGGTTGCCATCGAGGACGAGCCGTTCGACTCGGTGATCTCGGAGACCACGCGGATCGTGTAGGGGAACTGGTCCTGCGCAGGCAGCAAGGGGTGAATGGCGCGCCAGGCGAGCTTGCCATGACCGATCTCGCGGCGGCCCGTGGCGCCCATGCGGCCCGTTTCACCGACCGAGAAGGGCGGGAAATTGTAGTGCAGCATGAAGGTGCCCTTGGTCGTGCCGTCGAGCGAGTCGATGTATTGCTCATCCTCGCCGGTACCGAGCGTGGTGACCACGAGCGCCTGCGTCTCGCCGCGCGTGAACAGCGCCGAGCCGTGGGTGCGCGGCAGCACGCTGGCTTCCGCCACGATCGGACGCACCGTCTTGGTGTCGCGGCCGTCGATGCGAAGCCCCGTGTCGAGAATGCTGTTGCGCACCACATCCTTTTCGAGGTGCTTGAAGGCCTCGCCGATCTTGTTGGCGGGCGGCGCATCGGGCTTGTCCTCGCCGGTGAGCGCGGCCATCACCTTGTCCTTCGCCTTGGCAACGGCCTCGTGACGCTCTTCCTTCCTCGCAATCGCGTAGGCGGCGCGCACATCGGCTTCGGCAATCGCCTTGACCTTGTTGTAGAGCGTCTCCTCGTCGGGCGGCGTGAAGTCACGCGGGCTGCGGGCCGAACGCTCGGCAAGGCGGATGATCGCCTCGATCACCGGCTGGAAGCCGCGATGGCCGAACATGACGGCGCCGAGCATGATCTCCTCGGAAAGCTCCTTGGCCTCCGACTCGACCATCAGCACGGCATCCTGCGTGCCGGCCACCACGAGATCGAGCGAGGACAGCTTCTGCTGCTCGATGGTCGGGTTCAGCACATATTCGCCGTTGATGTAGCCCACGCGCGCCGCGCCGATGGGACCCATGAAGGGAATGCCCGAGAGCGTGAGTGCGGCCGACGATGCAACCATCGCCAGAATGTCGGTGTCGTTCTCGAGGTCATAGGAGAGCACCGTGGCGATCACCTGCGTCTCGTTGCGGAAGCCCTCGACGAAGAGCGGGCGGATCGGCCGGTCGATGAGCCGCGAGATCAGCGTCTCGCGCTCGGTCGGGCGGCCTTCACGCTTGAAATATCCGCCGGGAATCTTGCCGGCGGCATAGGTCTTTTCCTGATAGTTGACGGTGAGCGGGAAGAAGTCGATCCCGGGCTTTGCCGAACGCTCGGCGACGGCAGTGGCCAGCACCGTGGTCTCGCCAAGCGAGGCAAAGACGGCGCCATCGGCCTGGCGTGCCACGCGGCCGGTTTCAAGGCGCAGCGTCTGGCCGGCCCATTCGATTTCCTCGACGTCGATATTGAACATCTGTCTTTTCCTTCTGCCCTTCGCCGCCGCTTGAAAACGCGTTCACCACCACTCTGGGCGGCATCCCACATGGGCACATCGGACTCCGGCCCCATTGCCGGAGTCACCGTGGTGGGGACACGGGCGGCAGTTCGGTGATCCGCCCGCTCGTCACTTGATATCCCGTGAAACGCCTAGCGGCGGATCTCGAGACGCTTGATGAGCGTCTGGTAACGCTGATCATCGATGCGCTTCAGATAGTCGAGAAGCGAACGGCGCTTGCTCACCATGGTCAACAGGCCACGGCGGGAATGATTATCCTTCTTGTGCGCCTTGAAGTGCTCGGTGAGATAGTTGATGCGTTCCGTGAGGATCGCAACCTGGACCTCGGGCGAACCGGTGTCGCCGGGCTTTGTGGCAAATTCCTTGACGAGCGCAACCTTGCGCTCTGGGGTCATGGTCATTCGGTCATCTCCAAATGGTTACAGGTTGAACAAGCGCTTCGGCCTGAGCATTCCATCGCCGATCTGGCCGATGCCGACGGGTTTTCCCCCGCACGTCACCAGAACCGCATCTTCTGCGATGGGAGCATCAGCGCCTCTGAGGAGGACGGCTTGTCCGAGCCTCAGGCGCCGGGCCTGATCCAGGTCGATGGCCAGTGCCGGGATGCCGTCCAGCACGGTCTCGATCGGGAGCAGGGCCCCAGTTATGGCGTTTCCGCCGGGGGCCTTATGGCCGAGTTCCTCAAGCTTTTCCAGAGAAATCAGTTGGGCTTCGGTGAAGGGTCCGACGGCCACCCGGCGCAGGGCGCTGACATGGGCCGCCGTGCCCAGCGCCCGCCCCATGTCGCGGGCGAGCGAGCGGATATAGGTCCCCTTGCCGCAGGTCACCTCGAAACTGGCCTCCTCCGGACCCGGGGTCCCGGCCAGACGCAGGGCCTCGATCACGACCGGCCGCGGGGCCAGCTCGACAGCCTCCCCCGCCCGCGCCAGGTCATAGGCCCGCTCACCCTCCACCTTGATGGCCGAAAAGGCAGGCGGCGCCTGCAGGATCTCGCCGGTGAAGCGGGGCAGGACCGCCTCGATTGCCCCAACGGAAGGTCGCCCTTCGCAGCGATGCGTCACCTCGCCCTCGAGGTCATCCGTGGTCCGCTCCTCGCCCCAGCGGGCCGTGAAGCGGTACACCTTGCGCCCGTCCATGGCGTGGGAGACGGTCTTGGTCGCCTCCCCCAGCGCGATGGGCAGCAGACCGGACGCCAGCGGGTCCAGCGTGCCGCCATGGCCTGCCTTTTCGGCATTGAACAGATACCGGACCTTGCCCACCGCCTGGGTGGAACTCATGCCATAGGGCTTGTCGAGGATGACCCAGCCGTGAACGGCGACCCTCTGCTTCCTCGGAGGGTTCACTTCTTGTCCAGATCCCGCGCCACTTCCGGGCTGCGGAGGATCTCGTCGATCTTGTTGGCATAGTCGAGCGCGGTATCGACCCGGTAGCGGATCTCCGGCACGAATTTCATGTCGAGCTTCGGCGCCACCAGTCCGCGGATGTAGCGCTTGTTGCGGTTGAGCGCCTCGAGCAGGGCCTGATCCTTGCCCGGCTGCAGGGTCCGCACGAAGGCCGTGGCGATCTTCAGGTCTGGCGAGATCTGCACCTCGACGACGGTCGGGTTGAGACGCTCGAGATCGGGATCGCCCGACTCGCCGCGCAGAAAGATGTCCGCCAGGGCGTGACGGATCAGCTCACCGGCACGCAACTGGCGTTGGGAAGGGGCGCTGCCTTTGCTCATATCTCGGGCTCAGTCCAGCGTGCGCTGGACCTTCTCCACCCGGAAGCACTCGATGATGTCGCCGGCGCGGATGTCCTGATAATTCTCGAAGGCCATGCCGCATTCCTGACCGACCGGCACTTCCTTCACTTCGTCCTTGAAGCGCTTGAGGGTCGAGAGCGTGCCTTCGTGGATGACCACGTTGTCGCGGATGAGGCGCACCTTGGCGCCGCGCTGCACGTTGCCTTCGGTAACCTGGCAGCCCGCCACCTTGCCGACCTTGGTGATGTTGAAGACCTCGAGGATCTTCGCATTGCCGAGGAAGGTTTCGCGCAGTTCCGGCGCCAGCTTGCCCGCCATGGCCTGCTTGATGTCGTCAACGAGGTCATAGATGATGTTGTAGTAGCGGATCTCGATGCCGGCACGTTCCGCCGCATCGCGCGCCTGCGAGGATGCACGGACGTTGAAGCCCAGCACAACGGCCTTCGAGGCCTCGGCCAGACCCACGTCGGACTCGTTGATACCGCCCACTGCATAATGGATGACGCGGGCCTTGATCTCGGCATTGCCGATCTTTTCCAGCGCCTGCACGATGGCTTCAGCTGACCCCTGCACATCCGCCTTGACCAGAATCGGGAACTCGGTTGCGCCCTCCTTGATGGCGGACATCATCTGCTCGAGCGAAGACCGTGCAGAAGCCGCGCCGCGGGTTTCGCGGCGCTTGCGCTCGCGATACTCGGTCACTTCGCGCGCGCGTGCCTCGTTCGGCACCACGTCGAACTGATCGCCCGCTTCCGGCGCGGAGTTCAGGCCAAGCACTTCGACAGGCGCCGAAGGCGTGGCGTGCTTCACCTGCTGGCCCTTGTCATTGACCAGGGCACGCACACGGCCCCAGGCGGAACCGGCCACGAAGATGTCGCCGAGCTTCAGCGTTCCGCGCTGCACGAGCACGGTGGCCACAGGGCCACGGCCCTTGTCGAGCTGGGCTTCGACCACCATGCCGCCCGCTTCGCGGTCCGGATTGGCCTTGAGATCGAGAACTTCCGACTGTAGCAGGATCACGTCGAGCAGCTTGTCGAGGTTGGTGCCCTTGAGCGCCGACACTTCGACTTCGAGCGTATCGCCGCCCATGCTTTCGACCACGATCTCGTACTTCAGCAATTCGTTGCGCACGCGCGTCGGATTGGCCGCGGGCTTGTCGATCTTGTTGATCGCCACGATGATCGGCACATCCGCCGCACGGGCGTGATTGATGGCTTCCACCGTCTGCGGCATCACGCCGTCATCGGCGGCGACCACCAGAACGACGATGTCGGTCGCCTTGGCGCCGCGTGCACGCATGGAGGTGAAGGCCTCGTGGCCCGGCGTGTCGATGAAGGTGACGATGCCGTTCGGCGTTTCGACCTGATAGGCGCCGATGTGCTGGGTGATGCCACCCGCTTCACCGGACACCACGTTGGTCTTGCGCAGGGCATCGAGCAGCGACGTCTTGCCGTGGTCGACGTGGCCCATGATGGTGACGACCGGCGGGCGCGATTTGAGCTGTTCCGGCGCATCGGTGTCGCCCGACAGGCCTTCGACCACGTCCGATTCGGACACGCGCTTCACCTTGTGGCCCATTTCCTCGGCGACGAGCTGGGCGGTGTCGGCATCGATCACGTCGTTGATCGTGTGCATCTCGCCCTGCTTCATCAGGAACTTGATGATGTCCACCGCACGTTCCGCCATGCGGTTGGCAAGCTCCTGAATGGTGATCGCTTCGGGAATGATGACTTCGCGGCTCACCTTTTCGGTGGGCATCTGGAAGCCCTGCGTCTGCTTCTTGAGGCGCTCGGTGCGGCGGCGGAACGCAGCCACGGAACGGGCGCGCTCGTCATCCTCGTTCAGCGCGTTGCCAACCGAAAGGCGGCCGCGGCGCTTCTCGGCCTCGCCCTTGGTGCGCACCGGAACGGGTGCCTTGATCTCGCGCTTCACGGCGCCGGGACCAACACGGCGAGGCGCCTCTTCCTCGTCATCGGCGGCGCGCCGCACCACCCCGGGTGCGGCCTTGCCGGTGAGCGGCTTCATCGGAGCTGTCGCCGGCGTCACGACATTGGGCTGACCGGACCGCGGCGCGAGCTTCCTCGCGGCTTCCTCGGCCTTGCGCCGGCCCTCGTCCTCGGCGCGATGACGTGCTTCTTCCTCGGCCTTGCGCCGGGCGGCGGCGTCGCGCTCGCGGCGATCCAGTTCATCCTGATCGGCGCGGCGGCGCGCGTCCTCTTCCTGACGCTTGCGATCCTCGGCCTCGCGCACACGTGCGCCGGCCAGAGCGCGGTCCCGCGCTTCCTTTTCTTCGGCGGTCAGTGTCCGCAACACCACGCCGGAGCGCTGTGCTGAAGGCTGCGGCTTGGCAGGCTGCGGCGCAGCCGTACCCGCGGGCGCGGGCGCGGGGGTCGCGCGCGGCTGCGGCTGAAAGACCGGCTTTGCCTCAGCGGGCTTGTCATCACCGAACCGCTTGCGCTTGGTTTCGACGACAACGGTCTTCGAGCGACCCGCGCCGAAGCTCTGCCTGACCTTGCTCTGCTCGACCGACGGCCGCTTGAGAGTCAGTGTGCCGCCACCGGAACGGCTGCCTTCGGGCTTGCGGTCTTTGTCGTTGCTGTCAGTCATCTTCTCTCTTCAGGTCCTCGGGTGGCCTCGGTGGTGAGGCCCTCAAACATCTCGATCCGGCGCAGCGCGGCGGAGAGCTTTCCGGCGAGAGCTCCCTTGGCCACGGCTGCATGTACCACATTTGGGCGGCCAAAAGCCAAATCCAATTCGCGCATGTCGAAAATTGTCATGCGCCCCGTGCCGGGCGCCGCAAGGCGGTCCAGCTTGCGGCAACCGTCGGGCGCCGCTTCCCGGGCGTGGAGCAGCAGCCCGGCCCGGCCACGGGTGAGCATCTCCTCGACCTTTCCGAAGCCCGCCACCGCCTCTCCCGCCTTCCGGGCCAGGGACAGCAGGGCAACAGCCTGCCCGCGCAGCAGTCGCCCCACGAGGTCCGGCAGGTCGGACGGAACGCTGGTTTCAGCGGCAAACCCCTTCGCAAACGCCTTCTTCCGCATGGCCTCGCCCAGCACGTCGCGGCTGAGGCTGACCCACAGCCCACGGCCGGGAAGCTTGCGGCCGACGTCCGGCACTGCCGCACCGTCCGGGCCGCGCACGAAGCGGATCAGGTCCGCCTCGTCCTTCACCTGACGGGTCACAATGCACATGCGGTCGGCCAAGGGCTGATCGGCCTCCGTGTCTGGCGCGGACGCTTCGATCAGGCGGTCACCTCGCCTGCTTCGGCCTCAGCCACGGGTTCGACCGGCGCCTCGATCCAGCCCGCATGGATACGCGCGCGCATGATCAGGTCATTGGCATCAGCCGCTCCCACCTCGAGGTCGGAGAAGGCGCCCTTGTGCTTCACCGCGCCGCCGGCCTTGCGTTCGGTCCAGCCGATCAGCTCATCGGTGGCGCAACCGGCCAGATCCTCGATCGACTTGATGCCGGCTTCGCCCAGCGCCACCAGCATGGCAGGCGTCAGGCCCTCGATTTCCTTCAGCTCGTCCAGGACCCCGAGTTCCACGCGCCGGGCATCGAATTCCGCCGCGATGCGGTCGAGATATTCCCGCGCACGATTCTGAAGCTCTTCCGCCGTCTGCTCGTCGAGACCCTCGATGGAGGCAATCTCGCGGAGATCGACATAGGCGACTTCCTCGACATTGGCGAAGCCCTCGGAGGCAAGCAGCTGGGCCAGCGTCTCGTCGACATCCAGCGCGCCGACAAAGAGCTCGGTGCGGGCGGCGAATTCCTTCTGGCGGCGCTCGGATTCCTCGGCCTCGGTCATGATGTCGATGTCCCAGCCGGTGAGCTGGGAGGCAAGCCGCACATTCTGGCCGCGCCGTCCGATGGCAAGCGAGAGCTGCTCGTCAGGCACCACGACCTCGATGCGCTCGGACTCCTCGTCGAGCACGACCTTGGTGACCTCGGCAGGCGCCAGCGCATTGACCACGAAGGAGGCCACATCGGACGTCCACTGGATGATGTCGATCTTCTCGCCCTGAAGCTCGTTCACCACCGCCTGAACGCGGCTGCCGCGCATGCCCACGCAGGCGCCGACGGGGTCGATGGAGCTGTCCTTGGACCGCACCGCGATCTTGGCGCGGCTGCCGGGGTCGCGCGCCACCGCAACCACCTCGACGACGCCGTCATAGATTTCCGGCACTTCCTGGCCGAACAGCCGGGCCATGAACTCGGGATGCGTGCGCGACAGGAAGATCTGCGGACCCCGCTGCTCGCGGCGCACGTCATAGACATAGGCGCGCACCCGGTCGCCGGGACGGAACATCTCCCGCGGCAGCGATTCATCGCGGCGGATGATGCCTTCGCCACGGCCCAGATCAACGATCACATTGCCGTATTCGACGCGCTTCACCGAGCCGTGCACGATCTCGCCGATGCGGTCCTTGTATTCGGCATACATGCGGTCACGCTCGGCGTCGCGGACCTTCTGGACGATGACCTGCTTGGCGTTCTGCGCCGCGATGCGGCCGAACTCGATGGGCGGCAGCGATTCTGCAATCTGGTCGCCGATGCTGGCGGCCGGGTTGCGGCGCTGGGCCTCGGCGAGGCTGATCTGCGTGGCCTCGTTGTCCACGGCCTCGACCACCAGAAGCAGGCGCTGCAGGCGGGTATCGCCGGTGCGCGGATCAATCTCGGCGACGATGTCATTCTCGGCGCCATAGCGGGCCTTGGCGGCCTTCTGGATCGCCTCTTCCATCGCGTGCAGCACGACCGATTTGTCGATCGACTTCTCGCGCGCCACCGCATCGGCGATCTGCAGCAGTTCCAGGCGGTTTGCGCTCACGCCATAATCAGCCATTGTCTTCGTTCCCTTCTTGAGAAATCTGGTCTTCGTCGATCTCGGCGCCGTCGCCATAGCCCTTCTGCGGCAGGCGGCTGCGGGCGGCCTCGATCAGGCGGTCCGTGAGGATGAGCTTGGCATCGGCGATGCCGTCGAAGGGCACGCCGATCAGCACCGGATCTTTCGAGGGCCCCTCCGGGTTCTCGATGAAAATGCGGACCTCGCCGCCGTCGAAACCTTCCAGCGTGCCCTTGAACCGTTTGCGGCCGGCGGCCGGAACCGCCATCTCGATCTTCGCCTCATGGCCTGCCCAGGCTTCAAAGTCGGAGGGCCGTACCAGCGGCCGGTCGATCCCCGGCGAGGACACTTCGAGGTGATAGCGTGCCGGGATGACATCCTCGACGTCGAGGACGGGCGAGATCGCCCGGCTCACCGCTTCGCAATCATCGATCGTGAAGCTGCCGTCCGGCCGTTCCGCCATGATCTGCAGCGTCGGACCGCTCATCTTCACGCGCACCAACCGGAACCCCATGCCGGAGAGGACGGGTTCGGCAAGCGCCGCCACCCGCTGCGCGGGTCCCGTTTCGCGGGCCAGTCTGGTTTCGGTTTCGGCCGTCATCGGAGCCTTTCAGGCAACAAAAAAAGCGGGCCCCGGTCCGGGACCCACTCGCGATCTCCACTTTCGTGGCTATGAGAGTGAACCTAAGTTGCCAAAACATATAGACCGGAGCGCGCGGTTTGGCAAGTGCCGGAGGTCAGTCAATCCGCCGGAACGTCAGATAACTGGACACGCGTCCCTCGCGCCGCGCCTTGGCCTCATAGCGCGTCTCTATCCAGTTTTCGAAGGCTCGGGCAGCATCACCGACCTCAACAAAACCACCATGCGCGGCTACATGATCGCGCGTCCACGACACATAATCCGCAATGTCGCTGGCGAACAGGAACATGCCTCCGGGCGTCAGCACGCGGCTGATCTCGGCCAGCGTCTCGGGGCTTACGAACCGTCGCTTGTTGTGACGCGCCTTGGGCCACGGATCGGGGTAGAGCAAGTAGATCCGGTCGATGCAACCATCGGGCAGAGAGGCCAGCAACTGCCGTGCGTCTCCATCGTGAATCTGTATATTCTTCAAAGATTTGGCTTCAATCAGCGCCAGCAGCTTGGCAACCCCGTTGATGAAGGGTTCGGCGCCGATGAAGCAGGTGTCCGGATGCAATTCCGCTTGATGCGCAAGATGTTCGCCGCCGCCGAAACCGATCTCCAGCCAGCGCGCCCGGCATGGACCTGAAAACGGTTGTCCGACCTGCACCCGGAGTTGCGGCAGAAGCCCGTCCATCAGGCTCAAATGATGACGGCGCAAGGATTTTCCCTTGCGCCGCCCATAGAATTGAAATCGTTTCTCGCCGCTAATCACTTCACCGCGGCTTTGAGCGCCTTGACGAGGTCCGTCTTCTCCCAGGAGAAGCCGCCATCCTTGTCGGGCGCGCGTCCGAAATGACCGTAGGCTGCGGTGCGGGCGTAGATCGGACGGTTGAGTTTCAGATGCGTGCGGATGCCGCGCGGGCTGAGGTCCATGACCTTGGCTAGCGCCTTCTCGAGCTTGGCCTCCGACACCTTTCCGGTGCCATGGGTATCGACATAGATGGACAGTGGCTGGGCCACGCCAATGGCATAGGACAGCTGGATGGTGCAGCGACGCGCCAGCCCGGCCGCCACCACGTTCTTGGCCAGATACCGGGCAGCATAGGCGGCCGACCGGTCGACCTTGGTCGGATCCTTGCCGGAAAAGGCACCGCCGCCGTGCGGCGCGGCACCGCCATAGGTGTCGACGATGATCTTGCGTCCGGTCAGGCCGGTGTCGCCGTCCGGACCACCAATGAAGAACTTGCCGGTCGGGTTGACGTGCCACACGGTGTTCTTCGTGATCCAGCCCTTTGGCAGGGCCTTCTTCACATAGGGGGTCACGATGCGGAGCACGTCCTTCGACGTCAGTTTCTCATTAACATGCTGATGTGAAACAACAATCTGGCTCGCACCCACGGGCTTGCCATTCTTGTAGATGACGCTCACCTGGCTCTTCGAGTCAGGGCCCAGCGCCTTCGCCTTGCCGCTGTGACGCGCATCAGCAAGCAATTTCAGTATCTTGTGAGAGTAATAGAGCGGCGCCGGCATGAGTTCCGGCGTTTCATCGCAGGCATAGCCGAACATGATGCCCTGATCGCCCGCGCCCTCTTCCTTCTTCTCGCCGACGTCAACACCCTGGGCGATATCCGCGGACTGGCTGTGCAGCAGGATGACGATCTTCGCCGTCTTCCAGTGGAAGCCGGACTGCTCGTAGCCGATGTCGCGGATGGCCTTGCGGGCAGCAGCCTCGATCTTGGCCTTGGTCACCGAAGCAGGCCCGCGGGTCTCACCGGCGATCACCACATAATTGGTGGTTGCCAGCGTCTCGCAGGCAACACGCACCTGCCAGGTGTCGAAGCCCTGGGCGAGCGCCTCGCGGTAGAACAGGACGACGATCTCGTC
>Ga0129333_10001321_pt1 | contig 22284 bp, 20 predicted proteins | sample CPB6_08_DNA_FD_94474 | JGI IMG/M metagenome (GOLD analysis project Ga0129333, IMG submission 94474) | Freshwater to marine salinity gradient microbial communities from Chesapeake Bay, USA - CPBay_Sum_0.6_0.8_DNA | ecosystem: Environmental > Aquatic > Marine > Coastal | place: USA: Chesapeake...
GAGCTCGCGGCGGGTGAGATCATCAACCCCGAACGGAAGACGCCGGGGCAGGGACTCTTCTCGGCGGGTGTGAGTCTCCCGATCGGTCCGCGGCTCGTCACCGACGAACGACGTACCGCGCTCCGGCAGGCCGAGCTGGCCGATCAGGGGGCTGATGCCGATCGCGACCTCGCGATCGCGCGCTTGTTGCAGGGGGCCGCGCGTGATTGGGGGAGCTGGTGGGAGGGGGAAGCACGGCTCCGGATCGCGGAGGAGGGGGTCGCGCTCGCGGCCTTCCGACTCGATGCGGTGCGGAAGCGGGTGATCGCGGGCGCGGGGGCTGCGATCGACAGCGTCGAGGCCCTGGCGGAGTGGGAGCGGCGCCGTGTGCTCGCGATCGACGCGCGCGCGGCGCGCGATGCCGCCCGCTTGGTCGTGACGGGGTATCTCTGGGGCGCGCAGGGGGAGCCAGTCGCGCTGCCGGCCACGAGTGTCCCCGCTGGCATGCGGCTCGCGTTCTCGCGGCTGACCCTCACTGGGGCGATCGATCGACACCCAGCGGTGCAGCAGGCGCAGGTGCGCTGGTTGCAAGCCGATGCGCAGCGTCGGCTCGCGTTGGTCTCGGTGGTGCCGTCCGCGAACGTCGAGCTCGCGGGGCTCGGCGCGGGGCGGGAGTTCGGGGCGCTCGACCTCAGCGGTGAGGACTACAAGGCCGGGGTCTCGACGCGACTGCCGCTCCTCGCGCGGCGGGAGTTCGGACGGCTGCGGTCGGCGGAGGCGCGCGCCGCGCAGCTCCGGTGGGAGCGGGACCGCGTGCGGCGCGACGTCGCGCTCGCGGTCGATCGGGCCGCGGTCGAGCTCCGTGGCGTGGAGGGGCAGCTCGAGGGCCAGCGACGGGTGATCGTCGGGACGGAGGCCTTGCTCGTGGCGGAGCAGCGCCGGTTCGAGACGGGGGCGAGTTCATTGTTGCTCGTGAATCTCCGTGAGCGCGCCCTGCTCGATGAGCGGTTACGGCTCGCGCAGTTGGAGGGGCGTCGCGCGACGGCGCTCGGGGCGTTGGTGGTCGCGTTGGGCGACCCGTCGGTGCTAATCGGCGACACAGGTCGGTCGGTGCGTCCCACGACCTCGCGCTGAGCGGGGTACCAGCGACCAGCGCCTTCGGACCGCCGTCAACCTCGCTTCGCCCTCACTCCTCACCGCGCCAACGTCGGTCCGCTTTCCGCGCAGTCTGCCGCTTCTTCTCTGACAACCGCTGTTCGACCGAGCCCCGCGTCGGCCGCGTCTTCTTGCGCACCTTCGGGACCACGAGCGCGGCGGCGATCGTCTCGGCCAGCCGCTCAAGCGCGCGCAGGCGATTCTGCCGCTGGCTCCGGGTCTCGGCCGAGACGATCCGGATCGTTCCAGTGGAGTCCAGCCGCGCGGCGAGTCGTGCGAGGAGGCGCTCGCGCTGGGCTTCGGTGAGCGCGCCCGAGGTCGTGACGCACCAGGTGAGTTCGACCCGGGTGCTGCTGGTGTTCACATGCTGGCCGCCAGGCCCCCCCGCGCGGGTCGCGTGGATGGTGAGCTCGTGCGCGGGGATGGTGACCTGTGCGGTGACGCGCAGCGGGCCACCCAGGGGATCATGGTCGGACGAGGGCCGTGGCACGGGAAGGGTCGCGTGAGGGCGATAGATTTCGCGGCGATGACGGGACCGTCACGACCTGAGGATAATCTGCCGCTTGGCGAGCGGCTGGCCAGGCGCTGGCTGGATGACTGGCGCGGGGCGGCGGTGCTGGTCGTGCTGCTGGCGTTGGCGTCGTCGATCACCAGCCTCGCCAATGGGTTCGCCTATGACGACGTGGCGATCGTGCTCGAGAACAAGCGGATCCACGATTGGCGAACGCTCTGGCGACTCTTCCTGGAGCCGTACTGGCTGATCGAATCGTTCCCCCGGGATCTCTACCGACCGATCGTGTTGCTCGCATTCGGTGTGGAGTGGGCGGTGGGCGGCGGGGATCCGCTCGTGTTTCATGCCGTGAACGTCTTGCTCTACGTCGCGGTGTCCGTTGCGTTCCTCGCGTTGCTCAGACAGCTGATCGCGACTCGTGCGGCCCTGGTCGGCGCGGCGCTCTGGGCCGTGCATCCCGTCCATGTGGAGAGTGTCGGCAACGTCGTCGGTCAGGCCGAATTGCTCGTAGCCGAGCTGGTCCTGAGCGCACTGGTCCTCTTCGTTCGCGACCGAAGACGTGGCCGACTCGCGCCGCGGACCGTCGTGTGCGTCAGCCTCCTCTACGCCGGTGCCTTGCTCACCAAGGAGCATGCGATCGTCTTTCCGGGGCTGTTGCTCGCCGCGGAGGCCGCGCTCCGTCGCAGCGGTGCGCCAGGGCTCGGTGATGCGGTGAGTCGCTTCTGGCTGCTCCTTCGGATCCTGCTGTGGGTCTCGCTCGCCTTTCTCCTGATTCGGTTCACGGTGCTCGGAGGTTTTGGCGGCAATCCGCACTTCTCACTCTGGGGGCTCACGCACGCCCAGCGCCTCTTGGCGGCCTCGGCCCTCTGGCCGGAGGTGGGCCGGTTGATGGTGTGGCCGGCGCGCCTCTATGCGGATTATGCACCGCCCCAGTTCCCCGTCCGCACCACTCTGCATCCCTCCCATCTCGTGGCGTTCCTGCTGCTCCTGACCTGGCTGCTCGGGCTGCGATGGGCGTGGATGCGCCGGAACGCGGTGGCGATCTTCGGCCTCCTCGCGTTCCCCGTCGCCTTCTCGGTAACGTCGAATCTGATCTTCCCGACGGGGGTACTGATCGCGGAGCGGGCCTTGTTCTTGCCGTCCATCTCGGTGGGGTTGCTCGCAGCCGTCCTTTTCGCTGGTTTGGGACAAGCGTCTCGGCGCATCCGGCAGGGCGCGAGCGTGCTCGTCGCGGTGTTGGTCGTCGCGGGGGCGTCACGGAGCGCCGCGCGACAGACCGCGTGGGCCGATTCCCTTACGGTCTTCTCCACTATGGTGGTGGAATCGCCCCAGAATGGCCGAGGCCACGCGGTGATTGGCCAACTCTTCTTTGGGTTCGGCGAATTCGAGCGTGCGGAACGGCACCTGGCCACCGCATACGCCTTGCACGATGGGTACGGCTATCTCTACGCCAGTTTTCTCGAGCGTCGAGGGAGGTGTCCCGAGGCCCTCCCCCTGGCGGAGGCGCTCGCGGGGAAATACCGATCGGTGCAACCCCTGCAGGTGACCCGGATCGTCTGTCTCTTCGAGGCGCGCCGATTCTCCGAGGCGCGGCGTCATGCGCGCGATGCGGTCGTGCGTGGACTTACCTATGGGAAATTCCATGACCTCGCGCAGGTGGCGGACTCCCTGTTGGCCTCTTACGATTCGGCCGACGCGCGGAACACCTGGATCCGGTCAGGGAAACCCTTCGACCGTAGTGGGGCCGACGTGAAGGTCGCCATCGCCCCCGGTAGGCTCGGAGGAGGGGTGTTCGGCCTGATCTTCGGGGGCCGCCCAGCGGAGCGGAGGTAGTTGCGCTCCAGACCGGCCGGTCGTACATATTTATGAGAGTCCTTGCCTGGCGAGGACCGCTTCCAGCTGTCCTTCCCCACTTCTAGGAGATACCGATGGACGCACAACGCTCGAAGGCTGGTTTCACTCTCATCGAGTTGCTGATTGTTGTCGTCATCATCGGGATCTTGGCGGCAATCGCCCTCCCGAAGTTCGGCAACAGCAAGAGCTCTGCGCAGGTCGCATCGATGAAGTCGGACCTACGCAACTTGGCGACGGCGCAGGAGACGCGGTTCGCGCAGCTCAACGAGTACGGGTCGGAGCTTGCGTCGCTCTCCCCGACCTTTTTCCAGCCCTCCACCGGCGTCAACATCGCCCTGGAACTGGCTGACGGCGTCTATACCGCGACCGCGACCATCGAAGGCGTCACGACCACCTGCACCCTAACAGTCGGCGGGACGAACAGCGGCATCCCGACCTGCGCAGTGCCAGAAGAGTAACAAGGCGGATCAATCGCTGAGCGGGCAGCGGGCCGAGCACACAGTGCTCGGCCCGCTGTGCGTTGTGGGGCACCCGTGTGCGGTCACCGGATCACGCATCGGTGTACCGGCGTGCGATCCTCCGTCGTGCGCCCATCCTCCACAGGGGTCTCCCTCGTCGAATCGGTGGTGGCCATCCTCTTGGTGGGGATCGGCTTCACGGGTGCGACGGCCACCCTCCTCACCGCCCTGCGGGTCGAGCGCTTCGCCCAGCGCTATGCGGAGGGGGTGCGACTCGCCCAGCAGGAGATCGGCCGGTTCGAGGGGACCCCGTGTTCGCGGCTCCGCGACAGTGCGTGGCAGGTGATCGGCGCGACGGGGGGAGAGCATCGGTGGGTGATGTTGGCGCGAGATTCCGTCGTCAGCCTCACGGGGGATCTCTCGATCGGGAGGGAGGCCCGCGTGCCTCGACTCACCGTGGCGCTCCAGCGGCGGTGCATCGAATGAGATCGCGGTCGGGGACGACCCTCGTGGAGCTACTCGCCGGCATGGCGGTGGGCTCGCTCGTCGTCGTCGCCGCGATCGGAGGCCAGCTCCACCTGAGGCGAATCGCTGAAGGGATCGTGGTGCGGGGGCAGGGGGAACGCCGAGGGAGCGAACTGATCGCGGTGGTCGAGGCGGTGGGACGACAGCTGCGGCATGCACGCGTGGTCGGGGATACGGCGCTCGAGGCCGAGCTCCGGATCGGCGTCGGCGTCACGTGCCGAGCGGACACGTCGGGCCTCCGCTTGACCCCCTCGGATCCGTCGGATGCCGATGCGCTCACGGTGCTGGCTGAGGTGCCGGCCAACGGTGATCGCCTCGATTACCTCGCCTCGCCGGACACGGCTCGCGGACCGGAATGGATGTCGGTGCAGGTGAGGGAGGCTCTCATGATGACCGGACGTGACGCCTGTGGCGATGGCAGTCCCTTTGTCCGTGCGTCCTCGCGATTCGATGCCGCGGTGAGGTTGACGTTCGCCCAGCCAGCGCCCGTCCCGCCGCCGGGTGCACCGGTTGAGCTTTATCGCCGCATCCGCCTTGTCACCTACCAGGAGGCTGGGGGGGCATGGATGGTCGGCCTCAGAAACTGTGCGGGGATGCGATGCGGAGCGGCGCAGCCGATCGGAGGCCCGGTTCGGCCACCGCGTGAGGGCGGACTCGCCTTTCACGCGGCGGCGGATGGTTACCTCACCGCCATCGCTCGGATTCCGGCGGTGGATCGCCCATTCTCCGGTATCATCGTGGTAGGACGCCCCTGACGTGCGCCCTGGATTCGCCCTCCCGCAGGTGCTCCTCGTCCTCGTCGTGGTGGTGGTATGGGGGTCGCTGGCCCTGGCCGAGGCGATGGGGTCGTTGCACGAGGCGATCCAGATGCGCGAGGGGCTGGAGGTGCGACTCGCGATGGCGGCGGGGACCGAATCGGCGCGCACCCCGCCCGACATCGCGTTGCTGTGCGCGTCAGCCCCCTTGGCACCGCACCGACGCGTGCAGGGCCGCCCAGACGGAGGAAGCACGGACACGCGCTGGTGGCATCTGCGTGATGGGATCATCCTCGTAGACGTCCAGGTCGTGGGGGGGCACGGAGGTCGGGCGAGATCGCTGCTCTGGATGACACCCGCGGTCGTGGTATCGGGGGTGGGCGGGGTGCGCTGTGCGGGGGCGCATCTGCGGACCCTCGCGGACGGGTGGGCCTTCCCAAGACCTGGGGAGTGAACGGGTTCGGCCCGGTTCGACGGAGTGACCTCCCCTTAGGTCCGCTCGTTTAGTCGAAGCGGCAAGGCGCTACCATAGAGCGGCGTCGTGCATTGACCAGTCTTCCCCCGAAGGGCAAGTTACATGGGTTGCGTCAGGTAGTTCCCTCAGCTCCCATCATGGCCCTTTTCTCCCGCAGGAAGAAGACAGCCGTCGGACTCGACATCGGGTCGGGGCTCGTCAAAGTGGCCGTCATCGACCACGGCGGGACCGAGCCAGAGCTCGTCCGCGTCGCCATGGCGCCCCTCCTCACGCATGCGATCGTGGAGGGGGAGGTCATGGATCCGGTGATCGTCTCCGATGCCATCCTGTCCTGCCTCGGTGCGGTCGGGGTGCAGACGCCTGCGGTCGCCACCGCCGTCGGTGGGCGCGACGTCATCGTCAAGAAGATCACCATCGACCGGGTGAAGGAGTCTCAGGCACAGGAGCTCATGCGCTGGGAGGCGGAGCAACACGTTCCCTTCGACATGGATTCGGTGGAGCTCGACTTCCAGATCCTGGATCCCGACGCCACCGACGAGCAGATGCAGGTCCTGCTCGTCGCGGCCAAGCGGGAATTGGTCGAGGCCAAACTGCGCGTCCTGGCGGAGCCGGGGCTCACGGCGGCCATCGTCGACGTGGACTCGTTCGCGCTCCACAACGCATTCGAACGGAGTCACCCGGAGGCGATGTCGGGGGTGGTGGCGCTCGTCAACATCGGCCACGAGGTCACCAACATCAACATCGTCGAGGATGGGGTGCCGGTGCTCACTCGGGACCTAGGCGTGGGCACCCGCCGGTTCCGTGAGGATCTGCAGCGGGACCTCGGGTTGAGCGTCGAGGAGGCAACGGCCGTGCTCGACTCGCCCGATCGCTCGACGGCACTCGATGCGGTACTGGTCGCACGAGGGGAGGAGATCGCCGTGGGGATCGAACGGGCCTCGGCATTCCTCGCCTCCTCGTCTCGCTCGCTCACACAGGTCGCCTCGGTCTACGTCTGCGGTGGCGGGGCCCGGACGCCCGGGTTGCTCGACACCATGGGGGCGCGGCTCCGCGTGCCGATCATGCTCGCGACGCCGCTGGCGAATCTCGCCGTTCGGGATGGGGCGTTCGAATCCTTGGAGGCCGAAGAGGTCGCGCCGCTCTTCATGCAAGCGATCGGTCTCGCGCTGCGGGTGCAGGGCTGATCGGATGCCGATGATCGAGATCAACCTCCTTCCTGGGCGATCGGCGAAGCCCAAGGCGGCGCGTCGACGCATCGATCTCGGTGCGCTCCTCGGGGGGATCGGGAACCGATTCAAGGATCCCTGGCTGGCCATCGCGGTCGGGAGCGTCGTGCTGGCGGCCGGGATCGGTGGGGTGATGTGGAACGGCCAGCGCCGAACGGCGGCGGACCTCCTCGCACAAGAGACGCGTGCGATCCAGGATAGTGTGCGGTTCCATGCAGTGATCACACGCCTGCGTGCCGCCGAGGCGCAGCGGGACTCCGTGCTCGTGCAGATCGGGACGATCGCCGCCCTCGACGGCCGCCGCTTCATCTGGCCGCATCTCCTCGATGAGATCGCGCGGTCGCTGCCGATGTACACCTGGTTGCGGTCGGTCGCGCAGTCCTCCGCTGCCACGACGGCCTCGGCTGACCAGATCGCAGCGGACTCGCTGCCACCCCTCACCGTCCGGGTCATCGGGGTGACGATCGATATCCAGGCGCTCACGATCTTCATGAAGCAGTTGGAGGCCTCGCCCTTCATCTCCGACGTGAATCTCGCGACGTCGTCGGTGACACAGGTGGAGGGAAAGGACGTGAACGAATTCACCTTGGATCTGCGCTATGAGCGTCCCGATCCGGCCCTCCTGCGCACCGTCCCCCTCACATTGGCGGGGCCCGACCGATGATCAGTCGCCCGACGAGTCAGCGGGACCAGACCATGCTCCTCGTGAGCATCATGGCCTTCGCAGGCGTCTTCGCCTACTGGTACCTCGCGTACCAGCCCAAGGTGGCCTCGCTGGCGGAGGTCACGTCGCACATCGAGCGACTCGAGGCGAGCAATGGACGGGCGAAGGCGGTGTTGGCTCGCGGGTCGGTCGATTCGCTCGATCAGCAGCAGGCGGTGTTGACCGAGAACCTTCGGCAGATGCGTTCGTTGATCCCGACCGGGAACGAGGTGCCGGCCCTCCTCGACCAGATCCTGGCGGCCGCGCGCCGCAACAATCTCGAACTCGGGGATTTCGCCCCGAGCGAGACGGTGACGGGTACGACGTTCGATGCCTATGGGTTCCGGCTCTCCTTGCGAGGGACCTATCATGAGATCGGCGAGGTCCTGGCCTCGATCGCTTCCTTACGCCGGATCATCGTCCCGGTCAACGTGACCGTGGCGCCCGCGACGACGCCGGGACGGCGTGAGGCGGCGGCGGGTGAGCAGCTCCTTGCCGCGACCTTTGATGTGCAGACGTATGTGGTGCGCACGGGAGTGGCGCCATGATCCGATGGTCGTGCGGTCGGCTGTGCGGCCTCGGCCTCGTCCTCGTCCTCGTCGGATCGGGCCAACTCGCCTCGGCGCAGGCCGGCGCGTCGGGGACCCCGACGGCGTCGCCGCCCGGGACGAAGGGCGCGACCCCGAGGATCTCGACCGATTCGGCGGGGCGTGTCACCTTGGAGCGAGAGGAATTCGTCTATGTGCGTCAGGGACGGCGCGACCCCTTCGCCTCATTGATCGCCACCGGAGAGGTCCGCCCGCTCGTCTCGGACCTCCGCGTCACGGGGATCCTCGTGGACCCGGTGGCGAGCAATTCCGTGGCGATGCTCAAGGATGTCTCGACGAACCAGCTCTATCGGGCGAAGGTGGGAGCGGTCTTCGGTCGGATCCGGGTGACGGGGATCCGAGCCACGGAGGTCGCGGTGGCGATCGATGAGTTCGGCAACACGCGACAGGAGGTATTGATGCTCAAGGATCCTCGCAAGGAGAAGACGCCATGAGGCGCATCGGGGCACGGGTCGCGCTGGTGGCGGTCCTGATGGGATGGACCACCCCCGCGAGCGGCGCGTCCGACATGACGGCGCGGGTCACCGCGGTGCGGATCGTACCGGCGACGGATCGCGCCGATGTCCTGATCGCGGTGGATGGGGAGGTCCAGGTCACCGACTTCGCATTGGAGACCCCGCATCGGATCGTCCTCGATCTGCGCGGGGCGACGGTCCAATTCCGCACGCCCATCTACGATCGCCAATCGCGGGCTGGCATCACCAATCTCCGGGTCATGCAGCATCAGCCGGACGTCGTGCGAGTCGTCCTCGACCTCGATGCGGCACGGGAGTACGGGGTGATCCGGCGTCCCGGCGAGTTGCAGATCAGCGTTACCGGTCCGGGAGATTTCTCTCCGTGGTCCAGTGGCACGTTGGCGCTCGAGGCGTCGCGGGTGGACGAGGCGCCGACCAGATCGCCGCCCACGGGCACATCGGTGCCCGTCGCCACGGCACAGCCGCCGCGCGCGCGGATCAGTGTCTCCTTCGCCGCGACCCCGATCAACGAGGTCATCGCGGTCTTCGCCGAGCATTCGGGGCGGACCTTCGTCTTCGGTCCGCAGGTCGCCGGTGACATCACCGCGGAGATCGCGAATCAGCCCTGGGACATCGCGCTCGGCAAGATCTTGCAGGCGAACGGGTTCTCGGCGGTCGAGGATTCCACCGGGATCATCACGATCGATAGCTACAAGAACATCGCGGATCGCACCTCGGTGGAGCCCCTGGTCTCGCAGATCATCCCGGTGAACTATGCCAAGGTCGCGGAACTGGCTGAGACGATCAAGCAGTTGATCGCCGCCTGCGCGAGCGCCCCGACGGGAGGCGCCGGGGTCACGGGGGCACCCCCTGCACCGACGCCGATGGTGCTCTCCACGACCTCGTGCGGCCGCGGGACCGTCGCGACGGACGTCAAGACCAACACGATCATCATCACCGAGACGGCCTCGCGCCTCTCCGACATCGTGCGGTACGTGAGGGATCTCGATCGGCGGACCCCGCAGGTGGCGATCCGGGCGAAGATCATCTCGGTGGATCGTACCGCGACCCAGGAGCTCGGGGTGAGTTACGATGTCGGAACCCCGAACACCTTCATCCAGTCCCTCACCACGCGGCTCCAGCCTGGGGGGCAGACCCCCGTGCAGGGCAACTTCCGCATCAACCTCGCTGGGGATGCCTTTGCCGGGGTCGCCAACGCGAATCGCCTCTTCCGCACCAGCTCCGCGCTCTCGCTGATCTTCAACACGGTCGTTCGCGGCTATAACCTCACCTCCTTTCTCGATGCGTTGAGCGCCGAGCAACTCTCCGATGTGCAGGCCGAGCCGAGCACCACGACGATCGACAATCGCAAGGCGACGCTCTTCGCCGGGTCGGAGATCGCGTTCTTGCTCACTCCTCCCGTGGTGCCGGGGCAGATCCAGGCCGTCGCGCCACAGATCTTCCGGCAGAAGGTCGGCATCACCCTCGATGTCACGCCGCACGTGACGGCGAACCGACAGGTGAGCCTCGAGATCGCCGCGGGCCAACAGGCGCTCCTCGGGACGACCGAGGCCGGTCCGAGCATCAGCGAGCGGACGGCGAACAACGAGGTGTTGGTCGCCGACGGGGAGACGGTGGTGATCGCCGGGCTCACGCAGACGCAGGTCTCCACGATCAAGTCGGGGATCCCGATCCTGATGAACATCCCGTGGATCGGACGCATCTTTCGCCAAGAGCGGATCGAAGAGCGGAAGCAGGATCTCCTGATCCTCGTGACCCCGCACATCGTGGATGAGGGCGAGGTGGTCCGAGGGATGCCTGCGGTCCCCTGAGCAGACGCCGATGATCGCCTGATGTCGCGGCTCACCTTCCGCACCGCTGGCGAGTCCCACGGCCCGGCCGTGCTCGCCCTCGTCGAGGGTGTGCCGGCCGGGCTCCCGCTTCTGATCGACTCGATCGATCGTGAGCTCGCGCGTCGCCAGCAGGGCTACGGCCGAGGGCGACGTATGCAGATCGAGCGGGATCGCGGTGAGTTCCTCTCGGGGGTACGCGCCGGCGAGACGCTGGGCTCACCGATCGCGATCCTCGTGCGCAACGACGATTGGGGGAACTGGGAGGCGATCATGGATCCCGCCCCGCGCGCGGACGACACCACCGGCGGAGGTCGCGCGCGGCAGGTGACGCGCGTCCGCCCGGGCCACGCCGATCTCACCGGGCTCCTCAAGTACGATCGCGCCGATGCGCGCGATATCCTTGAGCGCGCGTCCGCACGAGAGACGGTCGCCCGCGTCGCAGCGGGTGCCGTCGCGCGACGGCTGCTGGCGGCGTGTGAGATCACGATCGGGAGTCACCTCGTGCACCTCGGCGGAATCGATGCGGCGCCACCAGCGGCATGGCCCGTCGATCTCAACGTCGCCGCTGATGCCTCACCGGTCCGCTGCATGGATCGTGACGCCGAAGCGCGGATGCTCGCGGCGATCGATGCGGCGAAGGATGCGGGCGACACCCTCGGGGGGATCTGCGAGGTGGTCGTGACCGGGCTCCCCATCGGCTTGGGCTCGCATGTGGCGTGGGATCGCAAACTCGATGGGCGCCTCGCGCAGGCGCTCTGTTCGATCCCCGCGGTGAAGGGGGTGGAGATGGGGCTCGGATTCGAGGCGGCCCGTCGCCGCGGCTCCGCGGTGCACGACGCCATCGTCCCCGACGCCGGCGCGACACGCCGCGGACATGTGCGTCGTGCGACCAACCACGCCGGTGGGCTCGAAGGGGGGATGACGACCGGCGAGCCCCTGGTCCTCCGGGTGGCGATGAAGCCGATCTCGACCCTCATGCGCCCACTTGCGACGATCGACACCGCCACGGGGACCCCCGCCGAGGCGTCGGTCGAGCGAAGCGATGTCACCGCGGTCCCTGCGATGGGCGTGATCGCGGAGGCGATGACCGCGCTCGTCCTCGCCGATGCGCTCGTGGAGAAGTTCGGCGGCGATTCGCTCGGCGAGCTCCAGCGGAACCTCGCCTCGTATCTGGCGCGTGTCGACGAACGTCGGGGCTGATCCCCGCGCGGGCGCCTCGCCGAGGGCGCCACGATCGATCGTCTTGGTGGGGTTGCCCGGTGCGGGAAAGAGCACGGTCGGAGCCCTGGTCGCGGAGCGGCTTGGCTGGCCCTGTATCGATGTCGATCGGGAGATCGAGCGGGCCGCCGGCCGGACGATCCGCGCGCTGTTCGCCGAGTCGGGGGAAGCGACGTTCCGCGCCCGGGAGCGCCGGCTGACCGCCGAATTGGCGCCTCCTGAAGGCCCTCCCGTGGTTCTCGTACCAGGCGGGGGATGGATCGAGGATCCGGACCATCGGGCCCGATTCGGGGTATCGCTGCAGGCGTTCTATCTGGCGGTTTCCCCCATGGTCGCGGTCCGCCGGATGGGAGCGACCGTCGCCGACCGGCCCCTGTTGCAGGGGGCGGATCCAGCAGAATCGGTCCAACGACTCCTGCGGCGTCGTGAAGACCTCTATCTGCAATCAAATCATGTGGTTAGCACAGATTCGATGGGGGCGGACGAGGTGGCCGCTCTTATAGTTGCGCTTGCATTGGGACAGCGACCGGACTAGGATAGCCCACCTTATGGCGACCACCAAGAAGAAGACCGCGAAGAAGGCCGTGAAGAAGGCGGCGAAGTCGGCGATCAAGACCGCCGCCAAGCGGGCCAAGCGCGTCGTGGCCGAGTCGGAACTCCCGCACGACGAGGAGGCGGCCCGGGCCGCGGCGGGCAAGTCGCTGGTCATCGTGGAGTCCCCCGCCAAGGCCAAGACCATCGGGAAGTACCTTGGCTCCGGGTACGCCGTGAAGGCGACGGTGGGCCACATCCGGGACCTCCCGGTCAAGAATATCGGGATCGACATCGAGCACGGGTTCGCCCCGCAGTATGTGACGATCCCCGGGAAGGAGAAGACCGTCGCCGAACTGAAGAGCGCGGCGAAGACGGCGAAGGAAGTCTTCATCGCGACGGACCCCGATCGCGAAGGGGAGGCGATCGCCTGGCATGTGGAGCAGCAGATCAGCGGCCGTCAGTCGCCACCGATCAAGCGCGCCCTCTTCTTCGAGATCACCAAGGATGCGGTCCGCCAAGCGCTGCAGCAGGCGCGCGCGATCGACCAGAAGAAGGTCGATGCGCAGCAGGCGCGGCGCGTCCTCGACCGCCTCGTCGGCTACAAGGCGAGCCCGCTCCTCTGGAAGACGGTGAAGAAGGGGCTCTCCGCCGGTCGCGTGCAGACGGTGGCATTGCGGTTGCTCGTCGAGCGGGAGCGCGAGATCCGTGCCTTCATCCCGCGCGAGTACTGGAAGATCACCGCGCAGCTCGCCTATCAGGGGCAGACCTTCGCGGCCAAGTTGCATCACATCGACGGGGCCAAGCCAGAGATCGGGAGTGCCGGGGCGGCGCAGGCCATCGTCGCCGAGCTCGCGCAGCGGACGACCTTCGATGTCACCGACCTCAAGCAGCGCGAGCGTCGCAAGCGCCCCGAGGCGCCGTTCAAGACGAGCACCCTCCAGCAGGAGGCGGCGAAGAAGCTCGGCTTCGGCTCCAAGCGGACCATGCGACTCGCGCAGAACCTCTACGAGGGCGTGCAGCTCTCGACGGCGGAAGGCGCGGTCGGTCTGATCACCTACATGCGGACCGACCATGTACGCGTCGCCGAGTCGGCGGCGGCGGCGGCCCGGACATACCTTGGCTCGCAGTTCGAGGCCTCATACCTCGCCGACGGGCCGCAGCTTTACACCGACGCCAAGGATGATGCGACGCAGGGTGCCCACGAAGGGATCCGCCCGACCGATCCGGCGCGCACCCCCGACTCGGTCGCGCGCTACCTGACCCCCGAGCAGCTCAAGCTCTACACGCTCGTCTGGCAGCGCTTCATGGCGTCACAGATGGCGCCGGCGATGTTCGACACGACGACGATCGACTTCGACCTCGGGCGCTATCTCTTCCGCGCCACCGGCTCGGTCGTGAAGTTCCCCGGCTTCCTCGCCCTCTACAAGGAGGCGCACGAGGAGGGGGATCACACCGCGCTCGAGGATGCGCAGCCCCTCCCGCCGATCCCAGCGAAGGCGAAGGTCCCGGTGAAGTCGGTCGACCCATCGCAGCACTTCACCGAGCCGCCACCGCGCTACTCCGAGGCCTCGCTGGTGAAGGAGCTCGAGAAGCGGGGGATCGGACGCCCGTCGACCTATGCCTCGATCATCTCGACGCTCACCGAGCGGCACTACGCCGATCTCGAGCAGCGCCGCTTCTTCCCCACGCCGCTCGGCGAGTCGGTGGAAAAGGTGATGGTACGCCAGTTCCCGCGGGAGTTCGACGTGGGCTTCACCGCCGAGATGGAACACGAACTCGACAAGATCGAGGACGGGGCCCTCTCGTGGGAGAAGGTGCTCGAGGCGTTTTGGAGCCCGTTCGAGCGCTCGCTCGGGTCGGTCGATACCGAGGCGCTGATCCGTGAGGCGCATGACCTCGGGGCCCTCGATCAGGAGCGCTGTCCGACCTGCGGCGGGCGACTCATCCCGAAGGGTGGCTTCTTCGGTCCCTTCATCGCCTGTGAGCATCACCCCAAGCACTGCGCGTTCACGCGCCCGATCAAGAATGATCAGAAGGAGAAGCGCTTCGTCGATGTCGCCTGTCCGGAGTGTAGCGAGCGTCCGATGATCGTGCGCAAGTCACGGAGTGGCGAATTCCTCGGCTGCACGCGCTTTCCCAAGTGCAAGGGGACGAAGTCGATGCCGACCGGGGTGAAGTGCCCCAAGGACGGCGGGGACCTCGCGGCGCGCAAGTCGAAGAAGCGCGGCAAGACCTTCTACGGCTGTGAGAACTACCCCAACTGTGACTTCGTCTGCTGGGACAAGCCGGTGCCGGAGAGCTGCCCTGAGTGCGGGAAGGTCGGCGCGGAGGCCAAGAGCAACAAGACGCGTGGGGCGTATCGGAAGTGTCCCAATGCCGACTGCCAAAACGAGTGGGATGTGCCGGAGACCGGCGCCGACGCCGCGGCCGAGGTGGCGGCGGCGGGGTGAGGCGATGACCGACGTCGTGACGGTGGTCGGAGGCGGCCTCGCAGGGAGCGAGGCCGCCTTTCAGTTGGCGGAGCGCGGGCATCAGGTGGTGTTGGCTGAGATGCGTCCCGTGCGCGGTACCGCCGCGCACCAGACCGATCGCCTGGCCGAGCTCGTCTGCTCGAACACCTTCAAGAGCACCGAGGTCACCAACGCGCACGGGCTGCTGAAGGCGGAGATGCGCGCCCTCGGCTGCTTGCTCCTCGAAGGGGCCGATGCGGCGCGTGTGCCGGCCGGCTCGGCCCTCGCCGTCGATCGCGATCAGTTCAGTGCCTTTGTCGATGCGCGGGTGCGTGCGCATCCACGGATCCGCGTGGTGACGGAGGAGATTGCCACGTTGCCGTCCCCGGGGATCGTCGCGACGGGGCCGTTGACGAGCGATGCGCTGGCAGAGGCGATTCGTGCCAGGTTGGGTGGGGAGGCGCTCGCGTTCTACGACGCGATCGCTCCGATCCTCGCGGTGGAGTCGATCGATGAGTCGATCGCTTTTCGCGCCGCGCGGTGGGACAAGGAGACGATGGTCGAGGCCGCGGACGAAGGCGGTGCCTACCTGAACTGCCCGATGGACCAGCCGGAGTACGAGGCGTTCATCGATGCGTTGACGACCGCCGATCAGTTCACGGCACACGAGTTCGACGCAGTGCCGTACTTCGAAGGGTGCATGCCGATGGAGGAGATGGCGCGTCGCGGCCGCGATACGTTGCGTTTCGGTCCGATGAAGCCGGTGGGGCTCCGCGATCCGCGAACGGGGAAGCGTCCCTGGGCGGTGGTGCAGCTCCGACGTGAAGATCGCGCGGGGCGGATGTGGAACCTCGTTGGCTTCCAGACGCGGATGCGCATCCCGGAGCAGCAGCGGGTGATCCGGATGATCCCGGGGCTCGCCGGTGCGGAGTTCCTGCGCTTCGGGAGCATCCATCGGAATTCGTATCTCAATGCGCCCCGGTATCTCGCGCCGCATCTCGCGCTGCGTCAGGCGCCGACGACGCTCTTCGCCGGACAGCTGACCGGGGTCGAGGGGTATACCGAGAGCACGGCCACCGGGCTGCTCGCCGCGATCAATCTCGATCGACTCCTGCACGGACACGCACCGGTGGTGCCCCCACCGACCACGATGCTCGGGGCACTCTATCGCTATTTGTGCGAGGCCGATCCGGCGCACTTCCAGCCGATGAATGCGAACTTCGGACTCTTGGAGGAGCTTCCCGATCCCCCGCGTGACAAGGCGGTCAAGCGGGCGCACTATGCTGAGCGGGCGTTGCGCGACCTCGAGAGCTGGCGTCAGACCGAGGGGATCACGCCGAGGCCGATGTGAGCGAGTCGAGCGACGAGACCATCGCGCAGTTCCTGACCTATCTCGCGAAGGAGCGGGATCTGTCACCGAACACGGTGGCGGCGTATGCGCGTGACCTCGAGGGGTTGCGCGCCTTCCTTTGCGGGCACCTCGGAGTCGAGCATGTGGAGTGGGGGACCGTCGACCGGTTGCAGATGCGGGCCTGGCTCGCCTCGCTCGCGCGGCGGGGGCTCGCCAAGCGGACGAGCGCGCGGATGCTCTCGGCGGCGCGTAGCTTCTATCGCTTCTTGCATCGCGCCGATCTCGTCGAGGTGAATCCGGCGCGAGCGGTGGGGTCACCCAAGCTCGAGCGGCATCTGCCGGGTCATCTCGATCGAGCGCAGATCGAGACGGTGCTGACCGCAGCAGCGACGCGCGCACAGGAGGGGCGGTTCACCGATGTGCGGGATCGGGCGATCCTCGAGCTCTTCTATTCCGCCGGGCTGCGGCTGAGCGAATTGCGCGGAATCGACCGACGGGATCTCGATCTGCTCGGCGGTCTCGTGAAGGTGCGTGGCAAAGGGCGAAAGGAGCGGATCGTGCCCGTGGGTGGACCGGCGCAGCAGGCGTTGCGCGAGTATGAGCGCGCGCGCGAACAGCTGATCGCCCAGGTCGGGGCGAGCGTCGATCGCTCGGCGCTCTTCCTGAGTCAGCGGGGGCGACGCATGAGCACCAAGACCCTGCACAACGCGGTGGTCGCGCGGCTCGGTGAGGTCGATGAGGGGGCCGGGCTCAGCGCCCATGCGCTCCGGCACACCTTCGCGACACACCTGCTCGACGGGGGAGCCGACCTACGGGCGGTTCAGGAGCTGCTGGGGCATGCCAGCGTCTCCACCACGCAGATCTACACCCACACCTCGGTCGACCGGCTCAAGCAGGTCCACCGGAAGGCCCACCCGCGGGCCTGACCACGATACGGCCCCTTATCTTTCCCCGATGACCCTCCCGAGCTTCCACGCCACCACGATCCTCGCCGTCCGCCGCGGCGGCGCTGTCGCCATCGGTGGCGATGGGCAGGTGACCTTCGGCGACACCGTCATGAAGGGGAGCGCGGTGAAGGTGCGCGCCCTCACCGGGGGGAAGGTGCTCGCGGGCTTCGCCGGCGCCGCCGCCGATGCGCTGACCCTCTTCGAGCGCTTCGAGGAGAAGCTCCAGCGGCACCCCGGGAACCTGCAGCGCGCCGCGGTCGAACTCGCCAAGGATTGGCGGCAGGATCGGGCGCTGCGTCGCCTCGAGGCGCTGCTGATCGTCGTCGACCGTGACCATGGGTTCATGCTCTCCGGTACCGGGGAGCTGATCGAGCCCGATGATGGCATCCTCGCCATCGGCTCCGGTGGCTCGTATGCGTTGGCGGCGGCTCGTGCCCTCGTGCGGGAGACCAATCTGCCGCCGGCGGAGATCGTGCGGCGCTCGCTCACGATCGCGGGAGAGATCTGCGTGTATACCAACACGCAGATCACCATCGTCGAACCGACGGCCTGATGCCGACCCCGCGGACCGAACAGGCGCTCGCGCGCCTCGCGGATCTGTCGCCACGGAAGATCGTCGCCGAGCTCGACCGCTACATCATCGGGCAGGCGGAGGCGAAGAAGTCGGTGGCGATCGCCCTGCGGAATCGGTGGCGGCGACAGCGCATGCCAGAGGCGATCCGGGACGAGATCGCGCCGAACAACATCATCCTGATCGGCCCCACCGGCGTAGGGAAGACGGAGATCGCGCGTCGGCTGGCCAAGTTGTCTGGCGCCCCATTCGTGAAGGTCGAGGCCTCGAAGTTCACCGAGGTCGGGTACGTGGGGCGTGACGTGGAGAGCATGGTCCGTGATCTCGTCGAGAGCGCGATCGATATGGTGCGCACCGAGCGCGAGGTGGAGGTCGAGGACCTCGCGCATGATCGTGTCGATGAGCGGTTGCTCGATCTGCTCCTGCCGCCTCCGGTGTCGGCCACGCCGGCGGCTCCAGCCAGCGACGATCCGCAGCGCGTCTTCATCGCGGGGCCTGACGGGAGCGTGAGCGCGGAGGAGGCGCAGGCCAAGGAGCGGCATCAGCGCACGCGAGAGAAGCTACGGCAGCTCCTGCGCGATGGGCAGCTCGAGCAGCGCGAGGTGGAGGTCGAGGTCCCGGTGCAGGGACCGGGGTTCGATGCACTCGGCCAGGCCGGCGCGCCGGAGGGGATGCAGAACTTCGCGGAGATGCTCTCCGATATGCTCCCCAAGCGGACCAAGCAGCGCATGGTGCCCGTGGCCGAGGCGCGGCGGATCCTCCTCGACCAGGAGTTCGACAAGCTGATCAACCTCGATGACGTGACCGCCGAAGCGCTCGAGCGGACCGAGTCGATGGGGATCGTCTTCTTGGATGAGATCGATAAGATCGCCGGGGGGCAGCGGGACATGGGTGGGCCCGATGTCTCACGCGAGGGGGTGCAGCGTGACCTCCTCCCCATCGTCGAAGGCTCGAATGTCCAGACGAAGTACGGGGTGGTGAAGACCGATCACGTGCTCTTCGTCGCGGCGGGGGCGTTCCATGTGTCGAAGCCGAGCGACCTGATCCCTGAGCTGCAAGGGCGCTTCCCGATCCGGGTGGAGTTGAAGCCGCTGACCGAGGCCGACTTCATCCGCATCATGACGGAACCGGAGCATGCCCTCACGAAGCAGTATGCGGCGCTCGTCGCCGCCGAGGGGGCAGAGCTCCGATTCACCGAGGATGGCGTGGCGGAGATCGCGCGGATCGCCGCGCATCTCAACAGCCGGATGGAGAACATCGGCGCACGGCGGCTGCACACCGTGATGACGACGTTGTTGGAAGCGGTGCTCTACGAATTGCCCGAGCGCGGGACCGGCACCGAGACGATCGATGGGGCCACGGTGCGGACGCGCCTCGCCGCCATCGTCGAGGACGAGGACCTCAGGAAATACATCCTATGACCACTGACGGACGCGACTTCCTCGCGATCACGGATTTTTCGACTACCGAGCTGCGCGGGCTCTTCGCGCTCGCCGACCGGATGCGGCGTGGCGAGTACCGCAAGCGCCCGCTCGAGGGAAAGGCCTTCGCGATGCTCTTCATGAAGAGCTCGACGCGGACCCGCGTCTCCTTCGAGGTGGGGGCGTGGCAGCTCGGGGCGCACCCGCTCTTCCTCACGCCGCGCGATGTGCAGCTCGGGCGGGGCGAGGCGGTGGCCGATACGGCGCGGGTGCTCGATCGCATGGTGGACGGGATGATGATCCGGACCTTCGCCCATGCGGATGTCCAGGAGTATGCGCGCCATTCGCGTATCCCGGTGATCAATGGGCTCACTGACCTGCAGCATCCCTGTCAGATCCTCGCTGACCTCCTCACGGTGCAGCAGCATCTCGGGAACTTCGATGGCAAGCGGATCGCCTGGATCGGCGATGGGAACAACATGGCGAACAGCTGGTGCGACGCGGCGCTCCGCTTGGGCTTCGAGCTCCGGCTCGCTTGCCCGCCGGGGTACGACCCCGATCCGGCGATCCTCGCCCACGCCCAGGCGAGCGGCCATGTCACGCTCCTCCGTGACCCCCGAGAGGCGGTCGAGGGGGCCGATGTGGTCACCACCGATGTCTGGGCCTCGATGGGGCAGGAGGAGGAACAGGCGGTACGGGCTGCTGCGTTCGCCTCGTATCAGGTCGATGCGGCCCTGATGGCCCGTGCCGCGAACTCAGCGATCTTCCTCCACTGCCTCCCGGCGCACCGCGGCGAGGAGGTGTCGGCGGAGGTGATCGATGGGCCGCAGAGCCGGGTCTGGGACGAGGCGGAGAACCGGCTCCACGTCCAAAAGGCGATCATGGCCGTCCTCATGGGCGGCGAACCTCTGGAGTGAGACGATGGCGGCACCACTGATCGGGAAGAAGGCCCCAGCCTTCACGGTCCAGGACGATGCGGGAGAGACCGTGACCCTTGCCTCCCTGAAGGGAGAGTGGGTCGTGCTCTTCTTCTATCCGAAGGACATGACGTCGGGGTGTACGGTGGAGGCATGCGAGTTCCGCGACGCGCTCCCGAAGTTCAAGAAGCTCGACGCCAGGGTCTTTGGCGTCTCCCCCGACTCGGTGAAGTCCCACCAGAAGTTCAAGGCGAAGGAGGGGCTCACGTATCCCCTCCTCTCTGACCCCGAGCACACGATGCTCGAGGCCTATGGCGTCTGGGTCGAGAAGTCGATGTACGGTCGTAAGTACATGGGGGTCGAGCGCACGACCGTCATCATCGACCCCGCGGGGAAGGTCGCCCAGGTCTTCACCAAGGTGACGCCCGCGGGGCATGCGGACGAGGTCACCGCATGGCTTCGCGCACACGCGGGGTGAAGGCGTCGAGCTCCTTTCGGAGCTGGATGAGCCGCGCCCGCGCATCAGTGCCGACCGCCTGATCGCCGCGCGTCATCGCGCTGTAGAGATAGGTGATCTGGTCGGCGAGTCCTGGACGGCCGTAGCGCCACGGCTGCCCGTCGAGCTCCACCTGCAGCGCCTCGAGCCGCTGCTTCTGTTCACCTGACGCCTTCCCGAGTGCCGCATCGAGATCGGCGCGGAGCTGGTTGACCTCGCTGACGAGATCCCGCACCGCGAGGTTGTGCGCGAGAAGCGCCTGCAGCACCGGGACCGTCACGCCGTCGGCCTCGACCCGCGGATCGCTCGTGATGATCAGCGGACGCGTCGCGGTCCACGCGCCGGCGGTGATCCGCACCTGATAATTCCCTGGTACGATCGTGGGGCCGTTCCGTCCGCTGCGCTGCGCGTTGGCCTCCCACGGACCGGCGAGGGTGAGATCCCAGACGAAGCGATTGTGTCCCGCCACCGCCGGGAGCCGCGGCGTCCCGATCCGCTCCCACATCGGGCCACGCATCGAGGGCTCGGCCGGTAGCACCAACCGCTCGCCAGCGGCTCGGCTCGAGAAGCGCCGCACCACCCCACCCGTCGCGTCGAGGATGTCGAGCGTCACTTCCGTGGTCGGGTCGCGCGGGAACCAGTAGTCGATCGTCGCGCCGGCCTGGGGATACTGCGGATCGGAGTCGCTGACGCGCGCGCTCTCGAGCCCGCCGAACCCCGTGCGGTAGCGCCGGCGAACCGCCGTCACCGGGGCGAAGAGATGTCCCTGCGCTGCTGCGGCGATCTGCCCCGCCTCATGGAGCGGGGTGATGTTGTGCAGGATCCAGAAACCGCGTCCCTGCGTGGAGATCACGAGGTCCTTCTGGTGGACCTTCATGTCGGTGATCGGGGTCGCGGGAAGGTTCAGCTGCAACGACTGCCAGCTCTTCCCGTCGTTGAACGAGACATACGCCCCGAACTCGGTGCCGGCGTAGAGCTGCCCCGGACGATCGGGATCCTCACGCACGACGCGCACCGGTTCGTCCGCTGGGATCCCGTTGGTGCCCGTGGTCAGCAGCGTCCACGTCGTCCCGTAGTCGTCGGTCTTGTAGATGAACGGGCGGTGGTCGCCCAACAGATAGCGGAGCACGGCGTAGTACGCCGATCCCTTCCGGTGCGGCGAGGGCTCGATGTTCTGGACGCGCCCGCCGAGTTCGAGCCCGGGCGGCGTGATCCGCTGCCAGGTAGCGCCGTTGTCACGCGTAATCGCGAAGGGGCCATCGTTCGCACCGGTCCAGATCACCCCGCGCTCCAGCGGGGACTCGCGGATCGCATAGAGCGTGGAGAAGAACTCCTCGCCGGTGTTGTCGACGGTGATCGGCTCACCGGGATAGATCCCCTGCTTCTCCGCAGGGTTCCAGGTGAGATCGGGGGAGATCGTCTCCCACGTCACGCCCTCGTCGCGCGTGCGATGCACATGCTGCGAGCCGTAGTAGAGCACGCTCGGATCGTGCGGCGAGACCTCCATCGGTGAGACGCGCTGGAAGCGGTAGATGAGATCCTTCCCGGCATTCCCGTAGAGCGACTGCGCTCCCACCCAGTGGTGCTTCTCCTGGCCTGTTTTGAGCGACATGCGCGAGAACTGCCCCTTGCAGGAGCCGTAGACGGTATCAGGGTTGATCGGGTGCGGCATGATCGGCCCCGTCTCGCACCCCGGGCCCGAGCGCCACCCCTGGATCGGGTCGTCGAACCCCGTGCTCCCGACGGGCAGCGAGGGGAGGATCAACGTCGAATTGTCCTGCTGCGCCCCGTAGAGCCGATACGGGAACTGGTTGTCGACGTA
>Ga0129333_10001322_pt1 | contig 22281 bp, 23 predicted proteins | sample CPB6_08_DNA_FD_94474 | JGI IMG/M metagenome (GOLD analysis project Ga0129333, IMG submission 94474) | Freshwater to marine salinity gradient microbial communities from Chesapeake Bay, USA - CPBay_Sum_0.6_0.8_DNA | ecosystem: Environmental > Aquatic > Marine > Coastal | place: USA: Chesapeake...
GCCCTGAGCCAGGGCCGACCGATCCACCAGGCGGATCTGCGGATGGGTCGCCGTAGATTTGCATGACCGCGCCGATGCCGGTGAACCGCGCAACACCGCCACCGCTCGCCGCAGCCCGGGTGCCGCAACCTGCAGCGCCTGAGCAGCAGGACCAACGGCCATGGTGGCGGCGCAAGCGCTGGCTGAGCATCGGTGTGCCGGTGAGCACGCTGGCGTTCCTGGTGGCGATCGCCCCGCCGCTGCCCCCCGGCAGCCAACCGGCGCCCATCAGCCAGAACAAGGCAGCGTCCGACGCGGTGTTCCGCTACCGGCCGGATGATGCCGTCTTCGCGCTGGACATTGACCCGCGCAAGGTGCGCTTCGACCTGTTGGAGGGATGGGATCGGGAGCAGGAAGCCTTCAGGGACTCAGCGGCCCTGGCCTACATCTCAGGGCCGATGTACGAGCGGCACGTCAACAACAGCGGCCAGGAGATCACGGTCCCTCTTGGCGACATCAAGCTGGGCGCCCGCGTCTGGCGAGGCCGCAATCGCACGGCATCACGCCAGCGGGCCTTCGTCGGCATCCGCCACGACGGCCGCGTCGATTTCGGCTACGGCGAACTCACACCGCAGCGCGCGGCCCTCTACGACACCTTCATCGGCGGCCTGCACAGCGTTTACAACGACCTCGAGGCACCACCACCGGAGTATCGCGGCGCCTACAGCATCTCGATGGGCCAGCAGATCCGTTACTACCTGCCGCGGATCCGCATGCTGATCGGCCTGCGCAGCGATGGGCGACTGGAGGTGCTGATGAGCCGCGACGGCCTGACCCTGGAGCAGACGCGTGCCCTGGCACGACAGCGCGGTCTGCGGGCCGCCTACATGCCAGACCATGCCTCCAAGAGCCGCTTCATCATCCCGGGGCAGAAAGGGTTCAGCCAGGAGGATGCCAACTGGATCAGCGGCGGCGCGACCAGCTTCGTGCATGTGCCCTACATGCTGCGGCTGAGCGAGCGCGCCGTGCCCCTGCGGGGCGATCTGCTGGCCAGCCTGACGCCACGACTGGGGAATCAGGGTTGCGGAAACCCACTGCAGTGCGGTCAGACCCTGGGCTCGCAGATCCTCGATCGGGCCCTGGCCGGCCTCAACCGGCTGATGGAGCAAGGCGTTGAACCGGTGGCGCGGCTGATCTGGGGGCCGCGGGGTGGCTCGGATCCCAGCCGCACCACGCTGCGCTCACCGCTGCGCGAACCGCCGATCACGGCCGATCCGATGGCGCTGCGGGAACTGCAACGCAGCGAAGACCATGGCGTTTCGAGTGAGGAAGCCATCCCGCTGGTGCCGGACCTGCCACCACCTCTGGTGTTGCAGGAGGGGCAGGATCTGCCCGCCGACCCGGAGGCGATCCAGGCTGAGGGGCAGCCAGAGGGGAGTGAACCCCAGGCTGAGCAGAGCGTGGTGCCAGCCCAGGAGCCTGGCAACGGCAATGGCGGGATGCCTGTGGTCCCGCCCCCTCCGCCGCTGCCACCACCGCAGCCCTGAGCGGCTCAGACGGCTGAGGCCAGGGCGCGCACCACATCACCACGGGTGAGCACACCCACAGGCCGGCCGGCCCCATCCAGGGCGAACAGGCGCTGGGTGCCTCCTTCGTGCAACTGGCGAGCAGCGGCGGGCAAGGCGAGCTCAGCGGCACAGGTGTGAGGGTGTCGGCTCATCACATCTCCGACGGTGCTGCCGAGCACCTGATGCACCTCGCGATCCCAGTTGAGCGGGTTGCGCAGGTAGATCACCGCATCAAGCAGCATCACGTAGGGGCCGGCATCAAAGCCGCTCTCACGCACCATCAGATCCTGCTCAGTGAGTTCACCCACCAGGACTCCGCCGGCATCCACCACAGCGAGGGCACTGATGTGGTGATCGCTCATCAGCTGCACCGCCTCCTGCAGCGGCGTCCCGGCACTGACCTGGCGCACCGGCGAACTCATCACTTCGCTGACGCGGCGTTCGACGACCATGGCGGACTGGCGGATGGCCACATTGTGTACTGCCGGAACGACGGGGTGAACCGCCGGGACGGCAGGCGAAAGAATGCCGGCATCGCCGCGAGGCCCAGAGCATGACCACACCCCGCAACGGCAGCCCGGGCGGTGGCCTGAGCCGCCGCCTGGCCGATGGCCTCACCGTGGGGCGGGCCGTGGCCGGCCTGCCCCTGATCCTGGCCCTTGCCGCGGGCTGGAGCGACCTGGCCTGGTGGCTGCTTCTGCTGGCGGGGCTGAGCGATGCCGCCGACGGCTGGCTCGCCCGCCGTGCCGGCGGTGGCTCGGTCTGGGGAGCGCGGCTGGATCCGCTCACCGACAAGATCCTGATTCTGGCGCCCCTGCTGTGGCTGGCAGCCAAGGCGGTGCTGCCCCTGTGGGCGATCTGGTTGCTGCTGGCCCGGGAGCTGCTGATCTCCGGCTGGCGGGCCGGCCAGGGCAGCGGAGGCCCCGCCTCCTGGAGCGGCAAGGCCAAGACGATCCTGCAATTCAGCGCCCTGCTGCTGTTGCTCTGGCCGAACGATTGGGGAGCGACGCTGGGCGGACCCGGCAGTTTCGGACTGCCGGGCCTGCTGCATCTGCTGGGCTACTGGCTGTTCTGGCCTTCACTGCTGCTGGCACTGAGCTCCGCCGTGGGCTACATGCGCCGCCGCTAAGCGACTGCTGAGCGACTGCTGGGCAGAAAGGGCTCAACCGATCAGGGCCGCATCGCCGCTGAAATCCGGGCTGGTCGGCAGGCGCAGGGCGTAGTCGTTGGCGTAGCTGTCCGCCAGGGAGCGCTCCACGTCGTAGGCGGGTGACCAGGCCAGTTCCGTCTGCACCCGGGTGATGTCGGTGAGGAAGTGGGCCAGGCGCAGCGGGAAGGCCTTGCGGGCCTTCTTGTCGAGGCCACTGGGATCGAAGCTGCGGATCTCCACGGCCTCGGGATCCTTGCCGCAGGCGCGGGCCGCAGCGGCCACCAGGCCGCGGAACGTGATTCCCTGCGCGCTGCTGCAGTTGTAAATGCGATTGGCTGCGGCATCGACACCGATGCTGCGGGCCATCGCCGCGGCCAGATCGTTCACGTGGCCCAGCTGCGTGATCGTGCTGCCATCGCCGGGCAGGGGCACGGGCCGTCCATGCACGATCCGATCGAAGAACCAGCTCTCCACGGGGTTGTAATTGCCGGCCCCGACGATGTAGGTCGGCCGGAAGCTGGTGAAGGGGATCTTCTCGGAACGCAACCAGGCCTCGGTATCCAGCTTGCCGCTGTGTCGACTCCGGGGATCGGTGGGCGACTCCTCATGCAGGGGCCAGAGCTCGCTGTCGGCATAGACCCCGGCCGAACTGACATACACGAAGCGATGGTCCGGAGCACCGGTGCGCTCCAGCACAGCGCGGCTGTCGTCAACGGTGCGACCGGAACTGTCGACGATCACATCGAAATGGCGACCCTCCAGCACCGCCAGGCCCTCAGCCGTGGCGCGATCACCGGACAGATGTTCGACACCGGCGGGGACCGGATTGCGGCCGCGTGTGAACAGGGTGAGCGCGTGGCCCTCGGCAAGCAGCTGCGCCACCAACGGCCGGCCGACAAAGCGGGTGCCGCCCATCACCAGGATCTTCACGCCAGAGCCCTTGAACTGGGCGCCATTCAAACCGCCAGGGTGCTGCGCTGACGGGATGCGGAGGGAGGGGGCCGCGCCGCACACTGGGGAAGCGAACTGCCGTGCGATCCGCACAACCGATGGAGCTGGCGCGATGAAGCTGCCGCAGCGCTGGACCGCCCAACCGGCGAGCCATGGGATCAGCGGCGGCTATCGCCACTTCCAGCTGCTGGGAGAGCAGGGCAAGGGGCCCGAGCGCGCCGCCCGGCTGGAAGCGGTGCTGGAGCGGGGCGTGCGTCTGGTGGTGCCCCTGCGCGATCTGCGCGACCGGCGGCTCTGGCAGCCTGGCTGGCAGTCGTTGCGTGCCACCGCCGCCATGCAGATCATCCCCGCCATCGACCTGCTGGACGGTCAGTGCGTGCGCCTGCACCAGGGCGACTACGACCAGGTGACCCGGTTCAGCAGCGACCCGGTGGCGCAGGCCCTCGACTGGCAGCGCCAAGGGGCAGAGCGCCTGCATCTGGTGGACCTCGACGGCGCCCGGACCGGTCAACCCGTCAACGATCAGGTGATCAAGGCGATCACCGCCGCCCTCAGCATCCCGGTGCAGCTCGGTGGTGGGGTGCGCAGCGCCGAACGGGCCGAAGAGCTGCTGGCCAGCGGTCTGGATCGCGTCATCCTCGGCACGGTGGCGATCGAGAAACCGGATCTGGTGGACGCTCTGGCCAGCCGGCATCCCGGCCGGGTCGTGGTGGGCATCGACGCCAAGGACGGCCTGGTGGCCACGCGGGGCTGGATTGAGACCAGCACGGTGCAGGCCACCGATCTGGCCCGGCGCTTCGCCGCCAGCGGCGTGGCGGCGATCATCAGCACCGATATCGCCACCGATGGCACCCTGGCGGGCCCGAACCTCGAGGCCTTGCGCGCGATGGCTGAAGCCTCCAGTGTGCCGGTAATCGCTTCCGGTGGGATCGGCACCCTTGAAGACATCCTCTCGCTGCTGACGATCGCGCCGCTGGGGGTGAATGGCGTGATCGTGGGCCGAGCCCTCTACGACGGCACGGTCAATCTGGGCGAGGCGCTGCAGGCGGTTGGTCCGGAGCGGGTCCAGGACGCACTCACTTCGCCCAAGCGCTCTATAACGGTGTGAGCAACTCCGCCACGCGTGCCCGTCACCGGAGCGAGCCAGCCAGCCACCAGCCCCGGCGGAGCCCATGGCCTCGAGGGGGCCTACCTTCGCTGCCGCAACCTCGGCATGCGGCTCTCACGGCAGCGACGCATGGTGCTCGAACTGCTCTGGGATGAGAAGGATCACCTGAGCGCCCGCGACATCTTTGAGCGACTCAATGCCCGTGGCCGCAACATCGGTCACACCTCCGTGTATCAGAACCTGGAGGCTCTGCAGAGCGCCGGCGTGATCGAGTGTCTCGACCGCGCCACCGGGCGGCTGTATGGGTATCGGAGCGATCCCCACAGCCACCTCACCTGCCTCGACTCCGGCACGATCCAGGACCTCGACGTGGAGCTGCCGGCCGAACTGCTGCAGCAGATCGAACGCGCCACGGGCTACCGGATCGAGAGCTACACCCTCAGCCTGTGTGGCCGTCGTCAGGACTGAGCCTGGGCTGTCACGCCCTGTAGGGATATGAAGGCAGGGGCTGGAACCATCGAACGGAGGCCATTAGCTTGACGCCACCAGCGTCATCGCCGAAGCCTCCAACCAGGGCAGCTCCGACCTTGGGAGCTCCGACCATGGGAGCTCAATCCGGGTTCCCTATTCCGCCGCGCCTGCCAACGCCACTGAAACCGTCGCCGTGACCGTCGCCCTGACCGAGGCCAAGGCCGCCCCGCAGCTGCTGATTCTGGCCGAACCGCTGCTGCGGGAGGGGCTGCTGAGGATCCTGGGCGGAGAGAGAGACAACGGAGAGTGGGTTGGGACTGACAGCCGCAGATACGGGCTCCACACCGCACCCGAACAGCTGCAGGGCAGCGCACAGCTGGTGATCTGGGGCGTCCCGGCGGCGATGCCGGAGCCGACGCTGCTGCGGGAGCTGATGCTGCTGCGGGAACGCTGGCAGCCGGCGCCGCTGCTGCTGCTGCTGCCCGGCGAAAGCCAGTACCCCCACGACTGGCTGCTGCAGTTGCCCGCCGAAGGGCTTCTGCAGCAGGCCGAACCAAGTGAGATCTGCAGTGGCGTGAGCACCCTGCTGGCGGGTGGTCGCGTGCTGGAGCTGCGGCCCCTGCAGACCGAGGCGGCGACGAGCCAGGTGGCAGCCCTGGGATTGGGGCAATGGCTGCTGCGCAGCGGCCTGGCGCAGATCGAGGCCGAGCGGCAGCGCTGCCAGCGCTGGCTGGAGGTCTGCGAAGGGGGCCTGAGTCGACTGCTGCTGCAGGGCCGACTGCGGGAACTGCACATGGCACGAAGCCTGCTGCTCTGGTTGTGGGGGCCGATCACCCTGGCGTTCCCGGCGGGCGAAGGCGCACCCACCCCGCCGGCCACAGGCGCTGCAACCACCGCCATCAGCCTGCGCCAGCGCACGGCCATCGGCGTCTGGGAGACGATTCAGGACCGCCTGGTGGCCGCGGCCAGGACCGGCCTGAGCAACAGCAGTGGACAGCTGCTGGCCCTGGAGGGTCTGAGCGCGGAGCATCGCCGCGATCTGCTGCTGGCCCTGATCAGCCAGCTCGACTTGCTCCTCACCCGCCTGCGCTTCGATCAACTGCGCGGCGAGGCCCTGGAGCAGCGCTGGCTGGAGCTGCAGCCGGACATCCGCCGGCTGTCACTGCGGGAGATGGCCGGCGACTATGTGAGGCTGCCTCAGCAGGGAAGCCTGCTGCCGGTGGCGGACAGCCTGATCGGCATCAGCGACCTCAGCCGCCAGGACCCGGACCTGCCCCCGGCCCTGCCGATGCTGGCGGCCCTGGTCCAAGCCCAGCCACTGCTCGTCGAGGGTCGGCTGCTGGCACCGGATGAACCCCAGGCGCTGCTGCACCTGGAGGCCCTGATCAGCAACTGGCTGATCCGCAGCGCCGAGCAGATCAGCGCCGAGGTTCTGGCCTGCTGCAGCAACTGGCCGGAACTGCGTCGCTACCTGCTGAGCCCGGAGCTGCTGGCCACCCGTAACCTCGAGCGCCTGCGCAACCAGCTGAACACCCAGCAGCGCTGGGGCAGCTGGTTCGAACGACCGGTGCAGCTCTACGAAAGCCGACGGCTGCTGTACGGACTGCGTGACGGGGCGATCGTGCCCCTGCCACTCACCGAACCCCGCGATGCCGAACTGCGGCAGCTCGGCTGGCCGCAACAGCTGGTCACGCTGCTCCTGGAAGCCCGTGATGCCCTGGGCCCACAGCTGCGGGTTCTGCTCAGGACGGTCGGCGATCTGCTGGTGGTGGTGCTCACCTCGGTGATCGGGCGCGCCATCGGCCTGGTGGGACGCGGCATCCTGCAGGGGATGGGTCGGAGCATCGGCAGGCCCTAGATCGGCAGACCCCGACCGACGGTGGCGCGGGGCCAGCATTCACAATGGCGCTTCCGCCCCGTTCCCTCTCCGATGCCCGGATTCCTGGCCCGGCTGCCACAGCGTCTGGCCGCGCTGGCCCTCAGCCTGCTGGCGGCTTTCACGGTGCTGAGCAGCTCGGTGCCTGCCGCCGAAGCCGCCCGGGACACCAACAGCTACGACGGCAACATCTACGCCCTCTACGCCGGCAACGGCTCGCTGGTGCCTCCCCGCAGCACCCTGGCCCAGGCGATGGCGGAGCACCGGCCAATCGTGCTTGGGTTCTTCCTTGACGACAGCGCCGCCAGCAAGCAGTACGCCGTGGTGTTCAACGAGCTGCAGCGCCTCTGGGGACGCACGGCGGAGCTGATCCTGCTGCCCACCGACCCGCTGCAGAATCGCAAGGGTGAGGGCCCGGGCGATCCGGCCACCTACTGGAAGGGACTGATCCCCCAGGTGGTGGTGTTCAACACCGATGGCGCGGTGGTGCTGGATGACACCGGCCCGGTGAGCATTGATGCGATCAACGCCGCACTCACCAAGGTCACCGGCCTCAAGCCCCAGGGGGATGTGACCCTCAGCCTCAACCGCGAGGTGAACGAGCTCAACAGCGAGATCGTCGCCGCCCGCTGATCCCGACCCCTGAAGCGATCCCCATGAGCAGCCAGAGCGCCCCGACAGCCACTGCCGGCCTCAGCCGTCAGGAAACCGACAGCATGGGAACGATCACCGTGCCCGCCGATCACTACTGGGGCGCCCAGACTCAGCGCTCGATCGGCAATTTCCCTTTCGGGCAGCGGATGCCCCTGGCGATCGTGCACGCCTTCGGCCAGCTCAAGGCCGCCTGCGCCGAGGCCAACCGAGATCTGGGCAAGCTCGACGACGGGCTGTGCGCGGCGATCGTGGCGGCGGCGGATGAGGTGGCGGCAGGAGGCCTCGATCAGGAATTCCCGCTCAAGGTGTGGCAGACGGGCTCCGGCACCCAGAGCAACATGAATGCCAACGAGGTGATCGCCAACCGGGCGATCGAAGCCCTCGGCGGCGTGCTCGGCAGCAAGAGCCCGGTGCACCCCAACGACCATGTCAACCTCAGCCAGTCGAGCAACGACACCTTCCCGGCGGCGATGCACATCGCCGTGGTGCTCGAGCTGGAGCAGACCCTGCTGCCGGCGGTGGAGCAGCTGGCGGCCGCACTGCAGGCCAAGGCCACCAGCTACGCCGACCTGATCAAGATCGGCCGCACCCACCTGCAGGACGCGGTGCCCCTCAGCCTCGGCCAGGAGTTCAGTGGCTATGTGGCCCAGCTGCAGCTGGCGCTGGAGGCGATCCGGCTCAGCCTGCCGCGGCTGCGGGAGCTGGCGATCGGTGGTACCGCCGTGGGCACCGGACTCAATGCCCCCCAGGGCTTCGGGGAGGCCGTGGCGGCACGCCTGAGCGAGCGCCTGAGCACGGCCTTCAGCAGCGCCCCCAACAAGTTCCAGGCCCTGGCCGGCCATGAGGCCCTGGCCGCCGCCCACGGCGCCCTGACGGTGCTGGCGGGTTCACTGATGAAGATCGCCAACGACATCCGCTGGCTCGGCAGCGGCCCCCGCTGCGGCCTGGGCGAACTGGTGCTGCCGGAGAACGAACCGGGCTCCTCGATCATGCCGGGCAAGGTGAACCCCACCCAGTGCGAAAGCCTGACGATGGTGGCGGTGCAGGTGATGGGGAACAACACCGCCGTGCAACTGGCCGCCAGCCAGGGCAATTTCGAGCTGAACGTGTTCAAGCCCCTGATCGCCCACAACGTGCTGGAGAGCATCGAACTGCTGGCCGGCGCCTGCGCCAGCTTCCGCGAGCACTGCATCGAAGGCCTCAAGGCCGATGTGCAGCGCATCGAGCGCCTGCTCAGCCAGAGCCTGATGCTGGTGACCGCCCTCACCCCGGCCATCGGCTACGACCGCGCCTGTGCTATCGCCAAGCACGCCCATCACCACGGCCTGAGCCTGAAGGAAGCGGCACTGGTGCTGGGCGAAATCAGCGCCGAAGACTTCGACCACTGGGTGCGGCCGGAGCGGATGGTCTGAGCGGATGGTCCGAGCGCGAGCCAGGGCACTGCTGGCTCTGGTCCTGGATCATCAGCCTCCACAGGGGCCTCGACCATGGCCGCAACAGTGGCCCGACCTACGCTCCCGCAGAACGCAACCCACTGGCCTTGCACCCCCTGCTCGCTGTTCTGCTGATCACAGCCCTGGTCTTCGGGCTGGCCCTGCTCTGGCTGGAGGGCCGCCACCGGCTGCGGCCGGCCTCACCGTTGCAGCTGCGCACCGATGGCTGGAAGGTGCAGCGTCTCAGCGATCAGGAACTGACCGTCAGCGGCACGGTCACGATCAGCAACCCGCACCGCCGCATGGAGGTGTTCGTGCCGGAGATCACGCTCAAGCCCACCCTGCTGGGTCGTGGCGATCTCAGCGGCGTGACGGTCGAAAGCCGCATCACACCCCAGCACCCTGACGAGCAGGCTCGGGCCGATGGGTACTGGTTCGCTTACATCGTCAAGGGCCACAAGCACACCCAGGCGCAGATCAACCTGCGCATCCGCGTGCCCGACGGCAGCGACCTGCGCGCTCTGCTTGACACCCTCTGGCTGGAGATCCTCTGGGTGAACTACGGCCCGTTCGGGCGCCTGCAGCGCCGTGATGGCGTGCTGATCCCGCTGCGCCGCCCCGCCCCCGCCAGCCCGAGCACGGCCCGGTGGCGCGGCGGAGACCGCTGCGCGGTGCTGCCGATTCGCACCCACCTGCTCGGCACCCTCGACGATCCGGCCGAGGTGCTGCGCCACTACGCCGGCGCGATGCTGCAGCCCGGTGACATCCTCACCATCGGTGAAACGCCCCTGGCGGTGATGCAGGGCCGCTATCACCACCCGGCCATGGTCGAGCCGTCCTGCCTGGCGCGACTGCTCTGCCGCGTGTTCCACCCCACCAGCTCCCTGGCGAGCGCCTGCGGTCTGCAGACCCTGATCGACGATGTCGGACCGGCCAGGGTGCTCTGCGCCTGGCTGGTGGGCACCGCCCTCAAGGCCGTAGGCCTGAAGGGCTGGTTCTACCGGCTGGCCGGCGAGCAGGCTCGCCTGATCGACGACATCACCGGCACCACCCCCCCCTACGACCAGACGATCGTCCTGGGTCCTGCCGAACCCGAGGCGGTGTGCCGGCAGCTGGCCAACGAACTGGGGGTCGCGGTGGCCGTGGTGGATGTGAACGATCTCGGGCGGGTCAAGGTGCTGGCCGCCAGCCCCGGGTGCGATGAAGCCCTGCTGCAGCGCGCCCTGCGACCGAATCCGGCCGGCAATGCCAATGAGCGCACCCCGCTGGTGCTGGTTCGCCCCTGAGCCGCGACGCTTCTACGATCGGAGCAGGCCCCAATCGATGGCCAGCCCGCTCGGACGCTCAGCTCCGGAGAGTCCCCGTGTCACCTGCACGCCCGCCGATCGCCAACCCCCTCCCCGCGAACCCTCCGGTCGCGTGCGATGGCACCCCTGCCGCGGCTGAGCCAGGGCGATCGGCACCCACGCCAGCGCCTGCAGCCGCACCCGGCGGCGAACCGCTGCAGGTCAGGCCACTGCGCGGCTGGCAGCTGCCGCTGCTGCAGGACGCCTGCTTCCTTGATCTGCTGCCGCTGCTGCAACGGGCCCTGTTGTTGCAGGCCCCCGAGCAGCTGCTGCACCGCCTGGCCCCCCGCCCTGCCCTGGCCCCCGATGTGCTCGTGGCCTATCGCCACCCGCAGCAGCCGCTCGGTCTGGTGGTGAGCCAACGCCTCAATCGCAGCGGCAGTTGCTGGCAGCTGCAGCAGCTGCGCACCAGCGATGGTTGCCTGGTGGCCGGCGAGGCAGGTCGGCTGGCCATTGAGGCAGCCCTGGTGCGCGAAGCGATCCAACGCAGCCGCCATGCCGCCAGCTGGATCGCCACCAGCGCCAGCTGCGATGACGAACGCCTGGCAGTGCTGCGCCAGCAGGGCTTCCAGCCTCTGCGCCGCGAAACGCTCTGGCGCTGGCAACCCGCTGAGGTGAACACCGTGGTGCTGCCCAACGATCTGCAGCTGCGCCCCCTGAACCGTCGGACCGCGCTGGCGATGTGGCAACTGGAGCAGGCGTCCCTGCCCGCCCAGCTGCGGCAGCTGCTCGATCGCCGCGTTGACGACCTGCTGGATCAGAGCGAGCAGCCCAGCCTGATGCTGATCGACAGGGGGCGCAACCAGGCCGTGGCCGGGGCCCGCCGGCTTCGGCCCGGCAGCCACGGATTGCCGGAACTGGAGCTGATCCTGCATCCAGGCTGGCTGCACCTGCTCGGAGCACCCCTGCGGCTGCTGCTGGAACAGGCGGGCGCCGGCACCGATGAGCTGGTGGTGCGCAGCGATGGGCCCGAGAGCGAGCGCGGCCAGTGGTTGCAGAGCCTCGGCATGGTGCCGGAGGGCGAAGAGGTGCTGATGGCGCGCAGTGTCTGGCGGCGCCATGTGCCCCAACCCAGCCAGGAGATGGCCCGGCGGTTGGAGGCGGTGTTCGGCCAGCTGCAACCCCGCCAGCGGCCAGTTCCAACCCCCCTGGGGCGCTGAGTGGCTCCCCCCCCGAGCGCCCGCTCCGTGCTGGCCCTGGATGTGGGCCGCAGGCGGATCGGCCTGGCGGGCTGCGATCCACTCGGGCTGACCGTGACCCCCCTGCCCGCGCTTCAGCGCGGGCGATTTCCAGCTGATCTGGAGCTGCTGAAGGAGCTGGTGCAACGGCGTGGTGTCCGCGCCCTGGTGGTGGGTCTACCGCTCGATGCCAGCCAGCAACCCACCGAGCAGGCAGAGCACTGCCGCCGCTACGGCGAGCGGCTGGCCCGCCACCTGGCGCTGCCCCTGGCCTTCGTGAATGAATTCGCCAGCAGCTGGGCCGCCGGCGAGCGCCATGGCCTGCACGGCGATCGCAGCGGCGCCCTTGACAGCGCCGCCGCCGGCCTGCTGCTGGAGCAGTGGCTGGCGGAGGGACCGGAACCCGCGCCGGTCGCGACGGCGACCCCCCACCTTGGCCCAGGGGCAGACGCCCAGGCATCCTGATGGGATCTGCTGCATGCGTCCCATGAGTTCTGAAGGCCCGAGCACCGGTTCCGGAAGCCCCTCCGGCGGCAGCGGCGCTGGTGATGTCCCCACCCTGCTGGTGCGCGACGGCCAGGGCCGCGAACTGCTGTGCTATCTGGAGCAACTGATTCCCCTTGATGGCCACGACTACGGCCTGCTGACCCCCGTTGACACCCCCGTGCTCCTGGTGAACCTGCCTGAGAACGAGGAGGAAGAGCCCGAGGAGATCGAGAACTGGGAGGAGCACGAGTCGGTGCTTGAGATCGCCGAATCGGTGCTGCAGGAACACAACCTCACCCTGGTGCGCTCCGCCGTGATGCTCACCGTGACCGGTGACTTCGATGGCAACGAGCTCGATGACGACGACGAGGAGCGCGACGACGAGATCGAGGCCGAGGATTCCCTCGACGACGAGGGCGGCGATCTGTTCGAATCGCTTCTCGATCGTCCCTTCTACGTGGGCGAGGAGCAGTACGACCTCTTCATCCCCCTCGATCCGTTCTTCGTGGTGGCGCGTGTGGAGAACGGCGCTGGCGTGCTGGTGATCGGCGAGGAGCTGGAGCGGATCCAGCCCCGCATCGAAGCCGAACTGGAGGAGCGGGAGCGCAGCAGCGACTGACCGCAGCGCCGGGGATCCCCTCGCAACAGCGACGGGGTCCACGCCACCATCCGCCAAACCCCACCCGACGCCTTGACGCCCCGTTCCCTGCCCCAGCTGCTGCGCCCCGACTGGGTCGCCCCCGGCACCCTGGCGGAGCTGTCGCTCGAGCGGCTTCTCCAACAGCGCATCCGGGCGCTGGTGCTGGATGTGGACCGCACGCTGCTGCCCAGACGCGGTCACCAGATGCCCGAGAGCGTGGTGACCTGGCTGCGGCAGGCCCAGCAGTCCATGCCCCTGCACCTGTTCAGCAACAACCCCTCCCGCAGCCGCATCGGCAGCGTCGCGGAGGCCCTGGGAGTCAACTACACCACCAGCGCGGGCAAACCGCGACGCGGCCCCCTGCGCCAGGTGCTCGAGACCCTGGCACTGCCTCCAGGGGAGGTGGCGATCGTCGGCGATCGGGTGTTCACCGACGTGCTGGCCGGCAACCGTCTCGGGCTTTACACCGTGCTGGTCAAGCCGGTGGATGCCGAAGGTCGGCCGTGCCGGCACGACCGCTGGCAGAAGCTGGAGAAGAATCTGGCGCGGCTGGCCGGCGCCGACCTGGACTGAGCCGCGATGGCGATACGCCGGGTGATCAAGGTGGGCACGAGCCTGCTCAGGGGGACGGAAGGGCGCGACACCGCACGGGTGATCGCCGACCTGGCCGAGAGCCTCTGCGGCCTCTGGCAGCGGGGTGAACCGGTTGCGCTGGTCACCAGCGGTGCCGTCGGCCTGGGCTGCCATGCCCTGGGACAGCGCTCCAGGCCGACCGAGGTGGAAGCGCTCCAGGCCGCCGCCGCCATCGGCCAGGGGCGGCTGATGACGCTCTACGACCAGGCCTTTGCCCACCATGGCCGCTGCGTGGCCCAGGTGCTGCTCACCCGCGGCGATCTGGCCTCCCGCCGCCGCTACCAGAACGCCTGTCGAACCCTCGAGCAACTGCTGGCCTGGGGGGTGACGCCGGTGATCAACGAGAACGACACCCTCGCCACCGACGAACTGCGCTTCGGCGACAACGACACCCTCTCCGCCCTGGTCGCTGTGGCGATCGACGCCGATGAGCTGGTCCTGCTCACCGACATCGACAGCCTCTACACCGGCGATCCCCGCAGCGACGCCTCGGCCAGACCGATCGCCGTGGTGGATGGTCCAGCGGAGCTGGAGTCCCTGAACGGCGCCGCCAAGGGGGGCGGTCGCTGGGGCACCGGTGGCATGACCACCAAACTGGCCGCCGCCCGCATCGCCACCAGCAGCGGCGTGCGGGTGCGTCTGGCCGATGGTCGCGATCCCAACGTGCTCAACGCGCTGCTGGCGGGTGAGGAGCGCGGCACCCTGTTCCGGGCCAGCCCCAACCCACTGAGCAACCGCAAGGGCTGGCTGGCCCACGCGCTGCTGCCCAAAGGCAGCATCACGATCGATGCCGGCGCCGAACAGGCCTTGCTGGCCAAGGGCGCCTCGCTGCTGGCGGCCGGCGTGCGTCGGGTGGACGGCGACTTCGGGCGGCGCGAACCCGTGCGCCTACTGAGCCTGGACGGCCGTGAACTGGCACGCGGGCTGAGCGCCCTGAGCAGCGATGAAGTCCGCCAGCGGATCGGCCAGAGGGGCCTGGTGGTGCACCGCGACCAGCTCGTGCTCACCGCCACCTGAACGGGGCTGGGGGAGAGGTCGGGAAGAGGTCGGGGACCCCGGTGATGCCAGCAGCCCTACGATCCGGCCGACGCCTTCCCGCCCCCATGCGCTTCAGCGAGCTGCTCAGCCACCTGAGCGAGGTGCAGGCAGCCGGTGGGCTGCAGGCCAGCCGCCACGACCTGGCCGGTGACCCGGTGGTCTCCACCGCCGCCGCCCTCGACCAGGCCCAGTCCTCCCAGATCAGCTTCCTGGAACCCGGCAACGCCCTGGCCGCCGCCCTGGCCGCCAGCGGTGCCAGCGCCGTGCTGCTGCCCGCCCGCGGCGAGGAAGCCGAAGCTGCCCAAGAGCAGGCCAGCGCCCGGGGCATGGCCTGGATCGCCCTGGCGGATCCGCGCCTGGGCTTCGCCGAAGCGCTGGATCTGCTCTATCCCCGCCGCCCTCGCCCCGCCGGCATCCACGCCACGGCAGTCGTCGATCCTGATGCGGTGGTCGGCATGGGCAGTCATGTCGGAGCCCAGGTGGTGATCAGCGCCGATGTACGCATCGGTGCTGGCTGCACCCTGCACCCCCACGTGGTGATCTACGAGGACGTCGAGATCGGCGAGGGCTGTGAACTGCACGCCGGGGCGGTGCTGCACCCGGGCTGCCGGCTCGGCCGCGGCTGCGTGGTGCACTCCAATGCCGTGATTGGCAGTGAAGGCTTCGGCTTCGTACCAACCGCCAAGGGCTGGCGCAAGATGCCCCAGACCGGCCAGGTGGTGCTGGAGGACGGCGTGGAGGTGGGCTGCGGCAGCACCATCGATCGTCCCTCCGTGGGTGAAACCCGCATCGGCGCCGGCACCAAGATCGACAACCTGGTGCACGTCGGCCACGGCGTGATCACGGGCCAGGGCTGCGCCCTGGCGGCTCAGGTGGGCATCGCCGGCGGCGCCCGGCTCGGCCACGGCGTGATCCTGGCCGGCCAGGTGGGCCTGGCCAACAAAGCCGTGATGGGAGACCGCTCGATCGCCTCCTCCAAATCCGGCGTCCATGGCGAGGTGGCGGCCGGCGAGGTGGTGAGCGGCTACCCGGCCATTCCCAACCGCCTCTGGCTGCGCTGTTCGGCGGTGTTCAACAAGCTGCCGGACCTGGCCCGCACCCTGCGTCAGCTCGAGAAAGGCCGCCCCGACTGAGCCGCCTCCCCGCTGCGGTCAGCCACGGGCGCGAAGGGGGGGACGCGCCGGCGCGTAGCCTCGCGCCCAGCCCAAGCCCCCTGCGCCCGTGACCTCCAGCTACCGGATCACCCTGCTTGCCGGTGACGGCATCGGCCCGGAGATCACCGCAGTGGCCCGCCAGCTGCTCGATGCGGTCAGCACACGTCATGGCTTCGCGCTCGCCTACGACGAGCAGCCCATGGGCGGCGCCGCGATCGATGCCACCGGCGAACCGCTGCCCGCCAGCACGCTTGAAGCCTGCAAGGCGGCCGATGCGGTGCTGCTGGCCGCGATCGGCTCACCCCAGTACGACAGCCTGCCGCGGGAAAAGCGCCCTGAAACCGGACTGCTGGGCCTGCGGGCCGGCATGGGCCTGTTCGCCAACCTGCGGCCGGTGAAGATCATTCCGGCACTGATCGATGCCTCCACGCTCAAGCGCGAGGTGATCGAAGGGGTCGACCTGATGGTGGTGCGTGAGCTCACCGGAGGCGTCTACTTCGGCACCCCCAAAGGCCGGGTGGAAAGCGAAGGGCGGGTGCGTGGCTTCAACACCATGGCCTACTTCGACGACGAGATCGACCGCATCGCCAAGGTGGGCTTTGACCTGGCGGTGCAGCGCGGTGGACGGCTCTGCTCGGTCGACAAGGCCAACGTGCTCGATGTGAGCCAGCTCTGGCGCGACCGAGTCGAGGCCCTGCACGCCCTCAGCTACCCGCACGTGGAGCTCAGCCACATGTACGTGGACAACGCCGCCATGCAACTGGTCCGCAATCCACGCCAGTTCGACGTCCTGCTCACCAGCAACCTGTTCGGCGACATCCTCAGCGATGAGGCGGCGATGCTCAGCGGCTCGATCGGCATGCTGCCCTCCGCGTCCCTCGGCGAAGGGGGTCCGGGCCTGTTCGAGCCGATCCACGGCTCCGCTCCGGACATCGCCGGCCAGGACAAGGCCAACCCGATGGCGATGGTGCTGAGCGCCGCCATGCTGCTGCGGATCGGTCTGCATCAGGACGCCGCCGCCGCCGAGCTGGAAGCGGCTGTGGATCGGGTGCTGGCGGCGGGCTACCGCACCGGCGATCTGATGGCGGAGGGCTGCACCCAGCTGGGCTGCCGCGCCATGGGCGATCAACTGCTGGCGGCCCTGGAGGCCTGAGGGGTCGCCGCCGACACCGGCCCTGGACTGAACGGGCCCGCGACCTGCCAAACTCGCCCACAGTTTGCGGATCCCTGCGCATGTCGAAGCGTCATCCGGTCGTGGCGGTCACCGGCTCCTCCGGGGCCGGCACCAGCACCGTCAAGCGCGCGTTCGAGCACATCTTCAAGCGCGAGGGGATCACCCCAGCCGTGGTGGAGGGCGACAGCTACCACCGCTACGAGCGTGGCCCGATGAAGGAGGCCATGGCCAGCGCTCTGGCCAAGGGCGAGAACTTCTCCCACTTCGGCCCTGAGGCCAACCTGTTCGACAAGCTCGAAGAGCTGTTCCGCACCTACGGCGAGACCGGCAGCGGTCAGAAGCGCTACTACCTGCACTCCGTCGAGGAGGCGGCCGAGCACAACGCACGCCTGGGCACGAGCCTCGAACCCGGCCAGTTCACGCCCTGGGAAACCATCCCCGGCGGTACCGACCTCCTCTTCTACGAAGGCCTGCACGGCGGTGTGAAGGGCGAGGGCTACGACGTGGCCGGCCTGGCTGACCTGCTGGTGGGCGTGGTGCCGATCGTCAACCTGGAGTGGATCCAGAAGATCGCCCGCGACAACCACGAGCGCGGCTACTCGGCCGAGGCCACCGTGGACACGATCCTGCGCCGGATGCCGGATTACATCAACCACATCTGCCCGCAGTTCAGCCAGACGGACATCAACTTCCAGCGTGTCCCCACCGTGGACACCTCGAACCCCTTCATGATCCGGAACATCCCCACCCCGGATGAGTCATTCGTGATCATCCACTTCCGCAAGGGCGCCCGCGAGAAGTGGGGCATCGACTTCCGCTACCTGCTCGACATGATCCATGACTCCTTCATGTCCAGCCCCACCTCGATCGTGGTCAACGGCGGCAAGATGGGCTTCGCGATGGAACTGATTCTCACCCCGATCATTCACCGCATGATCGAAGAGAAAAACAAGCTCGCCTGAGCCCATCCGGCGCTGAAGCCAGTCCTGGCCTAACCTTCCTGCCATCCGGCGGACCCGGTGACGGCCATCGCGCTCGCTCCTGAGCCCACCTCCTCCGGGAACCCCCGGCGGTCCAACCCACCGACCCCCCCATCCTTCGAGATCCGGGGGGCGGTGGGTGTTCCGCTGTCCAGCCCCCGTTGGGATCGCATCAACAGTGCCGATGTGATCGCCCGGTCGCGCCGGATCTACTACACCTATCTGGAGAACAGCGGCGGCGGCGCCGATCCCCTGGGCATCGTGATCACCGGAGCAGGCGGTGGGCAGGGCCGGGTGGTGTTTGAAAACCCCGTGCTGCTGCCCGACGAGCAGTTCATCCCGATCGAGCTGGTCCGCGGCCGCAACGGCCGCGGACGCGGCTCCCGCCCCTTGCCACGCGGCTGATGCTCCTGTCCCTGAGCGCGTCCCTGTTGCCAGTGGCTGTGCTGGCCTCGGCCCTGATCGGGGCCTGCGTCGGCAGTTTCCTGAACCTGGTGGCCTGGCGCCTGCCGCGACAGGAGTCCGTGCTGCGCCCCGGCAGCCACTGCCCCCGCTGCGGCACACCGCTGGGCTGGTTTGAGCTGGTCCCCGTGCTGAGCTGGCTGCTGCAGCGGGGCCGTTGCCGCCACTGCCAGGCTCCGGTCCGGCCGCGCTACCCAGCGGTGGAACTGCTGACAGCCGGGCTGTTCGTGGCGACCGCCATCGGCCAGCCCAGCGCCCTCCAGGGGGCCCCACCGCTGCTGGAGCTGCTGGCCGGCTGGATGCTGGTGAGCCTGCTGCTGCCGCTGCTGCTGATCGACCTCGACCACCTCTGGCTGCCGGAACCGCTCTGCCGCTGGGGCGTGCTGCTCGGCCTGGGGATCACGGCCGTCGCCGGCTTCAGCCACGGGAATGCCCCCGGCAGGGAAGCCCTGCTGGGTCATCTGCTGGCCACCAGCACCGGGCTGCTGGGCTTCGAAGCCGTGAGTGCCGCGGGCGCCCGCCTGCTCGGCAAACCGGCCCTGGGCCTGGGGGATGCCAAGCTCGCCGCCCTGCTGGGCGCCTGGCTCGGCCTCAGCGGCCTTGGACTGGCGCTGACCCTGGCGGTGTTCAGTGGCGCCGGCTTCAGCCTGATCGGCCTGCTCAGCGGCCGGCTGAAACGGGGCCAACCCTTCCCGTTCGGCCCCTTCCTGGCTGGGGCTGGCCTGGCGCTATGGGTGGGTGGCAATGGCCTCTGGCTGGACCTGCTGCAGCCGCTTCTGGGGGGATGGCTCAGTGGCTGAGGGCGGTCGGGGGCGGCTGAGGCGCCTTTAATGGGCTGATTGACTCCTGCCGACACCGCCTTCCCATGTCGCTGTTCGACTGGTTCGCCGATCGCCGCAAGACCGCACCGGCGGTGCGCAATGCCCAGGACGTGAACGAAGAGGACGGCCTCTGGAGCAAGTGCCCGGAATGCGGGCTTGTGGTGTATCGCAAGGACCTGGCCGCCAACGCCAGCGTCTGCAGCGGCTGTGGCTACCACCACCGCATCTTCAGCGAGGAGCGGATCCGCCTGATCGCCGATGAGGGCAGCTTCGAGGCCCTCGATGTCGACCTGGCACCCACCGATCCGCTCGCCTTCAAGGACCGACGCAGCTATGCCGATCGGATCCGCGACACCCAGCGCAGCACCGGTCTGAAGGATGCCGTGATCACCGGCTTCTGCCGCGTCGAGGGAATCCCCCTGGCGCTGGGGGTGATGGACTTCCGCTTCATGGGTGGCTCGATGGGCTCGGTGGTGGGCGAGAAGCTCACCCGGCTGATCGAAGCAGCCACCGCCCGCCGGGTGCCGGTGCTGATCGTCTGCGCCTCCGGTGGCGCCCGCATGCAGGAGGGGATGCTCTCACTGATGCAGATGGCCAAGATCTCCGGGGCCCTGGAACGGCACCGCCAGGCCGAACTGCTCTACATGCCACTGCTCACCCACCCCACCACCGGTGGCGTGACCGCCAGCTTCGCCATGCTGGGGGATCTGATCCTGGCTGAACCGAAGGCGCTGATCGGCTTTGCCGGCCGCCGCGTGATCGAGCAGACCCTGCGCGAAAAGCTGCCGGACGACTTTCAGACCGCTGAATACCTACGCGACCACGGCTTTGTGGACCACATCGTGCCGCGCACGCGCCTGCGCAGCACCCTGGCGAGCCTGCTGACCATGCACGGCTGCAGGCGCACGGTGGCGGCATGATCGTGACCGCGCGCCGACTCCTGGGACTGCTGACGGCCCTGCTGCTGTGCATCGAGCTGGGACTGGCGGAGCCGGCCTGGGCCGGTCCGGTCGACTGGCACGAGGTCCCGGCCACCGCCGAGGGGCGCCAGTGGTGGGATGCCGGCAGCCTGCGCCTCAACCGCAACGGCAATCTCTCCGTGCTCAGCCGCTTCCAACCGCCGGCGGCCGATGCAGACCAGAGCCCTGACCCGACGGCGCGACCCGCCGCCAGCGAGCTCTACGTGATGGAAGTGGATTGCGGCCAGTCCCTGTTCCGTGACACCTCGATCAACGGGATCCCCCAATGGGGCAGCCACTGGCAGGCTGCCGCCGGCGATGGCCTGATCGAGGAGACCCTGGCAGAGGTGTGCGCCACCTGGGCCGACCGGCTGGCAGTCTCCTGATCACCAGCAGGCGCGCCCCGTGACTCCCTCCCCTTCGCTACAGCGTCCCCTCGGCGTGGCCATCGCCGGGCTCGGCTTCGGCGAGAAGGTGCACCTGCCGGCCCTGCGCGACTGTCCGCTCACCGAACCGGTGGCCCTCTGGCACCCCCGGCGGGAGCGGCTGGATCAGGCCTGCACCGCCGCTGAGCTGCCGGGCAGCACCGACTTCAACGTCCTGCTGGAGGATCCGCGCGTCGAGGCACTGGTGATCGCCACCCCACCCCAACCACGGTTTGCCCTGGCCCAGGCCGCCATCGCCGCCGGCAAGCACCTGCTGCTGGAGAAACCCGTGGCTCTTGACGCCGACCAGATCGAGGAGCTGCAGCGCCAGGCCCTGGCGGCAGGGGTCACGGTGGCGGTCGATTTCGAATACCGGGCCGTCCCTTGCTTTCAGCAGCTGGCCGCGCTGCTGCAGGAGACCCCGGTGGGCGCCCCCTGGTTGCTGAAGCTCGACTGGTTGATGGGCAGCCGGGCCGATGCGGCCCGGCCCTGGAACTGGTACTCCCAGCGGGCAGCCGGCGGCGGCGTGCTCGGCTCCCTCGGCACCCACGCCATCGACACCCTGCACTGGCTGATCGGTCCGACCCGCAGCGTCAGCGCCAGCCGCAGCCTGGCGATCCCGCACCGCCCCCTCGCCGATGGCAGCGGCCGGCTGGCGGCGGTGGACGCCGAGGACATCGCCCTGCTGCAGCTGGAGCTGGAGACCGCAGACGGCCAACGACTGCCCGCCCAGGTGAGCCTGGCGGCGGTGACCCGGCCCGGCCGCGGCTACTGGATCGAGCTCTACGGCAGCGAGGGCAGCCTTGTGCTGGGCTCCGCCAACCAGGCCGACTACGTCCACGGCTTCAGTCTGCAGCGCGCCAGCGCCAGCGGCCCGGACGCCGGCAACCTGCAGCCGATCCGGGAGGATCCAACCCTGGCCTTCGAGCGCACCTGGCCCGATGGCCGCATCGCGCCGGTGCAGCGACTGATCCAGTGGTGGGCCGAGGCGATCCGCGAAGGCCGGCCGATGGTGCCTGGTCTGGCGGAGGCGGCGCTGAGCCAGCGCGTCTGCGACCTGGCGCTGGTGTCGGCCGACACGGGCCTGCGCCAGGTGCTCTGAGACACCCCCGAAGCGGCCACAGCCGCCGCACCGCAGCGCCGGAGGCTCGGAAGGCGCCGGTTAGGATCCCCCGCAATCTCCCTTGAGGTCTCCCATGGCGCTCGTCCCGCTTCGGCTGCTGCTCGACCATGCCGCTGAGAACGGCTATGGCATCCCTGCCTTCAACGTGAACAACCTGGAGCAGGTGCAGTCGATCATGGAGGCGGCCCATGAGACCGACTCCCCGGTGATCCTGCAGGCCTCCCGCGGTGCCCGTCAGTACGCCGGTGAGAGCTTCCTGCGCCACCTGATCCTGGCCGCCGTCGAGACCTACCCCGACATCCCGGTGGTGATGCACCAGGACCACGGCAACAGCCCCGCCACCTGCTACGGCGCCGCCGCCAACGGCTTCACCTCGGTGATGATGGACGGCTCGCTGATGGCCGACGCCAAGACCCCGGCCAGCTATGAGTACAACGTGGCCGTCACCAAGGAAGTGGTGGATGTGGCCCACGCCATCGGCGTGAGCGTGGAAGGTGAGCTCGGCTGCCTGGGTTCCCTGGAAACCGGCATGGGCGAAGCTGAGGACGGCCACGGCTTCGAGGGCAAGCTCGACCACAGCCAGCTGCTGACCGACCCCGCCGAGGCCGCCGACTTCGTCGCCAAGACCAAGGTGGATGCCCTGGCGATCGCCATCGGCACCAGCCACGGCGC
>Ga0129333_10001323_pt1 | contig 22279 bp, 13 predicted proteins | sample CPB6_08_DNA_FD_94474 | JGI IMG/M metagenome (GOLD analysis project Ga0129333, IMG submission 94474) | Freshwater to marine salinity gradient microbial communities from Chesapeake Bay, USA - CPBay_Sum_0.6_0.8_DNA | ecosystem: Environmental > Aquatic > Marine > Coastal | place: USA: Chesapeake...
CGCCTCCGGCGGCGCCGCGCTCGCGGTCGCGCTGCCCTCGTCGCCCGCCGAGGAGCCGCTGCCGGCCGCCCAGCGTTCGCTGCGCCGCGCGGCCGAGTACCTCGGCGCGTCCTGCGAGATGCTGAAGCGCTGCGACCGTCATGCCATCGACGGCTACTACGTCGCCTGCCAGGAGGCGTGGAACGCGGCACAGACCTGCCCGCAGGCGCCGGAGGTGTTGTGCGAGGCGACCGAACTCTACGCCGACGCGCTCGCCGGCTTTCTCGAGGCCTCCTGTCGTCATGGACGCATCGCCGACGGCGGCGTGTGGGTCGGCCCGCCCACTCGGCTCGTGAAGGTGCCGCTCGTGCCGAAGGCGCTTCCGGTGCCCGTCGAGGCGATCGCCTCGCTCGAGCCGCAGGCGCAGGCCGACGACAAGCGGCTCACGCGGCGCCACCTGCGAGACGGCTTTGGACTGCCGGTGGCGGTACGGATCGATCCCCGGCGGCTCGGTGAATCCGACGCCCGCTACGCGCCGGATCGGCAGTCGCTCGCGGCGACGGCCGTCCTGCGCTTCGACATGCCCGGGCACGAGAACGTGGTGGAGAAGTTCGTCGGGCCGGTCCTGCGAGACCATGCCCCGGCGGTGCTCGATCTGGCGAATCCGGTCGAGATCGCGGCGGTCAAGATCGGGCCCGCACGGCCGCACCTCGCGGCGGATCTCTCGGCGCCCCTGCTCGACATGCTCGCCGGGATGCCCCGTTCCGGGCTCGAGGGCTTCATCCAGCCCTTCGGCCGCACCGACACGCAGCCGCGGCTCGAGTTTCTCGAGCCACACCAGCCGGGGCGGATTCCGGTGGTGTTCATCCACGGGCTGGCAAGCGACGAGGGCACGTGGTTCGACCTGATCAACGAGCTGCGGGCCTGGCCGGAGTTTCATCGCCGCTTCGAGCCCTGGGTGTTCCACTACCCGACGGGCTCGTCGTTCCTGCAGGCCTCCGCGACGCTGCGGCGGCTGTTGACCGAGGCCGTGACCGGCCTCGACCCGCAGGGACGCGATCCCGCGTTGCGCCGGCTCGTGCTCGTGGGCCACAGCATGGGCGGGCTGCATGCGAAGATGATGGTGGTCGATTCGGGCACCGCCATCTGGGACTCGATCGCGACGGTGCCCTTCGACCAGCTCCGACTGCCGCCCCGCGCCCGTGCGACCGTGCAGCAGCTGGCGTTCTTCCGGCCGCTCCCGTTCGTCCAGCGGGTCGTGTGGATCGCCACGCCCCACCGCGGCTCGGTGCTCGCGTCACTCGGCGTCGGACGGCTCGCGTCGCTTGTGGTGCGCGAGCCGCCGGACATCGCGGCGATCCGCGAGCAGGCTGCGGCACTGAATCCCGGCGTGCTCCGGCCCGAATACGCGAAGCGGGTGCCCACGACCGTGGACCTGCTGCGACCGACGGCCACGACGCTTCAGGCGCTCGAACGGCTGCGGCCGGCCTGCTGGGTGGCGACGCACTCGATCGTGGGGGACGGACACCTCTCGCTCACGGGCGGCCGCGATGACTGCGTCGTGTCGGTGGCCAGCGCGCACGCTCCGTGGGCACTGAGCGAGATCTGCGTGCCGGCGACGCACACGAAGGTGCATCACCATCCGCTGACGGTGGCGGAAGTCCGCCGCATCCTCACGCAGCACCTCGACGAGGCGGCGCGCCACCCCTGACCGGGGCGGCGTGATGGGGACGGAGACCGCTTGGTGCGGGCTTCCTGAACGGTATACTAAAAACAGGGCCGAGCCGTGCTGCGTTTCCGGTGGTCGGAGCTGCGATGCGATTCATCCGCTTCCCCACGGTGCGCGGGATGGTCGGCTGGCTGGCCGTCGTGGGTCTCGTCCCGGCGGTAGGCCGCGCCGCCGCGCCGGAGCCGCACTGGCCGGCCTCCCCGTCGTTCGAGACGCACGTCCTTCCGATCCTCGCCCGCCATTGCCACGACTGCCACGGCGAGGACGTGCAGGAGGGCCAACTCGACCTGCGGACACTCTCGGAGATCCTCCGCGGCGGCGAGAACGGCGCGGCGATCGTCCGCGGTGATCCCGACGCGAGCCTGCTTGTCGATCTCGTCTCGCGGCGGCAGATGCCCCCCGATGCCGCCACCGATCCCGAATCGGCCGTCGCGGCTGGCGACCTCGCCGTGCTCCGCCGCTGGGTGCGGGCCGGGGCGGCGGCGTCCGAGCAGGTCGTCGAACTTCCGCCACGGGCCCAGATCACGGACCAAGACCGCGGGTTCTGGGCGTTCCAGCCGCCGCGGCAGGCGGCCGTGCCTGCAGTCAGGGCCGCGGAGCGGGTGCGCACGCCCATCGACGCATTCCTGCTTGCGAGGCTCGAGGCCGAGGGGCTCACGTTGTCGCCCGACGCCGAGAAGCGGGCTCTCATCCGCCGGGCCACGTTCGATCTCGTCGGTCTGCCTCCCGATCCGGCCCGCGTGGAGGCGTTCGTGGCGGACCAGCGGCCCGACGCCTACGAGCGGCTCATCGAAGAACTGCTCGCGTCGCCGCACTACGGCGAGCGCTGGGGCCGCCACTGGCTCGACGCCGTCGGATACGTCGACGCGAAGGTCGACATCGACCTCGCCACGATCTACTCGAGCGACGAGGCGATGTGGCGGTATCGCGACTACGTCGTGGCCGCGTTCAACGACGACAAGCCGTTCGATCGGTTCCTGGTCGAGCAGCTCGCCGGCGACGAGCTCGTCGACTGGCGGTCGGCCGAGCGCTTCACGCCCGAGACGCTCGCGCTCGTCACCGCGACGGGCTTTCTGCGCACGGTGGACGACCACACCAACGAGCCGCAGTATGGTGTCGAGAAGCGGTACGAGGTGCTCAACGAGACGATGGCGATGGTGTCCACGGCCCTCCTCGGCCTGACGATGGACTGCTGCCGCTGCCACAACCACAAATACGACCCGCTGCCGCAGCGAGACTACTACCGCCTCATGGCCTGCCTCGAGCCGGCCTACAACGTGACGGCCTGGAAGCCGCCGAAGCAACGGTTTCTCGCCGACGTGTCACCGGCCGAGCGGCAGGCGATCGACGAGCACAACGCCGCGCTCGACAGGCAGCTCGCCGCCGCCAAGACGCAGGAGGACCAGACGCGGGCCGCGGCCGGCCGGCGGCTGCTCGATGCCCGCCTCACCGCCCTGCCGGAGGCCGACCGTGAGCCCGCGAGGCAGGCTGTGCTCGTCGCGGCCGCGAAGCGGACGGCGGCCCAGAAGGAGCTCGTGGCGAAGGTTGCGCAGGACATCAGCCTCGACGCGAAGACGCAGGAATTGCCGGCGGCCGACGTCGAGGCGGCGCTGACCGGCGATGAAAGGCAGACGCTTGCTGATCTCGCGGCCAGTCGCGACGCGCTCACCAAGCAGAAAAAGTCGTACGGCCGGATCACGGCGCTCTGGGACATGGGCGAGCCGCCGGTCTCGCGGGTGCATCGCCGCGGCATCGTGGCCGCCGCGGGCGTGCTCGTGCAGCCGGGATTTCCGGAGGTGCTCGTACCGCCGGACGAGGTTGCCAGGCCGATCGAGGAGTGGCTCACGTCCACGAGGTCGACTGCAGGCGAGACGGCGGTCTCTTCTGCGCCATCAGTGCCCGTCGGGCCGCAGGGCCAGACGAGCGGCCGGCGGCTCGCGCTCGCGAGCTGGCTCGTGAGCCCCGGCCATCCGCTCACCGCCCGCGTTCACGTCAACCGCGTCTGGCACCACCACTTCGGCCGCGGCATCGTGGCCACGCCGGGCAACTTCGGCCGCTCGGGGAGCCTGCCGACACATCCCGAGCTGCTCGACTGGCTGGCCGTGGACTTCGTCGAGCACGGCTGGAGCACGAAGCGGCTCCACCGCCAGATCATGCTCTCCACGGCCTACCGGCAGGCCTCGCGGCGGCAGCCCGCGGCGGGCGGTGCATCGCCCGCGACGGCCGCCGACAGAGCCGTGGCGCTCGCGGCCCGCATCGACCCGGAGAACAAACTGCTCTGGCGAATGAACCTGCGGCGGCTCGAGGCGGAGATCGTGCGCGACTCGATCCTCGCCGTCTCTGGCGCGCTCGACCGCACGATGGGCGGCCTGCCGGTGCCGATCACGACGCCGGCCGACGGCCTCTCGATGGCGAAGGCCGAGCCCACGCCCACGAGCCCGTTTCGCCGCAGCCTCTACATCCTGGCCCGCCGCACGTATCCGCTCAAATTTCTCGAACTCTTCGACGCGCCGATCATGGCGGTCAACTGCACCGAGCGGATGACGTCGGCCACGCCGCTGCAGTCGCTCGCCCTGCTCAACAGCGAGTTTCTGTTGGCCGAGAGCGGGCGGATGGCCGCGCGGGTCGTGGCGGAGACGGCCGCCGCGGCACAGACGGGCGACGCTCCGGCGACCGCCGCGGCAGTCGCCGAGAGCCTGCGAATCGAGCGGGCGTATCACCTCGCCTACGGCCGGCCGCCGTCGGCCGCGGAGGCGGCGCGGGCCCTGACGTTTCTCACCGAGCAGACCAACGACCACGTGGCGGCAGGGCGGCCCGCCGTCGAGGCCGTGCCCGCCGCGCTTGCCGACCTGTGCCAGATGCTCCTCGCCTCCAACGAGTTTCTCCATGTCGAATGACCTGCACAGCGAACTGACTCTGGGCATCTCCCGCCGCGCGGCCCTCGGCAGCCTGGGGGGCGGCTTCAGCGGGCTCGTGCTCACCGCCCTGCTGGCCGACGAGTCGCACGGTGCGGCCTCCGCCGCGCCATCCGCCGGGAGCTCGCCGCTCGCCCCGCGGTCCGGCCACTTTCCTGCCCGTGCCAAGGCCGTGATCCAGCTCTGCCAGAACGGCGGGCCGTCGCAGATGGATCTCTTCGATCCCAAGCCCGAGTTGTCGAAGCGGAGCGGCCAGCCGTATCCGGGCGAGGTGGAGACGTTCCAGCTCGGCAACAAGAACGTGCTCCTCGGCTCACCCTTCACGTTCTCGCGGCACGGCGCGTGCGGCATGGAGCTGTCCGAGGTGATCCCGCACTTGGGCACCGTGGCCGACGACCTCTGCCTCGTGCGGTCGATGCACACCGACAACAACAACCACCCCTTCGCGCTCAACACGCTCCAGACGGGCAAGGTGTTCGCGGGCCGCCCGGCCATGGGCTCGTGGATCACCTACGCGCTCGGCTCGGAGAATCGCGACCTGCCGGCCTATGTCGTGCTCCGCGACCCGGCGGGCTACAACACCTCCGGCAAGATGGTCTGGTCGAGCGGCTGGCTGCCGGCCATCTACCAGGGCACGGAGTTCGCCTCGCAGGGCGCGCCGGTGCTGCATTTGGAGCCCGCGCGGAAGTCGTCCGCCGGGCTCCAGGCCCGGTCCCGCCGGCTGCTCGACGAGATGAACGCGGCCCATCTGCGCGCGCATCCGGGCGAGTCGGAGCTCGAGGCCCGGATCGAGAACTTCGCGCTGGCCGCACGGATGCAGGCCTCGGCCGCCGCGATGCTCGACCTCTCGGCGGAGAGTGCCGACACCCGCCGGCTCTACGGCCTCGACGACCCCGAGACCGCCGGCTACGGCAGCCGCTGCCTCATGGCCCGGCGGCTGGTCGAGTCGGGCGTGCGGTTCGTGCAGGTCTTCCCGCCGCTGAAGCCGTCGTTCCAGCCCTGGGACACCCACAGCAACAATGCCGGCGGCCTGCGGGCGATCTGCGGCAAGGTCGACCGGCCCAGCGCCGCGCTGATCACGGACTTGAAGCAGCGGGGCCTGCTCGACGAGACGATCGTGATGTGGTCGGGCGAGTTCGGCCGCCTGCCGATCACGGAGAACGCCGACGGCCGCGACCACAACCGCCACGCCTTCAGCCTGCTCATGGCCGGCGGCGGCTTCCGCGGCGGCCACGTGCACGGTGCCACCGACGACTTCGGCTACAAGGCGGTGGAGCAGCGGGTGAGCGTGCCCGACCTCCACGCCACGATCCTGCACCAGCTCGGCATCGACCACACGCGGCTCACGTTCACCCACAGCGGCCGCCCCGAGCGGCTCACCGATCCGGAGGTGACCGGGGCACGGGTGGTGCGGGAGATCCTCGCGTGAGGGCTCCGTCGCGCCAAGCGATCACCCAGCGGCCTTCGGCGCAGACACATCGAGTTCGTTCATGAGCATCAGATCGACGATGCTGTAGCTGTCGTCGGGCTCGAAGAGGATGGCGGTCCGTCCGGTCGGCGAAACCATCACGAAGTCGGGATGCGACACGGTGAAGGATCGGCCATCGACCATCCGGATGATGAATGGGCGAAACGGCTGCTGCCGGATCGTCGCCTTCAACTGCTCGCTCGTCATGCCTGGTTTCCCTCAGAGCCGCGATGCCGCGACGTTCGCGGACGCCGTCCCGATGTCACGGCACGCACGTCAAGATACAGCCGTACATTCACTGTCAATGCCGGTGCCCGGGTGCTGCGGGCGTGGACAAAGGCCACGGAGGGCTTTGTCCACGGACAGTTGGAGGAGGACGCTCGTGTCGAGGCTCTTCATGTCAGCGGTGTCGTCGCGACTCGCTGGAGCCCGCGGGCCGCACCTCATCGTCGCGGCCATGGAGCACGTCCTTCAGGCGATCGGCATCCACGAGCACACCGCCCCCGTGAAACGTTGGAAACCGAGCGGGCTGCTTCGGCGGCAGGGTCGGGACCTGCTCGAGAAGACGGTCGACGGCCCGCCGCACCAGTTCGCTCACGGACCGATCCTGCTGCCTGGCCACGGCCCGCAACCGCTCCATCACCGGGTCGGGAAAGAGGATCTGGATCTTTTGCATGGATCCACGCTATCGACATCCCTTGCGGCGTCCATCCTCGAAAGCGCTGTGGGCGTCTTGCTGACCGGAATCCGCACGCGCGTTTCCTCGGCTGCCGCCCGTTTTTCCCAGTTCATTTTCTGGTCGCCCGCCCGGTTTTGCGCCGATTCTGTTCGGTATACTGTTTGGGCCATCGATACTCCCGGACGAGTTTGGCCCCGGGCGTCTCAGGTGCCGGACCGCCGCGGTGCATCAGCGATCGATGGAGACGACAACCATGCGCCATCTCCGCTGCAGGCCGCGGCTCCCGGGGGTACGCCAGCCGGTGGGCCTGGCTGTCTGGATCCGGTCTGCCCTGTGCCTGGGGATCGTCGCGGGAATCCCCTGCGGCGGCCCGTGGCCAGTGATGTCCCCGGCCGCGGGCGTCGAACCGCCTGCCGGCGCTGATGCTGCGGCCACGAACGCCGCCGGCGGCGGGCTCGAACTCTTCGAGAAGAAGATCCGGCCGCTGCTGCTCGAGCGGTGCGTGGAGTGCCACGGCGGGGACTCGATCGAGGCGAGCCTGCGTCTCACGAGCCGCGAAGCGATGACGACGGGCGGCGACTCGGGGCCGGTGGTCATCGCCGGCAAGCCCGCCGAGAGCCTGCTCGTGCAGGTCGTCGAGTATCTCGGTGACATCCAGATGCCGCCCGACGGCAAGTTGGCGGATTCCGATATCGCGGCGCTCAAAGACTGGGTGGCCGCCGGCGCACCGATGCCGGCCGCGCCGATCGTGGCCGTGGCAGACCCCGGGCCGCAGCGGGCGTTCGAGCCCACCGCCGAGCACCGCCGCTGGTGGGCGTTCCAGCCGCTCGCGCGGCCGGCCGTGCCGCAGCCGGCCTCGGCCGCGTCAGGGCCCGCTGCGGCCTGGCCGCGCGACGACATCGATCGGTTCGTGCTCTGTGCGCTCGAGGCCCGCGGGCTCGCCCCCGCGGCCGAGGCCGACCGCCGCACCTGGCTGCGCCGCGCGACGTTCGATCTCACCGGCCTGCCGCCGACCGAGGACGAGCAGACGACGTTCCTCGCCGACGAATCGCCCCGCGCCCACGAGCGGGTGGTCGATCGGCTGCTCGCGTCGCCGGCCTACGGCGAGCGGCAGGCGCGGCACTGGCTCGACGTCGCCCGCTATGCCGACGCCTACCAGGCCGGCCCGCAGACGCACGGTTCGTCGTCGGACTTCGAGCTGCTCGAGGCCTGGCGGTATCGCAACTGGGTCGTCTCCGCGTTCAACCGCGACCTCCCGTTCGACCGGTTCATCGTCCGGCAGATCGCCGGCGACCTCGTCCGCGAGCCGCTTGACGGCGGCGACGACGATCCCGCCGCGATCGACACGGCGGGCCTCACGGCGACCACGTTCCTCACGCTCGGAAGTTGGGACCACGCCGATGCCGACAAGGAGAAGCTCGTCGGCGACATCGTGGACGACCAGATCGACACGGTCGGCAAGGCGTTCCTCGGCCTCACGCTCGGCTGCGCCCGCTGCCACGACCACAAGTTCGATCCCGTCTCCACAGCCGACTACTACGCTTTGGCCGGCATCTTCCACAGCACGCGGACGCTCGGCGCGCTCGGTGGCAAGGGGGGCCATTCGATCCTCGGCCGCGTGCCGCTGGTGCCGGCCGCCGCCGTGAAGGCCCACGACGAGGCCAAAGCCGCCCTCGCCGCCGTCGTGAAGAAACTTGCCGAGCTCGACACGCGCACGCCTCCGCCCGCTGCGGATGACGCCGAGCGGGTGGCCCTCGTCGCCGAGCGCGAGCGGCTGGAGGCAGCGATGCCGCCGGCGCCGCCGCGGGCGATGGCCGTGCAGGAAGGCGGTGTGCCCGGCGGGCTCTTCCCCGCGATCCAGGACGTGCCGATCCATGTACGCGGCAGCTACACGCGGTTCGGGCCGGTGGTGCCGCGGCGGATGCCCGCGTTCTTCGCCGGGGAGCAGCAGCCCTCGATCTCGGAAGGGAGCGGCCGCCGCGAGCTGGCCGCCTGGGTCGCCTCGGAGGCCAATCCGCTTACGCCGCGGGTGATCGTCAACCGCGTCTGGCAGTGGCATTTCGGCCGGGGATTCGTGACCACGCCGAGCAATTTCGGCATGCTCGCCGAGAAGCCCTCGCATCCCGAGCTGCTCGATTGGCTGGCTGCGACGTTCATCGACGAGGGCTGGTCGCTCAAGAGGCTGCATCGGCGGATCGTGCTCTCGGCCACCTACCGGCAGTCGAGCCGGGCCGAGCCGGCGGGAATCGAGGCCGACCCCGACAACCGCTGGCTGGGCCGGTTCTCTGCGCGGCGGCTCGATGCCGAGGAGATTCGCGATGCGATGCTCGTCGTCGCACGACGGCTACCCGCGCCGGCCGGCGAGGCGGGCGTCGGCGGTCCGGCGGCCCACGAACTCGCCGCCCCGCGACGGTCGCTCTACGTGCAGACGACGCGGTGGGAACGGGGGAACTATTCCACGCTCTTCGATGCCGCCAATCCCGACGCCTCGGTGGAGGCCCGCAGCATGAGCACGGTCGCACCGCAGGCGCTCTTTCTCTTGAACAGCGACTTCGTCGTGGGAATCGCCCGCGACATCGCCGCGCGGGTCGCCCAGGACGTGCCGGGCACCACGGCCGACGCCGAAAGCAGGCGGATCATCCGGGCCTGGCGGCTCGTGCTCGGCCGCGGCCCGGTGCCCGAAGAGATCGCCGTGGCCCGGGGGCTGCTCGCGGCCGAGGGCCCCGACGGGAAGCCGCCGGCCGACGGCAATGCCGTCACGGCCCGGCTCGCCGACCTCGCGCAGGTGCTCGTCTGCGGCAACGAGTTTTTCCATGTCGAGTGAGATGCAGCCATGACCGTCGAGCCTGCCTTCCGGCCCTCGCGTCGCGATCTGCTCGCCATGAGCGGCGGCGGCCTGGGGCTCCTCGCCCTGGGCGATCTGCTCGCTGCGGAGGCGGCGCCGGCAACTCCCGCCCGGAGTCCCGGCGTCGCCGCACAGGGCCCGGCCGCGCTGCCGCACCATCCGCCCCGGGCGAAGCGGGTGATCTTCTTATACATGCCCGGCGGACCCTCGCACATCGACCTGCTCGATCCGAAGCCGCGGGTCACGGCCGACGACGGCAAGCCCCTCCCGTTCGAGATGCCGAAGCTCCAGCGGGTGAAGACCGGCAACCTGCTCGCGAGCCCGTGGAAGTTCGCCCGGCACGGCCAGTCGGGCATCGAGGTGAGCGAGCTGCTCCCGGGCCTTGCCTCGCGGATCGACGAGGTCTGCGTGATCCGCTCGATGGTGGCCGACAACATCAACCACACCGGGGCCGCGCTGCAGATCTGCACCGGCGAGCAGGCCTTCTCGCGGCCGAGCATGGGATCGTGGATCACCTACGGCCTCGGCACGGAGAATGCCAACCTGCCGGCCTTCGTCGTGATGAGCCCGACGAGCGTGTTTCAGGGGGCGCCGCTCTATTCGGCGAGCTTTCTGCCGGGCGGCTGCGCAGGCACGCTCATCCGCGACCTCGACCGGCCGATCGCGAACATCGCCGACCCGACGGCCGTCGGCCCGCGGCAGCGGCGGCAGCTCGACGCGCTTGCGGCGCTCGACCGGCTCGGTCGCGGTGGCCCCCGGCCCGACGCGGCGGCGCTCGACGCCCGGATCGCCTCCTTTGAGCTGGCCTTCCGGATGCAGGCCGAGGCGCCCGAGGCCTTCGACCTCGCGCGCGAGAGCCAGGCGACCCACGCCCTCTACGGCACCGACGACGCCGAGACGCGGCTCTTCGGCCGGCAGTGCCTGCTGGCCCGGCGGCTCGTGGAGCGGGGCGTGCGGTTCGTGCACGTCTTCGACGCGCCGGCCAACAACAAGTGGGACCAGCATGGCAGTCTCACGGCCAACCTGCCGAAGAACTGTCGGAGCATCGACCGGCCCGTCACGGCGTTGCTCACCGACCTGCGGGCCCGCGGCCTCCTGGACGACACGCTCGTGGTGTGGGGTGGCGAGTTCGGCCGTACGCCCACGGCCGAGGGGAAGGACGGCCGCGAGCACCATCCCTTCGGCTTCACGATGTGGATGGCCGGCGGCGGGATCAAGGGCGGCATGGTGCACGGGGCCACCGACGACTACGGCTGGCACGCCGTGCAGGACAAGGTGCACGTGCACGACCTGCACGCGACGATCCTGCATCTCCTCGGCATCGACCACGAACGGCTCACCTACCGCTACGGCGGCCGCGACTACCGGCTCACCGATGTCCACGGCCACGTGGTGCGGGATATCATCGCCTGAGCGATCCTCCGGAGAATCACACCATCGCACGCCAGGCTCCACGTCGGACGACACGCCGGCTCGCCCCCTCGGGCCGGCGCACGAGTGCAGCGGCAGGCAAGGGCAGAGGCGCGGCCGGACCGGGTGGCCGGCCGTCCCGGTCGCACTCGATCTCGAAGCGGGTCGCACGGATCCTCGAACAGGAGATCGTGGCCGGCACGCTCGCGGTCGGCGCGAAGATCGCCGAGCAGGCCACGGCCGAACGGCTCGGCGTGAGCCGCGTGCCGGTGCGGGAGGCCACGATCGCGCTCGAGCGCGACGGGCTCCTCGTCCGCTCGCCGACGGGCAGGCTGCGGGTACCCGCACTCGCCGAGCGGGACATGGCCGAGATCCTCGAGGTGCGGCAGTTCATCGAACCGGAGGTGGTGCGTCTGGCCGCCGAGCGACACGGCCCCCACGACATCGCGGCGCTCGAGCGGAATCTCGCCGGGCTGCGGGCCGCGCGGGATCTCGCGCGGGTCTCGCTCTGCGACGCGGAGTTCCACGATCTCGTGGCCGCTGCCAGCCATCAGCCACGGCTGATCCAGGTATGGGAGCTCCTGCGGGGGCAGTTCCTGCTCTGGATCGCCTGCTCACAGCGGCGGCTCGGCCGCACCGCCGAGGACATCCGCCGCACGACGCTCGCCCACCACGCCGCGATCGTGTCGCTCATCCGCTCCCGAGATGCCGCGGGAGCCGTTCGCTACGTCCGCGACCTGCTCGACGTGGCGGCCGACGAGATGCGGGATGCCCTGGCACGAGACGTCCGCAGTCGGCCGTGACGCCCGGTGCGCCGGGGTGTCGCCGGTCGTCGCGCGGGGTCGTCGTGCGCGGGAGCGCGGCGCGGTGCGAGGTGGCCGGATCGTGCTTGCTCGATCAGGCGACCGACACGTCGCGGCCGATCACGGCGGCCCACTTGTCGAGGAACTCGCGGCGGCCGAACAGCTCCGGATTGAGCACTCCCGACGGCTGCCGTCCGAGGGAGAGGTCGAGCATCGCGCGGCAGGCGGCGGCGCCGATGTCGCGGAACAGTTCGTTCGTCCAGCCGATCGCATGCGGGGCCAGCAGGAGGTTGTCGAGGCCCGCGAAACGGTCGAGGTCGATCGCGGGCTCGACGGCGAAGCAGTCGAGCGCGGCCCCCGCGATCCGCCGCTCGCGCAGGGCCGCCAGCAGCGCCGCCTCGTCCACGATCCCGCCGCGCGCGAGGTTCAACAGGTAGGCCGTGGGCCTGAGGAGCGCGATCTCCGCGGGGCCGATGAGGCCGCGGGTCTCCGGGGTGAGCGGGCAGTTGATCGACACGAAATCGGCCGTCTCCAGGAGTTCGTGGAGCCCCGCCGCCCGACCGCCGCCGGCTGCGATCACGTCGGGGGCGACGAACGGGTCGAACACGATCGGCTGCCGCATGCGGAAGCCCGCCAGCATCGGCACGAGCGTACGGCCGATGCCGCCGAAGCCGACGATGCCGAGCGTGCGGTCCCGCAGTTCGCTCCCCATGAAGGCGGGCCGATCGTCCCAGCGTCCCGCGCGAACGAGCCGATCCTTCACCGTCACATGGTGGGTGAGGGCGAGCATCCAGGCGACCGTGGCCTCGGCCATCGAGTGATTCACGGCCCCGGCGGTGATCATCGCCAGCACGTTCGCGTCGGTGCAGGCGGCCACGTCCACCCCGTCGTAGCCGACGCCGAACCGCCCCACGGCCAGGAGGCTCCCGCTCTCGGCAAGTGAGGCCCGCGTGACCCGCGGCGTCATCACGATCACGCCGTGGACGGCACGAAGCTCCTCGGCGGCGATCTCCGGCTCGAGCCGCGCGAAGCGGCTCACCGCGACGTGCGGATGCCCGGTGAAGACATCCAGGCCGCAGTCGGCATACCGCGGACTGCCGTCGGTGCGGGAGAAGTCGGCGGTGAGGGCCACGCGAAACGTGGGGCGGTCGCCACTGGTCATGCCGACGCCCTCCAGGGATCGCCCTCGACCGTGGCGCACCGTTCGTCCACGACGATCCGCTCGGGCAGGGGACCCGCATAGACCCAGATCATCTCCATCGGCGCATGCGACTCGTTCACGAAGTAGTGCACCCGGCCCCGCGGCACCATCGCGGTGGCACAGCCTTCGACCGCGTGGCGGCGGCCCTCCACGACGCAGGTGGCGGCACCGGTGACGATGCAGATCGACTCGTCGAAATCGTGCACGTGCGCGGGCAGGCGGCCGCCGGGCTGAAACCGTCCATAGCCGCCGCTCATCTCCAGCCCCGGCACGAGGGCGGCGCTGAAAGAGTCCACGAACTCCGAGCCCGGGCCGACCGCGAACGAGCGCTGCGCCGTGTGGATGCGTGTCACCCGCTCCATGCCGGGCGAGCCCGTGGAGTCGGCCGGCATCTCCACGCGGGGGAAGGCCCGGGGCACGAGCTCGCGTTCCGGAGCGCCGGAGGCGAGCGCGATGTGCAGCCGCGCCGGCCTCGCGGCATCCGGATTCCGCGCCGCGTGGGGGGCCCACCTGGGTATCGCGATGGTGTCGAGCCTCGCCAGCAGGTAGGTGCGGCCCTCGACCGAGACCTCGAGCTCGCCGTCGAGCACCGTGATCGCCTCGCTGGCGGGATGCGCGTGCTGGTCGAGCACGGCCTGCGGCGCGAACGTGACGATCCCGGTCGTGAGGGAGCGGGCGGCGTTGAACTGGCCGACCAGGGCCTCGAACACCACGCCCGGCTGGAGCGTGACGGTGACCCCGGCCCCGTGGCGGGTCACCACCTCGCGCCGGTCGGGCCGCATGCGGTCCGGCGGCGCGGCGAGCACCGGCCGCGCGACCGTGGCGTCGCGCGGATCGAGGCTCGCGGCCGGCTGCCGGTCGCGGCCGGCCGCGCGGAGCATCTCACGGGTCCCGCGGAAGAGCAGCCCGGCGTCGCTGCCGAGGCCGAGCATCTGGAATCCGTGGTGGCGTCGTGTCTCGAGATCCTCCGGTGATCGCGTCATCACGCCGCAGGCTTTTCCGGCAGCGCGGAGGACGTCCTTCAGGGCCAGGATCCGCTCGGCCACACCCGGCCCCTCCCATTGTCCGCGGTGGCCGGCGGTGGCCGAGAAGTCGGCGGGCCCGAAGAAGAACACGTCGGCCCCCGGAACCTCTGCCATGCGCGGCACCTCGGCCGCCGCCCGCACCGATTCGATCAGTGGCACGACGAGCACATGGTCGTTCGCCTCGGCGGCATGCTCGGCGAGTGCCTGGCCCCAGACGGTGGCCCGCTCCCCGCCGATGCCCCGCCGGCCCTCGGGCGGGTAGCGGCAGTCGCGGAGCGCCTCGGCCAGCTGCTCGGCCGTCTCGATCATGGGCACCACGACCCCGTCGGCGCCGAGATCGAGCGCCCGTTTCGCCAGCACCGTGTCACGCGTGGCGATCCGCACGAGCGCGACGGTGTCGCTGCGCACCGTGGCCCGGAGATGCTCGAGAATCTGGCTCCAGTCGAGCTGGCCGTGCTCGGCGTCGATCACGACCCAGTCGAGCCCGAGGGCCACCGCCATCTCGGTCACGCTCGCCGCGTCGAGCGTGACCCAGAGGCCTATGACGGACTCTCCCGCCGCCAGCCGGCGTCGCAAGGCCTGCAGGGCGCGCGTCTTCATGGGTGTGCCGAGTCAGCCGATGGTGCCTGTCGCCGAACGCAGCCAGGAGATCGCATGTGACGACCTCCGCGAGGATCACCACACGCGTGCCCTGGTGAGAGCAGCGTACCCGAGGACGCGCATGCGACGGATCGATCATGCACAGGAATGGGCGGAGAACGCCCGGGAATGGTACGTGGCGACCATCGCGCGCACGCCTGGCGCCGACCTTGCCGCGGCCCGTGGCTTCCACGACCATGAACCCCGGGGCCGCGGGGCCGCGCCGCGCACATCCCGGCCACGACGGGAGGGAAGCCGATGGATGCCGTGCCAGCGATCGTCGCCGCGGTGTCACCGGCGGGCGCCGTCGTCGCCGTCGGCCTGCTCTGCCTCGCGGTGGCGAGCTGTGTCGTGGCGTTCCTGCGGCCCTGGTCGTTCACGCTGTGGGTGATCGCGGCGGCCGCGACGGGCCTGGCGTTCCCGGACTGGTTCATCGGCGTGGGTGACTTCCGCTTCACCTCGCTCTTCAAGCCGCTCTTGATGCTGATCATGTTCTGCATGGGCGCCACCCTGAGCGTCGACGACTTCCGGGGTGTGCTGCGGATGCCCGTCGCTGTGGCCGTCGGCCTGGTCTGCCAGTTCACGATCATGCCGCTCCTCGGTTTCGCGGTGGCCACCGCGTTTCGGTTTCCGTCCGAGGTGGCGGCGGGCATCGTGCTGGTGGGCGTCGCGCCGTCCGGCCTGGCGTCGAACGTCATGAGCTACATCGCCCGGGCGAACGTCGCGCTCTCCGTGACCATCACGGCCGCCGCCTCGCTGCTCTCGCCGCTGCTGACACCCCTGCTCATGAGTCGGCTCGCCGGCCGGATGATCGAGATCGACACTCTGGCGATGATGCTCGATATCGGGCAGATGGTGGTGATCCCGATCGTAACGGGCCTCGGCTTCCACCACCTCTCGTCGACCATGCGCCGCTGGCTCGAGCCCGCGCTGCCGCCGTTGTCGATGGCCGGCATCATCGCCATGACCGTGCTGACGGTCGCGGTCGGCCGCGAGAATCTGCTCGATGTCGGCCCGCTGCTCTGCGTGGCGTGCCTCGTGCACAACCTCGGCGGCTACGTGCTGGGCTACGCCGCGTCCCGCCTCCTCGGCCAGGACCGCCTCACCTCCCGCACCATCGCGATCGAGGTCGGCATGCAGAACAGTGGCCTTGCCTCCGGCATCGCCGCATCGCTCGGCAAGGTGCCCACGCTCGGACTGGCACCGATCATCTTCGGTCCGCTCATGAACACGTCGGCGTCGGTGCTCGCCAACTGGTGGCGAAACCGACCCGTCCATGACGGATGACGGGGAACGCGTGACGCGGCCGGCCGGCGCCGCGGGGCGTTACGGGCCTTCGGGGTGCGGTCACTCCGCGGCAGGAAGCTGATACCCCTCACGATTGACCCGAATGCGGTAGAGGCTTCTCCCCGCGGTGATGTACAGCATGCTGGCGTCCTTCCCGCGGGCGAACCCGACGTTCGTGGGAACCTCGGTGGGCAGGTACGCGAGCTCCTCGCCCGCGGGGGAGTAGACGCAGATTCCCGGCCGATTCTCCGCCCGCACGGCGACCCACAGGTTGCCGTCGCGGTCGACCGTCAGCCCGTCGGGACCGTCGAACGTGCCGTAGTCCACGAGCACCCTGCGGAACGTCGCCGTGCCCTCGGGGGACAGGTCGTAGGCCAAAAGCGCCATGAAGCCCTTCCGCAGCGGTGTCGTCACCTTGTCGGCCTGGGCGGCCGTGCCCCTGTCGAGCCGCTCGATCGCGGTCGCCCCGTTGTCGTTGCTGACCACGTACAGCGTTTTCTGGTCGGGGGAGATCGCCACGCCATTCGGCTTGCCGGCATCGGTCACGATGCGGTGCAGGCTTCCGTCGGTGTCGATCCGGTAGACCGCCTGCACCGGCTGGTCGATCGGCTCGTGCCCGAGGTAGCGGGGGTCGCTGAAGTAGACGCGTCCCCGCGCGTCGATCGCGATGTCATTGGGGGAGTTGAGCGGGCGACCCTGGAACAGCCCGGCGACGACCTGGGTCTTCCCGGTCGCGAGGTCGGTGCGGGTGACGCGGCGGCCACCGTAGTCGGCGCCCTCGGCGACGAGCATGCGGCCGCGGGCGTCGAACTTGATCCCGTTCGACATGCCCGAGGGGCTGCGAAAGATGGAGGTCTTCCCGGTGGCCGGGTCGAACCGCCAGATATGCCCCGCCTCGAACGCCCCCTGCTCGTCGCGAGAGACGTGAGAGAACGTGATCTCGCTGAAATACACCTGGCCATCGGGGGCGACGGCGACCCCCTCGGTCAGCACCCGGCCTTCGAACAGTTTTTCGAGCTTCGCATCGGGCAGGAGGATCGGGCCCGATTGCGCCAGCCCGGGGCCGGCCGCCAGCGACACGCCGGTCGCGGCCAGGGCGAGGGGCACCAGGACTCGGCGGACGAACGCGCGTGGGATCATCAGAAGCCTCGTCGTCAGGAAGGAGGATGACATGTCGGGAGCGCGGCTCCCGTGAAAATCGCAGGTCGTGATGGGTGGAGGAAGTCTCCGTGGAGTTGATCCGCCGCCGGAGGTGCCTCTGCAATCGGCCGCCACGGTCACGGAGCGCATCCGGCGGACGTAGAGTACCGGCTCGGGGGCGGCAAAAGTCTCCTCGCTGTGGCCGCGGCGGCCACCCGCTCGGCGAGCGTTCGCCGACCCCCTTCGCCTCCCCTCCCAGACGGCCGGGGCGTCGCTCCAGCACAACCGAATCTCCTCATGTTCACGACGCGATCAGGTCGCGCACGACCGTGCCGTGGACGTCGGTAAGCCGGAAATGACGGCCCTGGAACCTGGAGGTGAGCCGGGTGTGGTCGATGCCGAGGAGGTGCAGGATCGTGGCGTTGAGATCGTGCACGTGGACGGGATCCCGCGCGACATTGTAGGAGAAGTCGTCGGTCTCGCCGTGCACGTGGCCCCCCTTCACGCCGCCCCCGGCGAGCCACATCGTGAAGCAGCGCGGATGGTGGTCGCGGCCGAAGGCGGCGGGCGTGAGCGTGCCCTGGCAGTAGGCCGTGCGGCCGAACTCGCCCCCCCAGACCACGAGCGTCTCGTCGAGCAGGCCCCGCTCCTCGAGGTCCGTGACGAGCGCCGCCGCGGCCTGGTCGACGTCGCGGGCCTGGAGCGGCAGCTGCTTCGGCAGGCTCGTGTGCTGGTCCCAGCCCATGTGGAAGAGCTGCACGAACCGCACACCACGTTCCGAGAGCCTGCGGGCGAGCAGGCAGTTGGCCGCGAACGAGCCCGGCCTCGTCACGTCGGGGCCGTAGAGGTCGAGCACGTGCCTGGGCTCGGAGGAGATGTCGACGAGCTCGGGCACCGCCGACTGCATCCGGAAGGCGAGCTCGTACTGCGCGATCCGCGTGTCGATCTCCGGATCCCCCATCGCCTCACGGCGCACCGCGTTGAGCGACACGATGTCGTCGAGCATGTCGCGGCGGCGGCCCGCATCGATGCCAGCCGGGTTCGAGAGATGAAGCACCGGGTCGCCCTGACTGCGGAACTTCACCCCCTGGTGCCGCGACGGCAGGAAGCCGCTGCCCCAGAGGCGGTCGTAGAGCGGCTGATCCTCCGGCCGGCCCGAGCCACGGGAGATCATCGCGACGAAGGCGGGCAGGTCGCGGTTCTCGCTGCCCAGGCCGTAGGAGAGCCAGGCGCCCAGGCTCGGCCGGCCCGCCAGCTGGGCGCCGGTGGTCATGAACGTGATCGCCGGGTCATGGTTGATCGCCTCCGTCACGAGTGACCGCACGACGCAGAGCCGGTCGGCCACCCGCGCGAGGTGCGGCACGAGCTCGCTGAACCACGCCCCGCCGGCTCCGTGCTGCGCGAATCGATAGGGCGACGCTGCCAGCGGAAACGACTTCTGCCCGGCGGTCATTCCCGTGAGCCGCTGGCCGTCGCGCACCGATTCGGGCAGCTCCTCGCCATGCCGCTTCGCGAGCACGGGCTTGGGGTCGAAGAGGTCGAGCTGCGACGGCCCGCCCGACTGGAACAGATAGATCACCCGCTTGGCCCTGGCCGCGGCGTGCGGGAGCCCGGGAAGCCCGCCCGCCTCCCCCGCGTCGTCGGCGAGGAGCGCGCGGAACGCCGTCATGCCGAGGCCGAGGCCCGCGCCGGCGAGGATCGAGCGGCGGGAGACGGCGGCCGCGTGCGCGAGCAGTCCGGGTGGCGCGAGGGTGGGTGACGGGGGCTGCATGGCCTCACTCCCGGGTGAGAAACTCGTCGAGGTTCACAAGCACGCTGCCGACCGTGGTGTAGGCGGCGAGTTCCACCGGATCGATCCCGGCGGCGACCGGGCTTTCCCCGTGTGCGAGCAGGGCCCGTGCCGCCTCGGGGTCGGCGCGGAAGCCTGCCAGCCGCCGCTCGAATCCGGCGCGGAGCGTGGCGAGCTCGTGGGGCAGCGGGGTCCGCGCGGTGGCGAGGCGGAAGCCGTGGGCGATCCGCGCCTCCGGTGTGTCGCCCCCTTCGCGGATCATGCGGCCGCCGAGGCCACGGGCCGCCTCGACGAACGTCACGTCGTTGAGCAGGTTGAGCGCCTGCAGCGGCGTGTTCGTCCGCGACTGCCGCACCTGGCAGGTCTCGCGGCCGGCGGCATCGAACGTGGCGAACATCGGCACCGACACCGTCCGCTTGCGGTAGACGTAGAGGCTGCGGCGCCAGAGGTCGGGGCCGTGATCCTGCTCGTACGTCGTGGCCGCGGCGGCGAGTTCCTCCCACAATCCGGCCGGTTGGTAGGGCTTCACCGACGGACCGCCGACGCGCTCGACGAGCAGCCCCGAGACCGCCAGCGCCGCATCACGGATCATCTCGGCCGAGAGGCGAAACCGCGGACCCCGGGCGAGGAGCCGGTTGTCGGGATCGGATCGGGCCGCCTCGGCCGTCTGCCGCGACGACCGGCGATAGGCCGCCGTGGTCACGATCTGCCGCACGAGCCGCTTCACGTCCCAGCCGTCGCCAGAGTCCCTGAACTCGACCGCGAGCCAATCGAGCAGCTCGGGGTGCGACGGCAGGTCTCCCTGCAGTCCAAAATCCTCGACCGTCTTCACGAGGCCGAGGCCGAAGAACTGCTGCCAGATGCGGTTGACGATCACCCGGGCGGTGAGCGGGTTACGGCGATCGACGATCCAGCGGGCCAGCGCCAGCCGGTCGGCCGGCACGTCGGCCGCGAGGGCCGGGCCGAGCGACTCCGGCACGCCGGCGGTCACCTGCTCGCCGGGCTTGTCGTAGACGCCCCGCTCGAGCACGTGGGTCTGCCGCAGCCCCGGCACGTCGTGCATCACCATCACCGTGGGGAGCGACCGCACGTATGCGTCGCGCGACCTCCGCGTCGCACGCATCCGCTCCCACGACTCGCGACTGGCGTCGGGGGCCTCGTGCCGCACGAAGAAGTCGCGGAGCTTCAGGCGGCCCGCGGCATCGAGCGTGCCGTTCGCGGCGGCCTGCACGAGCGCCGACACCGGCTGGCCGCAGGCGATGATCGCCGACTCGTCGGGGGTGAGCACGCGATCGAAGAACCGCAGGTCGGCGAGGCCGCCACGGTAGCCCTCGGCCGAGCCGCCGCCGGCGAGCACGAGCGGCCGCCTCGACTCGAAGCGGTTGCTGAGCTCGTCGCTCACGACCCGCACCGCGACCTGCCGACCATCGACGTGGAAGGCCACCCCCGAGGAGAGCCGCGAGCCGTCGTAGGTCCACGTGACGTGGCTCCACCGCCCGGCCGGCAGCGGGGCCTCGGTCTCGACGCGGATGGCATCGTCGAGGATGCGATTCGCGATCACGAGCTGGGGTCGCCCCTGCACGAGCCTCAGCTCGATCCCCTGCTGGAGCATCTCCGGATCCATCGCGGCATAGAGCGTGGCGTCGCGATCGGTCGCCGGGGGCGCGAGCCAGACGCTGCCCGAGAACGGCCGCTCGGTGTGGAACGGCGGCACGTGATCGAGCGGCACGGGACCCGTGCCGGAGATGCCGGCGGCCGTCCCGAACGGGCCGTCGATCGGCCCGACCTGCGGCGCGCCGTCGCCCGTGAGCCGATACACGAGCCCCTCGGTGAGTGTGAAGTCGTCGCCGACGCCGGGGGCCGCGACCGTCGCCTGCGCCACCCACGCCGCCTGGGCCGCCGCGAGCTCGGGCTCGATCGCCCGCCAGGCCGCGGCCGCCTCGTCCGCCTCGCTCGAGAGCTCGGCGAGCCGGCGGCTCTGTTCGGCGGTGGGGGCCACGACGAGCGGCGGCGAATTCGCGTCGCGAATGCCCTTGCCGGGCTCGGGCACGCGGTTGAAGAAGTCAAAGAGCCGGTAGAAGTCGCGCTGTGAGAGCGGGTCGTACTTGTGGTCGTGGCAGCGGGCGCAGCCGGCCGTGAGCCCGAGCCAGACGGTGCTGGTCGTCTCGACACGGTCCACCACGTATTCGGCGAGGAACTCCGCGGGGATGATGCCCCCCTCGGAGTTCGTGCGGTGGTTGCGGTTGAAGCCGGTGGCGATCCGCTGGTCGAGCGTGGCCGCCGGGCGGAGATCGCCGGCGATCTGGTCGATCGTGAACTCGTCGAACGGCTGATTGCGATTGAAGGCCTCGATCACCCAGTCGCGATACCGCCACATCTGCCGCGGGCCGTCGGTCTGGTAGCCGTTGGTGTCGGCATACCGCGCGGCGTCGAGCCACGGGCCCGCCATCCGCTCGCCGTAGCGGGGCGAGGCGAGCAGCCGCTCCACGAGGTCGAGGTACACGCGCTCCCGCGTCGCACCGTCCGCCGCCGCATACGCCGCGACGAAGGCGTCGACCTCGGCGGGCTCGGGAGGCAGGCCGACGAGGTCGAGGTGCAGCCGGCGGCAGAGCGTCGTGGGATCGGCCTCGGGCTCGGGCACGATGCCGAGCGCCTCGAGCCGCGCCTGGATGAAGCGGTCGGCCGGATACCGGATCGCCGCCGCGTCGCGGACGGCAGGCGGGGGCTCGGCCACCGGCGGTACGAACGCCCAGTGCGGCTCGTACTCAGCGCCGGCCGTGATCCACGCGGCGATCACCCCGCGCTCGGCCGCGGTGAGCGGCGGCCCCGCGTCCAAGGGCGGCATCCGCTCGGCATCGTCGTCGCTCATGATCCGCGCGAGCACGGCGCTGGCCGCGGGATCGCCGGGCACGATGGCCGCCCCGCCTTCCCGCAGGGCGACGGCGTCGTCGCGGCGGTCGAGCCGCAGCTCGGCAGCCCGCGATCCGGCGTCGGGCCCATGACAGCGGAAGCACCGGTCGGCCAGGATCGGTCGCACGTCGGCGTTGTAGCCGGGAGCCTCGGCGCCGCCGGCGCCGGCGGAGGCCATCACGGCGAGGCAGGCGCCGAGGACGAGCCCGCAGGCGAGCCGGCGGGGGACACCGCACGTGTCCGAGATGGTGCACGGCCCCGGGAAGCGACCAGCCGTCTCGAGCGGTGCGTTCATGCAATCGTTCTCCGCCACGGCGCGGCACGCGTCACAAGCCATCGCGGCTCACACGAGCTCGGAGATCACCCCGGCGCTGTCGCCGAACGAGGGCGTGTCGATCCCGAATCGGTGCGCGAGCGTGAGAAGCAGATCGTTCATCGGCCGCTCTTCGCGATACCGGAC
>Ga0129333_10001324_pt1 | contig 22259 bp, 22 predicted proteins | sample CPB6_08_DNA_FD_94474 | JGI IMG/M metagenome (GOLD analysis project Ga0129333, IMG submission 94474) | Freshwater to marine salinity gradient microbial communities from Chesapeake Bay, USA - CPBay_Sum_0.6_0.8_DNA | ecosystem: Environmental > Aquatic > Marine > Coastal | place: USA: Chesapeake...
TAATTTTTCAAACTGTTGAGAACTTTCTGCATTTAAAAAGTCCATGTAAAATATTTGTGTACTGTCTGTGGTTACATGTTGTTGATTACAATATTTAATTCCTGCAGTGCCAAGATAAACAGGACCTCCATCTCGTTGATGTTGAGTAGGAAATTGATAGCTGTAAGGTGGATCAAAAGGATTAGGATGCCAACTAAAATCAAACTCTGACAAATCAACATCGGCTGGTATAAACCATTTAGACATATTAACTAAAGATTTTACTTTTTGAATTGAAACTAATTTAACCCCTGCTGTGCCTTTGTATATAGGTCCACCTGCCGATTGCCATTGTGTGGGAAAATGATACTCATAAGGTTTTTCAAGAGGATTTGGATGCCAGCTAAAATCAAAATTAGAAATGTTTATTCCATCTGGTATAATCCAATTGGACATGTCTATTTGTCTTTTTACAGATTGACAAATTTGGAATTTATGTTTTTTTAAATGTAAAGTTTTTTTATTCACATAATAAACCCCGCCATTGGCGTGCCACTGACTGGGAAATACATGAATATAGTCTTGATCATGTATGTCACAATGCCAACTAAAATCGAAATTACTATAATCATTTCTATGATCTAAATACCAAAAAAACTCTGTAGAGGCATATTTTGCTGCTTCTTCTATAGTTTCATATTTGTCTGTATACAGAATATCAGTGTATTGATTAAAACCGCGAGTTACTTTTAAACAATCTTGAAATTTATATTTTTTTAAATGTAAAGTTTTTTTATTCACATAGTAAACACCGCCATTAGCCTGCCATTGGCTAGGAAATACATGTATATAATCTTGATCATCAACACTGCAATGCCAACTAAAATCGAAATTACTATAATCATTTCTATGATCTAAATACCAAAAATAATTAGTAGATGCGTGTTTTGCTGCTTCTTGTATGGTTTCATATTTGTCGGTATAAAGAATATCGGTAGTACACTTATCAAAACAACGAGTTACTTTTAAACAATCTTGAAATTTATACTTTGGGTTGTCTACTAACTCTTTTTTAACATAGTAAACCCCGCCATTGGCATGCCACTGACTGGGAAATACATGGATGTAATCTTGATCATGTATATCAGAATGCCAACTAAAATCAAAATTTGTATAGTCGTTTCTATGATCTAAATACCAAAAATAATTAGTAGATGCGTGTTTTGCTGCTTGTTCTAAGCTGTTGTATTGGTTTGTGTATAAAATATCAATGCTACACTTATTAAAATCTCGAGTTACTTTTAAACAGTCTTGAAATTTATACTTTTTTAAATGCAAAGTTTTTTTATTCACATAATAAACCCCGCCATTGGCCTGCCATTGATCAGCAAATACATGGACATAATCTTGATCATGCACATCACAGTGCCAGCTAAAATCAAAATTTGTATAGTCGTTTCTATGATCTAAATACCAAAAATAATTAGTAGATGCGTGTTTTGCTGCCTCTTCTATGGTCTCATATTTGTCGGTATAAAGAATATCGGTAGTACACTTATCAAAACAACGAGTTACTTTTGCACAGTCTTGAAATTTATAATTGGCTTTATCTAATAAATCTTTTTTTACAAAATATGTTTGACTGTTTTTCTGCCATTGATCAGGAAATACATGAACAAAGTTATATTCCCATGGCACAGAATGCCAAGAAAAGTCAAACTGGGAATAATCATTTTCTCCATTTACAAACCAGAAAAACTTTGTTCTGCTTTTGGCAGCAGCTTCATTTAAGTCTTTGGCAGGTAATTCGAAAGGAAATAAATTTGGTTTATTTCCTGTATAAAAAATATCAAACATCTAACTGTTGAATCTCAATATTACATTTTTGTAAAAATTGTATGCCTTGATCGTCTCTGTATTGCTGCCCGTAGTAAACCTTGGTTATGCCGCTTTGATAAATTAGTTTGGCACATTCTAAACAGGGACTATGGGTAATAAACATGGTTGCGCCATCTCCGCTTTCACTGCTGCGGGCCAATTTACTAATTGCATTTGTTTCTGCATGAAGTACTTCGGGTTTTGTTTTTAACACAGGCTCATTTTGCGAGTAACCTATAACATTCTCACAATTGTTGTCCCACCCAGCTGGCATACCGTTGTAACCTATACTGATAATTCTATCGTCTTTGACCACAATTGCTCCGACATGCAGTCTACGAGCATGACTAAGTTCAGCAAAAGTTTTTGCTGTTTTCATAAATGCTTTAAGAAATTTTTGTTTCATTGATAATCGTGCCAGTATATAAGACTGTATCTAATAATATCTTTAGGTACATCATAGTCTCTACTGTGCATTATTTTTTTACAGTCATCCATGTACCAACCAAAATTATTTCTGTAAGGTAGTGTCGTTAATAACTGTTTATTGTCATTCATTATACTTGTTCCATTTGTGGCATGTTCTTTGCGTGTTAGATAAATTTGACCCTGTCCTTGACCATGTTGTTCTACATGAGGTAACAAAGAACCAAACCCAGGATAATCTGCCCATAATGAAAAATCTGTTAATGACATTTTTAATTTTATAATTTCTTCAATTGGGCCTGTGAAAAGATTACTTGATAGATATTTTTGTATTTCTACATAGGTTTCATTGTTACCGTTGTAAATTTTCCTAAATTTACTCCACTCTACAAAATTCCAACCACTTTCATTTAGTTCAGACTGTTCACATAGTACATGAATTGATTCTAATAAGTCAAGTGGAAAGATATCTTCCAGTAATAAAGTTCTAAATTTGCTAGATAATTCTAAAACATTTATTTTCATTAAGAACACACCTTAATTTTGTAAAGTTTTTCAAATCTATCGGCGTCTACTCTATTATTAACCATTGGTTCGCCACGAATATTCAAACTGGTATTAAGTAACATAGGACAGTCTGTCATTATAAGCCATTGTTCTAACAATTTTCTTATTCCCGAACCATCTGCAGGCACAGTTTGCACTCTGCTGGTTCCATCCGCATGAACAATTGCAGGAAATAGATCCGGTCTTTTGCATCTAGCAACCACCTGCATATAGCGACTGCTAGTCCATTTCGCCGGCATTTCAAAATAGGCACTAACAAGTTCTTCGATAATAATTGGAGCAAATGGTCTAAACTTTTGCCTACGCTTGATTTCGTTTACTTGATCTTTGATTTTAGAGCCACGGGGATCTGCTAAAAGACTTCTATTTCCTAGTGCTCTGGGACCAAATTCAGCTCTGCCAGATGCCACTCCAACAATTTTGTTGGTTAATAGTTCATCAAGAACACTGTTCACGGGATAGGGCCCCGGAATATTGTGTCCAAGAAAAGCAGTTTTAAAATTTAGGCGGCCACCGTAAACAAGAGCAGCGCAGCCAAGACTACTGCCTGCATCACCGGGATTAGGCATGATCCAAATATCATTAAAATAATTTCCTAATAATCTATTAGCTACACAGTTTAAAGCAACTCCTCCCATATACACAAGATTTTCACTGTAATTAAAATCTTTAGCTCTTTTAATAACATTAAGTATCAAATCTTCTGTCAAACTTTGTGTACTTGCAGCAATATCTACATAATCTGTATCTTTCAAGTAATTTTCATCTACGCCCAAATGCAAGTTATTTTTGAATGTTATTTTGTATTCGTTGTCTACGAATACACTTTGCATGAAATTTCTGTCATTGTCCTTGCCATAGGCGGCCATACCCATGAGTATATATTCTTCATCTAATGGTTTAAGTCCTACTCGTTTGGTCATTGCACTATAAAATAATCCAATACTGTGTGGATATCTTTGATTCCAAAGTTTACGATATTTTGCTCGACCGTGTTTATATTCTGCTGCCCAAATGCTTATAGTATCCCATTCACCTATGGCATCGATTACTACCACTGTGGCTCTATCAAATGGGCTAGTTTGAAACCCTGCGGCTGCATGACTTAAATGATGGTTAAAACTGTAACTTTTTATTCCTTTAAACCACCCGCCGGTTTCGTTTTGTAATACTTGACCAAGGGTCCAGTTATTTCTATCAAATCCCTGACCTGCATACAATTGTCTCAGTTGTTTTTGAAGGGGTTTTTCATAATATGCAATAGCAGCGGGATTATAGCAAATCAGTTCATCTACCAGTGATTGGCATATATGACTGTCATGTTTGTGTTTGCTGTATCTTTCACTATGTGCAGCAAACAAAATATCACCGTTAGTGTTGATAACTGATGCGGCGGCGTCGTGAAAGCCTGCACTGATTCCAAGAATATTCATTACTTGTAGATAAATGGGTCTCTTTTTCGTAATTCTTTTAACTTTTTACGATATTGAATTTCTAGACGAATTCTGTTCCAAATGTTTTTTAACCAGTTCATTGAATTTATCTTTCATTAAATTAGCAGCATCCATATGAGCTTGTTCTAAAGGATGTTTATCTTTAGCAGCTAATTGGTATTTATGTTCTAAAGCCCACTGATAAAATCCTCGAGGATTTTCGTTTGAATGCCACCCCGAATTTGAAATGACTGGAAATAAAAACCAATTTTGCCATTTAATTTTTGGATGGTTGCTTACTACACAATTATCAGCACAGGTAAACAAATAACAGAGTCCATGATTTTCTAAATATTCTTGTGTTGATATTATTTCATTATCGCTGGTAAGTTGATTGTCTCTTGTAGGCCACGACCAACAAACAATTACAAAAGCAAGATTGTCTTTAATTGAATACCTTACTTGTTTAGCAATATCTCTATTGCTGGCTCCCGGATACGCAACACAATTATATTCATAGTCAAATTCTTTAGCAAGTAATGCAACAAAGGTATTTCGACTATATCCGTCGGCGCCGCCATGTGGGCTATCTGCTAGTTCACTGCCCCAAATAAAACTGTCACCGGCAGCAATTAACTTGAGCGCCATAAACTTGAAATTTGTTGTTGCATGTAATCGGAATCTTTCCATGAATAAGGATATTCTGTGTAAGCCTGACTAGTTTTTATACTGTAAACATTTTGTCTATTTGTTAACAATGACCAAATAGTAAAATAATCTTCAGTGGCAAAACTTTTCAATAAATTTACCTGTCCTACTTGCGGATGGCCTATTGTAAGATTTTTATCATCCGGATTAAAATTGTTATTAATTAACCAATTTCTAAAATCGTTTAGTTTATTTTTTTGCCATTGAAAATCTGCAGGACTTCTGCCCCATTCTATATCAAAATCTCCTGCTGCTTCAGTCTGATTTCTAAGAGTAGAAGTTGTTAATTCGTCTATTCTACTTTCTCGGCCTTCATCGTTGAAAACTTCCCAATGGTGTTTGCCAATGGCTTTATTGACACCAACATATACACCACCAAAAGATCTGTTCAGTGTTTCAATGCCGAATAATTCAAAATCTTGTTCATCTAATAAAAACCTAGGAGCACTTAACCAACACATCAATTGACTGGGTCTTATCCAGTCTGGAGCTTCTATTTCTTTTCTATAACTTAAGGCCCAGCTTTCAAATTCATGACAAAGTAAATTTAATTGTCTAATGTGCCATTTAGTTACATTGTCAGCTTTATTATAAAACTCTGACATTTTACCACTAACACCTTGTAAATCTTCAAAGTAGCGATGCAGCTGATTAAATTTACTATGAATAATATTTCTACCTAGTTTACGATTTCCGTCAGAATCATCGGTTATACAATTATCCATTGTAAATTTGTCATCTATATAGTAACCCAAGCCTGCACTATTAATTGCCTGTATAGATTTGTTAATTTGATCTAATATATACTGGCCATTTCTGTCACTGTTAACATAACCATGAAAACAATAATTTTTTTCTAAGTGATATTTGTTCTCTAAAAGATTATTTAAAGCCTGCAACCATTTACGACTAAGACTATTGTTATAAACATCAACATACACAGTTAATGAATCAGTGTGTTGCCCTGTCAAAACTATTTCAATTTCTTCAAACATCAATTTGATTCCACCATTTTAAAACCTCAGGCCGACCGCTAAGTATATCTGCCATAGTAATTGATTGTGTTCTAATTTTTTCTAATTCAAGAATACGGCGTTTTCCTTTTACAATAGATTGCATATATATATTAGGCCACTGTTCTTCAAATGTGGGTCTAGTTTTGAGCTGGACTAAGATATCCTTTAAGGCGCCGCCTACTGCGGGTATGATTTCATCTATCCAAGGGTGTAATATCTCCCGGGGTAGTGCTAAAGGTGACATAACTATGTCCGGGCTAAAACTAAAAATTACTTTGGCAAGGATTTCAACTTCTTCTTGTCTAGCGAGTTCTGCAATTTTTGTAACTTCAAACATTCCGGGCAAAGTGAGCGTAAAGTCAATTCTTTGCTGACGACTGTAACGCCTGTACGCATTTCCTGCACGGAAGTTTTCAAGCCATTGATTGTAGTCAAGGCCTGTTCTAATGTATTCGCCAATCTTGCCTGTGCCGTCGAGGCTTGCACATACTTGCCAATCCCTAATCCTAGTAAGAATATCCCTATAAAGATTAAGACCTTTATAATCAATTCTGCTGAGATTGGTATTGTACCTTGCATAAACATTTGGTCCATCTCCTAATTCTATTATACGAGTCATGTACCGCCAGTGTTGTTCATACATGAGGGGCTCGCCTCCCACCCAATATACTTCTTCAACTCTGTGGTCTTCAACTGCCTTTGAAAATTCGGCTTCAATTTGACCTTCTTGAAATTGTTCAATTTGTTCTTTGATCTCAGGGCGCATCCAATTATTCTTTGGATCTCGCCAATTGATCATGTTGTGTTGGCGTTGCTCGCTTTCCCAAGCACTGCTTAACATGTCTCCACACATCCGACACTTAAAATTACAAAGATTACTAAATCTGTAATCCCAACTAACAGGTTTCATTGTGGTATAACCTGTAGCATCAGTGGACTGCATTGCTTGAAAATATTTATGACCAAAGAGATGATCAAAATAACTACGGTAAACGGCTGTATTTAGAAGCTTGTTATTACATACTTCGCATTCAACCAATGTTTCTCCTGCCATCATACGACGACGCACCGATCGCATATGTTCACTGTTCCAGTGCTGATCTAAAGAAATAGGTATGTATTTGCCGGTACCAGATTCTGTATCAATATATTGTTGAAAGTTTTGTGCCGGCTCCCTACTAGCGCAACACATCCTGCGTTCTGTCTGCGGGCTTAGATATGTATGTACCCAGGGTGCCATGCATAGTGTGTCAGGTTTTGTCATTTATTTTATTATTATAATATTCAGCAATCATTTTATGTATTGTAGAATTATCAATATGAAAATAGGGTCTTAGATTTCTTTTAGGTGCATAATCCCACAAGTTGTGTTTACTTCGATAATTATCAAACTTTTTAAAATAATCATTTTTGGTAGAAAACGACTTGTGTTCAAATCCGCCTTGATCAAATGTGAACGGTATTTTACTGTCTACTAATCTTTGTAATACACTTTCGATTATACATTTATTTTTATAAATTAGCAAATCTAAATCTAAAAAATTTAAATGATAGTCTTTGAGTATAGACAATTGTTTTTTATTAAAAGGTCCATACTCCATTGTTGGAATTGAGTAAGAGACCAAATCTGTTTCTGTGTTTGGATCGGCATAATTGTAAAATCTGTCTAACAAATTTGGATTAACAGTTACATCATTGAATCGAATTTCGTTTCTAGTAACACCAGTAAACAAACAAATTATGTAATCTGGCTGATTCACAATTGCCTGGTCAACTTGTAGACTAATTAATAAATTACTGCCTGCAACTCTAGATAAATTTACAACAGTTGCGTTTAATTGTTCAGTCCACGACATTCCAGGATAATCATGATCTGTGCTGGCAAAACTATCTCCGCAAACATACACAGTTTTCATAATTGTGTTAGTATCCAGTTGTATGTTTGTTGTAGTCCATATTCTAAATTATTTTGAGGAGCCCAACCTAATAACTTTTTTATTAGTGTGTTGTCACTGTTGCGGCCTTTTACGCCCATGGGACCTTCTACATGTTTTAGTACAATTTCTTTATTATTCATTTTAGCAATTAACAAAGCCAAGTCATTTATACTAATTTTTCTATCACTGCCTAAGTTAATGGGACACGAATGGTCACCATTCATAATTTTTTGTATTCCTATAATACACTCATCTATATATAAAAAACTGCGTGTTTGATCGCCTGGTCCCCAAATTTCTACTATGCCATCTTCTGCCATAGCTATTTTTCTACACAGTGCAGCCGGAGCTTTTTCTCTGCCGCCTTGCCAAGTTCCTAATGGTCCAAACACATTATGCAGTCTTGCTATCCCAACTTGAATTCCATAATTTTTAGCATAAGTTATATACAGCCTTTCACTAAACAGTTTTTCCCATCCATATTCGCTGTCGGGTTCTGCAGGATATGCGCTGGATTCTGGTAAACTTTCTATATCAGCAGTTGTTTGTCTATAACCAGGATAAATGCAAGCACTGCTCGTGTAAAATACTTTTGGTATTTGTTTGCGAGATATTACATCTAACACATTCAAATTTATCATAGAACTGTTGTGGAGAATATTGCTGTCGTTGTCTACAGAAAAAATGTAGCCAGCACCACCCATATCTGCTGCCAATTGATATACTTCATCAATATCGTTAGTTAAAATTCTTTCCACTTCGTGTAATTCTCTGAGGTCAGCAATGTAAAATACATCAGCCGAAGTGACAGCATACTCAGGAAATTTTAAGTCTGCACCAATAACATAGTGCCCTTGACTTTTGAGGGCTTTTACTAAATGGGTGCCAATAAATCCACCAGCGCCTAAAACTACGATTCTTTTACTCATTGATAAACTTTTTCAAATCTTCTAAAACTTCTTCTTTTGTGGGTTTTCTACAAATAATACAGTTAAGAATATTTTGTTTTGCCCAATTTTCTATAAATCTACGATTTACACTGTATTTTGTGTTTGGATAATCCATTACATATTGCGAGCTTACATAAAAGAATTTTTTAATTTTAGCTTTTCTCATATGATCTAATAAGAATAGAATGGTTTCAAATTCTTGAGAGTATGAGGGAAGGTTTCCGCCAAAATTATTTTTGCTATCGTTAATTAAATCAATGTTACCAGTTGGCGCTGAACAAATTAAAATGTCAAACTCTTTATCAATTATGGTTATAATATTATTCCTATTGTAAAGATGTGTGGCACCTATTTGATTCTTAATATAAGATCCAACATTTCCAGTGTAACCAATTAAACCTATATTATTCATAGACAAATCTTTTCAATGGGCCTATTACTTCATCATCAATTAACTTTGCAATAAATTTTTCATTATAAAAAAGATTGTGATTGTGTTCAATTATTTCTTTAGTTTTTGCGTCATGTAAAAAATATCTATTCTTTTGAAATTCTTTATTCATTGTATCAACAACTTCTGAAATTTTGTCTAATCTTAAATTATTATCAATTATATTATCATAGCTTTCGTCTATTACATGACCGAATGTTTCAAAACCTAATTTTTTTAATCGTTTTAAAATATTAGCTGCACCCCAAACAACCAATGGGTGCTTGTGTGCAAAAGCCTTTAAGGTTTTTTCAGTATAGAATCTGCTGTCATAAACACTTGTTTCTGACACTAAACTAAATGCTGTTGAATTATACCAATTTAAGTTGGCAAAATTTTGCCAACTAGGAAATCCTGTATAACCTCCAGTTTGTTCGAAACTCACATCCCCTTGTAACACAATACCCCGTGATACAAAACTTATTAGAGATGTGTCGCTGTATTTTTTAACTTTGTCATATAAGGCTGCTCTATTAGGCCTATCCTGATGCATTAAACACAGAAAAAGTTTATCTGGATTATTATTGTAATATGATTCTTTGTAACCCAAAGTACGATAGTGTAATGATTCGTGCATCAAAATTATATTGTTAGTCTTTAAAAGAAATGCATTTTCTATACTATAACTTGCACCATAATGATCCCACAAATAATCCAATACAACTTTATAACCGGCATCTAACCAAGGCTCAACTAATCCCAATGCATCTTCTGGACTTATTACCCATATTACATCATTTTCAGGATTGTACATATCTACAGAATCTGTAACAGAAAAAGTACCAAATTCAAAATAAGGCTCAAACACAGATTTCCATACATATGTTAACGGTATGGCTCCGCTGTTTTGTTTAAATAATAATCGTTTTTTACTCATATCCCATTGCCCGAGCTATTTCAGGATGTGTATCGTTAAATTATGTACAAAATTTTAAAATTCCCATATTAATATCATCGCTGTTGAATAAAGAATCGCTTAAAATTTCCTTAAATTGATTATAATGCGGTGAGTTTTCAACATGCACACAGTGATCTGAAAATGTGTGCCAAGTTCCCCAATCTGACAGGTGGGAAAAGTTAATCGACATATTGTAGTTTCTGCAGAAATGAACAAAATCTTTCATTTCAGTAAAATTACTTTTTTGAACTACAAAATTTGCAGTTAATTTAATATTATAAACACGGTTTAATATTTTGCAATACTCCAAATTTTCTAATAGTTTTTCCCAAGTGGCACCTCGCCTGACTAATTCATAAGTTTTTTTACTGGCTGCATCAATACTAATAGATAAACTTGTTATCTTAGGTAATAATGTTGGTAATAATCGATTTTTAACAAATAATCCATTTGTTTTTACAGTAAGTTGAATATTATCAAAGGCATTTATTTTTTTTAGAAAATTTAAGTATACTGCACTAACAAACGGGTCACCGTTTGATCCCAATGTAACATTAAATTTTTTGTCAGTTGATTTTTCTATCCAACTACATATCCGTTCTACCCAACTAATTCTTTCATTTACATATTCTTCAGAATTATTTAATATAACACGCTCTCTACAGCTAGGACATGATAAATTACAACCTATATCTATTCCAATACTCATTAGAATTGAATTATTTGATTTGTATGTTTTTTTATATTTTATTCCGCAAGATTCGGTGCTACAATATGTATATTTTTTTTCAATTATGGATTTATTAATTAATTTAGCACCATTACTATTAAAAATTTCAGTAACACTATTAAAGTCTAAAACATGACCGACCGGATACGGCAACCATCCATCACAATTACAAACAAAAATTCTTCCCTTATGATCAATATTTATTGTGTGTTCTGGAACATAACATTGATTATGTATATCCATTTTATCGTTCGGTAAATTATTTACTTGACGCAAATAGATCAAATCATGATCGATATCTTCATCGTATCCAATTGGTTTATCTATTGTAGTCCAATTTCCGTGAGTGATCTTATTCATATCCCATAGCCTTTGCTATTTCACTATGTGTATTCATAAAGTTTTGTTTTCTATAACTATCTGTTTGTTTCATCTTACGCAAAAATTCTTTTCCGTCACCGCCTGGTCCATTTTCTATAAAATTAATTATATTAGTAATTTCTTCTTGATAAAATTTTGAAGTCCAAAATACAGTTTTTAATTTATTTAATACTAATTCTTTTGCAGCAGATGTCATATGCTGAATACTCATATGATCAGGACTGTGTAACATGTTAAAATATACACTATTAAAAGGTTTAGTATCTGCCCAGGTTAGTAACTCATCTAAATAATATACATTTTGGATATTAATAGTAAAACATAGTTGTGTAGTAATATTAGGAGAATCTACATTTCTTTTAAAATGAATACCGTCAATAATTTCATTAGCTATTTTCCAATCTGCGCCATATCGTTCATATTCGAATCTTTTGTTTACATTGTCTATACTGAATGCTATGTCGACTCTCCCAAAATGATTCCATAAAAAAGATTTATCTAAAACTAACGGATTAATTGTAGCATTAGTATTGTAATGTATATCTATATGTTTACTATGACTGCTATCAACTGCTTGGCGCAATAAATTCCAATGTTCTTCAATCAGCCAAGGTTCACCGCCAGTAAACTCTAAATATTTTATTTGTGGTAATAATGATTTTAAATTTGCCCAAAAAGCAGGACTTTCTTCAACCCACTTGCCTTGTTTCAACCATTGATAAGCAATATGAGATTTTTTATCAAATTTTTTAGGCATGTAATCTAATTCTTCTGCAGCCCATTTACTGCTGCTCCAACTGCCGCAAATGCGACATTTTAAATTACATATATTACCTAACTTTAAATCCAGAAACCAAAGTTGGTCCGGACTATCATTGGCCCAGTCTATTTGTTCATATAATTCTTTTAATCTTACCCTACTATGAATACGCTTACTGTCTCGACCAGCTGCTTCTTCATCCCAACACAATTTACAAGTTGCTGGTTGTTCACCAGCTCGCATCTGTTGACGCATTTTTTGCATATATACACTTTTATATGCATCTTGTAATGTATGTTTTCTTAGATCAATGCCTGTAATATCTTCGCGAGCCAGACAACAAGGTCTTGCAGTGCCCATAGGACTAGCTTCAATACTGATCCATGGTAACATACAAATTGTATCAGGCAATTTATTCATATTCTTTAAATTTTTTTATTTCAGGAAATGTATCCCAAAATTTTTCTTTTCTAAGTTTGTCAAGTACATAAATTTCATTTTTAAATTTATTCCAATTATGAATATTATTTTTAGCTGATATAAATTTTACCACTCCTTCAAATCCTGTAGTAGCTCGTTTCAGTGAATCTTGGGGTAGTAACCATTTCAAATGATTTTCATAAGCAGGTATAATAACTTCATTTTTGATTTTTTCAGGAAAAATATCTATTCTGTACCATTCAGGTCCTTGTAATATATTGATGTTAAAATCTTTTGGTTTAATTAAATCTAATTCTGCCCATTCTTTATGAAAATCCAATACATGTATTACATTCATTGCACTTATTGTTGAACTAATATAAAAATCAACATGCGGAACTTGCTCTAACATTAGACGACGATTAGCAACAGTCTGCTCCCAATTTGTTCCCTTACGCATTAATTCAGCTCGGGCACCACTAGCATCTAAACTAGCACCTACACTTACATTTTTAAAATGTTTCCAGTAATCAAACACATGTTTGTCTTTATACCTCATTTCGCTGAAATTAGTATTATACTGAATACGAACATCAGTTTTTCCATACTCTATTAACTTTTCAAGCAAATAATAATGTTCCTTCATTATCAGTGGTTCGCCACCTGCAAAGTATACTTGCTCTAAATATGGAATATGCTCTTCCATTTGAGCAATCATTCCGTCTTCGTTTCCAGTTGTATATTCCACACGATCCATGGAGCGACCTAACACATCTGGCACACGGTTGTATAATTTAACATGATCATTATACCAATTACTGCTAAAAATAGGGCCGCAACTTCTGCAGCGAAAATTGCACAAATTGCTAAAACGAACATCCCAATATCTTATTTTAAATTCAGGAAAGGTACCGTCGCTATGTGTTGATTCTATTTCTTTTATATAATGGCCATAATTTCTGTTAGCATCGTAACGCATACTAAAAAACCCATTATTTTCTTGTTCATAACACTTAGTACACTCTTTACAGGGTTTGTTTTCCAACATATTTACACGCATATGTTTGTAGCTGTCTTGATTCCAAATTTCTTTCATAGTATGCTTACGAAGGTCTCCTACAGGATACCAGTAATCACTTAAACAACAAGGATAAGCTCGACCATCTGGAAAGGCATGCATATGAACCCACGGTAACATACAAAAAGTTTTACTTTCAGTTAATCTTTGCCATTCTAATTCAGTTAACTGGTCTTTGTTTATAAAATAAGGTGCTCTAGCAGTGTAATCGTATTTTTTGTAAAATTCTTTTGTCATAGGCTTTCATACCATGTTTTTAACGCAGGAAATGCAGCGATAAAACTTTTATTTCTACGCATATCATACTGTTTATAAAATTTCTTAAAATCGTTTCTAAGCATAGGTAAATCAAAAGCTTCGCTATGAGGAGTTTTTACTACATCTAAATAATCGATCAGTCTTTGCAGTTGGTTCCATTCGTATTCGTGTATATAATTGTGTCCTTTATGATTAACCATAAACTGTGCTATTTGATTTTTGTATTTTGTTCGTATGTTATCGGGCAGCACAAGTGGACTTTGAAAACTAGGGAAACGAAGTATATTTAGGCTAAAATTTAAAGCGTCTTTACCATATTCAATTTTCCAATTAATCAACATTTCAAGAAAACTGTCTAAACTATCTAAGCACAATGCATTAATAGTACACATTACATGTATGCCTCTGAACTTACCGCTGTCTAATAGTTTTTCTACATTGTTGGCCCAATCATCAAATATTATACCATCTCGTATATATTCAGACTGTAAACTCATGGATTCATTGCTGGTATACAAATCTACTTCTACACCCTCGATGGCACTTAATAATCTATCTATATCTACCTGTGAGCCAAGGTTGCTGTTAATTGCCAATCGTGTTTTACTGCGGCCACGATTATTTTTAAACCAATCGATTAACTTCCAAGTTTCTGCACTCATCAAAGGTTCGCCGCCCGTAATTCGCAGTTCTTTTAGTGTTCTGTGTAGGTCTGATTCCCACCATTTATGAAATGCTTCCACATACGGATTAGTTTCACCATACTTATAAAGTTGACTGCGATCATGCTCGTGAGTGAAATGGCCACGACCGTCACTGACAAGGTCGACATATGGGCCATTAGTTCGTATGTCTTTAACCCAAGTGCTGCTGAAAGCAGGATTGCAATAACTACAAGCAAACTGGCAAGTACGATCAAAAGCAATTTCCAAAGTTTGTAAGTCAACATCTTTGTTTGAATCCAAGTTGAATGCATAATTTAAATCCTCGTCACTGTAAAGCACAGTTTTGTATACGCGATCACTAACAGCATCTCGATTCATATCTTCTATTTTCCAACAATATTCACAACCAGCAGGTCGCTGTCCTTGTTGCATCATAAGTCTGTCTTGTTTTTTTTGTAAAGTATTATGAATTAGTTTTGGATTGGCAGATAATTCATGTAAAGGTATAGAATGTGCGGGAGGATGGTGGCAACTAGTTGTTTGTCCTGATCCCAACCATATGGTAGCGTTATACCATTTTGCTCCGCAAAACGACGGTGATTTAATATCGATTACTCGGTGCTTGTATTCTAAATCGGATTCGTTATTTTGTTTTGGCATAATATTCACACTGCTTCCAAAAATCAAACATTTCTGGAAATGTTGCCATAAATCCAGTTTTTCTTCTTTGATCGTGTTCGTTAAAAAATTTATAAAAGTTGCCCTGTTGCAGTTTAACATGTTCTGGGTCTAGTTTACAACCTTGGCGCATGTAATCAATTACTCTTTGAAGTTTGTGTAACTCGTAATCTTTAAACCCGTGATGTTCACTGGACTTATTGGTGTTTATATGTTTCATCATAAAAGCCCAAACTTCTTCTAATTTATCTACATAACTTTCAGGCAGCAATCTAATATCTTGCCATTCTGGTTTTCTTAAAATAGGCGTATCAAACCAAACACGCTGATATGTTTTGCTGTAAATTTCTCTAAGTCCTAAAATGCCATTTATAAGTTCATGTAGTCCAGTAACATTTAAAACATTCATGGTAATGATAAATGTAAGGCTGCTCCTATTAGGCACTTCATTTAAAAATCTATTTACATTGTTCCAAAGTCTTTCAAAATTTAAACCATGTCTTGCATACTCTGCTTTAAAAAACATACTGTCAAGACTGACATACTGCATAAAATGTTCAAGGTATTTGGGTTCATTTGTTGTCAATTTTTTAACATAACTTAAATATTTTTCAAATAATTCTGGTTCTACACTAAAATTACTAGTAACATTTAAATGCAGTTTTGGGTTAGGATTTTCTAGCACATAATCAAATACTCGATAGGTATTTCGATCCATTAAAGGCTCGCCGCCAGTCATTCTAAAATGTTCTAATTCTGGATAAAGAGTTGGCCACCAACGCCAAAATGCTTCAACATAAGGATTGTATTCACGAACCGGAATAGGACGATGGTGATCAACAAAATGACTGGGATCGTTGTGCGGGGGATTAGTTGGGTATGCTCCTTTACGCTGTACTTCGTCTTGCCAGGAACTGCTGAATTGTGGACTACAATAACTACAACTTAAATTACAAGCATGATTAAAATTAACTTCTACATAACTAGGAATGACATCCTCATCGCCGGTGCTTGTAGAAATTATTTCAAAATCTTTTGCAGCCCAAGATTCTCCCGACCTATAATGTCTGTCACTTAAATTACCTAAATCTTCTTGTGTCCAACAATAGCTACATTCAGCTGGACGCTCATGCTTGAGCATGATTTTTCGTTGTTCTTTTTTATGTTCTGTATTATGCAAGGCACTTGGATTAGATGCTAAAGAATCAATTGAAATTTTATGTAGAGGTGGATGATAGCAACTGTTGTTTAAGCCTGTGGTCAAATGTAAACTTACTTGTTTCCATTTAGCAAGACACAAACCTTGGCCAAGTTTTTCTTTGGCATCTTCTGCAGATTTAAGAAACACCGTTTTAGTCATTACCAACCTTCCTGTCGACGAATTACATCCATTTCACTGATAGTTGCGCCGAGATTTTTTTGTGATTGTTTATAATGATATTTGAAAAATTTGCTTTGTTCTGCAGTCATATCAACAATAGGTAACGATAATTTTGTTCTTAATGTTTCCCCTATGTTTATACAGGCAGATTCGGTGTCTCGACTAAAACTATTCCACAAAAAAGACAAATGATCAAAATCTTGCACTTGTTTATAGTCCCAGTCTCTTAGCATTGTAAAGTATGTGCCTAATCTTGCTCCATATATTGCCCACCAACCATTTTCAACATCTATGCCAACACTTTGCCATATACACAAATGATCATAATTTCTTGCATGTACTTGTTTTTCAAATTCTGTTAAACTAGGTTTTGTACCTCGATTCAAACACATCTTTACACCTTCACGGAATCCTGCACGCCAAGCTTGGAATGGTGTGGCATTAGGATATGTGGTGCTGTAACAGTCATGCATGGCTATGTATCGAGGATCAAAACAAAACTCCACACAAGTTTCATCGGTACCATCTGTATTTTCATGTGTACGCATGTCTTTTACAAAATCTTTTGTCCAACAACTTATTCCGCCGTTACCATACATAAGACCATTTATATGGTTTCTTGCTTTCCACCGAAACACGCAATCCTTATTGGTATAATCAAGTGTTAATTGTAAATTAAAAAATTCAGGATCTGGTATATTATCGCCGTCAATCAAAATAAATCTATCTGTATCGCTGGCCTGTGCAGCAGCTTTGTGGGCAGCATCACTGCCTTTAACCCCATCTACTCGTTTGGCCCATGGCACCATGTTTTGAATTTTGATCCAAAATTCTTCTTTTTTGGGTTCATCGTATGTTAAAAAAATAACATCTAAGTCTGCAACATCAATTATTTCTTGCGTCATAATATTCTATATTTGTATATTCTTCACCAGATTCCAAAAGTAGACCTGCATGTCCTTTGACTACCCCAAATCCAGAATTGGACCTGGTTAGCGCAGATAAAATTCTATTAGGATCTGCAAGTTTTACTAACTGCCGATTTCTAACTTCATATTTGGTGTAGTTGTCATATTGTTCTTGTGATACAACAATAAAATTATCACCTTCTTGATGATTAAACGCACTACAATTTGTAATTTTACCCATTTTGTCATAATAAAATCTGTACTCGGGCACAGGATCAGGTGTCACTTCAATTTGCTGTAAAGCCAATAATAAATTTTTATAAGAGTCGTTCATAATGATCTATTAATTCATCTGTGGCAAATTCTTTAGTTTGATAATGTAACGGGCTATATTGATTTAGATTATTAATCCTAATCATAGTACTATCAAATTCTGTTAAAACTGCTTCGTTCCAGTTATCTAACCAATTATTAATTTTTGATTTCATATGAATAAATTTTAAAGAATCCATGCTAGGCATAGTGCATAATTCACGCCCAATTAAATCGGCGGTAACTGCATATAATACATCTGTACTGGGCATATCTTCTCGGCAATTAACCAAAGCATGATCTTTTAGCAGTGGCCAGGTATCTTGTACTTCTTTTGCCAAATTAAAGAATTTACTGGCAGTTTCACTGAATCTAAAATACATTAGTCCGCTGTAAACATCTGGCAAATGATTATCATCAAAAAACTTTCTATAAAATCTACTGGTGGCTAGCTGGTGTTCCCATGTCAGACAACCATGACTTAACACAATATCCTTAAGCCTAAATGCAGTCCACCAATGATCAATGCTTCTGGTAAACAAAATATCACTTTCTACTTTAATAGTTTCTTTAAATGGTGACCTTGCATAAGCTTGAAATTCATTACCAAATCTATATTCGTCAGTATTGAAATCTTGTTGTAAGGGAATCACATAATCAAACACAGCTCTATGTTTGTCTGTGACTAACTGTAGTGTTTTATTATCAACAATTAAAGCATAACGATTTATTTTTTGTGTGGCTTTTATGCTTAATGCTTGTAGATAGCTGAGTTTAAGATAATCCACTGTGTCAGTGTTTTGTGCAAAACAGACAAATCCACATTGTTCTTTATGCCAACTCATTGCATAACCTTTCGATCAGCATTTTAAAATTATTACTTTGTAGATATTTTTTATCCATAATGTGTAAATTTTGAATGGGTGTTACTGTAGCAGAGCTGTTTTGACGAATTACAAAAAAATTATTATTAATTTCAATTGCATCTATGTCATTTTCAACAGTGAAAATTTTCATTGGTATACTTATATTTTGATTCAGCACATAGCCATTTAGTATTATATCGGCCATGGCAAACACATAGTCATTTCTATAAGTGCCTTGTGCATTAAATAATGCTTTGTAGTAATTATAATTTCGTTCTATTCTTTTTATAAGTTCAAAAAATTGTTGGCTTTTTGTAGTTTTATTAAAGATCACACAAGTTGCCCAAACAAAAGGTAAGCTGAAATTATTGCTCATTCGATTATACAAAATTCCTTCTGTACTATAAGAAGTATGTTGTAGTCGATAATCAAAAGTTTGATCTAGCAATTTTAATAACGATTTGTCTACAATTAAATAATCGCTGTCTAACAGCACTGTGCAATCATATGGGCTTAGATCATAAGCGAGAGATCTACCATGATTACGCCACTGTTGATTTTCTTGATTTATTGTTCTAAAATTTTTTTTATTATTTTCAATTCTGATTACTGTGTCATAATTAAAATCAGGCACTGTGTTTTTATCAGTAATAAGTGTAATAGGTAATTGTAAATTTTTTGTTATCAATTTTGCATTGGCATCTGCAATACTTACATAATCAATTTGATCAGTGTTAAATGCAAAAAGTAAAACACCTTTAGATTTTACGGATTCGTTTAAGTTCTTCATGTTGTTGATGCCAAGTATTCATCACTGCTTGATAATGTTGTCTTGCCTGCAGTAAAAATTCCTCTTTTTTGATTTCTATAGGGTTTTCATAAGTATCTTCAATATACAACACCTCATCCGGCCATGTGGCCACAAATGCCAATAATTCGGGCGTTATTTTGAACAGACCGTTGTTATAAGGCAAATGAAGATCTGTAATAATTTTTTCTTTGAGTATTCGTTTATTTTTTTGATAATCAGTGGCCAATTTTACAGATTGAACCAAAGCAGTAATAGTGTTGGACATATAATACCTTTTATAGGCAATTATAGTTTATGCACTAACAATTGTCAAGAGTTAACTTATGGTAACGCTGCCCCAAGTATTTGCCAAAAAAGTAGTACTTGGATAAATTATGTCAACTCGATGATTGACTGTGATATTGATACTGTCATCGAATGCAGGACTTTGGGCGCCGCTGACCAAAACTAAATTAAGATTCACCACAGTTCCATTATCTGCATAAGATCCTTGGGTACCGTTGGTTTTTAAACTAAATGTGCAAGTGTCTGCGGTATATGATGCAGTAGTACTAGTAAGTAATACTGCGGTGGCATTTGATGTAGTAAGCCTGTAATAAGCCACGCTAGTATTACCGGTTGTAAGGGTGCCACCGGTACCAGTTCTACCGGTATTATTTGTGGCCAAAGTTCTACAACTAGCAAAATTTGTTGCAGCTAATGTAGCCAGACTTGCACCTCTATTAGTTCCACCGGTATTTGTTACGCCAGTTACAACAAAATTAAGTTGTCCGCCTGCGTTCCAAAAATATCTTGCCTGATCTGCACTGGCAAAAGTTGCTGTTCTTGTAATATTAAATGTTGCAGCATTAGTATCGTTGGGTGCCGTAAAAACAGGACTAAATGTAGCACCCGTTGTAATAGTTCCATTTGCAGTAAAACCTAATCTGTCGCTGTAAGCAGCGGTTAAGTATGTGCTAAAAGCAACATTAGCATTAATTGTAGCACCTGCTGTTAAAGTTCCAATGTTTGAATATGCTGCACCAAATTGGTGTTTTCTTACGGTATTCAATCCATTAACAAAAGTTGTCCACTGTGTAGCAGTCACAGTATCGCCAGCAGTTACATAGGCTACAGCAGCTTGTCCGTAGCCAGCATTACCTCGACCGCCGCCCAAAACAGTATTCAGTTCACCGCTCGTATTGGCACCCAAATTACCACCAACAAACCCGTTATAGTCTGAGTTTAAAATTGTACTGCCCACTGAATATACCATTTGTAACCTTTATCTTATTTAACTTATAGTAACACTGCCCCAAGTATTTGCTAAGAATGTGGTACTTGGATAAATTATATCAACTCTATGATCGACGGTTATGTTGATACTGTCATCAAATGCAGGACTTTGAACACCGCTGAACAATATCATACTCATAGTCATTGTAGTGCCATTGTCATTATTAGATCCTTGCACTCCATTGGTTTTCATTGCCAGTTGCAAAAAATCGCCAGTATAACTAGAAGTTGTGCTAGTAAGCACTACAGCATTAGCATTTGCAGTTGTTGCATCATAGTAACCCAGGCCTGTATCACTGCTGGTAACTGTGCCGCCAGTACCTGTTCTGCCACCGTTGTTGGCTGCTAAAAATCTCAAGCTGGCAAAGTTGGTTGCAGCTAAAGTAGCTAGACTGGCACCTCTATTGGTTCCACCAGTGTTTGTTACGCCAGTTACAACAAAATTAAGTTGTCCACCTGCATTAAAAAAATATCTTGCTTGATCTGCACTGGCAAAAGTTGCTACTCTCGATATATTGAAAGTTGCTGGATTTGTATCGTTAGGTGCTGTAAAAACAGGACTGAATGTAGCACCTGTTGTGGTAGTGCCATTTGCTGTAAAAGTTAATCTATTAGTATAAGCAGATGTAAGATTAGATGAAATATCGTTTGTGGCATTAACAATAGTTGCTGCTGTGTAAGTACTCAAATTAGTAAATCCTGCGCCACTTTGATGTTTCCTTACTTGATTAACACCGTTAACCAAAGTTGTCCATTGAGTTGCAGTAATTAAATTAGCCTGTGCAGTGACATTACCTACAGAAACTTGTCCATAACCTGCATTACCTTTGCCACCACCAAGTATAGTGTTTAGTTGGCCAGATACATTAGCAGTATTTCCACCTGCAAATGTGTTATAGTCTGCCGCTTGAACAAGCGATTTCGATGCATAAGTCATCCACGGTCCTTATTAACTGTTTAATTTTACAACAGCCAGTACTTGACCTTGGCCATCGTCTAATTTATCTTCCAATGACCTGCCAATTACATTGAATTGAGTAATTTCAAATTGTTCACCAGATCTGGCCAATCCGTTACCTGCACTGACAAGACGATCACCTTTTTTGATTTTACCAATTACATTAACAGGCACACGACCGCTGATTGCCACTGCTGGATGCGTTTGGTCCGAACCTGCGTAACTGTTCATTAAATGTGCTGGTCTTGTACTTATAACGCCAAATACTTGATCAGACAATTCTTCTGTGGCCATTGTGATTTCTTCTACGCCACCTAAGCTAACAACTGTACCAGGGCTATAGACTTCATCACTGGCAAATCTTTCAGCAATGTCAGCGTACCAACTATTAATTGCAATACCATTAAAGTAGGCACCAGAAATATTGCCTGTCGTATAAAAAGCACCTGCGTTAACATTGCCTGTAACATCAATTTTACTAGTAAATGTAGCAATA
>Ga0129333_10001326_pt1 | contig 22256 bp, 32 predicted proteins | sample CPB6_08_DNA_FD_94474 | JGI IMG/M metagenome (GOLD analysis project Ga0129333, IMG submission 94474) | Freshwater to marine salinity gradient microbial communities from Chesapeake Bay, USA - CPBay_Sum_0.6_0.8_DNA | ecosystem: Environmental > Aquatic > Marine > Coastal | place: USA: Chesapeake...
GCAGCAGAAACTCATGTTGATAACAGTATAGAAGACAGTGATGATTTTGTTCGAAGTAATATAGATGGTGTGCATAATTTACTTAAACTAATTAACAAAGTAAAAAGAAAAAAACCAATATTATTACATTTTAGCACCGATGAAGTCTATGGCGACATTATAACTGGTAGTCATACTGAACAAGATTTATTAAAACCAAGTAATCCATATAGTGCAACTAAGGCTGCTGCAGATATGCTAATTTTAGCATGGGGTAGAACTTATAATCTTCCCTATATAATTGTAAGACCTACGAACAATTATGGAATAGGACAATATGTGGAAAAATTAATTCCTAGAACAGTTAAATTCCTATCTTTAGGTAAACCAATAGAGTTACATGATCAAGGTAAACCAGTCAGGACATGGTTACATGCTAGTGACACCAGTAATGCTATTATTAAAATAATTGAATCAAATGTAGTAAATCAAATTTACAATATTTCTGGCAATTATGAAGCACCAAATATCGTTGTAGTTAAAAAGATATTAAATGTTTTGTATGGCACTGATAACACAGATGGCAAAATTACAGAATTATCAAGAGTGGGTCAAGATATGCGTTATAGTATTGACGATTCTAAAATTAAAAGTTTGGGTTGGAATGCACAGGCAGATTTCGACAGTGAGCTAGAAAATATTGTTAATTATTATATTGAAAACTTTGTTTGGTAATTTATGTATATAATTACAAGTTGTCTTGTTTGCAAATCAGACAATGTAGTCTTTGAGCCTACATTCTTATCAAGATTTATATTAAGTAGGATAGAAGGTAAAATAAGACATATAGATCTGCCTATCTTTTCCATTAAATGTAATCACTGTAGATTTTTCAGCAGTGCATTACGCTTTACTGATGAAGAAATGGAAAAGATTTATAAAGACTATAGAGGTTACGAATACAATAAGATGAGAGTTGCAATAGAAGGGGATTTTTATAAACCACTTATTGGGACATTTACAACTCCGGAAGCTATAGAACATAGACTTAAAGGCATTAATGAAATAATTGATAGGTCTATTAATATAGGAAACATACGGAAAGTATTAGATTATGGTGGAGGGGCTGGCCATTTTATTCCTGGTAGGTTCATATTTGCGGAAAAATTCGTATATGATATAAGTGGAACAATTTTATGCCCAGAAATTAAAAGGTATGATCCAGGTAGACAAGTAGAGTGGAATTATATACAATGCTGCCATGTGTTGGAACATGTGTCAGACCCTATCAAATTTTTAAAAGACATGCTAAAATTAGCCAATACCAATACTTTAATATATATTGAAGTACCAAATGGTGATGGGCCAAGTATGCATGGGGTGTGGCATGAACACATTAATACTTTTTATGAAGATAGTTTAGAATACATATTTCAACTAGTAGATTTAACTATTGTTGATCGTCAAACAAGAAATGGCTGTATAGGATTTTTAGCAAAAAAGGCTATAGAATAAATGGAACATATTTTAAAACAAGTAAGAGAATTTATTGAACAGAAACAGGCCAATCGTAGTTGGGTAGCAGGAAAGGATTTTGTAAATTATGCTGGCGCCTACTTTGATGCGGATGAATATGAAGTTGCTGTAGCTAGTCTACTTAAAGGTTGGCTAGTAATGGGCAACGATGCTCTTAAATTTGAGCAAGAGTTTCCTAAACAATTTGGTAAAACTAAAGGTATTGTTACTAATAGTGGAAGTAGTAGTAATTTACTAATGATGGCTAGTCTAACTAGTAAAAGAGGCTATAATTTCCCCAAAGGCACAAAGGTTTTAACACCTATTGCGGGGTTTCCAACTACACTTAACCCGACATTGCAATTAGGGTTTACACCAGTATTTGTTGATATAGAATTAGATACTTTAAACATTAATTTGGATCATGCAGAAAAGGTTTTAGCAGCTAATCCAGATATTAAAATAATGACTTTTGCCCATGTGTTAGGTAATCCTCCCAACATGGATAAGGTTATGGAACTGGTAAAACAATATAAATTGGTTTTATTGGAAGATTGTTGTGATGCATTAGGTACCACATATGACGGAAAGCCATTGGGAAGTTTTGGTCTTATGGCTAGTTGTAGTTTTTATCCTGCTCATCATATGACCATGGGTGAAGGCGGATATGTTGCCACTGATGACTGCATGCAAGATCAAATTCTAAGAAGTTTTCGTGAATGGGGACGAGGCTGTTATTGCGTAGGGCCAGAAGCAAATAAACTTAAATGTGGCACTTGTGGAACAAGATTTAAAGAATGGGTACCGGCATTGCCTAGTGAAATTTTTGACCACAAATATGTATATGACGAAATAGGATATAATCTTAAACCTATTGAGCTGCAATGCAGTATGGGTTTAAAACAGTTAGAAAAACTGCCTAAAATTCATGAGTTGCGTCGTAGGAATTATAAACTGTTATTTGAAATATATGAAAAATATGAAGAATTTTTCCATTTACCAAGAGCACAGGCCAAAGCTGATCCTAGTTGGTTTGCTTTTCCTCTCACTATTCGCTCCACTGCTCCTTTTACTCGCAGTGATATTGTTGATTATTTGGAAGAAAAACTAATTCAAACAAGGCCATATTTTGCTGGCAATATTATGTTACAACCTGCTTATAGTCACTTAATGGATTCTACTACAGCAAAAACATTATATCCTAACAGTACTTTGGCCATGCGCAATAGTTTTTTCCATGGCACAAGTCCTGTTATCACACCAGAACAAATTGCATATATAGGCGAAGTTGTAGATGGATTTATAGGATTATATTTATGAAAAATTATTTGTTTGGCTATGCAAGACCTGTTTATAACATTTGGGGACCATGGAAAGGATTTGGGTTAAATCCATCATGGCAGGAAGATCATAAAGTTTATGAACATATGTATAAACTTAGCAGACTGTCTGCAAAGCATTTTTTACAAGGTGAATGGGAAGAGTTTTGTGTAACATCACCAGTATTAGATGCTAGATTACATCAGATTAATGTATGGTATACAATTAAGGAATTATGGCTTAAAGAACCCTGTAACATTTTATGTATGGGTGCAGATACTTTGTTTATTAAACCAACAGAAGTATTTGGTAGGTATGATAAAATGACAATGTTTAACTATACCGACCCCAAAACACATTCAGAAGTTGTAAATTATTTTAATGATGATGTTAGATACTATCCAGCTTCTATGGATCCTAAAGTTTGGGAAATGGGAGAAAAGTTAATGGATAAATGGTTTGCCCATAATGAAAATAATTGGGCAGCAGGCCAAATTATTCATAACTTACAAATGTGGAGTCAGGGTGTTGAACTTAATGATGTTCATGACCCAAATATGGCCTTTCAAGTTTTATATTTTGATGAAGAACAAGACAGTAAGTGGAACGGCAGTCCGTTCGAAGATGCCCATATATTACATCTACATGGGAGTAGAGGCATACAAGGAAGACTGCCAGTTATGGAAGCGATTCTAACTCAATTAGGAATAGAACAATAATGTTACATTTAATTTCACAGCGAGAAGGCTTGTGGTGGCCCAAAGAAGATCATGGATGTTGGGACTATAATACTAATCATGCACCTAATATTCCCAAAGAACTAGCACAATATGTTCCATATAAAGGAGTTGTAGTACAGGCTGGTGGTAATTGTGGTCAATATATTGTTCAGTATGCAGACCTATTTGAACGAGTTTATACTTTTGAACCTGATCCGCTCAACTTCCTTTGCCTAACACTTAACTGTCAAAAAACAAATATTTACAAATATCAAGCTTGTGTAGGCAATCAACGGAATCTAGTTGAACTAGCGGTAAATAGTTCAGATGTGGGTGCTACTCATATAGATCCAAGTAAGCCAGGATTAATTCCTACCTTGCGTATAGATGATTTAAACTTGGATAGATGTGATCTTATTCAATTAGATACTGAGGGTTTTGAATATTTTGGGATTCAAGGCGCAGAAGAAACAATTACTAAATTTAAGCCTGTTTTAAGTATTGAGTGGTGGGAACCATGGGCTGCTCGTTATGGAATTACATTAGAAATGTTAGAAAATTATCTTAGTCGTTGGAATTATGTAATAGCTGGATATCATGTAACTGATAGAGTTTATGTAGCAAAATGAAAACAGTTTTAATTACAGGAGCTACTGGCTTTATAGGGCATTTTTTAGTTGAAGAATTTATTAAGGACCATAAAATTATCTGTTTAGTTAGGCCTAAGACTAGAAATTTAAAAAGAATAGCAGTCTATACAGACAGATTATCCATTATAGAACACGACATTTCTAAAAGTTTAAAACCACTTGTAGATTCTTTAGGCACTATAGACATTATCTTACATGCAGGTGGTAATGCTAGTGCTGCAGATAGTATTGCCGACCCGGTAAGTGTTATCAATGATAATGTTATAGGTACCATCAATTTATTAGAATTTGCGAGACTACAAAAACTTGAAAGGTTTGTCTATTATAGTTCTGGAGAAGTTTTTGGTCCTGTTCCTAATGGTTCAGACAGTAAGGAGACAGATCCCTATAATAGCAATAGCCCTTATGCTGCTAGTAAAGCAGCAGGGGAAGAACTTTGTCTTAGTTACGCTAGTAGTTTTGGTGTTCCGGTAAGTATTGTACATATTAATAATACTTTTGGTCCTAAATGCCAAGTAAACCGTTTGCCAACCATTATTATAAACAACATTATGAACGGTAAGCCTGTGAATATTCATTCAGATTTAAATGGTAATATTAGTGGTAGACGATGGTTTTATGCAGGCGATGTTGCATTACATACTAAATTTATTTTAAGCAATCAAAAGTTAAACTGTGAGAAATGGAATAGTGCCGGTAATAAATTTATTAACAATTTAGAATTCGCTCAGCTTATTGCTCAATCTATGCAAAAGGATTTACAGTATGAACTTATTTTAATTAATAATCCAAACTATAAGTTATGTTTCAGTGTTAATCCAAGTAAGCTTTACGATCTTGGGTATAAAGATAAGTTTACTTTAGAAGAAAGAATACAACAAACAACGGCATGGTATAGTAAAAATCCTAGTTGGCTTTTATAAATATATGTATGTCTATATATTGGCAAGAATATGTTCGTGCTGCTTATGATTTAGTATTAGAAAGTGAAGGCAGATGTAACATTTTTTTGGATCATGATGTAGAGGCATATATCGTTCATTTATTTGCAAAAAATTTCAATAGAACTGATATAGGCCAACAGCCTATTGCTATTCAATTAATGCAAGAGATGCAAAAACCAAAAAAACATGCTAAATATCAACCCATTGCAGATGAATGTTTACTTATAAATAGTTATCCTCTCAAAAGGAAACATTGGCCTAGTGAAACTTACTATAGGGACATGGGCTGTATAGCCTATAGTTTGGCAAATTTAATAGAAATAGAAAACAATTTTGAAAATGCAACTAAGATTTTACATAGAATGTTTTTAGGTTTGAACAATAACGGAGTTGACTTGAGTCTTTAATTAATATATAATAATTACTACTCAAGGAGCAATCATGTTTGAAAATATCGAAATTAGAAAAGTTGCAAATGGATTTATTCTTACCATTACCACAGAAGACGACACCAAAGAATTTGTATATGACACCAGTCGGAAAGCTTTGCGTGTTATTAAACAATACATTGATGCAAGTAATAATAATAAAGATTCTGAATAATAATGGCGAATGAAGCTAAATTTATTACAGTCTTCAATAATTTAAAAAATAAATTAGATACAGTAAGTCCATCATTTTGTGCTGCAAAATGGAAACAAGTATCTATATTATTAAATCAGGGAAGAACTCATAGTTGTCATCATCCAGGCACACACGAGATTCCTTTAAGTGAGTTAAAAAATAATAGCAGTGCACTTCATAATACTAATTATAAAAAACAACAGCGTCAATTAATGTTGCAGGGTTCAAGACCTAAAGAATGTGACTATTGTTGGCGAGTTGAAGATAGTAATACTGATGGTTTTAGTGATAGATTTTACAAAAGCATCACACAATGGGCAGATATAGATAATACTATTTTAGAAATAAAAAAAAATGAATGGGATTACGATGTAGTGCCTAGTTACTTAGAAGTCAGTTTCAGCAGCCTATGTAATTTTAAATGTATATATTGTGGTCCGAATTCCAGTACAAGGTGGCAAGATGAAATGCGTACCTATGGCAATTACCCCTTAAAAAATATGCCTTTTAATAGTAATAATTACAATAAAACTGATGAAATAAGAAATTTATATATTGAAGCTTTTTGGGAGTGGTTTCCTAATATTGTACATAAATTGTATCATTTAAGAATTACAGGAGGAGAACCTTTATTATCTGACGAAACCTTTAAAGTTTTAGATTTTTTAGAAAACAATCCACAGCCTAATCTTATTTTTAATATTAATACAAATTTATGTGTACCAGATTATTTGATAGAAAAATTAGTTAAAAAATTAGTTTATTTACAAAATAATAACTGTGTGAAAAATGTTACTATATTTACAAGTTGTGAAGCAACAAAACAACAATCAGAATATATACGATTTGGCATAGATTATATGCAATGGTTAAAAAATTGTGAATATCTGGCAGGTAATATTCCAAATGTAAAAATAACCATAATGGCCACATACAACATTTTAAGTGTCTTTACATTTACTGATTTTGTTAAAGATATGATTTGCTTAAAACAAAAATTTACCCAGCCAAAAAACTTTTACATTGACATACCCTATTTAAGACATCCAGAATTTTTAGCAGTATGGAACATTCCTGATAAATTTTTTCATTATATAGAAGATACTATAAGTTTAATGTCCAGTCACATAAAAGATGAATATTTTACAATTGCAGAAGTGTCAAAAATTAAAAATATTCTTGTACTGTGTAAAAGCTATAACGAAGACCCAACTAAACAAGATGTCTTAAAACATAATAGGCGTAATTTCGGTCTTTATGTTCAAGAGCTAGACAGACGACGCAATACCAATTTTGTAGAAACCTTTCCTGAACTTGCTCCTTTTTTGTCTGATTGGCAGGCTTGACAAAAAATCAATTATTTCTTATAATAGCTATCCTTACAATGTAATTTTTTAACAAATTATGAAACTTAAATATTACACTGATCCTGGACATGGTTGGATTGCAATTAAGCGTAAAGTATTAAACGATCTAGAAGTGGCAGATAAAATTACAGTTTTTAGCTATCAAAAAGGCCAAACTGTATATCTAGAAGAAGATTGTGATGCTTTTTTGGTTATGCAGAAACTGTCTGAAAAAGGTATTACTGTTACTTTTGATCGTAAACACACCAACAACCGTAGTCCTATTAGAAACTATAATCGTTTCGATAAGTAAGGAATTACAGTATGAACAGCCAACAAATTTTGAGTCATATTGAACAATGGGCATCTACTAAAGGTTTTAATGCTCCATATGGAATTCTTACAGGTTCACATGTAAACAAAAAAGGTAACAAGTACCTTTCAATTACTTTTGGTCGTGCCCGAACATTAGATGCCACAGTAGAAATTTATAACAGGAATTTCATTGTATTGCGTACAAGTAGATCGGGAAGTCAAGTCTTTAAATCTGTTACAGATTTACAACAAGTTTTGGATCAACTATAATTTGTTGACAAATATGCGGCAATTTTGTATAATGTTTTTACAGTAAACAAACTGAGATGAGCATGAAAACTTACAAAGAGACAATCCGAAGAGAAGCGACGGGAGTGGTGGCTGGTATGTTCTCTGGTGGTGGCAGTTATGCTGATAGTCAGGTGGTACATTGTATTGCTCGCATCTATGAAGTGTCTGCCAGTAGGGTAGATGCAGACATCAAGAAGCTTTTAAGTAGTCCAAAGTTTATGCGTGAAGCAAAGGGGTGCTAGTATGGACAAGGCAATCCACATTATAGAAGGCGTGGGCGAGTACGGTCTTGATGTAGATCACAGTCCAGGCGTAGGCGGATACTATGTCAAGCTCTACGATGGATCCTACGATTCGTCGGGCTTCGACACAGAGCGGGAAGCCCGTGAAGAACTAGAATACTTGGTTTCGATGAAGAAGAAAGAACCGCAGTCCTATCGCCCTGCTTATTATGATGCCGAGGGCGGATCTATGTGCAATGGTATAGGACGGGACTATTTTTAACGGTTGACATTAAATCGGTTTGCTGTTACAATAGTGGTAGAGTAAACGAAACGGAGTTAGAAATGAAAGTTGCTGTTTATAGGTCTCAGTCTTACTATGTTATTTCTACTATGGGCGAAAGCATCGAATTGGCTCTTACACCGCATGGTGCGGGATCTTTTATTGTTCATCAAGATTTTGTCAAGTTTATTGGTGAATGGGTAGCACCCAGTACAAAATAAACGATTGACAAATAATCCGATATTTAGTATAATATTGGTACAGTAAACAAAACGGAGTAAAACATGAATGCAAATGATCGTCATAATCTAAAGTTTCTTCGTAGTCTTTCTGCCGATGCACTTGAAAATTTTCTTAGCCAAGCATCAGAAGATGATGTTCAATATGCTGAGGAACTTCTTGCAGCTTGGGAACAAGAACTGAACGCAGAACTTTTTGGGTTCGAAAGTAACTTTAACTCTGCAACTATGCACTAGGACAAAATATGCCTAATAATTTCAATGTAGACGAACTGAATTCTTTGCTACAAATCGAAGCAGAACAAGAGCAGGATCTCGTAATTCAGGCAGCATATAGTGAGTTTCTGCAGGAAATGTTTCGCAAGTGTTATTCTGATTGACAAATAATCCAATATTCAGTATAATATTGGTACAGTAAACAAAACGGAGTAGCAAATGGAATGGAACTCAATCATTGATACCAAAGAAGGACTGCGTTTGATGCTGGGCCAGACCTTTGTTAGAGTGAAGGGTGCTGTAGGCGACCATGAGATGATCTTTGAAACTACCAACGGCGAACGCTTCGTATTTACCCACTTCCAGGATTGTTGCGAGAGTGTAGACATCAATGACATCGTTGGTGATCTGCAGGACCTGGTGGGTGAGCCCTTGCTGGTTGCAGAAGAAGTTCAGGGTGAAGTGCCTGCAGACTTTGAGGATGAGTACACCGAGTCCTATACCTTTACCTTCTACAAGTTCGCTACCCGCCGGGGCTATGTTGATGTTCGTTGGTTGGGTGAGTCAAACGGTTATTACTCTGAATCGGTCGATCTGTGTCATATCAAGGGCTAAAGCACTTCTTAGAAACGGTTGACAAATAATCCAATATTCGCTATAATATTGATACAGTAAACAAAACGGAACAGAAAATGGCCTACATTAGTCAAGAACGCAAAGCTCAAATCGCCCCAGTTGTCAAAGCTATTTGTAAAAAGTATGGCATCAAAGCCAGCCTCAAAGTAGATAATCATAGTACTCTTGTTCTAAATGTTAGTCAAGGCGACATTGACTTTATTTACAATTTCAATAGAACTGTGGGCGAATACAATCGCAGTCTCAATAAAGTTATGGAGCAAAATACTTCCGGAAGTATTAGTGTGAATCCCTATCACTTTCAGAAGCATTTCAGTGGACAAGCTTTGAGCTTCCTCGAAGAAGTCTATGCTGCTATGATGAACGGCAATCATGACAATTCTGATATTCAATCTGATTACTTTGATGTAGGTTGGTATGTGAATATCAATATTGGTCGTTGGAATAAACCCTATGCTCTTGTAAAATAACAAGAGACAATTTTATGTTCGATAAATTTGAACTTTTGGTAATGCATAATTTGCTGGTAGAATCCCTTGCAACGGAATACCAAGATCGTGTTGATAAGGGATATTCTGCTAGTGAGATAAAGCCGCAATTGCATGGTTTGTATCAACTATTAAATAAGTTAAATGGAATGCTAAGTGAATAGACTTTCTATTGAAAAAACTGCTCAGGGCACTTTTGTACGAGGTCCTGTAAGCTCTACAATTCCGTCTCTAGTAGCATACGCTAGAGCAAGTGGACTGTCATTCAATACTTATAAAGTGGTATCTGACCCATTTACTAGTAAATTTAGGACTTTTGGTATCCAAATTATTGGTTGACAAATAATCCAACCATTGCTATAATACTTGAATAGTTTAACAACACAGGAAGCAGAAATGACTCAAGCAACTATTCGTATCCGTCAAGGTTCGTATCGTAACCGCTCTGTGGATGGTATGACTTTTGAACTGGTTACGCAATTTACCAAAACTGCCAAAAATAGTTTTGTTACTGTACGCAATGGTGGAAATTTTCCCAACATGCCTGAAACCATTCGTGTAAATGTATCTAGTCCTGCAGATTATGAGTTTGTGTCTGGTGCAGTGATTGAACCTACTGCAGTAGAAAATACTGTGGAAACAGATCAACAAGTTATGGAACGAATCCGTGAACGATTCGAAATCCTTACGGACATGACTAAGGCTGCAATCAGTGGTGAGATTCGTGCTATGATTGTTAGCGGGCCACCTGGTGTTGGTAAAAGTTTTGGCATTGAGCGTGAAATTGAAAAAGCTACTTTGCTAGATCAACTTGCTGGCCGTCGTCTTCGTGCAGAGGTTGTAAAAGGTAGCGCCACTGCTCTAGGCTTATATTGCACCCTTTACAAGTATAGTGATCCTAATTGTATTTTGGTTTTTGATGACTGTGATAGCATTCTTCTGGATGATGTTGCCTTGAACTTGCTTAAAGGTGCACTAGATTCAGGCAAGAAGCGTAAAATTTCTTGGCTTAGTGATAGTAATATGTTGCGCCGTGAAGGAGTGCCCGACACTTTTAACTTTAATGGTAGTGTGATTTTCATCACTAATCTTAAATTTGACCAGATGAAATCACAGAAACTTAGAGACCATCTGGATGCCTTGCAAAGTCGCTGTCACTATCTGGATCTAACTTTGGATACCATGCGGGACAAAATTCTACGCATCAAACAAATTGCTAAGGACGGTGAATTGTTTGAAGGATACGATTTTGATCCAAGTGTGCAAGAAGAAATTATTGCATTTATGGATACCAATAAGAACAAACTGCGTGAAATGAGTTTGCGTATGGCACTGAAGATCGCAGATCTTCGCAAAAGCTTTCCTAAGCGTTGGGCTGCAATGGCTTCTAGTACTTGTATGAAACCTTCTGTATAATAGGAGATAAAAATGGGACTTGATCAATATGCATATGTAACCCTACAGGCAGGCGAACGAGATAGTTATTTCCAGAGCAATGATGGTGCTTTTGTAAACGGTGAATGGGTAGTACCTAATAAATCCAAACCTCGTGAGTTAGCATATTGGCGTAAGCATCCAAATCTTCAAGGCTGGATGGAAAATTTATGGTATAATAAAAATGCTAGCCATGAAAGTTTGCAAGAAGGAGAAAATCGTTACAATTTTAATGGTATCGAACTTGAACTTACACGAGAAGATATAGACAAACTTGAACAAGATGTATTGAACGGCAAATTACCCCTTACTGAAGGATTCTTTTTCGGTCAACCTTCTGATGACTATTATAGAGAACAAGACTTAAAATTTTGTCGTGAGGCTCGTGCAGAACTATTCCTAGGACTGAAGGTATTCTATAACAGCAGTTGGTAAACAGTAATGACCATTGGATATAGTGTCTACCAAAGACTTCAACAACTAGAGCTTAGAGCTAAAAAACTTGGCTTTAAGATTGGAAAATCGCAATATTCAGATTTTTTTGCTTTAGCGCCAGGTGACCCAGACTGTTTACCTTTTTATACACGAGAGGTAGAAATTTATACAGGCTCTTTGCAGGATCTGGAAACATGGCTATTAGGATATGAGCAAGCTTTCTTCTATCTTAAATTAATTAAAGCTACTACAGACAGCAAAATTCAGAAGTGTGAAGAAAAAGTAAAACATGAATTATTGCTCACTATTCTAAAACAAAATAACTCTGCTTAGGCAGAGTTTTTTTTGACTTACTGTGTATACTATTATATAATAGCCTTATGTGGAAATATGCAGAAGATATTATAGAATTTATTGCAGGATATCGCGAAATATCCGGTAAACTTTTACAGCCTTGGGAACGAATTCCAAGTCCACTAAGTTTAGCTAGATATGATGTGCAAATTTTGGATAGTTTAGCATTACAAACGGTAGATAATTCACGAGCCTATACACAAAAGCAAAGTGAACTAGCACTTAAGATCATTCACAAATACCGCAAACAGTTAAACAAGTTAGGTCTTATAATAGATGGGGATGTTCAGGAATTAAAGTTTAAATTAGGTATAAGGTTTGTCGATCAATCTAAAACCATTTGTCTTAAAGACGGGAAAATACAAGTAAAGTTTCCTTATAATACAGAATGGATTAATAATATAAAGAGCATTGCTACAAATGGATATGGTAAAGTAGAATTTGACCATGAAAATAAAATTTGGAATTTAGGGTTAACAGAATACATTGTAAATTATATTGTAGCATTTGGCAATTTGCATCAATTTAGTATTGACCCTACACTAATTTCTGCAGCAGAAAAAATTATAGAAATGGAAACAATTCCTTATAAAATAGAACTTACTCAGGTTGATGGTCAGTTAATAGTGTCGCATGCTCCAGAAAGTTTATTACATTATCTTAAAGAAAATGTAGGGGAACTATCAATAAATAATTTATACAAGTTAGTTGATTATAGTAGTGTGTTGGAATATACTGTAGATCAACAACTAATTAATTTGTTAGCACAAAGTGTAAGTGAGGATGAAATAGAGTTGCTTACCAAGCGTAAACTAGAAGCACAAAGTTCAGAACAAAAAATTGAACATATTATTAAGTATGCAGAAAAGACTGATAGGTTGCCAGTATATGTTTATGATACGGGCACGCCTAAAAAGGATACAGAAAAAATTGTATATCTTAATACAAAAAAAACTAGTAAATTTATAGGTAAAATAAAACTTATGGTGTCAATGACTAATGTATTGGTTGGATACAAAAAGCAGGACTGGATTAGACGAGCAGAAAAGGTAATTTTTCTTAAATGAAATGCAAACTAATTATACGAGACGAAGTAAATGTAAAGCTAGAGGGACTAGAGTTAAGCCATAGAAAAACCTTAACAAATAAATTCAAGTATGAAATTCCTGGAGCTAGATACAGCCCAAGTGTGCGTTTAGGCAGATGGGACGGCAAGGTTGGTTTTTTTACCTTAGGTGGAAGTACCTTTATTAATTTACTGTCAGACATTCTGCCCTTTCTAGAGCAAAATAATTATGACATTGACATAGAGGATTTAAGGGACTATACAACAACCTTTAATTTTAACGCGGTTAAAGAGGATAGTTTTGCACATATAAATTGGCCAGACAAACATCCACAAGCTGGTAAACCTATACTATTAAGAGACTATCAGTTAGATATTGTCAACAGGTTTTTAGAGAACCCTCAATGCATACAAGAAGTTGCCACTGGTTCGGGCAAAACTATTATGACTGCAGTAATGTCCGCAAGTGTGCAAAACTACGGTCGTAGTATTGTAATTGTGCCAAATAAAAGTTTAGTGACACAAACAGAGTCTGACTATATCAATGTAGGACTTGATGTGGGTGTATATTTTGGTGATCGTAAGGACTATAACAAACAACATACTATCTGTACATGGCAAAGTCTTAATAATTTATTAAAAGACACAAAGAATGGCGAGGCAGTGTGTACAATTGAAGAATTTATTGAAGGTGTGGTATGCGTGATAATTGACGAAGCTCATATGGCTAAGGCTGATTCTTTGAAATTGTTATTAAGTTCTGTGTTTAGTAAAGTGCCACTTAGATGGGGGTTAACTGGTACTATTCCTAAAGAAGAATATGCATTCATGGCCTTAAAATGTTGTATTGGAGAAGTAGTGGGCAGATTGAGTGCAAGTGAACTTCAAGAGGCAGGGCATTTGGCTCAATGTCATGTGAATATTTTGCAACTTACTGATTTTACAGAGTACAAGACTTATCAACAAGAGTTGAAATATCTATTAGAGAATAAGGAAAGGCTAACCTACATTGCAAAAACGGTAGAAAAAATAAGGCAATCTGGTAACACATTAGTATTGGTAGATAGAGTTGCTGCAGGTAAAGAATTAACGGGCCAACTAACAGATGCAGTTTTTGTTAGTGGCACGACAAAAGCAGCTAGTAGAAAAGAGGAGTATGACCAAGTAGCAACCAGTGAGAAAAAAATAATTGTAGCAACCTATGGTGTTGCTGCGGTGGGTATTAACATCCCACGAATTTTTAACTTAGTTTTACTAGAACCTGGTAAAAGTTTTGTTAGAGTAATTCAAAGTATTGGTAGAGGTATTAGGAAAGCAGAAGATAAGGATCATGTAGAAATTTGGGATATTACCAGTACTTGTAAGTTTAGCAAACGACATCTTACCAAACGCAAAGCTTTTTACAAAGACGCCAATTATCCTTTCAGTGTGGATAAAGTAGAATGGCAGTAAAGAACACAAAACATAGTATTGTTTTATGAAAAAAAATATAGTATAATAACAACTTAGAGAAATTTATATGCGATTGCTAACTTTAGATAATACAGTTTATGATTTAACAAGTATACCCGAGGAAGTGGATGATGTAAGATTTTGTGTTTTGGACAACAGTGATCCTAAAGATCCAGACTATTTTTTTATCCCTTTAATTTTTTTAGAAAGTTTTAATAGTCCAGCCTTAGTATTGCGTATAGGTCCTCATGAAATTACAATGCCCATAGATTGGCAGCTTTTAATTGGCGAACATGATTTAGGAGATCTAGAAGTAGTGCCACTTACTAGTTTAAATGATAGAGGATTCAGTGCATTTGGGTTTAACCCACTTAGCAGTTTTAGACCCACATTTTATCCTATAGAAGTGGTGGATATTTATCAAGATGTAAAATGGTATTTTCCTAAACTAAAGCCAGGACAGTTATTGGCCATACCTTTAGAAACCACTGGAGCAAAACCATTATGTGTTTATTTTGTAAAAGATATTAGTAGACAGAGTGAAGTTATAAATTATAATAAATGTTGGTAACATGAACACCATTTATGTAAATAATAATACTATATATGAAAGTCCTGACGGGGGAACAACTGTCTATGCTAGAGAAATGCAAAGTACAGAACGCACATTAGTATATGAAAATATGTCAGTTCGTATTGATCCTATGAAAGGATTGAAATATAATATATCATATGCTAATTTCCTTGAAATACTTGAAATGGCAGATAGAAATCCAACATTACGGGATTATGTTGATCAAATGATTTCTACTTATAATTTATTGAAGACTCATGGATAAGTTAAGTATTAAAAACGAAATGTATCAACTTGATACAAAAAATCGTAATTTTGTTGATGAGTTAAGTGAAGCAGAGCGTAAAAAGTTTAGCACATATATCATGCTGAAATATTGCGCAAATGTGGACGGTGGTCCAGATTTACAAGAATGGTATTTAAGGGCCACAAATGAGCGTGTGAACATCAACTTTTTTGATCTTGGTCGACATGAAAAATTGCAGTGGTTATTATGCACTACAGTAAGTCCAGATATGGGCAGTCAACGCCATTATTGGCAACCAAGTAAGAAAAAAGAAGGTAATAATAAAATTTACAAGTTACTTGCTTCCCAATATCCAGAAATGAAAACTAAAGACATTGAAGCACTGGTCAATGTTACATCTGAACAAGACTTAAAAGATTACTTAATTAGTTTAGGCATGACAGACAAAGAGATTAAAAAGGTATTAGATTGAACTTTACTTGCCAATTTTGTAAAAAAAGCTATACAAAAGAAAGCACATTATTGTCACATCTTTGTGAACCTAAACGCCGCCACAATCAACAAAATGAGCAAGGAGTTCAGATAGGGTTCAATGCTTATCTAAGATTTTATGAAAAAACACAAGGAAGCGCAAAATTTAAAACCTACTCTGACTTTTGTAATAGTAATTTTTATATTGCTTTTGTTCGTTATGGACGCTATCTAGTTGATTTAAGAGCTATCAATGTTGTAAGTTTCACTGACTGGTTATTGTCAAATAATCATAAATTAGATCACTGGACCAAAGAAAAGTTATACAACACATGGTTGTTGGAGTATTTAAAACGAGAACCTGCTCAAGATGCCATGGAAAGAGCATTAAAGGAGATGCAAGAATATGCAGACAGTAATGAAAAATTGGAAAACAATTTCAGTAATTATTTTAAGCTTGGTGCTTCTAATCTCATATGTCATCACATATCAACTGGACGCATTAGCCCTTGGGTTATTTATAATTGCGACAGTGGAATTAGATGGCTTAATGACATCAATCAAGAACAGCTCAATATCATAATGCCATGTATCGATCCAGACCACTGGAGTAAACGATTTAAGGACTTTGTTGCAGATGCAGAGTGGTGTAAACTTATTCTTAAAGAAGCAGGACTATAGTGAGCAGTAAAATTGTAAAAAAAGCCTGGGGAAACGAAACTATATGGGCCGATAATGACAAATATTGTGCCAAGTTTTTAAACTTTACTAAAGGATCAAAATTTAGTATGCATTTTCATGCAGAAAAATTGGAAACTTGGTATGTGCTGTCAGGTAAATTTTTTTTAAAATGGATAGATACTAAAAACGCTAAACAATATGGTCAAACATTGGAGATAGGACAGACATGGACAAATCTGCAATTGGTCCCACATCAACTATTTTGTTTGGAAGAAGGCACAATAATTGAAGTTAGTACAAAAGACAGTGAAGAAGATAATTATAGAGTATTGCCTGGTGATAATCAATCATGAATATTTTAGTTACAGGATATAAAGGATTTATAGGGCAAAACTTTGTAAGTGCCCTAGCACATCATAATATTAAATTGTATGAGTGGGGAGAACCACTGCCAGATTTTAACAATGTTGAATTAGTTATTCATTTAGGAGCAATAACTAATACTCTTGAGCGTGACATTCATAAAGTCATGTTACAAAACTATGAGTTCAGTTGCTGGTTATTTGAAGAATGCGGAAAGCGTAATATCAAACTACAATACGCAAGCAGTGCAAGTGTGTATGGTGCAAGTAAAACTTTTCGCGAAACAGATATGCCTCAACCACAAAGTGTATATGCATGGAGTAAGTTTTTATTTGAACAATATGTAGCAAAAAATCTTTACAAATATCCAAACTTAGTAGCACAAGGTTTTAGATATTTTAATGTGTATGGTCCACACGAACAACATAAAGGTGACCAAGCTAGTCCTTATCACAAGTTTTTAAGTCAAGCTATACATAATCGCGAGATTGTATTATTCCTAAATTCTGAAAATTATTTACGAGATTTTATACCAGTAGAGCAGGTAATAGAAATACAAACAAAATTTTTTAGTAAACAAATATCTGGTGTGTGGAATGTAGGAACAGGAAAACCCCGAAGTTTTAGATCTATTGCTGAGCAAATTGCATCTAGAACTGGTGCTACTATTAAATATATACCTATGCCTGATAGTTTAAAGACACAATATCAATCCTATACTTGCGCTAATCTTGAACTATTAAGAAGTGTCCTTGAATGAAAAAAGTTATTATAAATGGATGTTTTGATATGTTACATCTGGGACATGTCAAGTTATTGGAATTCGCTAGCCTAATTCCATTTAGTTTTGTGTATGTGTTAATAGATAGTGATAGGCGGATAAAGGAATTAAAAGGGCAAAGTAGACCAGTATATGGGGAACATGAGCGGGTTTTTTTACTGCAAAGTTTAAAGTATGTAGATAGAGTAGAGGTGTTTGATTCAGACTTAGAACTAACTAATAAGATTAAAGAGTTTGCACCAGACATTATGATCAAAGGTAGTGATTACAAAGATAAGCCTATAATTGGCAAAGAATACTGTAAAGAGATAATATTTTATGAAAGAATCGACCAATATTCAACCACTAATAAAATTCAAAGTATTATTGATTGGGGAAAGTTGTATTGACAGGTATGAGTTCTGTCGTGTTATAAAAATAAGTGAAGAAGCGCCTATACCTGTAGTAAGAAATACCAAAATTTATGAAAAAAAGGGTATGGCAGCAAATGTAAATTTAAATTTGCGTATGTTGGGGATTTATCCAGACTTTGTTACTTGTACTGAACAAATATATAAAAAAAGAATTGTAGATGAAAAGACTAATCAAAAACTTTTGCGCATAGATTATGACCCACCTGTAGCAGTTTGGAATAGGCAGTTGCCCACTAGTATAAAAAATTATGATGCTATAATAATTTCTGATTACAATAAAGGGTTTTTAGACTATGCCAGTATTTGTTATCTTATTGAAGAGTCTAATGGTTTAGTATTCATTGACACTAAAAAACACGATCTTAAACAATTTTATTCTGACCGTGTATTTGTAAAAATAAATGAGTTAGAGTATCGAAAAACCACAAGTAAACCTAAAAATTTAGTGGTGACTAGAGGCAGTAATAATGTATTGTACTTTAATGATGGTAAGCAAGTATATTCACCTTTCCAAGTACACAAACAAGAAATAACAGATGTTTGTGGTGCTGGAGACACATTTTTAGCAGCATTTTCGGTAAATTATTTACAAACATCAAACATAGAAAATGCTATAATGTTTGCTAATAAAGCATCAGCCGTAACTGTACAACACTTTGGTAACTATGCACCAAGTTGGGAAGAAATCGACAATGCCTGATATTGATCTAGATTTAGCAGATAGAACAAAAATTTTAAGTAAAATTAAACATATAAATGCTGCTATTATAAATGACGATAAAATAAGCCAACATAATACTGGCATATATTGTCAGGACATTCCATACAATGCCATAACAAATACTGCCAATTTAGACTATAAAGTTGCAGAATCTCGTGGGTATTTCAAGTTAGATTTTCTCAATTTAAATTTATATCAACAAGTAAAAGATGAGCAGCATTTAAATAGTTTACTCAGTAAAGAGCCTAATTGGCATAAATTATATGACAAAGAATTTTGTTATAGGCTAATACATATAGGCAATCATTATGATACATTAATAGCAATGCCTGAGGCAGTAACTGACATCAACAAAATGGCAATGTTTTTAGCTGTTATTCGTCCTGCAAAGCGTCATTTAATAGGCAAATCTTGGGACGAGGTTGCTAAGACCATATGGATCAAACCATCAGACAATAGTTATTATTTCAAGCATAGTCATAGTGTTGGGTATGCTCATTTAGTGGTAGTAAATATGAATCTACTGGAAGAATCAGACCATTCTTCTAACTAAAGTAATACTTCTTCTTTTGCTTCTTTTATGGCCTGTATCTTTCAGGCTCACTGCTGGACCGTATTTCAAGCATACATCTTTGCTATTTAATGTTTTAAGAATAGGTCTAAATTCAGCCCAATCGCCTTTAAGGAAAAGGTTAATGGGTATCATTCTATTACTTTCCCACCACCAGCTTTCAGCCAAAGCCAGAAATCTTTTCTTTTGATCTTCTGTTTTCAGCATACCGAAGTCATAAATGCTAGTAATAACATCGTCTTGATTTTGAATTATACCTATATATTCGTTCGTACTATAAGTTACAAAGCTTAAAAACGGGTATTGGTCTAATAAAGTTTTAATATAATTATCCACAAGATTATTTATTGGTTGAGCAAATGGATACTAGCAATTTGCTAAATACCATATGCAACAAATCACAAGCTATTTATATGATAATGTCGTATTGGTTCAATTTGATTTGGATCCTGAAATTAAGCAAAGGAACAGAGTAGTGTATACAAAGCCCTTACAAATATACAAAGGTATAGACAATGTCTTAAAAGTTAAAGTATTAAATAGCGATCAAAAGCCTGTTAATGTAGCAGCATATACAATGACCTTCAACATTGTAGATGATTATGTTTTTACTAATGCAAATACAGTTTTAAGTAGTAATATAACTGTAGTTAATGCTAGTATAGGATTAGGCACAGTAACTATATCGCAATTAGACATGGTCCAACTAGATAGGGAAAGATACACTTTTAATGTAAAAATAAATGACGGATCTGCTAATGTAGCGGCATATGTTGATGACAATTATGGAGCCGCCGGGCAGGTAATTGTAAGTAGTGTTGCATATCCTGTTCCTCCACCTGCTAATTTAGATTTAGGGTTAGTAAGTGATGGGGTAACCAGTGCAATATTTGACTTTGGGAACATATAATGAGTAAAACAGTACAATGGAAAAGAGGTAATACCACAGTTAATTCTACTTATGTGGGGGCACAGGGTGAAATTACCGTTGACACTACAGATTGGAGTTTGTATGTTCATGATGGTGTTACCCCAGGCGGATATAAAATTAGCCATGATATCGATTCTAATGTCAATATTGGCAATTTAAATATTGTAAATCAAACTATATCAGGGTCTCAAGCTGATCAAGATATCGTATTAGATCCACTAGGTACTGGTAAAGTAAGTGTTGGTGGTAATGTTTCTGCAACTTATTTCTTAGGCAATGGTGCTTTACTCACCGGAATTATAGATTCTGTAGGCGCAACTGGTGCTACAGGTGCAACTGGGGTAACAGGCAGTACAGGGGCTACAGGTTTTAATGGGGCTACAGGGGCTACAGGACTAGATGGCGCAACTGGTGCTACAGGATTTAATGGTGCAACTGGTGCAACTGGAATAGGAACCAATTATAGTAATGCAAATGTTGTAGCCTACGGACAAGTTGGATGGGATGGTAATATATTACCCGCAGCAAATGCAACCTATAGTTTAGGCGGACCAAATTTACAATGGGCTAATTTATGGGTAGCAAATAATACAATTTATTTTGGTAATATTGCAGTGGGGTTAGATGGCAATAATATATTAACAGTTAATAGCCAACCAGTTTTAACCAACAATGCAGAAACTTCTATCAATCTTGCTGCCAATTTTACAGCAGGAAATATAAATGCCTATAACATAGTGGCAGATTATCAAATTACATCAGGACAGATAGTATCTGGCAACATAATGCCAAGTGCAAATGCAACCTATAGTTTAGGATCACAAGATTTACAATGGGCTAATTTATGGGTAGCAAATAATACAATTTACTTTGGCAATGTTCCAGTTGGATTAAATGCTAATAATGTATTAACTGTAAATAATGAACAAGTTTTAGTGAATAATGCTGAGTCTCCTATTAGTTTAGCAGCGAACTTTACAGCGGGCAATGTAGATGCCTATCAAATAGTAGCAGATTTTAAAGTAACTGCTCAAAATTATGTTGTAATAAATGCCATAGAAGCAGATATTAGTAGTAGTCCAGCACCATACATAAGTGGTTTTAGCTCTATATCTACTACTGCTAATGGTAATATAACTGCAGATGGTAATTTAATAGCAAATGCAAATGTACATGGTGATTATTTCCATAGTAATGGAGCAAATATAGGTTATCTTACATTAGATGAAGATACTATTAAAGGTACTAATGATTACCAATATACATTTGCCACAGATGGTTATTTTTCTGGTTCTACTAATTCAGAAAGTACAAATTATTTTTTCGTAACCAGTAATGTAACTAATCAAATGATTGCTGTAGGTTGGACAGTTGTAGGTACTAATTGTGACACCACAGTGGATGGTACCTTATATCCTGTACCTGGATATCCTGGAGTAATACAAGTTAATCTCGCAACTCCAGCAAGTAGTACAATAGGTTTTTATCCTGTTGTAGTTTCAAGTCCAGATAGATTACAGGTAGAAATTCAACCTGATCCTACAAATAATGACAAGTATACATTTACTAGCGGAAACTTAACTGTACCAAGCGGCATAATTGTAACTACAGGAATTAACGGTGCAGACACCAGTCCAGCACCTTACATAAATGGATTTAGTACAGCAGAGTTTTCCGGTAATGTAACAGCAGCATATTTTATAGGTAATGGCTCACAACTTACAGGTATCTCTGCGGGCAGTAATTATACTGATAGTAATGTTATTTCATTGATGGCTTCTTTTGGTTCAAATACAATTACAACAACAGGAAATATAACTGGTGCGAACATTATTGCAACAGCTAATCTGCTAATTAACGGTTACGGTAAATTTGCAGGAACTTTTGATGAATCTATCGGTTCTAATCAAGGCGTGGTACTAGGATATGCAGGAGGAACTCCTAGAATTTTATTTGGTACAGGAAATACGCAACAA
>Ga0129333_10001329_pt1 | contig 22253 bp, 19 predicted proteins | sample CPB6_08_DNA_FD_94474 | JGI IMG/M metagenome (GOLD analysis project Ga0129333, IMG submission 94474) | Freshwater to marine salinity gradient microbial communities from Chesapeake Bay, USA - CPBay_Sum_0.6_0.8_DNA | ecosystem: Environmental > Aquatic > Marine > Coastal | place: USA: Chesapeake...
AATCTGTAGTGGGAATGTTATGAAATACACACTATCACAGGCATATGTCTTTTACATGGGTCAAGTTGTGCGTATGTATTTCATACAAAATCTTCCATATACCTTTGATGAACTTCCACAACTGATCCAAGATCATCCTTCTGTTCAAACAGAAGCACTTTCTCACAGAGATTATGATGATGAAGATTTGTGGAGAATATCAAACTATCTTATTATGGAAGAAATGCATCCTTTGATGTTTAATATAGAAGTAGAAAATCCTGAACTGTTACCTAAAGATGATTGACAAATTTTGTAAATACTTTGAAGGAACATTTGAGAACAAAATGCAAGCAATGTGTGCTCCCACGCAGTTTGCAATGATTGAACTACTTCATATTCCCTATGACACACATATGTTTCGTTGTATTCAACGATATTATGTTGACAAACAGGAATATCGCAACACCATCATTTCTGTTTCTGAGCAAGATTCCTGCCTTATTGTAAAGAACTTCAAGGAAAACGATGGACAGTTGACACATCTCGAAGGATGTGATATAATGTTTGAACAGATCGGCAACGAGTTTCACGGCAAAAATCTTTGTAAAGAATGTTTTGTATCATGGTCGGGAAAACAAACCTATCTTCAAACAGAAAGTATCCTCGGAAACGACTACTATAATGTAATCGACAAGGGATATGATATACATACTGACGAACATATTTGGGGATCTTTTCATGGATCCTTTAAGTTCGTCAAATCGCCTGAGTAGCTCAGCTGGATAGAGCAACGGTTTTGTAAACCGTAGGTCGTCGGTTCAAGTCCGACCTTGGGCTTCCGTGTGAAGGAAGTCGTGAAACCTGAGGTATCCCCCTCGGGTTTTTTATTATAAATAACTCAGAAGAAATCACCACAGCACGGGTTACTGAGACGATGCCATTAACCAGATTAGATAATCTTATTTCTAGCAAAACTGGAAAATATCTTTATGTTTCACCTGACGATTTTAATGCAAGTGACGCATTAGACAATAGAGGAAACTCGCCAACCAGACCATTTGTAACTATTCAGAGAGCATTCTTAGAAACAGCTCGTTATTCTTATGTTCCTGGATCCGATAATGATCGTTTTGATCAATTTACTATTCTTTTAGCTCCTGGTAATCACTATATTGACAATCGCCCTGGTGATGCAGATGCGAGTACCATTCCTGCGTTTGCTTTTTCTGGTGGTGAGTGGACAGATACTTCTATTCTCGATCTTTCAAATCCAAACAACATCCTTCGCAAGTTCAACTCTGTAGAAGGTGGTGCAATCATTCCTAGAGGTACTTCTCTTGTAGGTACTGACCTTCGTAGAACACAAGTAAGACCTTTATATGTACCAGATCCTGCAGATAAGGATATTGGGAGAACTTCTCTTTTCCAAGTAACTGGTGGTTGTTACTTTTGGCAGTTTACTATTCTTGATGGTGATTTAACCCCTAATAACCCACTGTATGACGCTACTGCTGGTGTAGGTAAAGTATATTCACAACCAGACGGCACCGTACTCTCTATTCCTGAATATTCTCACCATAAGATTACTAACTTCGTTTTTGCTAGAAAAGAAGATTTAGGACCACTGTATCAAAAAGTTGCTAAAGCATTCAGCAACTATCAAACTACAATTGATGATCCAGGAGAGTTTGCGTTTAAGATTCAAGAGAATAGAATCGTTGGACCACTTTCAGACTCAGTAACAATCGAAAAGATTGAACCAACAAATATTACAACTGGCCCTTTTTCTGGGACATGTGATATTACAGTAACTACTAAGATTAATCATGGTTTCTTTACGGGTCAGTATGTTGCTATCACTGGTTTAAATGCTGGTCAAGACAAGCTGAATGGTGTATTCAAAGTAAAATCTATTAGTGGTACAAATCTAAAAGAGTTTACTTACAATGTGCCTTATAGTGCTGCTGGATTGGGTCTCACAAGCGGTGCTACCTATACAGAATCCTCAACTGTCAAACTAAGTAAGATTGGAACTACTGCTTCTGTTCAGGCGGAAGTTGATTCTGTAGAATCCGCATCTCCATATGTCTTTAACGTTTCGATTCGTTCAACTTGGGGTATTTGTGGTATCTGGGCAGATGGTTCGAGAGCAACTGGTTTTAAATCCATGGTTATCGCCCAGTATACGGGTGTTTCCCTACAAAAAGATGACCGTGCCTTTATTCGTTACGATGAGTTTACGAATACTTGGAATCAGGCAAATCTTCAAGATGCATTTTCTACAACTCCATACCACATTGATGGAACTGCATACTGGAAAGATGATTGGAGAAACTTCCATGTTCGTGCTTCAGAAGATGCATTCATTCAGTGCGTTTCGATCTTTGCTGTAGGTTTTGCTGACCACTTCTTGATGGAGTCTGGTGGTGATATGTCTATCACCAACTCAAACTCTAACTTTGGTAATACATCACTCCATACAATTGGTTATAAGGGATTTTCCTTCAACCAAGATAAGGGTGGATATGTAACGCACATTATTCCACCTAAAAAACTGATTGACTCCACGCAAGATATTAAAAACTATTATACAATAAATGTTCCATTATCTAATGATGCAAGTAATAATACTAAACTGTATTATGGTATTGATAATGCTAGTGATCCTACAGATCGTCCAGCAGCATCTATTCAAGGATATAAACTTGGAGCAAAAGCTGGTGAAAAACTATATGTAAAACTTGATGCTGTTACTGGTGAATCTGGTAAACAAATCAAAACTGCTATTGTTGTTCCTAATGGTGTTAAAAAATGGACAGCATCTTTAAGCACACTATCACCAACTGGTTTGTTTACAGCAGATGAGAATAAAAACCAAGATGCTGCCAACTTAATTGATGCCAATAAAACATTTATTCAAGCAGAAGCATTTGGGTATATTTTACAAAAATATCCTGCTCTCCAAAATATTTCTTATGTCAACCCAAATATCAACTCCGATACTGGTAGATATAGAGATGCAAGTAATCTAATCAAAGCAAATCGTACAGAGATTATTGAGAGAGCGTTTTTAGAGATTGCTGTTCAATATAATGAATCTCTTTGGGGTAATAACTGGGTTGTTCCTGGTGATTCTACCAACCAACAAGTTAACAGATATTGGGATGCATATCGTCTGATTCAAAAAAATAGAAATATTATTGTTGAAACTGCATATGCCACTGTAGTTGCAAGCCCACCATCACCAGCACCAACAAATATGCTTGCTAAGTGTAAGCGTGACATTGGATATTTTGTTGATGCTATTTCGATGGATATTGGTTCATCAGGTGGCAACAGATATACTCGTAAGTTTGTTCAGCAGTATTTTTCTGGTAACACCACACTTCTTACAAATGGTCTTGCTGGTGAAGTAACTCAGTCAATCACTGCATTCGATAAAGCCCGTGATGCTATCAAGGCAGCGATCACAAATACTCTTGCTTCATTCTCTGGAGTTGTTACTTCATCTCCTGCTGGCGGAACTTGGGTAGACGGTAGCACGGGTTCTCAAACAGTCTATACAGACCTTACAATCACTGCAGGAACTTCTACTTATGGTGGCGGTGGTGCAACGATTGCGAACAATAATGCTACTGCTTGTGCTGATGTAAGGAGTGCTGTAGACACTCTTGCTACGATTGTATCAACAACTTTAACCGCCGTTGATCTTTCAACTCTACCAGTAGAAAGTACAGGCACTGCTGATGGTGCTGGCGAAAGCAAGTGTAAACGTGATATTGGTTACATTGTAGATGCTGTTGTTTCCGACTTATACAATGGCGGAAATGCTGGTATCATTGATGCTACTAAAGCATACTTTACATCTGCTGGTGCTCCTATTTCTCCTGGATTGATTGGCGAAGAAACACAATCAGTCATTGCCTTTAATAAGGCCCGTGATTGGATGAAGAAAGCATTGACCAATCAACTATATGTAAAAGATACAACCCTGATTGACGATCCATCAACAGGATCTAATCTAAGCGAGAACTCATGTGCTAATGTTAGAGCAACTGTAGATAGTTTGACTTCTATTATCACTAGTGCAGTGTCTTCTGGAAACATTTCTTCTCTACCTCCTAGAGACCCAGGAGCGTGGTCTTCTGTTGGTGAAACAAGTAAGTGTAAGCGTGATATTGGATATATCGTGGAAGCAGTTACTTCCGATTTAAGATTGGGTGGTAATGTTAATATTGTTAATGCTGCAGAATCATATTATGTTGGTACAACATTAGATTATATTAATAATGAAAAGACGGAAACATTAGATGCTTACAACTATGTAAGAGATTTGTGTATTGCTGCGATGAGAAACTGGAGTTTTACAATCCAGAATGCAACAATAGTAAATGGTTCACCTACGGTTACTGTTGCTAGTACTATTGGTCTTGTTATGGGTATGACAGTTACTGGAACTGGTATTCCAGTAGGTGCTTATGTCAAGCGAGTTATTAATGCAACGAGTTTTGAACTAGGAACTTCCGATAGTTTCTTAAATCTTGGTGCTACTGTTAATGCTACTGCAAGTTCAACAACTGTAACTTTAACATTTAATCTGACTGGTGGTATCTGGGCTGATACATCTAATATTCAACCAGTAACAGATTCTTCGGTTATTGTAGATACAAACTACCCAGAGTGTGCCAACGTTGCAACCACGATTACAACTCAATTCCAAACTATTTCGACAATCATTAACAATGGTGTTGGAACGGTTCCAGTATCTTCACCTACATTAGATACTGCTTCTTTAGCAACTAGAGCAACTTTATTTAAACTTACAGAGATTACTACATCAAATACAAATCCTCACAATCTAGAAACAGGAACACCTGTTAGATTAGTGCCTAAAGCATTGAATGATAGTGTTGATAAGAGGTTGGTTCGTCTTCCAAAAGGATTTGATACAAACACAAAATATTATGTAATCGCTCCTGGAAGAAATACAGAACCATTTGATTTCTCTTCATATACCACATTCAATGGTGCCACAAGTACTCAACAAGCACTTATGCTTGCTACTAGTGAAGAAAATGCAAATGCTGGTATTTACATTTATTCTCCTGAAACGGAAGCTATTGACCTTAATGTAGTTATTGAAGTTCATCAATATGTTCAAGATATGGACTATGACTTGTATCAATACAAGGCAAATATTGTTAATGGAAGTAATGAAGTATTTGAAACCGAAGGACCACATTCATTTGATAAACAAGCATCTAATACCACTCCACAAAAAGTATTTTTTAGAACAGGTGTAGATATTTCTAGTTCTACTTTACCAACTAGATCGACACCATCTGGCGGAGGAACACTGCCAACAAATATTGAGTACTATGTAAGATATGTTCCACCAGTAACTACAACTGAAGCAAGAAATACCAAGTTTACGATTCACACCTCACACATTGATGCGATTAATGGAACTAATGCGGTTCAGTTTAGTGCTGCTGGAACTAAGTTTTATGTATTCTGTAATAAGAGAAGAACTCCTGTAAGATTTGATGCCGAAGCTTCAATACAAGATGTTGATGGAAATAAAGGATCTTGGTATATCCAAACGTTATCTACAGATAATACTATTCTAGAAAGACTTAAAACCTCTGTATATGCAGATACTACAGGAAAAACGAGGACAACTGATACTTGGTTCTATCGTGTAAATGATGATCGCACATCTTCCGACAGAGCATATCGTATTAGATATGTTATTCCAAAAGAAGGAAACTATAGAGATCCTATCAATGGATTTGTTCTTAAGATTAGAACTGACGAGACAAGAAGACTATTACCACAAAAAATAGTTCTCAAACCAGTTGGAGCAGCAAACTCCTTTGCTAATGTTGTTAAAAATGGCGAAAGACTGGGATTAACAACAACAGAACAAAAGACAGGAAGTGCATACAATACTGCAAATCCAAACTTTATCAGTCAATATGATCCATATAAGGATCCATATGTGGGTGAAACTGATAATAAAATCAGTTTTTCTGTTCAATCAGCTAAGAAGATTAATGTTGACGGATCCAACTATTTGCAGTTAACTGTATTTGATGTTGGTATTATTGATCAAGCATTGAAAACATCTCTCTTTACTAGTGTAAAAGTAAGCACACCGCAGGGAGGAACTGGTAACTTTATTGCAAACAGTGCTGTTACTTGGTCTGGTGCTAATACAGGATCTGCTACTGTACATGCTTGGTTCCCTTCACATAACTATTTGATCCTTAAAAATGTAACTGGATCTTTAGATTACTCGGCTTTTGCAGATACAACCTTTACTCAAGGTTCTGTTACTGCAGTTATGCAGGAAGAAAAAGATGGTGGTCGTTCTAATAAGAAAAACTATCTCTATACAGTAGATGGTGTTAATGTTTATACACTAACTCCTGGTGATACGATTACACTACCTTCAACTTCTGGTGGTAATGCCCAGTATCGTATTGATAGTGTACAAGATGTTGATGATCTTGCAAATACTTATTATGTCTTTAAATCCGAAACGATTCGTAGAAGAATCAAAGGGCAGCAGGATGGTATCTATTATCTAACTGCTATTCGTGGAGATATTAGACCATATCCAGTCGGTTCTGGTATTGGTGAAAACTTTAGAAACTTTAAGTTCTCTCAACCAGTTTCTAGAATCTACCCTCTCAACCAAAAAAATGATCCACTATGGTTCCAAGTTACTGACAGTGTAACCAATCAAGACAATCCTTCAAGAGATACGACACTTCTTGATCCACCTGCTACTGTATCCAGTGCAGACAACTATATCCATGGATATGTAACAGTCAATGACGCTAAGCGTAGCGTAACTAAAGAAGCTATTCTTGATCTTGTTGCAGATCCTGGAACAGGATCACATATCTTTACTGGTGATAATGCTATTACCGCTAAGGAAGGTGGTGCATCTGCTGGGTCGGAATCAAGAAAGATTCCTGTTTCAGGTGAATCCGATTTCCCAACGGAACAAAGATTATATGTAGAACTTCGCAGACCATCTATTGCTCGTTCTGGTAACCACACATTTGAATATCTAGGTTTTGGTCCTGGTAACTACTCGACTGGTTTCCCAGCAAGACAGCAAGTTATCTTAACAGATAAACAAGACTTCTATGCACAAGCAAAGAAAGAAGATGCTGGTTTAGTTCTTTATACAGGATTAAACTCAAGTGGAGACCTTTACATTGGTAATCGCAAGATTAATGCTATTACTGGCGAAGAAACATTCTTAGATGCTCCTATTACAGAAGAAGAGAATGAAGATGTCGGTATCACTAATGTATTAGTAACTACATTTGATGATCCAGTTACGTTTAACAATACGGTTGCATTTAACTATAATCAAGTTATTCCCGCAAATCTTCCTATTGTAGCATACAATGTACCTATTTCGATCTCTTCCGACACTACAAATAGTGCTGGAGCGGTAATCAAACCACCTCTAACTATTATTAACTATAGTTCTCCTTCTGGAACGGATGCTAACGATCCTAAGCAGAATGGAAATGGGGATATGACACTAGGCAATAATATCTTTGCTTTTGGTGTTTGGGATATGAACGTTCGTGGTTCTCAGGATTATAGATGGAGAACTGCAACTAATAACTATACTCCTGTCCAAGTTTCATCTTATGGATCCGATTCTTCTAGAGGTGCAGCTGGATTCTTTAATACTTCTCAACAGATTACCACTGCTAATTCTAGTTGGGGAAGTAATCCTCCTAAATCTGGAGAAATACTACTCAAGGGATCTAAGGTCACATATAGTGGATCTATGGGTTGGATTTATGCAAATGATTATGAGGAAAAAACTACCACAGGTGGAACTCCTCAAGTTATTAGCGTAAAATCTTATGCTACCTATTCAATCATTAGAGTTGAGTTTGGTGATACACTATCTAATCTTAATATTAGACAAGATTCTCAGATTAGAATCACGAACTCTTCAAATAGTTCCATAAACTCACCTACTGCATGGTCTATTCCTACAACAAATGTTATTATTAGTGCAGATGCGAATGGTGGAGTCGCTATCAATGAACCTGCATATCCTGGAGCAAGTGCCACTTATCTATATTTGTCTATTTCTCCAAATGTAGGAACAACTACCGTAATACAAAATGCCTCTGCCCTTGGTCTTAAGTTCTATGTTTCCAATAATCTTTGGAAAGAATGGGGTGTCATTGGTTCGGAATCTATCAGAACAAAAACATCTACATTCGGTGATTACAAAGTAGGTATTAATACTCTTGCAAGATCTACAGATACTGCTTATCAAGAAGCATACATAACTACCGAAACAGAACCAAGAGCAAATCTTGATATTGTTGGTAATACATTTATCAGCGGTAAGTCTACTGCTGTTTCTATCAACTCTTCTGGTGTTTCTACCAAAACATCATCAAATCTAGATAATGCTTTCTTAGTTGGTGGAGATAGTGAAACTCCTGCTAATACCGCAACTCTTCGTGTTGCGACGACAAATAGTGGTAGAGTTGGTATTAATATAGCAAACTCAAGTTTGGATAGAACCCTTGTAGTTTCTGGTAATGGCAGAATAACAGGAGATTTCAGATTTGAATCTGATATTGAAGTAAATGGTGGTGATTTAACATCAACATCTTCTACATTCAATCTTCTCAACAACTCATCATCTCCAACAACGGTTCTTAACCTTGCTGGTTATGCTACCACGGCAAATCTGTTCAATACTACAACTTCTTCACAGTCGATTAATGTTGGTACTGCATCAACATCAACTACATCATTCAATCTCCATACTGCTTCTACTAACTCAACTATTAATGTTGGAACAGTAGGGAATGCAAATAATACATATCAATCTTTGATTACCCTTGGTGGCGCTTTTGCTAATCCATCAGCAAGTATCTTTAGATCTAAAACATATCAAAATATTCTTGATGGCAATCTACAGATTAATGGTGGAGAAAACGTTGTTGATGGTGGTTATGTTAAGACTAGAGCAACTATTAACTCTAGTGCAAACATTCTTAATATGTTCACTGAGTCTGGTGCTGTAACCACTCTTAATATTGGTACATACGCTACTGCCGTTACTTTAGGTGGACTTGCTGGAACGACAACTATTCAAAATAACTTGGTTGTTAAAGCTGCCTCGCAGTCATTCAGTAGTTTAACTATGAATGGTGGTTATCTAAGTGCTTCAGCATCCGTAACTAGAGGTCAACTTGGTACTACTGCTTCAGTTCACCAAACTGGTTCTGGATCGTCACTAAACATTGATTATTATAGATTTATTTCTGATATTGATGGTTCTCAGAACATTACTTCTGTTAGCGGCAACACATTCAACGTTGTTAGCAGTACTCAATATTTCCAAAACAACCAACTTATTTGTTTCCCTGTTGTTACTGGACTCACTGGTATTACGCAGTCTTCGTTTGATGTTTATGGTGATCCAACTGGACCTTACTATTATGTTATTAATGCAACAGCAAACTCATTCCAAGTCAGTTTGACAAATGGTGGTCCTGCTGTTACTATTGGTGGAACATTTGTACAAGCTACTGCTACTTTAAGATATACTACTGTCTATAGTGATGGGTTCTCCTCTTGGAATGCTACCTCCACTACATTACCACTTAATAATGGTAAAGGTATCGGACCTAACGAATATCTGTTGATTGATAACGAGATTGTTAAGACAACAAACTTCCCAACATCAACATCACCATTTACTGTTACCGTTACTAGAGGAGTTGACGGAACAACTGCTGCATCGCATGGTTCCGACACACAAATCTTTAAACTGCAAAAAACTCCTACTGCAAGTTATATAACACCAAACTGGATACCTGCTTCTACTATTACGAAGACAGGCACAGGACAGATTTCTGTTAACACTTCAACCAATCAACTAACTACAACTGGAACTGATTTAAATAATACTTATATTATTCAGTTTACTAATGTTGGTGGATTGACGGGTGTTAATACTAGTACAAAGTACTTTGTGGTTAACATAACTACAGGAGCATCAACACAAACATTCCAGATTTCTCCAACATATCCAAATCTGACAGCAGTTGATATTGAAGGTTCAGTAACTGCAGCAACTTCATTTACTGTCGATTCGACAAATATTAACTTAGCTGAATTTGGTGGAAGTTTTGTTCCGAGAGATTACTTAAGAATCGATGGAACAAACGTTTCTGGTAGTGGTGTTTCTGAATATGTTAAGATTATTTCTACACCAACTGGTGATACTAAGAAGTTCAGCATCAATAATGGCGCACCAACTCCAACTGTAGTATTCTCTGTCGATAGTATCACTGGTGATACAAGTATTGCTGGAAATCTAACTCTCGGGAAAAATCTAACAGTTAATGGTTCTACGATTGCTAATACTGATTTATTTACTATTACTGATGGAGCTCCAACACCAATCACAAGATTCCAAGTTGATAGTAGTAGTGGCAATACTGTTATCGGTGGATCTACTTCTGGTGGTTCACTAACTATTGGCGATGATTTTACCATTAAAAATGGTATTTCTGGTGGCACAACTTATTTCTCAGTTGATGCACAAACAGGCAATACTGTTATTGGTAGTGGAAACTCTGGAACTTTAAAGATAGAATCTAATGCTTCATCTACAAATACTTCTAGTGGTGCATTAGTTGTTGACGGTGGCGTTGGTATTGGAGAAAACTTAAATGTTGCTGGTGATATTACTCTTGGTGGTGGAGATTTAACTGTTAATGATGGTTCAACCAAGAGATTTAAAGTTAATAATACTGGTGTTATTGATTTAGGAGGCATTGATTCATATTTCACTTCTAGTGGTGGCAGAAAGTGGGTGTTCATTAATACCGATTCAAATACAGAAGCTACTATTGGTGCTTCTGAACAGTTGGTATCAAATGTTAACTACCTAGTTAAACCTTCAGGAGCTCCTGCAAACCTCATTCTTAAGTTACCTACAAGTCCACAAACAGGAGATATGATTAGAATTGTTGACGTTGGTGGTAATATTAAATATAACTGTCAACTAGTTATTAGAGCTCCATCTGGAGTTAAGATTCAAGGAGATGATACTGGAACCAATATTGGATTAACTTCTGGAACTTATAGCGGTGGTGAACTGATTATCAATACTCCAAATGCTGCATTTGGATTAATATATTCTGGAACAGTTGATGGAAGTGGAAATGGCATACCTTCCTCTTATAGAGGTTGGTGGTTAATGGAGATTTAAAAAATGGCAAAGTATTATAGCAACTCTAAGTCTATGCGAGGGGTGGCAGTAGGAACCATTATGCCTTGGGCTGGAGATATTACACGCATCCCTTCTGGGTGGGTCAGATGTGATGGCGGCACATTGAATATAAACGATTATCCAGATCTTTATTCTGTTATAGGAACGATGTATGGTGGGGGTGCGGGGACATTTTTATTGCCAAATATTACAGGAAAATGCTTGACTGATTATCATCCAAATCATCAAAGTATTTCTGGTATTGGAATGCCAAATTCATTTAAAAATAGAATTGGAACTGATGTTGCAAATACTACATCTGGTACTGCTTCTAATATTGATTTATTTTTTACAAAAACAACTATTAGTAATGTACAAGCTGCAGTTACTGGTACTAATCTGAATACTATATCTTATTCTGAATCGGTTCAAGTTGTACCTAGATTGTTGGGCGATCATCATACTGGTGGGCATTCTCACTCTGGAAGTATAAACTCTGTCGGTAATGCTACTGGATGGGTGGAAGAATGTCAAAAAAACTTTTTTGCAAACTGTGGATTTAACTGCCCTGATGATTGTAATAGTTTTCAATGGTTCCATTATGAAATCAATGGATATGCATCTGTTAACACTATGTCTTGGGTAAAACCAACCCAAATAAATGCTGGTGGTGGAACTGGTACTACGTTGGGTGCCGCTTATGAAAATAATTCTGCTACTGGTCAGTTAGCAAGAACAAATAGCCCTAGAAACTATATTGATCCAGGAGATGATTGCCTAGAAAATAGTGGAAATATTGGTGTATATCCAGTTCATTTACAACACAATACAGTAAACTTTGTCGGTCAAGTTTTTGGTCACACTCATCCAGGGGTCGATTGGTCTTTTACGCAAGGAAGTATGAAAACACCTAACAACATTTCCATAAATAACATATCTACCAGCGGAATAACTCCAGTTAATTCTGCAAATGAGGGAGTTGGCACTTTTAGAGTCGATAATGTAAATACTCCCTCTCTTAATGTAATATACATCATAAGAGCATTTTAAAAATGGCTAGAACATATTCTTATGAAAAAGGTAAATATCACATGGTTACTGGTACAATCATACCATTTGCCAGATATTTAGATGGAGTTGATCCACAAGGTCCAGATTGGACTTCGTATGTTCCTGCTGGATTTTTGAGATGTGATGGTAAGATTTATAAAGCAAGAGATTTTAGAGCATTGGCAGATGTTCTTGGTACTGGTGCTGCTTCTAAGTTTAAAAAAACTGGTGTTACTTTAGAAGAAGTAAATGAAAGTCTAACCTTGGGTCAGTTTCAACTTCCAGATTTAGGATCGAAGTATATTAGTGCTGCTACAGCGAATGGAACATATAATGAGTTGTATGTTACAAATCCTATTACTAATGCTTTAGAAAAAAAAGTTGGCGTTGCAGTTGAACTGTCTATCAATCAAACACCAGTAGAAATGAGATATACAGGTAACTTTAGTGTTCCTGCCACAAGTATAGATTTTCCTTCTATTCAAAATTTTGGTATTACTATAGCTAATACTGTTGGCACGGAAGGTATTACATCTGAAAATCTTTTAGCGCATGGTCATTTTTCTAACGCTGTAGTTGTTAGGGATGGACCTTATAATGGGTATGCTGCTTCTGGAGGTGGTGCTACTAGTTCTGCTACAGATGCTGATGTTATTACTTCAGATTTCACTAGTGTGGGTGGAAGTGATGCTTCTACACAACATAATCATCAGTTACAACATACCAATCCAACACGTAGCACTGTGTCAAATATAAGCGCATTTAGTGTTAATCCATCTGAAATAGTTACTTCGGTAACTTTAAATAAAACAAACTTATATAAACTTGATGATGCACAACATAAATTTATTTTAGTAGAATATCTAATAAAAATATAATCATGGCAGTAAGATATTCCAAACAAGTTTCTAAAACTGGCGCAGCAGTAGGAACAATAATAGCTATTCCAAAACCATCTACATGGACAGATTCTAGTAGTTTATCTACAGAATCTTCGAACTGGAATATTGCCAACTTATATCCTGGGTGGATTGAATGTGCTGGACAAACTTTAAATGTTTCTGAATATAGATCTTTGTATAGTGTTATAGGAAACACTTATGGCGGAACTGCAGGTGTTGATTTCAAACTCCCAGATTACAGATCTAAAAAATTAATGGGTACAGGATTTGTTGATGGTAATACTGCTTCTGGTGCTTCTTTAACTCCTAACTTAAGTCCAGCTGGTGGATCTGGAGGATCTTATAATATTCCAGGATCCGTGGGTGGTACTTATTCCATTTCGACGATTAGACAGTTACCTCCTAGTAGTGAAATAACTCCTGGAGCTCCAACCAGTCCAGCAACTATCGGTGGAACTGCCAGCGATACTTTTGTATTAGGCACGTATACTTCTTCGGGATTTTCTAATACTATTAACACTATACAACCAAATTTTTCTGGAAATTTATCGATCAGTGTTGGTAGTAGTAATGGAACTGATCAAAGATTAGTAGGAGCCGCTCCTGCTCATGCTCATCAACTAAGACACGTAACTAGGGGAAATACAGCAATGGCGAGTGGAGATCCTTATTTTGCTGGAGGCAACCCTGGTGCTGGTTTTATGCCTCAAGCAACAGGATCTGTTATTACTTTTGATAGGGGTGGTTCTCCAGTGAGACAGCATTCTCATTATATTGCTTGGTCTATTACTGGCACTCCAGCATCATATGGACATGATGAAGGAGCAGGATCTAGTGGTTTAGTTAATGGCGTAATCGTTGGCACTGTTGCTCATGGATCTTCTTATGGTGCTATTAGTAATAATATAGGTACTACTATTAATAAAACTATTGATTTGGTAAACCAAGGTGGTGTTACAATAAATAGTGCAACGGTAACTTTAAAAAATAGTTCTCGTATTGATTTTGATAACTCTATGAATGTTAGATTACAATCTGCTGAAGAAATACCTTTGATGAGTCCATATTTTAGAGTTAAATATATAATAAAGGCATATTAGAATACAGGAGTGATTATATGACGATTGTGCCAATCAAACCAGTTGAGTTGATGAATGGAGAGTTTTCTGATTTTATAGGGGTTTGGAAAGATCACGTTCCTAAAATAATCTGTGATAAAGCGATTAAACATATTGATGATATTTTAGAAAATGCCAGTTATAATAATGGAAAAACGGAACATTTTATTATGGAAGGTGATCAACAGTTTCCATCAAAAAATCTAGGTAGAAAAGATTACAGTTTAATATTAAATCATTCTGATGGTCTTTTAAATCATGAACTTATGCAATATTTACATGCATGTTTTTTAGATTATTTAAATGAATATGGGCAACTTCAAAACTCTTCAATGGTTTCCACTGAATCTAAATTACAGAGAACAGAACCAGAAGGAGGATATCATGTTTGGCATTATGAAGATGCTGGATATGAATTTGCACAAAGAGTTTTAGTTTGGATGATATATTTAAATGATGTTCCCGAGGGAGAAGGTGAAACAGAATTTTTATACCAGAGAAGGAGAATACCTCCAAAAGCTGGAACTTGTGTTATTTGGCCAGCATCATATACGCATGTTCATAGGGGAAATCCAGTATATAGTCAAAATAAATATATTTTGACGGGATGGTATCATAATCTACCTACAATCATGCGTCCTTCATAAAGTAAACTTTCTAATACTACAATGTCTATTACTTCACCAGAAAAAGAACCATTAGTTCAGTTTTACTTGAGAGAGAAAAAACTCTTTTATCGAGGATATACTGCGATTATCCCAGATGACATTATCGAATCATTTGATAAAATATTGCCACCTTTTTGGTGGAATAACAAGGATGTTTTGTCATTATTTACATATTATGACGACGGTTCTTTTTCTTGTGAAAGAAAAAAGGAAGTTTTTGACCATTCTATACAACAAAAAGTAGAAAGAATATATTCATTTACTTCTGCTACGATAGAACAAGTAAGAGAACTAGTTGATATTTTTATTCAAGTTTATGAAGATTGTAGATTGCAAAATTTACAATCAGCAAAGGATCAAATAAAAGATAGAATACAAAAAGAATTTAGTCTTATTGTATTAAATCTTAAAAGCTTTAGAAGTTCACTATTATCCAAATCTGACTGGACTCAACTTCCTGATAACAACTTAAGTGATGAAATAAAAGATTTGTGGAAACAATATAGACAATATCTTAGAGATATCACTGATGATCCTAACTGGTGGGCTAATAATATTTTATTAGTTGATTTCCCGATTGATCCAGAAAACTATTTGTTGAGGTATCCAGATAAGAGTGTTGCTTACCTATCAACACCAGATCAGTTTGAAAATCATGCTATAATGGCAGTTAAAGCAAAGTTAGTAACATTCCTTGGTTATTTGGGGTTACATCATTTACAAACTGTTGGTGGATATGATAGAGAAAATGTACAAAATTCTAATATTTCTCAAATGACTCTGGAAGATTTAGAGTTCTTTAAAAATCCAGATGCAATCCAAGAATCTAGTTATGAAAAACTTAGAGCATATGTAGAAAGAAAACTGAAAAGAATCAGTGAAGATTTATCTTTGGCGATTACTGTGCAAGAATCTTCATTGGGCGCTTGTGCAGATTCTGGTACTAATCTACAATCTGGTATGACGCCAGAAGCACAAATAGTTTATGATGCAATGATAGCTAATAATCCACCGAATCGTATTATTGAGGTAGAATGATTTATGATATATGTTGTGAAGGATTTTCTTGATGATCAAAAAATAAAAAAACTTAATGAACTATACGATAGTGCAGATTTTGAAGAAGGTAGGATGAATGGTGATAAAATAATCACTGATCATAAAAATAATAAAGAAATTTTATATTCTGATAATAAACATAGTTATTATCATGAATGTGAAAAAATATTAATAAAAGCAGTAAATGATAATGTAGATTTTAAAGAGTTGACAGCTCTAAGATATTATGGTGTTATGATATTTTCAGAATATTCTGAAGGAATGTATTATCATTCTCATAATGATTTTTATAAAATGAGAGATATAAGAACAGACTATAGTTGCACAGTTGCACTAAATAGTCCTGAAGAATATGAAGGTGGTGAACTGTTTATTGATATTGGCGATAGAGAAATACCATATAAACTTAATCCAGGTGAATTAGTTCTCTATCCAACAGGATTTTCTCATAGAGTAAATACTGTAACTTCTGGTAAACGCAGAGTTGCTGTATTTTGGGCAGAATCTTCTATACGTGATAGAACTATAAGAGAAATGCATCAAGACATGTATATTGCATTGCGAGATCATGGTGAAGAAATGAAAGACAATAAAAATCTACACAATAGATTAATGAAAGTTAAGTTCAATCTTATGAGAAACTACGGAGAGTTTGGAACAAAAGGCATATGGAAATGAAGCACTGTACTTTATTTGAAATCTTAGGCACATATTGTGCCCTCAATAACAAATCTTTACTTTTTTATGAGATAAAATATTCTGATCAACAAGAAAGACAAAAAATTGTTGATTACTATGACGGTAAAATTGATGATGATATTTTTGAAGCACTCAAAAATGATGATCAAAATTTTATCATTTTTTCTGACAGAGAAACTGCATTAGACTATGCAGATCATAGTTTTCCTACAAAAAGGATTATAAAAAGTTCAACAAATGACATGTCATTATATATTTTTAGTTGTGTTTTTGATAATACTGGACAATATTCATGGGACAACACTCTGGAATAGATGCTTTTGAATCTATATTATCTACAGAAGATTTTAATGTAGTTTTAAATATTTTAAAATCTTCTAACTGGTCTTATGGGCATCACAGTGATGCAAATCAAGATCATAAAAAGTTTTGGAATATGAATCTTATTGATGACTTTTATTTTGCCGATTATTTTTTTGAAAAAATAAAAACAGTTCTGAATATAAATGATGCTAACTTATTGAGAGTTTATGCAAATGGTCAAACTTTTGGTTTAGATGGTAGCTGGCATCAAGATTCTTGCAAAGATAACGAGTTTACTTTTTTATACTATTCTGTACCTGATTGGAAAATATCTTGGGGAGGAGAAACCGTATTCAACGTTAATGGTAGAATAGTTTCTTTTTTTCCTAAACCTAACTGTGCATTGTGTTTTCCTGGGAAAATAGAGCATTTTGCAAGATCTCCCTCTAGAGAATGTTATGAGTTGAGAACTACGATTGCTTTTAAATTTGAGGTGAATGATTAAAATGCATATTTGTATTATAGGAACAGGCGCAGCTGGATGGTTGGCGTGCAATCTCCTAAAAAGAAACAAAACAAAAAACATAGAAAAAATAACAATCATTGGATCTCCAGAAATACCTTCTATTGGAGTTGGAGAATCTAATACATTGACATTGAATAATATTCATGCATCGATGAATATTGATTTGAACGAGTTTGTTCATGAATCTGATGCTGCATTGAAGTATGGTGTTTTATATGATGGATGGTCAAAAAATAAGTTTCTTCATTTTTTTAAAGGTGATCAACTTTGGAATGAGTTAGCTATAAACTATGGTGATTACGGTAAAACTTTGGCAAATAAACCAACTGATGTTAATATTTCTGACATATATGGAGAATATTTGACATCTTGTGCTCTTCAAAATAGAATATGTAGAAATCAGTTATACTATCCATATTCTTGGCATTTTGATGCTGGATTGTATATCAAGTTTCTAAGTAAACTAGCTTTAAAAGATAAAAAAGTAAGTTTAATACATGATACGGTAATAGATTGTGAGTTTGAAGAAGATGAAAAGATTAAAAAAATATTTTTAAAAGAAAGGGGTGCTATTGAGGCAGATTATTATATTATTGCTACTGGTTCTACACAACTCAACGAAAAAGTGTTAAAACAAGAATATCATGATCTTTCTGATATTTTATTGACAAATAAAGCTTTATTTCTTCCTTTAAAATATACTGATAAGAAAAAACAGTTTCATCCATATACAGCTTCAAAAACAATGAAACATGGGTGGAGATGGATTACACCAACTTATTCTAGGGTTGGGACTGGATATGTTTTTAGTTCAAATCATGTTAGTGAAGATGAAGCGATTTCTGAACTATTAAATGATATTGGAGATACTTCATTGTCACCTAATATTGTTAATTTTGGTGCAAAATATAATAAAAAAACTTTCAAAGAAAACTATTGCACGATTGGTATGGCAAATGGGTTCTTGGAACCATTAGATGCCCCTGGATTAACTTTATCAATGTTGGTACTAGGTAGATTAGAAACTCTATTGTATCAAAAAAGTATTATGAATGATGAACATATATTTCGGTCTTCTAGAGAGATTGCGAATGATTTTATTGATAAACATTACAAGTTCTGGTCAGCATTTATTTTGTGTCAATATAAAACATGTATGAGAAATGATACCGATTTTTGGGCAGATCATAAAAATGTAAAGTATGATTATTATGATTTTGTAATGGAAAGTTTAGATTTTTCTGAAGATCCTAACTATGGAATGTTGTACCACACAATTGCAGGTAAAGATGTTCAATGGAAAACACCTTATGATTCTTTACCATTTAAAGTTCCTGATGCAATAGTCGAAACAATGGACCATTTGGAGTTTATTGAACAAGTAAGAAAAAGATATAAAGAAAAAACCGACCCATCTTCACAAAATATTTGGAAGTGATCCCTCTTGACAGGGGCTTGACACCTGTGCTATAGTGGCAACGTACTGGATGAGAGACCACCATGATTGGCGCTATCGACTATGGTGATGACGGTGTGATTCCGATGATTGAGTCGGACGACGTAGAAACCGTTGTCGAAAACATTCTTGAATATGTAGAAAATCGTTTTGATGTTCTTGACAAAGAAGGTAGTCGTGATGCTGACATCATGGCACTGTGTCAAGAGTTTTATGAATGGGGTTCTGCAGAACAAGGTGACGAAATTTCTTATTATGTTTGTCCAAAGTTTCAATAAACCTACATATTAATACTTAAACTAGGACAATGACTACGCCCAACTGGCAACATCATTCCAAAAAAGAACAAAAACGCACCCTAAAACCACAGGCGATGCGTCAGGCAAAAGCTCGTAAACAAGCACTCAAGCGTCAGATGGAGGTAATCAAATGACTCATTATGATAAACTGATGGATTCCATCATCGATGAAATCTATTATGTCTGGACTGAAATCTGTGAATGGGACTGTGAAGAAACTCAAGAAACAGTAAGGGAGACAGCACAACGCATTCTGCAACATGTAGAAGAGTTTCAAACTAATCGTACTAATGTTACTGCACAATGGAGAGCATCTGACTAATGAATGTAGGTGATTTATTTGCCATTCCATTGTTTATGGAAAAAATATTATTAGATGATTCTAAGGTAGAAGAATCATGGAAACTTGTTAACTGGAACTATCCGCAGTTAATCAGTTTTGATATGGATCTCCTAGATACTCATTTTTCTTTCTTGATGCCACAAATAAGTGACTTTGTTAGAAAAGTCATGGATATGATTGGATTTTCTGGAGTTGATTTTTATATTTTCAGTAGTTGGGGCACTATTACACCTCCAAACATGTTTTCTAGTTATCATAAACATACTAACTCATTTATGAGTGGTGTAATATATTTTTCAGACGAAACTTCTCCTATTTTGTTTGAAAATCCTTTTCAGATGCCATATTCACATATAGCAAATCAAAGTTCTCCTTCTGAACTAACTAAGTATACTAAATCTAGAGTTGGATTGTCTCCTAAAAAAGGAGATGTAATCATGTTTAGCTCTATGATTAATCACATGATTAGTCCAAATAGTTTTTCTGAAGATAGAAAATCTATCGCTTTTAATGTGGTCCCTATTGGAACATATGGAGAAAAAGATTGTAAAATAACTTTGCATAAAAACAATGAAAAAACTGATTCGTAAAATAAAACAAAACGTATCAGCAACTCGCATGACATTTTTATCTGTTGCATGTGTTGTTGCTATTGGAAATACTCTCACTGGTTGGGGGGTAGTTTCTTGGATATTGTGGATTCCTCCTATTGCTTTGTCTTTGGCAGCAATCACTGGTGTTTGTCCCTTTAAGATTATTTTTGAAAAACTTGGTTTCGCTAACGATTGATTATGGCATTATCTAAACAAGTAGAAGAATCGCTTGACGAAGCACAAGCAGCACTGCGTAATGCACTTGCATATGCAGCAAGAAACGAACGCCCTGTGGTAAACCAGGGCATTGCAGATTTAATGTGTAGTATTGACAAACTGAAATCTGTAGATGAATTATTTGACACCCTTGACAAGTGGAAAGATGAGTCTTCTAAAAATCAATAAAGGTGCTCTATACGAAGTACCAGTAAAAACAACGCCAGAGAATGTCAAAGAGGCAAACGAAGCGTTGTTTAACTGTACAATGACTCTTCCTGCTGCAGCAAAACACTGTGGCATGACTAAAAAAGAAATGAAGTTGACATTCTTTGAGTACTTGAAGTATCATCCACCTACTTACAACAATACAGATGCCTAAAATCAAACCTCTATTCATTTGGGCAGGCGGCAAAACCAAAATGCTCAAATATCATACTCCATATCTACCATCGACAGTCAATAGTTATTCTGAACCGTTTTTTGGTGGTGGTGCTATGTTTCTGTATGTGATGCAGAAATATAATCCTGAACGGGCATATATCAATGATATTAATGCAAGTATTGTCAATATTTACCGATCGGTAAAACAATCTCCCGATGAGTTTTGCAATGTGGTTGATGCATTTCAATCCACATATATTCCCATGAGCAAAGAAGATAGGAAGAAATACTTCTTTGATGTCAGGCATTTACATGCATATGATTATCACCAATGGGGTGAAGTTTATGAAGCAGGAGTTCTATATTTCTTGATGAAGACAGGATTCAATGGTATTTGGCAAATCAATAAGAATACCAACGGTAGATATGGTACTCCTTCTGGTCTACTAAATCAGAAAGATGTTGTGTATGATAAAGCAACTGTATATGCTTGGAGTGATCTATTGCAGAATGTAGAGATTTATTGTGGTGACTACAAAGATTGCCCTACTGGTGATTTGAACTATTTTGACCCACCATATCGTGATAGTTTTACTAAGTATGGTACAAGTTGGGGAGATACAGAAACGGAAGAACTGATTCAACATGCAAAGAACATAGATGGTACAGTACTTTTATGTAATCGATGTGATGGATCTACATTCTTTGATGACAGAAAAGGAGATCTAAATATCGCTAGGTTCCCTGTTACTTATACTGCAGGGCGTCGCAAGAAAACCACTACTGGTTATGTTGCTAAACCTGCAACGGAAGTTCTTCTCTATGGGTAATGGATTATAATAACGAGAAACTAAATCAGATATTTCGAGATACTTGGCCTAATCTAGGATGGGCAAAAAAAGATAATGTATTTGCTGGCAACTATCCTGGACCATTATATGCACCTCACCCTGATATTAAAAAAATGACACACGAAGAAATGCTTGAAGAAGCAGCACTTAGAGCAGTAGATAAACTCTACGAAGAAAATGGTGATGCTATGAAACAACTAGCAGAGATTGAAAAGGAAGAGCTAGAGCGACCATTCTATCGTTTCTTTGCTATTGAATATTTTGCTACTGGAGAGGGGATGTCTTTCTGGTTGAAAGTATGTCGTAACTATGCTATACATGATGGTAAAGACTATGATCTTGAAAGGTTTGTTAAGTTTATTGGTGTAGGTGCCGACCACTACATTCATGGTCTAACACAGCCTACACAAGAAGAGTTTATGACTCAGTATGCTAATCTGATTCCTGCATATATTGTAAAGATGATTGAGCGTAGAGACCAACCATGCTTAGACTGGGAAACACACTTTCACTTTAA
>Ga0129333_10001330_pt1 | contig 22243 bp, 19 predicted proteins | sample CPB6_08_DNA_FD_94474 | JGI IMG/M metagenome (GOLD analysis project Ga0129333, IMG submission 94474) | Freshwater to marine salinity gradient microbial communities from Chesapeake Bay, USA - CPBay_Sum_0.6_0.8_DNA | ecosystem: Environmental > Aquatic > Marine > Coastal | place: USA: Chesapeake...
AGGAGATGACGAGCAATGCCAATTAATTTAGATCAGACGGGCCCAGCGCATTTATTAAGTACCGATGACGATGGTCTGATCCTAAACGGCAGTCCAGTCATCTCAAAGAGTATTCACGTAAGTGACACTCAACCTTATACATATTTGGGCGATGTTGCAACTAAACTTCTTTGGTTAGATACTGGTACTCAAGGAGTTAGTGCTTTTCCTCTTGGCGGTGCTGCTAATTGGATATTAAGAACTGATGGACAAGGTACTGTAAGTTGGGTCCCACCCAGTAGTATTGATGCTACTAAGTTTCATTATAAGGTGAGTGACGATGTTTTTGTAACTAATCCTGGTAGTGGATATGTAAGGTTTCCAAGATCTGGAATTGATCCTATGTCTACGACCACTAATCTTGTTGTCAGTGCGTACAGTATAGCAAGAAGTGGATTTTATACCGATATAGGTGAAGTTGCAAGTAGCTTTAATGACATAAGTGGATTCATAAACGGTTTAGTTAACTATGGTAACAATAATCGTAGAGGATTTATAAAGATAGAAAAAGAAAATGATCCAAATCATTTTCAAATTTACGAATTTAAAACAATTACAGATCGTGTCGGTTGGTTTGAAATAGGTGTATCAGTAGTACAAGCCAGTGTTGAAGATCAAAATTTTTCTAACGATGACCCAGTAAGTATTACATTTAGCGTATCTGGACCACAAGCAGTAAGTCAAGATTTGTCAAATTATGTTAACTTAACTGGTACACAAACTTTATTACTAAAGAATTTAAATAAACCTTTACTTCGTGAACCTTTTATCATCGATGACAGTCTTACCCTAACAGGAGTAAGTATAGCAGGTAGTGGAGTAATAAACGCGAACCCATTTAACTTGTCCAGTGTTGGTATTGGCAATAGTGGAGCATTTTCCTGCACTACTTCAAGTTTGAATATAAATGATAGAATATATGTAAGTGGAGTTAATTCTGGAACAGGCACGATTACAGGATATAATTCAGCTGGTACTATGTATTATATTGTAGCTACTAATGGAACGACAGAATTCACATTAAGTGAAACTTTAGGTGGTAGTCCAATATCAAGTAGTAATGGTACTACCTCTGGTGCTATAGTTTTTACAAGGGTAGTTTATAGTATACATGATGTAGTAAGAATATCTGGCATAAATGGCGGCACAGGTACAATAGCTGGATATGATGATGCTGGTTCAATTTATTATATTATAGCAACTAATGGAAGAGATCAATTTACTTTAAGCTCTACGTTAGGTGGATCTGCTATTGCTACCACTGCTGGAACTGTTACAGGTGCTATGACTTTTACTGCTAGAGTAGGATCAAGTATAACTTTTGAAGATTCATTTACATCTGGTGGGTTTGAAACAAAGTTAACTGTAGTCAAGAGTAGTGCAGATCATAAAATTGTGCTTCCTGATGCTACAACTACATTGGTGGGTATAGATAATGCTCAATTATTAACAAATAAGACAATAACACAGCCCGTTATAAATGATCCCACTATCAATGTAACTTCAAATACTGCTAATTTACTTTTGACAAGCGATGTTGCCACTACATTTAATAGTAGTTTTAATACTACAGCCAATGATCGTTTTAACTGGGCCACTAATTTAGTATATAATGGCACCACATGGGCTAAAGATGACGCTAATAGAGGTGGATGGCTTTTTACTAAGAAAGCAGTAGGTACAGCAAATGCTGATAATGAAATATCTTTATCATTTATAGCTTTTGATGATACTACATTATCAAATAAATTTAAATTAAATGGGGATGGGCAATTATCATTGCCTATAGTTATTCCAAGTACAACTACAAGTACTGGAACATTAGTGGTTGCAGGCGGAGTTGGAATAGCAGGAACAGCTAATATTGGTGGTAATTTAAATCTAACTGGTACATTAGAGGCAGGAAGCATACAATCTACGCCAATTGGTAGTATATTTACAGATACAGGAGCATTTACAACATTAAGTGCTACGGGTATAGTTACTGTCAGTAATGCCACTGAAACTACAGCTAAAAATAATGGTGCTGTAGTAATAACAGGTGGATTAGGAGTAGGGAAGGCTGTAAGAGCAAAAGGTCCTGTATGGTTAAATGATTTAGATCCACTCGAAACAGAGTTATCTGGGTATAGTCTGGTTGTTCAAAATCCGCAAGCTAAGGTTAGAATAGGTCCAAATTATACTACTGGAGCCGTAGATTATGTTGATATACTTACTCTTGAAGATAATCCAACAATAACTACAACAAGTGATAATTTATCTATAGAAAATCTACAAAATCTAAGTGCAATTACTTTAACTGCTACAGGTGGAAGTGTAGTAATTACAGCAAATACAGCAAGTACAACGAAAACTACTGGAGCATTAAAAGTAGTAGGTGGCATAGGTGTTGAAGGTCAAATACGGGCAGACGATATATATGTATATGGACAAACTGGCTTATCAAATACAGCCAGTCAAGTAGTAAGTCTTGCTGCTACTCAAACTTTGACCAATAAAACCCTTACTGCACCAACAGTAAATAATACTGTTTTAACAGGTACAGTACAAGCAGGCGGTAGTGTAGGTCTTTTAGGACAGCTCTTAAGTAGCACAGTAACAGGTGTTGCTTGGGTAAATCCAGTTAGCGTTAGTGCAATGGTATATTATAAGGCTAGTGATCAAAGTTTTTTCCCTTCAGGCACCGTAACTTTACCAGCTGGTCCACAGATTACAGTTGGATCAGGTTTTGGTAGTATGGCTAATGATGGTAGTGGAACATTTACATTTAGTGTAACAGGCACTTATCAAGTTAGTATTAATTATAGCATAGATAATACTAATGGTGTAGGATATCCTGTAGCAGAATTTTGGATAAGAAAGAATGGAGTTGATACAATTAAGTATTGTCAACTTTTAAGTGATGGTATGAGAAGAGGAACAGTATCAGAAATTATCGAATTTGCTAATAATGATACATTAACTTGGTATATCAATAGTCAAATGCGTGTGAATGGTGGTAGTCCAAGTGCTACAGGCAGTAGATTGACAATATTAAGAATATCATAATCTTGACATTTTAAAAAAATCCTGTATAGTAAGTGCTTAGATAACTACAACTATGCAAGAGTTAGGAATGTATTGCCTATGTTATGTAGGCAAAGAAGCTAAAAAATATCAATTTGATCAACGAAATTTAATGTGTGGTTCGATCAACTACAACCATGTTGATGTTTTAGAGATGCAGCAACGTGGATTTCTAATGGATCATATAGGTGAACATATAAGCCATTTGAATAATGACTTTGGTAGCTTGACAGGCATATACTGGGTATGGAAAAATGCCAAACACGAGTATAAAGGAACAAATACTTATAGAATATTTTGGGATGAGGAGTTTGATTTAAGGTCAAATAGAGTATATATACCACAACCTAAGGATATAGTCACTGCTATTAAAGGATTTGCCCCTCATGTAGATAATGTTTATGACCATTTTAGTCATTGTCACAATAGCTTAGGATGGCAATTGTTATATGGTTTAGCAGGTGATAGACGTATTCCTATAACCACTAATATGATAGATCAATTAAGAACATACAAATACCTTATACCATTTCATATGTTTACCACTCACTCTGTTATTTTTGATCGAATTTGTGAAATTTTATTTCAAATTATTTTTGAATTTCATTCCAATTATCAAAATTTCTTACCAGAAATTTATAAACGTAACCAACAGGTTAGATTTTATGATTTTTTTGGTGAAAGAATACTACATTTAATTCTGACAAATAATTATCATTTTTTAGGTAATGTAGATATTGTACATTTAAATATACAAGATATAGACCATCATGCTTGAAAGTCAAAAAATACAACCACACTTACTAAGTTATATTCAAAATCCATCTGATCCAGAGCTTAATTTTATGATGGCATTAGAATATGATAATATGGGACAGTCAGCCAGTGCTGTAAGTTATTACTTGCGTACTGCTGAACGTGCCCAAGATGATCTATTAAAATATGAATGTTTAATAAGAGCTAGTATATGCTTTGAAAGACAAGGCAGTAGGAACTTTACAGTTAAAGGTTTGCTACAACATGCAGTCAGTATTATGCCAAATAGACCAGAAGCTTATTATCACTTGAGTAGATTTTATGAATACAAACAGGATGATGGTCATTGGAATGACACTTATATGATAGCAAGTATAGGTGAGGACGTAGCTGGTAAAGACCAACTGCCTACACGCACCGATTTAAGTTATTTAGGTAGAGACCACTTACGTTTTCAAAAAGCGTTAAGTGGGTGGCACTGTGGTCTTTGTGATGAAAGCAGAATAATTTTTAAAGATCTAATGCGTAGTAAACAATTGCCAGAAGATTATAAAAAAATTGTGTACAATAACTTGAAATATATGAGTTCATATGTTGAAATTCCTTTTGATACGTATGACAAATCTAAATTTGAAAAGTTAAGGCATAAGTTTCCAGGAGCAGAAAGTATTGAAACTAATTATAGTGAGGCTTATCAGGATATGTTTGTTCTTTCTATGCTTAATGGTAAAAAGGAAGGTACATTTATTGAAGTAGGAGCAGGTAGACCTTTCTATGGAAACAATACAGCATTATTAGAAAGGGTTTTTAATTGGCGTGGAATAAGTATAGACCTCGATGAAAGACAAGTCAGTACTGAAAGAAAAACCCCATTTTTAATTCAAGATGCACTAAAGGTTGATTATAGTAGAATAATAAAACAATTAAACTTAGGTCCTGTGGTAGATTACTTACAACTTGACTGTGATCCACCAGAAGTAACTTTTGAAATATTAAAACGAATTCCTTTTGACGAGTTTAAATTTAGAGTAATTACATATGAACATGATTTCTATAACACTGATAAAAAAGACCTTAGAGAAAAATCAAGGGAGTACTTGCAGTCAAAAGGTTACACACTTGTTGTAAATGATATAGCTCCAGATGAGTGGCGTAATTACGAAGATTGGTATATACATCCAGATCATGTAGATAAAAGTATTGTAAATTCAATGAAAGACCTTAGAGACATAGTCAAAAAAGGTGAAGATTATATTTTAGCAGGAAAATAAAAAATGATTCCAGTTATAGGTACATGTGTAGTTTTTACAACACATTGGGTAGAACGTTTATTAGCCAGTGTGGATTTTCCTGTAGAAAATTTCTTAATTATAAACAATAATGGTAGAGGTGAAATAAACGAAAACTTAGATGCATTAGCAAAAGTCAAACGAAGATATATAAAAAATGTACATGTAATACACATGCCCTGTAATCTTGGTGTACCAGCAAGTTGGAATCTTATAATTAAAAGTTATATGATGTCACCATATTGGATTATAGTAAATGACGATGTAGCATTTGGACATGGCCTATTAAGAGAAATGTATGAAACAGTAACAAATGATCCTGAAGTAGGTATCATACATGGTCATGCAGGTGATTTTAATGTAGGAAGTTGGGATTTATTTTTACTACGAGATCATACAGTAGCTAAGTTTGGATTATTTGATGAAAATATGTATCCGGCTTATAGTGAAGATGATGATTACATTATGCGTATGATGCATCAAGGAGTAAAAAAAGTGCTTGGGCTAAGTAGCACTTATTACCATGGAGACGGAGATAAAACTCAATATCATTTCCATGGTGGTAACACACGTAGACATGATCCAGAAATTATGAAAAAATTAGATGAAGCAAGGGATATGAATATTGAATATCTAACTGCAAAATGGGATAAGCATTGGCGTACTTGTTGGCCTACTTTTGAACCATGGCAAGGACAGCCACATAATTTGACTGAACAACGATATGATTTAGAATTTTTACGTAAGAAATATATGGGGTTTTAAACTAAGTCCATAATTTGAAAAACAGTCTGTAGTTTTGATCTTATATTTTTATTACTAAAGCTGCTACGCAATCCTTGATGTAATGGTTTTGGAGCCATGTCTATAGTTGTCCAACTATACCCAGCATGTTCAAAACTAAGCATAGGAATGAATTCTTTACTTATTACACAGAGATATGTGTGGAAATTAAAAACATGATCATTGCTAACAAATGTTTCAAGTGGTATACTTTTTATTATTTCTGGCATGAAACCTAATTCTTCTACGATTTCTCTAACTAAAGTTTGCCAAGGATTTTCATTAGTTATAGCAGTGCCACCAACAAGACTCCAAGTACCTTGATGTTTACCTTTTGATTTTTGTAAAAGTAAAATACGTTTAGATTCTTTACTATAAAACAATGCACCACTACAAACAATTTTATCTTTCATAAAATTAATCGCCAATAACCTTTTCTATATTCGCCTTCAAAACTTTTAACCCATGTAATTCCATTCCATTTATATTGAACATTACTAAGAGTGTTTGTTAGATATTTAATTATATCTCTATTCTTAGTACTATCAAATATTATATGCCAATTAGATCCAGTCCATTCTATAATATCATTTGTGTTAGCTATAAAATCTGTATTGTCAGTATTTTTCCAAGCATCTGGACCATCATGGTTAAAGTTGATTATATACGTAATTATGTCATCAGGTAGTGCATCATTAGTTAATCTTACAACAAGTTTACCATCAATATTTAAATTAACAAAACTTACCGCAATATCATTGACAAGAATTTTTACATCATCAACTTTATCAAAGTCTACCATTGTGTCTATTCTATTACTGGCATTTTCAGCTATTAATGTTTCTCTAACTCCTCCACCAATATTATTAATTAATAAGTATCTAATACCCACAGTAGGTAATGGTAATCCACTTCCTGGACCTTTTTCTGTTGGATCAATTATAGCATCAAAGGTTCCAGGACTTGATAGTCTATAGGGGCTTAATATATCTGTGTTACTTGGGTAAGTATCTGGATCCCAATTTATGTTTAATATTGTATTATCCAATGGACTTATTGCAATAGTTCCTATAACTTCTAATCCAGATGGTTGAGTAAGGAATATTTTACTTTGTCCAGGAGTATATGCTTTAGGGTGCTTATCCATTATTTCATACCAACTTACAGGATTAAGACTGTCTAAACCAGTTTCATTTATTCTAAATTGTAAATGTCCATCTTCAGTAGGTGAAAATATTTTTCCTTGTCCATTATATGTTATAAGATGATAATCAACTATTCTTATATTAACTTTTTCAGGTATTTGCTCAAATATTCCTTGACTACCTTCGTTTGGATCTTCTCCAAATCCTTCAATATAGCCTGAAGCGGGTTCACCAATAGAACTATACATACCCATCGAGATGCTTTGTACTATTCCCAACTTTTTAACCTTGCTTGGAGGACTAATCCATATTGGCATACTAAAAGTAAGAGTAGCAACATCAATTGAACTTTCTGTACCAGTCGGTATTTGACGTCCAGTAAAAGCAACATCATCAAGATATACAACACTTAGACTGGTCCAATCTATGTAATTATCTGTAGTTTGAATTTCCAAGCTTGGGTTGAATAACATTAATATTTGTTCAAGTATTTGTAATTTTTGTTCGGTGCTACTACTCCAAATATCTGCCTTTACTGTAAGCTTATAAGGACTTGGCATTAATCGTTCAATAGTATAATTAGACCCTTCAAGACTATTATATTTTCCATTTTCAATTGCTCGTTCTCTAATATGTATTTTTCCTACATAAGTTGGGTCAGCAAGGCGTTCCTTATCCATTTCTAATCCAGTTATGTAGACTGCTATTCTTGGAGCACCGTTAATTTTATTTTCGCTGTTTTGTTTAATAAGATTGGCAACTTGACGATCCATATCACCGTACATTACAGGTACTTGAACCAATCTGCCATCACCATATTTGATAACAAAATTACTCAATAAACGAATAGTTTGTAAAAGATATCGTCTAATTTGTCCGTCATAAAAAAACTGCATTATAAATCTGCCTTAGGTCTTAATACTTTACTTAGTGCTTGACGTTCTGGTACATCTTGACCATTTATATTATTGATATTCACATTGTTAATAAAGCCAGATTTTTGTGTAGTTCTTACCTGTTTCCAATATTGTGGATTTTCTAAAGGATTTTTACCTGTACTTGGAGTAATTGCTATGTACTGCACATTTCCATAATTAATAAGATCATTTATTACATAATTTGTGAGTTCATTAAATACACCTCTTGGTGTAGCAAAGTTGGCACTTGTGTTGGTCAAGGTATGACGTATAGCATCTTCCACCTTCACCCAACGTTGTCCATCAAACCTAAATAATCTGTTAGGAGCAAAGTCAGTTCTTAGGAAATAGTCATTTAGATAAGGTTGGGATGGAAATGTTACACCATGACCAAATTGATAACCATTAGGAGGAAATCCATCACCTAAGAGATAACCTGAATAACCGCTTCGTACTGCACGACTTTCAATTCTACTAGCATCCAACCCCATAAGACTGGCATCTATGTCTGTTTGATCAGCAGTTTCAAGAGTTGGATTTCCTGTAGATTTATCTATGGCTAAAGTATAAAATTGTCTTGTTTCAAAACCATTCATTGCAGCATCGGCTTCAGCTTGCTCAATAATAGCTGCATTGATTTGTAATTCTTGTCCCTTAGTACTTAATATATCACGTAATGTTTGATCTGTATTTTCACCTGCTGGTTTATCTAATATATCAGCAAATGCCTGACCATCTACAATCTTTTTAAGTTTTAATCTGTATAAGTGTGGCCACCAAGTTTGACTGAATCCTTCACTGGCTCTACTAACATCTTCAATAACAAAATATCGAGGTAGAGCCACAGAATAATCATTCAGGGCGAATTCATCTACAAGATGAGGTAATTCAAATACATCCCCAGTCAATGGTTTACGCCCCACAGTCCTTATCCAGTCATTTATATGAACTGTGGCAAAAACTGTATCATTATCAATAAAAAGTCCAAATTGGCTGAGATTAAAATCTAAATTTTGCACTTGGTAATGTCCCCTTATTTTATAAATGCTAGGGTCATATTTACGGTCACGATTCTCCAATAGCAAAAGATCCTGTATGTTAGTTTCTTTAAGTTCAGCGTAATGAGGTTGATCTGCTGTGGCATTTTCTGGAGCCGTGTTCGAACCAATGTATTTGTGTAGATAAAAATCAGTACCGCCAATACTAAACATTTCACTGATCTGACGATCTATGAACTTAAAATCATTACCTCTTTCTGGACGATATAGACTTAGGCGGGGCATAAGGTATTTATCAGCAGATAAATATCATGGAGACAGCAAATATGAGCACAAGCACTACACTACAAGAGCGTGAAAAAATCTACAAATATTGCAGAACTATGTTAGGTGATGGTATGGTAGATGTAGAATTAGATCCAGATCATTACGAGATTGCAGTGGATCGTGCTCTAAGCCGTTATCGTCAAAAAAGTCCTAATGCTGTAGAAGAAGCATATTATTTTTTGGAATTAAAAGAAGATACCAATGACTATAGATTACCTAAGGAGATAATTGAAGTACGAAGTGTTTTTCGTCGTACAATAGGTAGTAGAGTAGCAGGTGGTAGTGGTGGCACACAGTTTGAACCCTTTAATCTTGCGTATACAAATACCTACTTATTGAACAGCACAATGTTAGGCGGAATAGCCACGTATGATATGTTTGCAGGATATCAAAAACTTGTTGGTCGTATGTTTGGAGCCTTTATAGAATTTCAATGGATTCCTACTACACATACTCTGCGTATCTTGCAAAGAAGTTATGGTGATGGTGAGCAGATATTGATTAGAGGTTATAATCATAGACCAGATTATATTTTACTACAGGATACTTATGCTGCTCAGTGGTTTAAAGATTATAGTTTAGCTAATTGTAAATTAATGTTAGGCGAGGCACGCAGCAAATTTAGTCAAATAGCAGGGCCAGGTGGAGCAGGTGGATTAAATGGTAGTGATCTAAAGTCTTCTGCCAAAGAAGAAATAGAAAAGCTTGAAAAAGAAATTGATACCTATGTGGCAGGCGGCACTGGGTATACTTTTATTATTGGCTAACATTAATCTTGACTATAATTAAAAAATAAATTACTATTTTAGAAAGGAGTTGCCTATGATAGTGGGAATTTGTGGTCTGATTGGCAGCGGTAAAGATACCATTGCTGATTATCTTGTTAATCTTCATCATTTCCGTAGAGAAAGTTTTGCCCGTAGCCTAAAAGATGCAGTGGCAGCAGTGTTTGGTTGGGATCGTGATATGTTAGAAGGTCGCACCAAGCAGAGTCGGGAGTGGCGTGAACAAGTAGATTTTTGGTGGAGTAATAGATTGGGTATGAAAATTACTCCAAGATGGGTATTACAAAATTGGGGTACAGAAGTGTGTCGTCAAGGGTTCCATGATGATATTTGGATTGCCAGTCTTGAGCACAAATTACGTAACAGTGAGGATAATGTAGTAATAAGTGATTGTAGATTCCCCAATGAAATTACAGCAATTAAAAAATCAAATGGTATAATTGCTTGTGTGCAAAGAGGTGAATTACCTGATTGGTACGATATTGCACTGGATGCTAATGGAGGAAACTCTAAGGCTTATAATTATATGCAAGAGTTAGGAATACATCCCAGTGAATGGAAATGGATTGGTACAGAGTTTGATATAATTATTGATAATAATAGCAGTTTAAACAATTTATATAATCAAATTGAAAGTATTATATTGAACAGAATTACTTTTGATGTTGATAAAAAAGTAACCTTTATACATACCACTTGTGTTTAAATAGTATTTCTCCTTAATCAACTCAGCAATTTTCGCCGTTTTGCGCTAAATATATTGAGTAAGATTTAGGAGAAATCTAACAATGGCCCAACTAAACTCACCTGGTGTAGCAGTCACCGTTATCGACGAAAGTTTTTATACTCCAGCTGCTCCAAGTACAGTCCCACTTGTAGTTATAGCAACAGCAGAAAATAAAGCTAATGGTAGCAACACCGGAATAGCACAAGGTACGCTAAAGTCAAATGCAGGTTTAGCATATCTTATCACAAGTCAAAGAGACTTATCAGAAACATTTGGCATCCCAATTTTTAAAACTGATGCCAATAATAATCCTGTACATGCAGGTGAACAAAATGAATATGGACTTCAAGCAGCCTATAGTTATTTAGGTGTAAGCAATAGGGCATATGTAGTAAGAGCTGATGTTGATTTAGGTGCATTAGATCCACAAGCACTTGCTCCACAAGCAGATCCAGAAGGCGGTACATATTGGTTTGATGTTATTAAGAGTTCATGGGGTATTTTTGAATGGAATGGTGATGCTAAAGGTGTGGGCCGTGGGCAAACATTTACTAAAAAATTACCAACAATAATTACTGATGATTTGAAAATTAACAGCTCAACTGGAGCTCCTTTAGATAGTGTAGGTACTGTAGGTGATTATGCAGTCATCAGTAAAATGAATCTTGCAACAAGCTATAGTGGTGCAGATACATTATGGTATAGAAATAGTAGTACATGGGTAAAAGTAGGTAGTGAGGATTGGCGTTTAAGTTGGCCCGCAGTAATTAGCACAAAACAAAATATTAGTCTCGCTGATGGACTACAATTGCAATTAGATAGAAATGCAGATAGTGATTTTCTTGATGCAGGAGAAACTATTACCATAAGTGGTACTACAGCAGCAACTATAGCAGCACAAATTAATACATGGGCACCAGCACTTCTAAGAGCCAGCGTAAGTAGTAATGGACGTTTAATGCTATTTTCAGTAACAGGTTCATTCCGTATCAGTGGTAGTGCGTGTGTTGAATTAGGAATTCCAGCAGGTATATATAATAGTCCTAAATTAGAAATTGCTCCACACACAAGAGTTCCATTATTTAAGGACACTGATCCAGTAAAAAGACCAACAGGTAGTGTATGGTTAAAAACCACAGCAGCTAATGGCGGTGCAGAATTTACATTGAAAAAATATAATGCAGATTCTAAGTTGTTTGAATTAGTCACAGCTCCATTATATGCAAATAATGCTGTGGCGATTTATACTTTAGATAAAGCTGGAGGTGAAAGATTACCAATAGGTAGTATTTTTGTAAAGACAAATCAAAGCGAATATAACTACGTTTATCCAACAGGTGACACAGGGCCTTTAAGTGCTGATTTTAGATTTTTTAGAAAGAGTACAAGTGGTGTAACAACTATTACCAGTAAAAAAATTGTTAATACAACATTAACATCTGGTACAGTTACTTTAACAATGAGTGAAACACGAGCAGCAAGTCCTGAATACTCAACACCAATATCATTTAATATTACACTTACAGGTGCAGCAAGTGATGCAGAAAAAATTGCAAAGGCAATAAATGATCAAGTTGATCTTGTAAATGTTAGAGCACAGGTAACAGATGATAATAGATTAAGAATTCAACATTTAATTGGTGGTGATATTAGAATTGAGGAAAGTAATTTAGCAGCAGAAAAAATAATTACAATTTTATTTGCTGGTGAAAAAAATGCTAATTTACATGTATCATCCTTTGACGATCCAACAGGTCCTGCTTTTGACCCTCAATGGGAAATAAGTCATTGGGCTCCATTAAGATTTACAGCCAGTGTAGATGCTCCTACATCATTGACTAATGATCAAACATTATGGTATAATAGTGTAGTAGATGAAGTAGACATGATGGTGCATAACGGTCAAAAATGGGTAGGTTATAAACAATTATTCCCACTTACAGATCCTAATGGTCCACAAGTAAGTGCTACAAAGCCGTTAACTCAGAGTGATGGTGCAACAAGTCTTGTAAATGGTGATTTATCGATTGATACTAGTGATATAGATAATTACCCAGTCATTTATAGATTTGATACAAGTAGACCTGGTACAGTAGCCACACAATGGGTGCTTGTTGATAAAACTGACCAAAGTAGCGAAGATGGTGTTTTATTTGCTGATGCACGTTGGACTGACGAAGGTACAAATGCTAAGTATGCAGCCAGCACAATCCAAGAATTATTATCTAGCGATTATGTAGACCCAGATTGTCCAGATCCAGCATTATATCCAAAAGGTATGCTATTGTGGAATATGCGTAGAAGTGGATTCAATGTAAAGAAATTTGTACATAACTACATAGATGTTAACGAAGTTAATACAAGATATCAAGTTCCAGGACCTTCAGGTACACAAATTGATGAATCTATGAGTGCTTATTATCCACATCGCTGGGTAACTATCAGTGGAAATCAAGAAAATGGGGCAGGATGGTTTGGACGTGAAGCACAACGACGTGTAGTAGTTCAAAGTTTACAGGCAGTAACAAATAGTTCACGTGATATACGTGAGGAAGCAAGAGTATTTAATTTAATTGCATGTCCAGGATATCCTGAACTAATTGGTGAATTAATTAATTTAAATTATGACAGAGGATTATCAGCGTTTATTGTTGGTGACACACCATCAAGATTAACTCCTGATGCAACAAGCTTGAAAGCTTGGGGTGATAATTTACGCTTATCTGTAGAAGATAATGATGATGGTGCACCAAGCTATGATGAGTATATGAGTATGTTTTATCCATGGGGATTTACAAGTGATTTATCAGGGCGTAATATTGTAGTCCCACCAAGCCATATGATGTTAAGAACTATAGCCTTAAGTGACAGTGTAAGCTATCCATGGTTTGCTCCTGCTGGAACACGTAGAGGTGGTATAACAAATGCTAGTAGCGTAGGTTATATAGATAAAGAGGGTGAATTTGTAGTAGTTGCCCTTAATACAGGACAACGTGATACACTATATGACGTTAAAATTAATCCAATTACATTCTTTACAGGTGTTGGACTTGTTAATTATGGTCAGAAAACAAGGGCAAAGAATGCCAGTGCTTTAGATAGAATCAATGTAGCACGTCTTGTAGTTTATTTGCGTAGACAATTAGATATATTAGCAAAACCATATATCTTTGAACCAAATGATAAGATTACAAGAGATGAAATCAAAGGTGCTTGTGAAAGTTTACTATTAGAACTTGTTGGACAACGAGCTTTATATGACTACATTGTAGTATGTGATGAGTCTAATAATACACCTTCAAGAATTGATAGAAATGAACTTTATGTTGACATTGCTATTGAACCAGTAAAAGCTGTTGAGTTTATATATATTCCTCTAAGATTGAAGAATACTGGTGAAATTGCTGGTTTATAAAAGTATAAATAAGAGTAACGGAGCAAAATAATATGGCAATTGCAACATTAAACAAATTTACAGTACCTTTATCAAGTGACGCAAGTGCAAGCGCACAGGGCATGTTAATGCCAAAACTAAAATATCGCTTTAGAGTGATGTTTGAAAATTTTGGTGTTAGCACTCCAACCACGGAACTTACAAAACAGGTACAAACAGCAGCCAAGCCTAATGTACAGTTTCAAAATCAAGTTATTGAAACTTATAACAGTAAGATTAACTATGCAGGTAAACCACAATGGCAAACCATACAGGTTGTTTTACGTGATGATGCTACTGGAATAGTAAGTAAAATTGTTGGTGAACAAATGCAGAAACAGTTTGATTTCTTTGAACAAGCCAGTGCTGCCAGCGGTATTGACTATAAGTTCTTAATGCGTATAGAAATAACAGAAGGTGGAAATGGTATACATGTTCCAACCGTCTTAGAGACCTGGGAGTGCTATGGTTGCTATATTACACAGGCTAATTGGCAATCATTAAGCTATGCAGAAGCGACTCCACAAACTATTGATCTAACAATTCAACCTGATAATTGTATTCAAATTCCACAAGGCAGTGGTGTTGGTGCAGGTATTGGCAGAACAGTTCGTACAATGGCTACTGGTGCAGGCTAAAAATAGCTTACTCAAGAAAGGGCTTAGGCCCTTTTTTGTTGACTATGCAATATAATAGCAGTTAATTTAATATACTAAATAATATTATGGCAGGACCATTTACAGGATTATTAGACCAATTAGGCAATGGGTTTCTACGACCCAAAGGTCAAATGGGAGACTGGCAACATGCTGCCCGTACCTTTGTTGATGACAATTTTAGACTAGCACCTAAAGCAAAGTTCTTATATCATGTATATTTCGACATAAATCGTAGTGCAGTGTTTATGCCAGCCTTAACAGAACGTCATAGAAATGAAATAGGTTTGTTAGTTAAAAGTGTAGATTTACCTAAGTTTTCAATACGTTCACAAACTGTAAATCAGTATAATAGAAAGAAGGTCGTGCAAACTGGACATTCGTACGGGCCAATGACTTTTAGATTTCATGATGATAGGGCAGATATTGTTAATATGATGTGGCAAGCATATTATAGATATTATTATGCTGATACTACTACTGCTGAAATTGCTGGAGCTTATTTACGTAATAGTATGTCTTCTTTTTCAAAAATAAAAGGAGCTCATGGTTATGATAATAATAGTTCAATACCTTTTTTTAATAGTATATACTTGTATCAATTAAACAAACGTAACTATGTATCCTACAAATTAATAAATCCTTTGATAACTACATTTAACCATGACACTCCATCAAGCAGTGATCAAGGTGCTACTGGTGCTGAATGTAGTATGACTGTTTCTTATGAAGCAGTTACATACGATAGTGGACCAATAAGTTCAGGTAAAGTTCTTGGATTTAATGATGAACATTATGATAAAAGTCCCAGTCCACTTAGTGCAGCTGGTGGGGGAACATCTACACTGTTTGGTCAAGGTGGTGTAATTGAAGGAGCAGCTAATATTTTTGGCGCTATTTCAAGTGGTAATGCTTTTAATAGTTTACCTAATATTATTAATACCGCTGCTACAGCAGTTAATACCTATCAAAATGCAAAAAATCTTAAAGGGTCAACTATTAAGGCAGAAGCTCGTAACCTGGCTGTGGCTGGTACTGTGGCTGCTGCTGGTGCTGCTTTTAATGTTATAGGTACAGCTTTTCCCTCAACGTCCTTATCAACGGCCACTAAGGCGATTAGACGAGATATAGGAGGTGGCGGTTGAAAACTAATTTACCCATAAATAACCAAAATAGTAATAGAGAAGTTAGACAATTTTTTAATAATTATTTTACAGAAGAAATTACATTTCCTAGTAATCAAATAGATGCCGTATTAGGTTTTTTTATTAAAAGAGGGTTTGATGAGCAAGCCAGTAGAAGTGTAGGAATAGTTCTTTTAAATCAAGCACGTATTGATAATGTAAATGTATTTGAATTATTGGATAAATTAAAGGGCTATAATACAGTTCAATTAAATGCTATAATAACTCAAATATTAAATTATTATAGAACTAAGACCAGTGTATTAGGATATAAATTAGGTGTGATGAATGAGTCCTATGAAACACGTAACATATTATTATGAGTAAGTTTGCTAAGGGAAAATTTACTCCAAAAAATCCACAAAAATACGTAGGCTTAAAGAACCCAACTTATCGTAGTAGTTGGGAATGGGCCTTTATGAACTTTTGTGATAATCATGCAAGCATACAAAAATGGGCCAGTGAACCAGTAAAGATACCTTATAAAAATCCAGTTACTGGTAGACAAACAATATATGTTCCTGATTTTTTTATACAGTATTTAGATAAGAAAGGTAAACTTGTTACTGAAATCATTGAAATAAAACCACAAAATCAACAGTTGATGGAAAAAGTAGGCCGTAATAGTGCAAGGATTAGTGCTTTTGTTGTTAACCAAGCTAAGTGGGCAGCAGCAAATCAATGGTGTAGGAATTCGGGATTGAAATTTCGTGTGCTTAATGAAACAGATATTTTCCACCAAGGAGGAATTAGATAAATAAGATATGACTAAAAAACTTGAGGAAGTCCTTAATTTACCTGAAAATAAAAAAATAATTAAGGAAGAAAAGAAACAACATGAAAAGCCTGAAGCGTTCATGCGTGATATTGCCGAGTTTGACAAAATTAGTGCTGCACTGCCACAGGTCAAAGGATTAGGCGATTTAAGTGATAATGAATTTGATGAATTAGCTATTCGTGCTACAAATGCCTATGATGATCTTATGGATTTAGGTATGAACGTAGAAGCACGTTATAGTGGACGTATCTTTGAGGTTGCAGGTACCATGTTAAAGAATGCCATTGATGCTAAAGCAGCAAAAATGGATAAAAAGTTAAAAATGATCGAATTACAGATCAAAAAAGCCAAGTTAGATCAAGAGGCTGAAGCTGATGCAGCTAAAGGTGTAAACATCCCAGGAGATGGTTACATTGTTGCAGATAGAAATAGTCTTTTAGAAAAACTTAAAAATATTAAATAAATATACTATATTGGAAATAATATGAGTACATTTAAAGAATATCTTGCAGAAAGTAAAAGAGTTTATAACTTCAAAGTCAAAATTGCAGGCGAACATGATAATAATAACAAAATCAGTGAACGTATAAAAATAGCCTTAGGTAAATTTGACTGTACAAGTGTAAGCAAACCAAAAAGAACGCCAATTTCTGAAACTCCATTAGACTTTCCTGATCAAAAGTACACACATGTAAGTATATTTGATGTAACTTGCAGCTATCCAACAACCAGTCATGAAATGGTTCTTTATCTTGCAGAACGTTTGGGTATAAATGGTTCCTGTATAAGGGTAAGAAGTGAGTTTGAAGAACGTGAAAGAAATCTAAATAAAGATGCATATGATAGAATAGGCACTAAGGCACCTTCTATATTAAATAAACCATTAGAAGATATTAGTGGACAAGAAATGGTAGGTGAAAAAAAGCTTATGAGCTTTATCAAAGAGTTAGGTAAATCAAGTCACAAGGGTGAACAAGTTAAAGGAATAAATGATCAGTTGTTAGCCAAAAGTGCTCCAACAGGATCTGCACAAAAATAAGGAGCAACAATGGATTTTAATAAATTATATAAAAAAATATCTGACTTAGATCAAGGACGTAAACTTTTAACAGAAAGTGAACAACCTATTGAAGAATGTGGCATGATGGGTATGAGTCCTATGGGCGGCATGGACGAGCGTCCTACTACAATGAGCGTTAATATGAATGCCAGTGGTGCAGAAGGTATTCGTGAACTCTTAAACATTCTACAAGGTCAAGGGGATGATATGCCAGGAGGTATGGATGGCCCAGATAGTGGTCCAGCAGGCGTGTTAGTGGGCATGGATGGTCCAGATGATGGTCCAGATAGCGGACCTGAAATGGGAGCAGATGCACTGCAAGATAAAGGTGGTGATGACGATTTTGTAGATCCTGATCTGGATGAGGAATTTGCCAACACACCTAATGAAACTATGGCAGCTGGCTTCGATCGTATGGCAGGAACTGATGGGGCAGGTGAGGGTATTGATAAACCAAAAGCAAGTTTTCCAGCAAGAATGCCAGGTGATCCACCAAATATTCATGAAAACCTTTATAATAGATTAAGTATCCTATATAAAGAAGTTAAAACAAGATAATGGCCAAGTCGCTTGACGGTGTACTAACCAAAAAAGCACATAAGAAGGAAAAGTACACCGAGGATCAAATACAAAATTTATTAGCTTGTAGTGATCCTGATACTGGCTACTTACACTTTAGTAAACATTTTTATTATATTCAACATCCAGTAAAGGGTAAGTTATTATTTGAGCCTTTTGGTTTCCAAGAAAGGCTCATGCACGCTTATCATAATCATAGATTTACAGTTAATATGCTACCACGTCAGATGGGTAAGACTACTTGTGCTGCCTGTTATCTACTATGGTATGCAATGTTTATACCAGATCAAACAATTCTTATAGCAGCTCACAAATACACTGGTGCATATGAAATCATGCAGCGTATTAGATATGCTTATGAATTATGCCCTGACTTTATTAGAAGTGGTGTTATTAATTATAACAAAGGTAGTATAGAATTTGACAATGGTAGTCGTATTGTCAGTGCTACAACTACTAATAACACTGGTCGTGGTATGTCAATATCCTTATTATATTGTGATGAGTTTGCATTTGTTCAACCTAATATAGCAGACGAGTTTTGGACTTCAATAAGCCCAACATTGGCAACTGGTGGTCGTGCTATCATTACCAGTACACCAAACAGCGATGAAGATACATTTGCCAATATATGGAAAGAAGCTAATAATCATTTTGACGAGTATGGAAATGAAACTGAATTAGGTCTTAATGGATTTTTCCCATTTACCTGTAGTTGGAATGAACATCCAGATCGTGATGAAACTTGGGCAAAAGAGGAACAAGCACGTATTGGTGAAGAAAGGTTCCGTCGTGAATATGGATGCGAATTTTTAGTATATGATGAAACACTAATTAATAGCATAAGGCTTAGTGAACTTATTGGGCGTGATCCTATTTTTAAAATGGGACAAACACGTTGGTATAGTAAAATAAATCCCAATATGTTGTATCTTGTGGCTTTAGATCCAAGTCTTGGAACAGGTGGAAATTATAGTGCTATAGTTGTTTTTGAGTTACCTACATTTAAGCAGGTAGGTGAATGGTATCACAATACTACACCAATACAAGGACAAATTAAAATACTTAAAGATATTTTACAGTATCTTGACCAGCATATGGAAGGAAACAGTAATAATATATATTGGAGTATTGAAAATAATACAGTAGGTGAAGCAGGTTTAGTTGTTATAAGAGATCAAGGAGAGGAAACTTTTCCTGGTTTAATGGTAAGTGAACCTATTAGAAAAGGACATGTGAGGAAGTTTCGTAAAGGATTCAATACAACACATTCTGCTAAAATTGCAGCCTGTGCTCGTCTGAAGCATTTGATCGAAACTGGTCAAATGACTATAAGTAGTCGTCCCATGATAAGTGAATTAAAAACATTTGTAGCCCATGGGTTTACCTTTAAGGCTAAAGAGGGTGACCATGATGATCTTGTAAGTGCTTTGTTATTATTATGCAGAATGAGCGCTCTGGTAGCAGATTGGGATCCTCGGGTATTTGAAAGTCTTAGTGGAGTACATTCTGAGGATGATTTTGTTGCTCCATTACCAATCTTTATTTCCCAATCTTTCTAATAAATATTACTATGAGTGCAAATTTCGAACGAATAGCTGTAGATTTGGGTCGTCAATTACAAACAAGATTTCCCAGTCTTCAACGTAGTACCGCAGACGATCAGCCTATTGATGGTGTTAACCTGCTTGATAAGGATGCAAGAGTATTTGATTTTGATTTTGTAGATGAAAGAGGTAGAAGAATAACCAATGTAACTGTTAAGTTAGATCAAAAAGGTGAAGAAGGCGTTCCAGGGTTGGATGTAACTTGGAATGATACAATTAAAAGCAATGCATGGGATAGATTTATAATCAATATACTACCTAAATTTGCTCAAAGTCATGGTCTAAACTTTAATGCACAAAATCCAAGTCAAAGTAATTTAACAAAAAGAGATACCGGTGGGGAAGGTAATATGAATGAGTCAAAATTATTTGGGACTAATAGGACCAGTTATCAACAAGTAGGAGAAGCTAAACTTATTGTAAGGCATAGTAAGCCTATTAATTTTAACGCTCCTAATGGTAGAACACAACATATTGAACACATATATGTAGAAAACATGATGGGTGAGCGGTTTCGTTACCCTATTAAGCACCTTAATGGCGCAAGAGCTATGGCTCGTCATATTGCTGAGGGTGGTAACTTTTTTGATGATATAGGAAATTATATTATTGGATTAAGTGAAGAACTTGGTAAGTTACGTGTATTTAAAAATTATGTAGATCGTAGTCCTGTGGTAAGTGAAAGCATGAGTAATATACAGGCAAAGGTTATAGATCGAATAACAGGTATTAAAGAAGAAATTCATGCATTACAGACTAATAGATACTATAGTCAATTTAAAGAAAATTTTACTGGTAGCAATAAAATTGAAGTTCCAGAAGATATTTTAAATGATTGGATTGATCGTTTAACTGTGCGTAGTTTTAATGAAGAACTTAAGGATGCATTTCCTTATATCTATAGATTAGTTGATGAAACACAAATACCTATTAAAGAACTTACAGCTGATGATATCCTTGAGGATGATAAAGAGAAAAAATACGATGATAATGATCCACCATTTGATCCAGATCCTCCTAAGAAAAAGAAAGAAGCCGGTGACAAAGCAGAGCATGGTGGACATAGTAGAGCCAAACATCTTGCTAAAAGTGCAATGAAAGATGTTAAAGAATTTAGTATGTTTGAAAAGTATATAAATCAAATTGTTAGTGAAACAGATGATTTATTCGCTAATGATGAGGAATTACAAGGTCAAGCTATGGAAAGTTTGAAAACACTTTTCAACACAGAGGTACCTCTTGGAACTAATGGTAGTAATGCTGTGGATAGTGTAGCAGGTATTATTGATGAGAAAAAACTTAATAAAGCCTTTGAATTATTAGCAGAATTAGGTTTAGATGAAATGGATGCACGCCCTATTATTAGTGAATTTTTAAGAGCGTATGATAGAGAAAATAGCACTAATTTTCATGAGAAGTTGGGTTTTGATAGTGCTACAAATCTTTCAGCGCCACCAAAATCAGCCCCACCAGCACCTCCCCCAGAAGCAGCGGCACCCCCTCCAGCTCCCGAACCAGCACCAGTTGATCCTATGGCAGCAGGAGCAGCACCACCTCCTCCAGGAGGAGCACCAGGACCTTTAGTCCCTAACCCACCAGCTGCACCCCCTATGATGGAAGGAAGAGTAATGCATAAAATAGTAGATGAGATATTTGAGCGTGTAAGTGGGTTTTTCAATGAGAACAATGGTACATTTACTATTGGTGAACACGGTTTTGTAACAAAGATGTGTAAAGAACTAAAAGAGAAGTATCATATTGATCCAAGACATCCAAAGTCAGAAATGTTTGATCGTATGGTAGAAGGTGCTTGTGCTCGAATTATGGAAAAGATGAAGCAAAAGCATCAAGCCGAAAGTGATCACGCACGTATGTTAGAACTTGCTGGAATGATGCAGCAAGAAGAACGTAAGACAATGAGTCAGCATGCCAAAGGTAATGAGAAGTACGGCAAAGATGGTATGCAGGCTTTGCGTGATAAGGCACAGAGCGGAGCCAGTGAAAAAGAAATGGATGCTACTCGTGACAAATACGACAAGTATGATGAGAGTAAAGATGATTTAGCTGTAGTTCTAAAAATAGCAGGATTACGATAGATTTAATCTACCTTTTTA
>Ga0129333_10001331_pt1 | contig 22234 bp, 32 predicted proteins | sample CPB6_08_DNA_FD_94474 | JGI IMG/M metagenome (GOLD analysis project Ga0129333, IMG submission 94474) | Freshwater to marine salinity gradient microbial communities from Chesapeake Bay, USA - CPBay_Sum_0.6_0.8_DNA | ecosystem: Environmental > Aquatic > Marine > Coastal | place: USA: Chesapeake...
CGGACTCTCATATCTAGGAGATATTGTGGAACAATTTAATGCTGAGGTGTCGGCCCCCGATTCGGGACAAGCGGCCACCGCAGAAGTTGGGGAAACCGCCACTAGTGAGGCCCCCAGTTACGAGTATGTTGACTTCGATTCTTTTGGCGACAAGTACGTCAAGGTCAAGGTTGATGGCGAGGAACTGGATGTGCCGCTCAAGGAAGCGGTGTCGGGATACCAGCGTCAAGCGGATTATACCCGCAAGACGCAGGAACTATCGGCCCAGCGTGAAAACTTACAGCGTGCCGCTACGATTGCTGAAGCACTTGAGCGTGACCCGCGGGGAACTCTAGAAATCCTTAGCCGCCATTATGGAGCGAACCAGCCGTTCGCCAACCAGGAACCGGCTTATCAGGAACCGGAGTTCGCTGACCCGTTGGAACGTCAGGTGTGGGAGTTGAATCAGAAGATTCAATCGTTTGAACAACTCCAGGCTCAGCAGGAACTAGAGCGCGAAGTGTCACGACTACAAAGCCAATACCCAGACTTCAACCCTGTTGAGGTTATCACAACCGCCCTCCAGGCGGGCACCGACAATTTGGAAGCCGTATACAAGCAGATGGCTTACGATAAGTTGGTGCGAGAAGTTCAGGCATACCGTCAGGCAACTCAAGTGATGAGCGACAAGGAGAGGGCTGTTGAGGAGGCGAAACGTCAGGCCGCATTTGTGGCTGGCGGGGCGTCTGCTAATGGTAGCGGCACTGAAGTTGTGGGGCGCATCTCCAGTGTGCAGGACGCTTGGCTTGCCGCCAAACGTCAGGCGGGGATGTAGTAAACCTATTCAACAATTTTTCTAGTTAGGAGAAAACCAAATGGCAGGAAACGCTAGTTTCGACGCACTTCTGTCAACTACGCTTGCGAATTACCGCGACCAGTTGACTGACAACATTTTCACCGCCCGCCCGCTGACCTACTTCCTCATGGATAAGGGTCGTATCCGCATGGTTGACGGTGGCACCAAGATTGTGGAGCCTCTGATTTACGGAGCCAACGACACCGTTGCTTCGTACTCGGGCTACGACACCCTGAGCCTTACGGCCCAGGAAGGCATCTCGGCCGCCGAGTTCGAGTGGAAGCAGTACGCCGCTAGTATTGCTATCTCGGGCATCGAAGAGGCCAAGAACAACGGTGAGCAGGCCATCATCAACCTTCTCGAAGCCAAGATTATGCAGGCTGAGGAGTCGATGAAGGAAGGCTTCAACCAGATGTTCTTCGGTGACGGTACCGGCAACTCGGGCAAGAACTGGAACGGTCTCGGCAACCTCGTTGAGGCTAGCGGAACCGTTGGTGGCATCAACCGCGCCACCGCCGGTAACGAGTTCTGGCGTTCGTACGAAGAGAACACCGCTGGCGCGCTGACGCTCGCCCAGATGTCCACCGCATACAACTCGGTGTCGGTCGGCAACGACCACCCCGACATGGTGCTTACGACCCAGACCCTGTTCGAGAAGTACGAGTCGCTTCTCCAGCCGCAGTTGCGTTACACCGACACCAAGACCGCTGACGCCGGGTTCCAGAACCTGCTGTTCAAGGCGGCTCCGGTGGCCTACGACGTTCACTGTACTGCTGGTGTTGTGTACTTCCTGAACTCGAAGTACCTCACGCTGGTCGGTCACACCGGCAAGTGGTTCGCTCAGACGGATTTCGTCCGTCCGGAGAACATGGACGCCCGCTACGCTCTGATTATGTGCTACGGTAACCTCACGGTCCGTAACGCCAAGAAGCAGGGCAAGTTGACGGCCAAGACCGCCTGATAAACGGCGAATAACCCCCCACTGGCGGAACATGCCGGTGGGGGGTTATTCTTTTATCCGAACGAAAAGCCCCTAGTAGGAGCCTGAAACTTAGGAGATATCATGGCCGCAAAGAAGAAGCCCGTACCCGTAACCCGCAGTGGGATGTCCGCCAAAGCCGGATTCGCTGATGCCGCCGAAGTGGGTTGGAAGCCCAGTCCGAAGAAGAAGGAAGCGGAAGCAAAGAAGAAGCAGAATCAGAAGAAAGCGGCAAGTAAGAAGGATAGTGGGTTGCCTTGGGGCGCATACGATTCGTTGCGTATTCCTTCCAAGAAGGCCGGTGGACAGTCCATGGGCGCAAAGAAGAAGTAGGAGATAATTATGGCAATTAAAGGTTCATCTTCCGGTCCGACTCAGCGTCCTGTGGCCGCTCGTCCGACCGTCACTCGTCCCGCTATCGAGTTGGGTAATGGTCAAACTTCTACGTGGGCTGTTAATCTTTCAACTGGTGTGGTCCAGGGAACTTTGGGTCGCACTCCTGCGGAGCGCGCCAAGTCTGCCAACGTTGTGAAGAATGTTGCTGGCACAATTTCAAGTTCTGACCCGGGTGGATTCAAGTCGTCCGGCATTAGCACTCCCGCTCCGTATCTGGCTAAGCCCGCTACTTCTCCGGGTCGCGCTGTTGGAACTGAACCGCTAGTTGTTCCGTCATCTAGTGGTGTTCGGCCTTCTAGTGTTGCCCGCGGTTCGACTGCTGGTGGTCCAGCCACTCGTGCTATTACCACTGCCGCCAAGGGTGCGCAGAAGGTTTCTAAGGTGACAGCCAAGACTGGTGGCCGTGGGGCCAAGGGACGGACCGTTAGATTCTAATGTCGATTCCCCAGGGTGCTGTTCACGCATACTCTTTGTATGGTCGTCCTGCCTACGAGGCGCGGTTGGCCCATGTCGAAAACGCTCGTATCGCTCCGCCGTCCGCCCCTTATGTGGGGCGTGGGAACAAGTGTTCTGCGAATGATGATACTTGCGAAGCGGTCCGAGCGAAGGGAACCCAGTTTTGTGCTGGACACCTGCGCTCCAAATTGAAGAATACGGAGACGCAAGATGCCCCAGACGCGGCTGACGAAGGCTAATATTCTTCAGGCTGTTCGAGATATCACCGAACTAGATAGCGGCGATATTCCCGATAGTTTGCTTTCGCTGTATTTGCGAGATGGTTATAATCGTATTATTGATTTGGAACGGCGTTGGCCGTTCCTCGAAGTGTCTTTCACTTTGACAACCGTCGCAAACCAGCAGTCGTATACAGTTAATGATTTCACGGCAGATGATATCCGTGAAGTTATTAGTGTTGTTGACCCCAATAATATTCGACTGGCATACATTGATTATGATGAGGCGGAAACCCAGTTTTTGACTCCGGCTACTCCGGTAGGTCGCCCAACGTTTTTTTCGTTTTGGGCTGACCAGATTCATTTCTTCCCTCGGCCCACGGATGCGTATGCTTTGACCGTGCGTGCTTATCGCCATCCGGAAGATTGGGTGACTGCGGCCACATATCCTGATGGCCCTGATAGTTTTGATTTGCCGTTGATGTATTATGTTACTTCTCGTGTCTACCAGTTCCAGGAAGAAATTGGTATGGCGCAAGAATATGAACGCTCGTTTGCTGACGCTATCACTTTGGCACGCCGCGACATTATGCGACCCGAGTCGTATTCCCCTGTTGTTCTTGCCGGTGGCAAGGGTATCCGGCGTTGGAAGGGGTCGGACTGGGATAGTGCGATATGATTCGTGTTATCGAAGTCGATGACTTTACTGGTGGGTTAAACCTTCAGGCAAACGTTCTCCAGTTGGAGAACAACGAGTCTGTTGATATGTTGAATATCGACCTGAATCCTAAGGGTGGATTTCAAAGGCGTAACGGTTGCGTTCGACGCAACACGTCTGCTATCGGGTCTTATGCTTTGGGTACTTTTTCTCCCCAAAGATTGTTTTCTTGGTTTGCCGAGCAGGGCAAATATTTGATGCTGTCAACTAGCGACAAAGTTTTTTATAGCACAACTGGCAACTTTACGGATTTGGGTTTGTCGTCTGATGCTGTTACTGGTTCGGAGTTTGCGTCTTGGACTGATGATAACATCAGCAACCTATATATTTCGTGTGGATACAGTTATCAGACGCAACGGTGGAATGCCACCACTTTGACCGCTTTGACCGCCAGTGGTACTGGACAGTGGCAGAATGATTTGACGAATCCGAATGGTACGCATGCACCCAAATGCCAGCACGTTACAACGCATGCGGACCGTTTGTGGGTGGCGAATACAAACGAGAACGGTTCGAACTTCCCGAACCGTGTGCGGTTTTCTCATCCCTTGTTTCCGGAGTCGTGGCGCGAGGACGATTATATTGATGTGATTGGTGGAGGTTCCGGCATTACCGCAATTATGCCGTTCTCCGGGTTTCTTCTTGTGTTCAAGCCCCGTTCTGTATTCGCTATTTACGGATATTCTGATGACACTTTCCAGTTGGTTGAACTGAGTCGTTCTGTTGGGGCTGTTAACTCAAAGGCGGTAGTCACGTCGGACCAGGGTGTGTACTTCTTCTCGTATCCCGAAGGAGTGTACTTTTACGATGGTGTTTCCATCCGCGACATTTTCTTCAATTTGCGTTCGTTGATTACGGACGCAGAAATTAACGAAGAGGCATTGTCCACCCTTAGTATGGGTTATGCGAATAAGAAAGTTTTTGTTTCTCTGCCGACCGGCGTGCAAGAAGGAAGTTCGGCTTCCTACGACGAATCAACTATTTTGTATAACCAGGCCAACCGAAAGTATGGTGGTTCGGTTCGGGCTTCGACACCAACTATTTCATTCGTGTTTAACGAATTGGTCGATAAGGGCGCATGGTCTGTTTATCGTACCGCGGATAACTACGGTTTCATTAGCCCGGTCTACTATTTGGATGGGAATGGTGTAACGCACAACTGTGCGGCGCATCCATATCAACCATACGTTTTTGATTTTGATGTACCCAATATTTATACAGACAACTTTTTGGGTGCGCCTGTGGCATATGATTCATATTACTATACGCCGTGGATGGAAGGCGAAAACTCTAGTTCCTATAAAGTTTGGCGTCGCCCCAATTTTACGGTGCGCCGAGAAGCGAATGCGGTATCTGTCGGAGTTGAAGTTTATCATAATTACAATCCGATTGACGTAGAAAAGTCTTTTAATATTGAAATTGAAGATACCGACAATGTTGGTGGCGGAGGATGGAACCCGGCCGAATTGGGTTCCACGATTGTTTCTGGTAATGGATTGGGTTTTGCTCGTTCGGTGCAACTAAAGATTTACAACAATTCCGGGTTGCCATGGAGTATCGACGGCATCACCTACAAGTATAGCCCGAGGTCTATCAAGACATGAGTATCATCCGACGCACTTGGACCAACCCCCTAATTAACTCCCTTCAGGGTCCTGACGCTCGAAGCGTCCGGTCTGTATTCGAATCCCTGACCGAGTATATGCGTACCCATATCGGTATTTGGGGGTCGGCCGAAGGCACGACCGACGCCAACGGCCAAATTGTGGTTGTCCATAACGGCGGCTTTCAGCCGACGGCGGTCCTGATAACGGAAGATTTCGTGTCTGGCACATCTCACGATTACGGCCCTTTTCATCTTCATGGGGTTACTGAAACGGAGTTTACTGTACATTTTTTGCACAAGAACGGGAATGACCGGGCAAACCATGATATTAAGATTTATTACCAATGCCTGCCTAGTACCCGTATTTTGAACTGAACGAAAAGGTATTTAGTGATGAGTACATTTTATAATGCGAACTGGGACTTGACAGAAGCCGCCGCCCGCAGGCGGCGCGAACTTCAACGTCGTGCCTACGAGTTCGATGTTTCCAACCTTACTCGTCAAGCCCAGGAATCCTTGGGCGAGGTAACCCGCCAATATCGGTCTGGGTTCGAACCTCGGGTCACCAACTTTGCCCGAAGAGGTTTGGCTCGTTCGGGTATTTTTAAGAGGGCTATGTCCGATTATGCGTCGCAACAGCAACGCTCACTTGCCGATGTGGCAAGGTCCACTAGCGAGAAAATTGCGGCCCGTCAGTTGGAGGAGCAGGAATCCGCTCAGGGTTTGCAAGATATTTTGGATGAGATTGCTCGTGGTAAAGCACGTGAGATTTATGAGTCGGCCGCTAATTTGCGTGCCTGGTCACCGTTTACTGGATTGTATTCTTAGGAGATAGTTATGGCTACTGGTGTTTATCGTACGGCTGATGCGCTGGAGCGCGCCTTGGGTGGTGTCCAGGGTGGCCGCGGCTCGGGTCAGTATTTGAATACGGGTGTTGTTCCTTCTACCATATCTACAACTCGTAGAACTGGGTCTGCGGATACAGCCGAGGCTCAGGGCAACCAGCGTACAACTGGTTCTCCGTGGGCACCGGGCCAGATTATTGGTGGCCCTGACCGTGTTCTTTCTGGTGGCGGTGCTGTTGTTGATGGTCGTTATATTCCGCCGGGAATTAACTTTGGTCCTTCAACATCTTCTCGGCCTAGTGGCGGGTCGAATACTGGTACCGGCGGTGGTGGTGGTAGTTCCACTGGTGGTGGCGGTGGTTCTATTAACGTTCCTAGTATGGGTGGTGCTGGCACTTTGCCATCCCAGGACCAGATTGATGCTGACTTGTTGGCGGCTTTCGATAAGGTTCGTGCCGAAGAGGAGGCACGCATTAACGCCGCTGGTAGCACTTTGATGTCCAGCCTTCAGGGTATTGACCCGATGGCTGGTTTTAAGTGGAATACGGCGAACGTTGGTATTCCTCAGTCTACGATGAATAACTATTTTGCCGCCCAGGGTTGGGATACTGGCGAGATTGATACTACCCGCCAGTTGCAACAGGATTTGTTGAACTCTTTTCTTGCTGATACGGGACAGTTCTCTAGTGCTGTCACCCAAGCGGGCCAGAACTTCCGCAATGCCCAGCAGAATGTTGCGGCTCAACTTCAGGCTGATGCGTTGCGTCAGTTGTCGCTGAATGCGATGGCGGCCAAGATGGGTGTCCAGGCTGGTGCGGCCAACCGCAAACAGGATTTGGCTAACAGGATGCTCGAATTGGCTTTGGAGTACAGCAAGATTAAGGCAAATAATGGCAACCTTAGTTTGACTGGCCCGTCGATTGATTACAAGACCATTACGTTGCCTGGTGGTCAGACCATCCAGTTGCCCAGCACATTGTTTCAATAATATAGGGAGTTAATATGCCGCCGGAGACACCATTCAGCATTCAGGATTTGATTGCTCTACTCACTAGGATTACCCCCCAGCCCACCCAGACGGGTGTGTCTGGGGCGACTTTGCCTGGGGCAGGGTTGAACTATTTGTTGAACTCAAACCCTGCTTTCGCATACACGTCGCCGTCCACAATTTCGTCGGCGTTTAATCCAGAGATGCTTATTGCTAGCGGCTTGTTTGACCCCGCCCGTGTGTCGGCTATGCAACAGTCCATTTTGGCGGCACAGCAGGCCGACTGGGCCAAGCAGTTGGACCCATACATGAAGGAACTAACCGCAGATTTTACGGATGCTGATTTCTCGTACAACTATAACCCTATTCTGATGGCGAATCCCGATGCCATGTCTGCTCTTACTAGTGCCGTATTCCCCGCGATTAAGGCGGGAACCACCAGTGCTGAAACGGCCAAGAGCAACCTGATTAAGGAGTTCGCTCCCGGTGGTGCCCTTAGTGACATTTCACGCGATGTCCAGGCGGCTATGATTGCGGAGATTGATAACTATAACACTGAATTGCCCAAATATTTTCAGGCTCAGCAGAAGTTGGCGACGGAAACTGCCGCTCAGGAGGCTGAGGCGGCGAGTGTTTTGGAGCGTATGGGTTTGTCGGCTCCGTCTATTGATACGGCGCGCATGCAGTTCTATAAGGATTTGGGTGTTCCGCAGTTGGCTTTGTTGCCGGATGTGACGGAACAGTACGAGTTTGGTCCCGAGGCTTTTATTGACCCGAAGGTTCTTGAAAGAGCCACTGGTTACGAGAAGGCGGCTCAGGAAAAGTTGGATGCGGCTTTGCCGAAGGCCGAAAAGGATGCGTCTCGTGCGACCATGATGTCTGAGTATGTTTCATCGCGGCTTACCGCCGCCGATGCGGACAAGTTGAAGAAAGATTATATCGAAAAGCAGAAGGCCACCATTCCTGAATATAACGAATGGTATAAAACTAGCCCGAAGCGTGGTGACTACAATGCGTATGTTCGTTGGAAGAAAGACAAGTTGGAGAGCATCGATAAAGTTGCGAACAACTTGTATAAGTCTGTTAAGCCTCGTACCTCCAAGGTGTATACGCCCGAGATGATTAACCCTCAGGTTGGTCGTGCACGCACCGCCCTTGGTGGTGTCGAAAAGATGCGCGCCCTGGAAACAGAACGTGCTACATCTGAAGGTAAGAAGTTGACGGCCGCGTTGACCGCGGCTGGCATCACTCCGTTCCAGCAGGCAATGCTCGCGTTCCAGTTGCCGCCGAAGAAGAAGAAGTAAACCAAACTAGCCTTAGGAAGTTATGGGCAAATACGACGATATCGTACGTAACATTATTTCACAACCGGCCCCTAGTGGGGCTACCTCGGCTATGACGCCAGAAATGTGGAAAGCCCAACAGACGGCCCTAAATAAGGTTTCTTCTAGCCCACAAATTATTGCTAGTGGCAAGTATGATGAGATTGTCAAGAACATTATGGCCAAGGGTTCTGGCGCACCGAAACCAACGTTCGGTGGCGGAATCATGGGCAGTATCGGCAAGGCACTAGGCAAGGGGCTTGAGGGCCTGGGGTATGTTGTTGGTTTGCCAGCACGGGCTGTCACCAGCATCGGTAAAGAAACCGTTGACCTGCTTAGGGGCGAAGATTTCTCTCTGAAGGAACTGGTAACCCAGCCTTTTGAGGAAGATTTTTATGCCTCCAAGTTCATCCCTAAGACTGGCAACAAGTTCCTTGATGTTGTTATCGGTTTGGGTGCCGATGTTGTTACTGACCCGTTGTTCTGGACTGGTGCTAGTGCCCTGAGGTATGCCGGTCGTGCTGGGCGCATCGCTTTGGGTGAGGATGCGGTGTCCAAGGGTTTTGCTTTGGGGATGCCAGAACTGGTCGATAAGGCCGATGACCTTGTTCGTTATGGGCAGACCTTTAAGGGTTTGACTGATGCCGAGCGTGCTGTGCTCGGCATTGAAAAGGGTATGCGTTGGACGTTCGGCGGGAACAATCTCATTGTTCAACCTGGCACCACTGCCGGTCGTGTATCCGCCAAGATTGCTGGCGGTTTAGAGAAGGGCGTGTCGGCACCGATTAATGCGGTGCGCGCCAAGTTGGGTGACGCCAAGTGGATGGAACCCATCCAGGATTTCGTTCGTCCTGCATCCTATGCGGGGACGATGAACAAGTTGGGGCGCAACAAACTTAGCAACACTGAGGTTGTTATGGAGTTGGCTCAGCATTCTAGCGCGGTTCGTTCGAATGCGGAACGTCGTCTAGTTGAGGGTGTTGCTGGTCAGGAGTGGGCGGACCTTCAGAACCGTGTTGCCGCCAGTCCGTACCGTTTGACGGTACACGAGGTGCGTGACGGTGTACGTCCGGCCGTTGATGCGGCCGAACAGCAGTTGGCTGACGAACTAGGAGATTTCTACTCTAAGACGTTGGGGAAAATCAACCAGTATGTGGATGATTTCAACACTAAGCGTGGAGCGAGCGCATACAGAATTACGGCTCGTGAAGATTACGGTGTTAACCACACGTTGACAGATGATGCCCGCAACTTCTGGTTTGGTGGCAAGTGGCGTCGCTCTAAGTATAAGTCGGAGTTGGAGAACTCTTTAGAGTTGACTGGCGACCAGTTGGTGTATGGTCCGTCGATTGCTCGTGCACGTAAACTAAATAAGGGTGACATGTGGTTGGGCAAGAAGTTGGAGACCGGCAGTGTATCCGAAATTAATAAGCGGTCGGAAGAAATCTTGGGGTTCAAGTGGTTTAAGGATGATGCCGCCGTTTTGATGGATGACTATATTTCGTCTGCCGCCGACCAGGTGGCACGTGTCACGTTCATGGACCGCATGTTGGACTTCGGTCCTAGTGTCGCCAAGATTGTGACTCGTGAAGTTGTGCCGAACGCCAAGTTGCTCGCCAGTTTGGATGCGGTCATCGACAGTTGGACTGAGGTTTCTAATGCGATGGGACGGCACTTGTCCGACCTTCAGGGTGAGGCTGTTAAGACTGTTATTACTCCGGCTACTCGTCGCGCCCAGGGTCGTGTTTCGGGTCGGGTGGAACGTGCCGCCAAGACTGTAAAGAAAACTAACTTGGAGCAGTTGCGCGAGGCGGTTATTACCGCTCGCGCTCAGGCGGATGCGTTGGCGGCTATCGCCGCACCTTTGCGAGCCAAAGCCAAGGGTGATTTGGATAACATTCTGAAGCCCCTACAGGTGCGTTTGGCTACGTTGGAAGAAGCGTTGGCTAGTGCTAATGCCGCCGAAGCGGTTGCCGTTGAGGCGTTGACCGCTAATTTCCGTCGCGTGTTCGGTGCTAGTGTGCCGGTCCCTGATGACCCCCAGGTTATCCTTAGGGCGTTGCGTGGCGAGAACATTCCTGAACGTTCTGGCGGTCGGGCCGCGTCCATGGCGCGGCGTCGGGGCAAGGGTGAGGATGTGGAACGCACGTTGCGTGAAGCCACAGGCCAGGAGCAGGCCATTGGGCGTGGGGCCGAAGGTCGCGCCAAGGCTGGGGCTGAGGTCACCGCTCAGCAGAAACGCATTGACCGTGCTAGTGCTAGTTTCGAGAAGGCTCTAGTGGAGGAGAACGCTGATATCGCGGCTGAGGTCGCCGGTGAAGCGGCGGCCGTACGGGCTGTTAATGCTTTCGACAACGCTGAGGCGTTGCTGTTGCGTGACGAACTGTGGGACACCCAGGTGCGTCCGGCCCTTCAGGAACAGATTGATGCGGTCCGCGCTCAGGGCGCGTCACGTGGTCGTGCAGGCGAAGTTAACATGGCGTGGGCTGACGAAACTGACCGTGTTATCAAGGCTATCCAGGATGCCCAGTTCTTCACCCCGGCTGAACGGCAAGCATGGGACCGTCTGTATACGTCCCTGAAGGCCAGCGAAGCCCAACTAGCAGAAACCCAGCGGATGGCGACCATCGCCATCTCGCAAGCGAAACTAACAAAGCAGGCGGTAGAAAGCAAACTGTTCGGCACTGAAGTTGTCGCCAGCGAAATCGAAAAGGGTTGGAAAGCCATCAACAGTTTGGGTGTCCAGTTGCCTGATGAGGTGTACGAACGGCTGTTCGCACGTGTAAAGGAACTGCGAACCCCCAAGGGTATGTTGACACTGAACAAAATGTTTGGTTCATACAACCAGTTCTTCAAGGTTACCGCCATGCTAACCCCAGGCTTCATCGCCCGTAACGCCTATAGCGCGGCCATCAACAACTTTATTGCTGGTGTCACCCTGAAGGACACTAAGGACGCCATCAAGTTTGTGCGCATGGTGAACCGGGTTGGATACGATAAGGCCATCCAGTCTTTGCCTGAGGCTGAGCGTGCCGTATACGAGTTGGCGTATCGGGGTGTGCGGTCGTCTGGTGCTGGTATCACTAAGGATTTGATTGTGGAACCTATTTTGGGGCCACGTATGGAACGGTTTATGAACACCAAGTTGGTGTCCAAATGGTCGGACACCAACAGTTCGTTGGAAACCGCCGTCCGTATGGCGCAAGGTTTGAACGGTGCCCGCAACGGTCTTAGTTTGGATGCCGTCGCGGCGCAAATTGCCCGCTACCATTTCGACTATAGTGACCTGAGCAAGTTGGATGAGTTGGCCCGCCAGTTCGTGCCGTTCTGGCTGTGGGCCACTAGGAACATTCCGCTTCAGATTGTTAACAAGGCGGCACGCCCTGGCGTGTTCAACGCATACGAGTCGTTGCGTCGCCAGATGCCGGTCGATGAGAACCTAGTGTTGCCTGGGTGGCTGGCACGCCGAGGCCCGCTGGGATTGGGCGGGAATCTGGTTATTAACCCAGACTTGCCGTTCCTGGATTTGGAAGAACAGATTAAGCAGGTCTCGGACCCGCTCCAGTTACTTAGCAATCTGTATCCGCAATATAAGTTGCCGGTCGAACTTGCCGGTGAGCGTCGGTTGGGTCTGAATATTCCATTCTCTGATAAGCCCCAGCAGGTGCGTGGCCCGTTGGATTACCCCGCCGCACTAGTGGCGGCGTTGACCGGCCAGGGTATGGATACCGCCGAAGGATATGCCACTAGCGAGAAGGTGGCGTACGCACTGGGCAACATCCTGCCCACTCTGGGCACTTTACAGCGACTAGTCCCTCAGGCCGGTGGCCCCGAAAAATATACGGAACGACAGTTGTCGTCCGTGTTGGGAACGTTGGGCGTTCCGATTCGAGAGGTTACTGCCGGGGAGCAGGAACGCGAGTTGACCGCACGTCAGTTTGCGTTGAAAGATTATTTGGATGAACTACGTAAAAGGGGTTATATTGTTTCAGAGAAGTAAGCGCAAATACACTGGGTACGACGGCGACGTGTTCGCCCATCGTGCCGGTACCAGAAAGTTTATTGACTGGGTGCTGTTTCTGAACGGCGGGAAGATTACTAATTTGGGTTCTCTAGTTAGGCGCAATATGCGCGGCAAAGAGGCCCGTAGTGTGCACGCCACTGGGCGTGCCATTGACTTTGGTTTCGGCAACTATGAGGATGGTGTCGCTCTAGCGGATTTCTTGGTGCGCCACAGCGAGGTGCTTGGGGTGGAGATGGTTGTGGACTATTACCCTCGCCCTCATGGGCGTGGGTGGCGTTGCGACCGGCAGAAATGGAATGCGTATACAAAGTACACTGTCGCCGGGGCACCGGGCGGCAAGTGGATTCATGTGGAACTCAGTCCTGCTGTTGCCGATAACGCTGAATGGTTCGACGCAGTGTTTCAGGGTCTGCTGGCTCCATCTCCTGGCCGTCAACCGGACGCTCTATAGATGTGACTTCTCGTAGCATCCCCCACGGGATGTTGATAATCACAGCATAGTTGTCGCCGGCCGGGTCGTACGTAGACGCAACGGCAACATAGTTGCGGTTAGTTGCAAACGGGTAACCATAGGTGACCATGAGTCGGTCCTCCGGGTCGTAATCCCCGTAGTCGAACCAATCCGAATCACCTTCGTATGCGTCTAGCCATACGAACTTTAAAGGCGTTACCTTTGGTGTCGAATCTTCCACGCTCAATACTCCTATAGTGGTCTGCTACTAACGCAAAAAACAGGATGGTCCCCAGAATCCATCCGCCGAGGAAACTGATAGCCAGCAGGGCTAGATGTTTAATTATCCGTATCATGGATTGATGCCTCCAGACGTAGCATGATTTGCCCGAACTCAGTCCAACACCGAGCCAACGCCATCGGTTCCCCCTGAACCGCGGCTCTATAGGCTTCTACCAAGTCCAGCGCATCGTTCTTGCTGATGAAGAACAGCATCTCATAGCCCTCATGTTCGTTGGCGACGACCGCCTCTAGGCGTGCTTCGATTTCTTCGATATCGTCGGGGTCGAACATATCGGACATGTCATGCCTCAGTGTCGTCTGGTTCAGTCGCCCAGATACCGATGCGCAGGTCGTCTACCCGGTCGATGATATCTTCCGCAATCTCCGGATACTTGGTGATGCGGTTGCATTCCAATACGAACTGGGCGTCCAAGGCGATACCTTCCAGGTCCCATGTGCGCATAATCATTGCGATGTTTTCCTGACGGATAGCATCGTAACGTCGCTTGTATTCGCGTCGGCTGACATAGTTTTTAAACATTATTGTTCCTTTCCTCTAGTTGTTCAACGACGCGGATTGCGTCGTCCAGTGTCCTGACTTTAGACATTGGCAAACCCAGCGAGATGACTAGCGTCTTGACGTTCACTAGTTGTTGTCGTGCTTCCATCAGGTCAACGGTTGATTTGTGGCGTTTCGCCATCATCAGAACGGCTCCGGTGCTACGAGGTCCAACTGGAATGTTCCATCTTCCAGCATCTGTGCGATAGTCGCATATCCAACCATGTCCACCAAGGTGTCCACAATAGTTTCCCCGGAAACTTTGTTTGGCTTGTTCCTCAGGTTCTTGTAGCGAGCAATCTTGTCACTGAGACGTACGGCCACACCGATAATGCCGAAGGCGTTGATGTTGTCGTGCCCATAATCATGCTGTTTCGAAACCAGCGTGTCCTGTAGTGCTTCCATGTCCCACACCCCTAGTTCCGCCAGCCCACGTGCGGCTTCCATTCCTGCGGCCCAGCAGATATCCACCAGGTTGTTGGTATCTAGACATTTGACGCACGCCCCCATGTTTCTGAAATGCACGTCGAACATGTCTGGCATAAACTCGTTGCCTGCCGTGGCGCATCGGTCTGCCACTCGCAGGTGACGCCACGATGCGTCTGCCCATGTGTCTTTGCTCACGTCCACTTTTCCTTCCAATAGTCGGATGATTCTATAGTCATTCTGTAGAACAATCTTCAGTTTGTTTTGTGCTTGTCGCACCGCACCGTGTGCGGATGCTTTCGATGAGTACCCCATCATATCAGCAATCTCGGAGTATGAGTGACCCCAAACGTAAACTGCTTCGATGGCCCACTTGTCCTTATCGTCCAGTGTTTCCATCGCTTCGTGTACCGCCTCCATCAGGGCGTCACTAAGGTGCGTGGGTCCCGACTGGTTGACGGACATCATCAGGATTTCCATGGGGTCATCCCCTACTGGGGCTGGGATGCGTTCGGCCGCATTCCAGTCGTACGGCTCCCTACTAGATTTGCTCATCCAGCGGCACTCCATCGTATGCGGGACTAGTTAGCATGTCGATGACATTTTCTGGTTGGAGCAAGTATCCACGACTAGGGTTGTCACCCCGTGCGCCACACAACTTGAGTTCCAGGTTGGTGTGGTTCAGTTGGATATACCGCTTGACCCGGTTGACGTTCACGATTGTGAACGCCCCATCTAGATTGTATTGGTACACCAACCATTTGGCTTCGGTAACCATGATGCCGGATGGACGCCATCCGGCACGCTTTGGGTTTTGTTCCACTTCGATAACCATGCGACCGTTCCTGTAGCGGTCGGACTTCACCTCTAGTGAACCGGCCCCAATGTCCTTCAGGAATCGTTCGACCACCGCTTCGCCACGCTTGCCGTACTTCAGGTCATCGGGGAAGTAAGGGGCAGGGATATCGAACTTACTGTTCTTCGCCATAGCCTTGCTCCTCCAGGAACCTGAGTGTTTGACGGTACATGTTTTCTGCTTCCGAGTTTCCCAGGAAATAGGATTCCGCCACAGCACGCCACATGTCGGACATGGACGCTTCTTCAGCCAGCATCCGGATTCCTGCCAGTAGCAATTCCAATCCGAGTTCGATGGGGTTTGGTTGCTGGGTTTCTTCGCTCATTGCTTGTGTACCTCCAGGTATACGATTTGGTTATCGTCCGGGTAGGCCACACCATTCAGCCCATCCATCACTAGTTTAACATAGTTATCTATATCGCCACGTAAACTAGAAAGTTCGCCCTCATAAATGCCGACGGTCACTTCGGTCCCAGCCTTAGTGAACTTCGCTCGCATCCATAACGGACCGTCAAACTTTGGGCCGTCCCACCCGTCACGGATAACGTCCTCTGCCAGGTGCGTCTTAATCGGCGTATAGGCGCGACCTCGGCGTGTCATACGTGGACGCTGTTTAACTTGCGGTCGCCCCGGATAGTTGACGGTGTGCTCAGTTTTCTTTTTGCGGCTAGCCACGTAGGTATGCTCGTTCTACTAGTTTGTTGATTTGTTCCATGCCGTCGTCACCTCGGGCATGGAACTTGCCCCATCGTTTGTCGGCGTCAATCACAATGGCACGACACATGCTGGGAGTAATGCCAGAGTCACGGCACACATGCGCCAACCGCATCAGTGCGGTCGAACGGTCCTGCGATTCCAGTGGTCCACGTTTCCAGATGACACGTGCCAACTGGGACGTGGATGCCAACGCCTGCTCCAAGTCCTCGTCCGCCAAGTCACTAAAGTCAACGGTCGGGGTGGCACGCTTCGGGGGCACGTAGTGTGATGCCAGGAACTGTATGCGCTCAGGTGTGGTGCGTTCACGCATGGCGTTCGTGACAAATAGTTGCAACCCCATCGGCTGGTCGTTGTCATCAAGGATGACACGACGGACCGGTGTTTCCACCAGTCCACCCAAGTAAGGCAACCGCACATAGTTACCAACTTTGTGGGCGGATACATCGGACTGCTTGGGGTTGACTTCTCGTGCCGGGTAGTCGGCCACCTGGTGGGCGGCCAACAGCATCCGTCGCATGTCCTCCGCTGGCACACGGTCGGTTGCGAACACCCACACGTGATACCCTTTGGAGCGTGACCGTTCCACCCATGAGGTGACACCGGCCGCTTTAAGCGTACGCTGTAGCAACCGGGCCGACCCTAGGTCCTCTACGTCGATATCGGAGCATCCCCATACGCAGAACGGTGTGGGTGCTGGGACTGCCGGGTAGACGCCAATACCACGTACACCCTGTAGGTGCTGTTGGAATACGTCACGGTCTAACTGCGAGCGGACGCATCCGCCTTCGTCGGAACCGTAGCAGTCGCCACGTCCACGGAACAGTGTCACAAAGTCGTCGGTCACGGTCATGGCATCCACTCTAGCCGAACATCAAGTCTTGGACGACGGGGGCAAATGTCAACTGGTCGTGGACGGCGTGGGTTTCCTGGGAAACTGCGTTGCGACCGGCTAGCGACATCTCAAACGGCACCCCGAGCAACGGCATCAGTCTGCCGGTGCCAGCCTCAATCTCGTAGTCCATGTCATCCAGCAGTGTCGATGCCGGACGCTTGCACTTGACAAGGTTCAGCGTGACCGTGTTCTCATGTATGCGCTCTTCGTATCGCAGGAAGTCTAGCCTTTCCAGGTGCCGTTCGGTGGCGGTACCTTTCGCTAGTTTCTCTTCGATTTCTTGGATTTGTGACTGGAGTTCGAACTTCTTGCGTCGCACACCAATAATGTGTGACGCCTGCTGTTCACCACCGTACGCACCGGAACTAATGGTTTGCTTGCGTCCGTCCGCACCGCTAGTACGTGACGACTGGTGAAGAACAACTAGCGGAACATGATGCCGTTTGCCGAACGCCTTAATAGTGTTCGCTTTGGACGGCACGTCCTCGCCCCCACCCTGTAGCAACTCCAAGTAGTCGAACACCATCAGTGCCGGGGTGCCGATAACGTCAGCGACTTCCCCCATGGCACGTTCCATATCACTTAGGGTCATCGGCTGGTCGAACACCGCCAGGTTAGGGAACTGTTCTACAGCCGTGTTCTTAAGCAGGTCGATGGCACGCTGGTCACGGTCAACGATAGCCTGCTCCAGTTCGTTTGCGTGGACACCGTTCGTGACGCACGCCAACTTCACGAGCGTGAGTGTGCGTGGTTCGTCCGGACAGAAATACACGACCGGCTTGTCACGATTGTTGGCAAGCACACTGAGTAGGAACATGGTCTTACCACTGTGGCTATAGCCGTTAATCAGTAGCATCTCCGAGGGGGCGATGCCGCGCATTTGCGCATCCAGTTGGTCGAACCCCAAGTAGATTCGTTCCTCCGGGGTTTGCGCCCAGTGAACGAACTCGGTGACCGCTTCTGTTAACGGTTTGTAGAATGAGTGTTGCGGTAGCGGTTCAGCCGGGGCGAGCGATTCGCCCCGGCCTAGTACCGCCCAACGCTTTTCTAGCGTGGTGTCATCCATGCGTGGCCTCAGCGAGGGGGCCAGAACGCCAGGGGCTTACCATTCTTATCTGTGGTGCCGTCAGCGGCCTTAAACATGGGGCGACGGTTCTCTGCGGTGGCAGTGTCACGGTTGTCGAACACTGCGGTGACGCCTGCCTTAGACGCCTGGGCAACGAGCCATGACGGGATGGGGCCATGCTGGGTTCCCTTGATGACAAGCCCGCCGGTGGGCGGGGTGTTGGCCTGTCCGTTGAGCGCATAGGCGGCGTTAAAAGCGGACATGATTTCTGCTTCGGTGACCGGAGCACTGGTAGCATTGGTGACCGTCACGGCCGGGGTGGCACTGATGTTGTGTGCACCGAACACGACCTCGCGAACGAAGTCGAAGTGGCTCAGGTACACCGCCTGGATTTCTTCCTGCGAGCCACCCGTCTGAGTGGCACCCGTAAGTTCGCTGGCAATCTTGGCGACCACCTGCGTGATGATGGACTCATCCTTGCTAATCACATACCCTCCTAAGGTTGTGGTTGGGTTTCTTGGGAAACTGTAGCACACCGAATGTTACGGCATGTCAACAGTCTGAGATGGCAACGCCATATCAGAATCAGACCAGTGTGCCCCCTTGCACACCGACCAGTAGTCGCACCACTTCGATGAACACAAGTTGTGTTGGTCATTCATCGGCCAGTCTTGGGTGCCCAACGACTGGGTGGCGGTGCTTACGATGCTAGCAACCTGACGGCGGAACCAATGTACTTGGTCCTTGCCTCGGGTCACCGTCACAATCTGTGTCTTGGGTGTTGGCTGGCGAACCATCACCCCGAAACGAAACACGCTAGGTGTATCCGTGTCCGGAATCAGACCCAACTTGCGACACGCCGTGACGTATGCGGTCGCCTGGTGTGACTGGGTTTGTTTCTCTTTCCCATAATAAGTACGGGAACTGGTTTTCCAATCCCATAGGGACCCATCGGGTCCCACATAGTCAATGGTACCCTCTAACCATATACTATAACCATTAGGGGCGGATACATCCAAGGGGCACTCAAACTTATGTTCTACCATTCCGCCCATGGGAACCATGGGGCGGATATCGTTCCACCATCCTTGTGCCATTGACTCAACACATGTACGCATGTTGTCCATGTCGTCGGTCAGTCCGGTCAACTTGATATCTTTCTCCAGTTCGTATGCGACCGTGGCCTGGGTCACTTCCAGGAACTCGTCCAACGACCCCAGTTCTCCGGTCAAATACTTTTCGATACCGGCATGGACGCCAGTGCCAATGGCAGTGGCGTCGGAGCCACGGCGCATCTTCGGCATGGTCATCGCATACCGTGAACGTTGAGGACAAATCAGTGCGTCACCAATCCACGATTGTCGCACATAGATACGTTCGTTCGCAGGGTCGAACCTCATGGCACCTACCTTTCCTGGGAAACTATAACACGCATGAACCGGCTTGGTGTCAACTCTTGGAACTCAGGTTGTATCGTTTCTTGATTTGAGATACAGCCGACTTGGTGATGGTGATATCGAACTCGGCTTTGATAGCGGAAACAATATCGTTAGTGCGCATACCTTGGGTTATTAGTTCACGCATACGGATGTTGTGTGGACGGTTCCCGGCACCCCTCAGGGTAGTCGGTGGCTGGCTGTGGGGCCAAAACCGGCGGAACTTGCGAACACCTTTCTCGTTCATGCCGAACTTTGTTGACACCTTGGAGTACGAATAGTCGGGTGCTAGGATTTCGTCCTCAAACCTCTGCAATGTATCCGCATCCATTTCCCAATGACCAAGACTAGCCGCTTTCGTGAACTGCTGTGGCGTGTAGCCATGCTTGTCCAGCACATCAAGTATGCGTGCCCCCGGGTCACACATGGCGTTCCTAACGGTGACACGAATCACACGGTTGGGGTTGACGGTGGATTGTCCAGCGAACGGAACCATTTGTTCCGGCTCGCCTTCCAACATCTCTTGCTGTTCGATGAACTTGTCGTGAAGAAGAAGAACGTCGCACAGATAGTTCAGCAGTTCCTGGGGGTCATCCCAGTTTTCGTAGCCTCGTGCGTCGGCCACCTCTTGCCCCATCCACAACCCTTGTACGGCGTTCCGGTTGATGGGTGTTTCCTGGGAAACCACCACGTCGCACAAACAATCCTGCCCATGTCCACTCGTTCCACATGTCATACCTTCCATGGATGCCATCCGTTTCCATCGTGTCGGTTGTATGAATAATTATACAGTGCCCACCCGGCACGCAGATTCACCGCCGGGTCAAACAGGTCATCGCATGTCTCAAGAATACCATGCGCCTGGAGATAACCGTCAGGCCAGTAACGTGACGGTTGACACCAGAACCCGTTGATTTGTAGCAGGCCACGGCTACCGCCGTTCGGGTCTCCCTGGTTCCACGAACCAGTGTTACAGCGTGACTCACGCCACATGATATTAACTAGCGGTTCGATGACATCACGGTCCTTGGGCCATCCGCTAGTCAACGCTAGGGGCACCCACTCCTGGCAGGGGGAATCGTGCGCCACTAGTGGTGTGACGATAACCTGCTGGTGGTCGGGCACCTGGGTGGTACTGGGGGTTGTTTGCTCGGGGACTCCCCCCACGGAAACGGGGGTAATTATGGGACGTGTATTTTGTTTGACAGTGGTGGCCGGTGCCACCATGCCGGTGTTGGGGGGCGTTAACTCTAGCATTGCTAGTACAGCCAACACTCCCAGCGTGAATCGGCTAACCATTGGTTTGTTCCTCTCGTTCGGGGGTCATCACGATGATGTCCCGATGATGTGATTTGTGTCGGCATTCCACCGGATAGGTGTTGATGTGGGTGCGCACTCGTGTCCCACACTGGGGGCACGTCCACAGGGTGGGGGCATACACACGGGAGCGTACGATGGTCACTTGGTTGCCTCCTGGGGGATGTGGATAATGGTGTCGTTGTATACACAGACGGTGCGGTCAATCAACAGTTCAGCATCCTGCCAGTTGTTGACGAACCGGCGGACAATGATGGTTGCGAACGGGTCGTCGGTTTCGATGACAACCATTCTGCGGTTATCACCCCATGAACGGTTCGCCATGTCCACCAGTCGTCCGACCACAGCGTTGTTGTAGTTGTCGTTGTATGTTGCCATTACTTGTCGTCCTTCCAAAAGTAGCCTGCTTCCCAGGCGGCGTCTACTGCTTTTGATTCTATATCGACAGCGTAGCCGTCGTCGTCATACCACACGTCATAGTCATCGTCGTACAGATAGTCGGAATCGTGTGCCCATTCCTCAACTGTCTCGTAGCCACCGGCTTTGAGCATGCGCTCCAAGGCCGGTTCGCAATCTTCCCACGTGTAATCTGTCACTGCTCCTCCTTGTTCATAATTTCCTGGGAAACCCAGTCACATTCATCTTGCTCCGCCATTAGGCGTTCGTACTCCAGGTCGTCGTGGTCGCAGTCAGGGCAACACCACGCATGGTACTCGGTGCACCCATCCTCCCCCCAGTGACGTTCGTCATAGTCCTCGCCTACTATCTCGTTGCCACACGCATCACAGAATGTTGTCACATGGAACATGTCACTCGCCTCCCTCGTTGCGGAAGAACTCCGCAATCATATCGTCGCTCAATCCTTGCTTCAGTAACTCTAACCCACGCCGGTCCACGTTCGGCATCGACCGGCCCGTCTGCTCCACATGATGCGCCAAACATGTCATCACTATTAGGTCGATAATTTCGGCGTCATCCGGATGAATGTTCGACCGGCCAATCTCCATACCTTTCAGTGCCCTGTCGATATCGTGCTGGTCGAACAGCCCGTCGTCAACAGCCAACACGAACGCCTCGCTAATGCGGTCGGCCATGTTGCTAGCACAAGCAATAACCCAATCCAACGTGCCGTCCATGATGCGTTCCGTATACCAATCGGGCACATCATAGTTCTCCCCGTCGTATGCGCCACTAGTGGGGTTGGTGCCAGACACCACCACCACGTCACCCACAAGGTGACGTTCGAACAGCACACACGCACGCTCATTCAGTGGCATCCCCAACAGTAGCCCCTCGTCGTGAACATAACCGACCAGCGAGAAATTGTTTCCTGGGAAACCGTATTCATCGGGGTCCACGGTCGTAGTCACCGCATCGATGATGCCACCGACATGAACCTGAATGTCATCCAACCCACCAATAGGCACGATGCGTGGCGGTACCGTCAGGTCCGCCGGAAGATACACACCCAACGCAATGTTACTAGACATGATTACCTCTTTCTGTTGATAAACGAATCTTAGCGGATACAGCCGGGGTTGTCAAATACATACCTCACATTCTTCGGGTACACCCAACACCACCACTAGTGTGTCACCCTCCAGTTCGCATGTCCTAAGGGCGGTCACCCAATAGTCGTTGACGTGTTGCTCATAGTGAGGTTTCCCCCAATACGCTTCGTGGCATGCGTCGCAAGCAACGATGCGCACCTCCGTGTTTCCTGGGAAACTGGTCATCATTCGGCCTCCTCGCTAGAGATGACACCCAGGTTCTTACACTGGGCCAGCACCCAACGCACCGGGTCGCTAACGATGTGTCGAATGTCGCCAGGTTCGGACGGGCAGA
>Ga0129333_10001332_pt1 | contig 22224 bp, 27 predicted proteins | sample CPB6_08_DNA_FD_94474 | JGI IMG/M metagenome (GOLD analysis project Ga0129333, IMG submission 94474) | Freshwater to marine salinity gradient microbial communities from Chesapeake Bay, USA - CPBay_Sum_0.6_0.8_DNA | ecosystem: Environmental > Aquatic > Marine > Coastal | place: USA: Chesapeake...
AGACATCTTCTGGCAACCGCATTGTTGTCGATCGCGGTGCATTTGAGGCGATTGTCGATCTCGATGTCAATAACTCAGATCCTCGCACTCATGCAGAAATCATGCTCGACAAGATCGAGACGCTTTTGCAAGGCAAGGCAGATGCTGATGTTGCGAATTACTCGATTGCAGGCAGAAGTCTGACAAAACTCTCACCTCGTGAGCTGCTGGATTGGCGCAACTATTACAAGGCTGAGGTACAGAAAGAATTAAACCTAGAGCGCATTCGTCGCGGTCAATCTACTGGCATGACGATCAAAGTGAGGTTTCCTGGGAAATGAAGCTCTTTGATTTTTTCCGTAGAAAGACCGAGCAGAAGATTGCAAAGCCTCTGTTGCGAAATTACAACGGTGCGGCTGGCGGTCGTTTGCTTTCTGATTTTGTAATCAACAACCAGACTGCTGATTCTGCGCTGCAATACAGCCTGCCAACCTTACGCAATCGCTCGCGGGATCTTGAGCGCAACAACGAATATGCTCGAAAGTATCTGACGCTGTTGCAGACTAATGTGGTTGGTGATGCAGGCTTTAATTTGCAAGTGAAAGCGCGAACGACTAACGGCAGCCTGGACGGTCCTGGCAATACCATGATTGAAAATGCCTGGACTCGCTGGAGTCGTGTTGGCAATTGCACTGTCGACAAGAAACTGTCCTTTCTCGATTGCCAGCGACTTGCGGTGCGAATGCTTGCTCGTGATGGTGAGTGCTTTGTGCAGCTGCTGAACGGTCCAAGATACCAGGATGGTTTTGCAATCAAGTTGATGGAAGCTGATTGGATTGACGACCAGAAGAATGAGATTCTGAGCAATGGCAATCAGATTCGGATGGGCATCGAGATTGATGAGATGCAGTCGGTGGTTGCTTACTGGGTGCTGACGCAGCATCCTGGCGATACGTCTTTCAGGACCAATGTGGCTCGAAAGCATATTCGAGTGCCTGCTGACAAGATCTTGCATCTTTATATGCCGAATCGTTTAGGAGTTCGCGGCGAACCTTGGATGGCTCCAGTGATTGACTCGCTGAAGATGCTCAGAGGTTACAGAGAAGCTGAGCTCGTGGCTGCGAGGGTTGCTGCAAGCAAAATGGGAGTTATTACGACTCCGACAGGCACTGAATACACAGGCGATGGCACAGAAAACAGCCACACGCCAATCATGAATGCTGACCCTGGGACATTCCATCAGTTGCCTGCTGGCTGGGACATCAAAATGTTTGATCCCACGCATCCAACGAGTGCTTTCGGTGATTTTGAGAAGGCAGTGCTGCGAGGCATTGCTAGCGGTCTGAATGTGGCTTATACGAGCTTATCTAATGACCTCGAAGCGACAAGCTATTCAAGCATCAGAGCTGGGACGCTTGAAGATCGAGACAATTATCGAGTGCTGCAATCATTCATCATCGAGCACTTTGTCGATCCGATCTATCGTCAGTGGCTTGCCTCTGCGATGCTTAACAATTCATTCCCATTGCCTCCAACCAGGTTCGACAAGTTTGCAGATGCAACGGTCTGGCGAGGTCGCGGTTGGAATTGGGTCGATCCGTTGAAAGAGATTAACGCTGCGGTTGTTGGTCTCAACAATGGCATTTTGTCTATGCAAGACGTGGCAGCTCAATATGGCAGAGATGTAGAAGAAACCTTCTCAGCTATTCAGCGCGACAAAGAGCTTGCAGCACAATATGGGCTGAGCATGAGTTTTGAGCCCTTTGGTGAGAAGATGCCTGCTCCTGCAATGGTTGATGAAAATGCCGATTCCTAATGAAAGCATGGTTGAAGAGGCGCAGCGCGGACTGGCCTGGCGGCGAGAATTCGGACGTGGTGGGACTGCTGTTGGGATTGCTCGCGCTCGCGACATTTCTAATGGTGTTGATCTTCCGATGGCTACTATCCGACGAATGAAGGCTTACTTTGACCGGCACGAGGTCGACAAACAGGCTCAAGGATTTAGACCAGGCGAAGATGGATACCCCAGCAATGGGAGAATCGCTTGGGCTCTGTGGGGCGGCGATCCTGGGCAGACCTGGGCAAATCGTCTTGTCGCGCAAGACAATGAAGAGGAAAGAAGCATGATTGAGGAAAGACCTTATCCAAACGAACATGCAGCGAGGCTGACTGATCCGGCGCAATACGATGGCTTTGCTCGCGTGAATGATCAGTTCGGACCAGGTATTGATGCGATCTTTGGGATCAAAGACGGTGAGAGCGAATTGCAAGCAATCAGGTTTGATGCAGATCGTTTCACTGCTGATGAGGCAAGAGAATGGCTTGCAGAGCATGACTATGACCCGATAGAATTCGAGGAGGCGACAGGAGAGGACGCAAGTGGCGACACTTCTGACGACAATGACGAGGATGAAATGGCTGCTGAAGAGCGCAAAAGCATTGCGAAGCTGAATACCAGGGCGATGACCTGGGAAGCATCTATCGACCAAAAAGCTCGCACTGCGCTGATCGCTGTCTCGTCTGAGGCTCCTGTCGAGCGATATTTTGGGACTGAGATTCTCAATCACGAGGCTCGGTCTATTGATTTGACATTTATGAATTCTGGTCGGGCTCCTCTTTTGCTCGATCATGACGCGACCAAGCAGATTGGGGTCGTGGAGTCTGTGACACTTGATGAGTCAACCCGTCGACTACGGGCAAAGGTTCGCTTCGGAAGAGGTGAGCTGGCAAGTGAGGTGTTTCAGGATGTTTCTGACGGTATCCGCAGCAACATTTCTGTCGGTTACGAGATCCGAAAAATGGATGAGGTAACCAAAGGTGAATTCCGAGTCATGGACTGGTCACCTCTTGAAATTTCAATCGTGAGCATTCCTGCTGACCAGACAGTCGGCGTGGGTCGGTCGAAAGAAATGGATTCTTCTCAACCTGTCATTTTCCAAAAGGAAGAAATCATGTCTGATGTAAATCTCGATCAGATTCGTTCCGAAGCAGCAGCAAAAGCTCGTCAGGACGCATCTGCAATTCTCGCTCTTGCAGCTCGCCACAATCGCAGCGATCTCGGTCGCAAAGCTATTGAGGAAGGCACAAGCATTGAGGCTTTCCGTGGTCAGTTGCTGGATGCAATCGGCAATGACAAACCTCTCGACACTCGTGCGACTGACATTGGTGCATCGCGTCATGAGCAAAAGGAATACTCCTTAGCTCGTGCTCTTCGCGCTATGACCACCAATGACTGGAGGCAAGCAGGTTTCGAGCGTGAAGTCAGCGACACCATTGCTCGCAGCATTGGTCGTGACGCGAAGGGCATCTTTGTTCCTGATTTCGTATGGGGCAAACGTGCTGGTCCTATGTCGACTGCTGCAACAGGTGGCTCTGCTTCTGAGAATGTCTCTGACAAGCTCGTGCCAACGATTCAGGCTGGTGACATGTTCATCGAGGCTCTTCGCAATCGCATGGTGATGGCTGATCTCGGTGTCACGTTCATGAATGGTCTTGTCGGCAAGATCCAGATCCCCAAGTTCTCTGCTGGTGCTAATGCAGCATTTGTGGAAGAGCTCGCAGCGGTGTCTGACCAGTCTCCGACCGATGCAGCTGTGACGTTGCAGCCTCGTACGCTTGGTGCTTATGTAGACATTTCGCGTCTGCTTATGATGACCTCGGTTCCTGCTGTCGATCAGATCGTTCGCAACGACCTGCTTGCAAGCATGGCAGAGCGCATCGAGTATTACGCAATCAACGGCTCTGGCTCTAGCGGTCAGCCCACTGGCTTGCTGAATCTGTCGGGTATCAACGATATTGACATCTCTGCTGGCACTGATGTTGATTCGCTGACCTGGGCTGACATCGTTGCGCTCGTGAAGGCTGTGGAAGAGGACAACGGCGTGGTGAATCCTGCTGCTCTTGGCTGGCTGACTCATCCTGCTGTGAAAGCAAAGCTCGCATCGACTGCAAAAGTGTCAAGCACTGATTCGGTCATGATCTTGGCTGAGCCCTGGAATTCGCTCTATGGCTACAAGTTTGCAGCCACGGCAGCAGTTCCAACCAACCTCGATCCAGGCGATGGCGGCAATGACGCTTCGGCACTCATCTTCGGTGACTTCTCACAGTTGATGGTTGGAACCTGGGGCGCACCTGAGATCCTCGTCGATCCTTATACTGGCGGCACTGCTGGTACGGTTCGTATCATCGTGATGCAGGAAGTTGATGTTGCAGCTCGCAACGCAGTCAGCTTCGCGCTAACGAACGAAGTCTCGGTTGCCTGATAAATGGACATTCGGATCTTGCAGACCTGTTTTGTAGTGGGAGGCAAGCACCGAGCTGGTGACATCATCTCAGTCGTTCCAACGATTGCAGAGCAGCTCATCAAGCGAGGGTTTGCGGTTCCATTGCATAACGACAGGTCTGTGGGTCTGGAAGTCAGCCAGGTAGATGCGGAAGTTTCAAAGCGCAAAGGCAGGAGGGTAGATCGTGGCAGTCGAATCGGCTGATGATCGTGCGATCTTCCTGGCAGTCAATGACTTTGGGATTTCCGCGACTTTTACACACAGTGCAACGACGACGACAATTTCAGGCATCTTTGACAACGATTTCATCGAGGTCGATGCAGGAGGAGGGGTCGGTTTTGCACTACAGCAGCCAAAGTTCATCGCAAGGACAGCAGACGTTTCCACAGCGGTCGAAGATGACACGTTGGTGATTTCTTCAGTGACTTACAAGATTAAGGTTCGCCAGGATGATGGCACAGGCATGACGGTGTTGATTCTGGAGAAACAATAATGGCTCACGGTCGCAAAGCGATTAGAGATCGAGTCGTGACGGTTTGCACAGGTTTGACAACGACTAGCACGAGAGTTCATAAATCGAGGTTGTATCCTCTTGCAAGTGGCAAGTTGCCAGCCTTAGCGATTTATGCACTTTCTGAGGTAAGCGAAGCGGTCACGATTGGATCGCCAAAGTATCATCGAAATCTAGATATTGCGATTGATGCGATGGCTGAGGCAAATACCAATGTTGATGACACGCTCGATCTTATTTGTGAGGAAGTGGAAACGGCGATCGGTGCAGATCGGACCCTAAATGGTTTATGCAAGGAAGCAACGCTTGTCTCAACAGACATCGAGCTTTCGGGCGAAGGTGAGAAACCCGTTGGGATTGCTCGATTGGTTTATCGAGTGACCTATCGGACTGCGGTTACAAACGCGACAGCCACGACATAAGGAGTTTTGAAATGGCTACACATACTGGCTCAGAAGGCACAGTGAAGATCGGGGCGAATGCGATTGCTGAGATTCGCTCTTATACGATTGATGAGACGGGCGACACCATCGAGGACACCACGATGGGTGATTCTGCTCGGACCTACAAAGCAGGGTTGAAGGACTTTACAGGCTCTGTGGACGTTTATTGGGACGAGACTGACACAAGCGGGCAGATGGCTTGCACGGTTGGCAGCTCGATCACTTTGAACGTCTATCCTGAAGGCGCATCAACTGGTGACGTTTACTACACAGGCACAGCTCTCGTGACTGGCTTTAGCGTGACTGGATCATTTGATGGCATGGTCGAAGCATCAATCACCTTCCAGGGTACTGGTGGATTGACTAAATCGACTGCGAGCTAAGGCATGAAAGCGATCGACAGAGCAGTCGAGCATTTCAAGTCAAAGCCAGTTAAGCGCATAGAGGTTCCAGAGTGGGGTGACGATTCTGGACCTCTTGTCATTTTTGCCAATCCGATCACGCTAAGAGAGCAAAGCAAGCTCAGCAAGATTGAGGGTGGCGATGCGGAGATGCTGATCGAAGTGTTGGTCATGAAGTCTGAGGACGGGCAAGGCAACAAGCTCTTTACGATCGAGGACAAGCCAAAGATCAGATCGTCTGTTGATCCAACCTTAGTGGCAAAAATCGTCAGCCAGATCATGTCGCAGTCACAGGAGAGCCTCGAAAAAAACTGAGGGAGACTCCCGAACGACAGCTCAAATTCGTCCTGGCAGAAAAACTTTCCATGACGGTCGATGAGCTTGAAGATAAAATGTCGTTTGAGGAGTTCCTAGAATGGTCGTGCTGGCTCAAGATACAGTCGGAGAAATCGCAACATGGCAGCAGCCCTAAATTTTCCGATCACAGCAGACGATCAAACAAAGGCGGCATTTGAGAGTGTTCGTCGCAATCTAGATCAAATCCGCAAGTCTGCTGAGGATGTCCAAGGTGGATTTGCTGGATTCAAAGCAGCTGCGGTCGGTGCAATTGCTGCAATTTCGTTCGGTGCAGTCATTAGTGGCATTCGAGGGCTCATCAACGAATTCGACGATCTACTCGACCAGGCTGAGCAAGTTGGGGTCGCTGCGGAGCGATTTCAGGCTTTAGCGGTTGGGGCAGAGCTCTCTGGTGCAAAGGCTGAAGATCTAAAGGCAGCTCTCACAAAGGTCGCTCAGAATGCTTTTGATGCGGCATCAGGTAACGAAACGCTTGCAGAGCAATTCCGAGCAATGGGGGTCGCGGTTGTCGACTCAACTGGCAAGCTGCGAGACACTGAGTCAATCTTTCTTGATCTTGTCGATCAGATCTCAAGGCTTGATGATGGCATTGCCAAGACTGGGATCGGCATTGATCTTATTGGCAAGAGCTTCACCAAATTCACAAACGGTGCTGCGGACATTCGGGCTGCTGCCGATGAAGCTAATCGGCTAAACCTGGTTGTTTCTGAGGCGACACAGAATGTCTTTGCCAAGTTCAATGACACGCTATTTATTGTTGCCAGGCAGATCAAATCGTTGATCGCTGAGGCTATTGCCCCTGCTGTCAAATGGTTTACAAGCCTGCTTGAGAAGGTCAAAAACTTTTTCTCGATTGGCAAGGCTGGCGGCGACAAGATCAAAGAGATGGCAGATGCTAATCGTGACGCTGCTTCAGCTGCTCAAGAACATGCTACAAGCCTGCAAGCAGTAAACAAGGCGACAAGCTCATTGCCTGCACCAATCGCTAAGACATCTAGCATGATTGCTGCTCAAAAGAAGGCATCAGAGGAGCTTGCAAAGACTCTTAGGGATGTCGAATCGGTCACTTCTGATGTCGTCTACAAGATTGCAGAGCAAACGGAGAAAGCCTTAGATCAAGACGTAAAAGAGGTGCTCAAGCAATTTGGTGAGGATTCCAAAGAGGCTCTCAAGAAATATCAACTGGCGCAAGATGCTGCGAGTGAGGAGTTGGCTTATTGGCGCAAAGAGACTGAAGCGGTCCGAACACCAATGGAGCAATTCAACGATCGCATGGAAATCTTGAATGACGCATTGCAGCGCGGTTTGATTTCTTTCCAGGCTTATGAAGGACTGAGCGGCAAAGCATTTGAGACATTCAGCAAAGCAATCGAAGCACCAAAAGACGGTCTCGAAGAAATCAGAGCATTGTTAGACAAGACGGGCGAATCTTTCACAGAGACATTCACTCAGATGCTTATGACCGGCAAGGCATCGTTTAAGTCGTTGGTTGATTCGATCATCAGTGATTTGCTTCGGTTGTATATCAAACAGAAAATCACTGTGCCTTTGTTTGATGCACTTAAGACAATCGACTTTGGATCTATCTTGCCTGGTCGAGCTGTTGGCGGTCCTGTAAAGGGCGGTCGTCCTTATATGGTTGGCGAAAAAGGACCAGAGCTCTTTGTGCCAGGCGCATCAGGATCAATTGTCAGAAACCAAGACGTTTCGGCTGGCAGCGGTGGTGGTGATGTCATCATCAACCAGACTTTGCAAATCACGACTGGGGTGCAATCAACGGTCAGAGCAGAGATCGCACAGCTCATGCCACAGATTGCCAATGTCACAAAAGCTGCCATTGTTGATGCTCGTGCTCGTGGTGGATCGTTTGCAGCAGCACTGAGGTAATCATGGCAATCACTTACCCCCTAACCTTCCCTGCAAGCCCTGGAATCGCCAGGCTTAGGATCACTCCTAGATCGGTCGTTTCAGTGTCACAAAGCCCGTTTACAGGCCAGCAGCAGGTCTATAAACATCAGGGCCAATGGTGGGAAGCTGAGGTCACCCTGCCTGCTATGTCTCGTGCTGAAGCTGAAGTCATCATCGCTTTTCTTCTTTCTTTGGATGGGCGTTATGGAACATTCATTATGGGTGACCCTATCGGCGCGGCTCCGAGGGGCATTGGAACGGGGACACCATTGGTTAACGGCGGTTCGCAGACGGGCCAGGATCTTGTTACGGATGGCTGGACGGCGAATCAAACGGGCATTTTGAAGGCTGGCGATTGGGTGCAAATAGGCACAGGATCGGCAACAAAGCTGCATAAAGTCTTGGTTGATGCAGACAGCAATGGCAGTGGACAATCGACTTTGACTTTATTCCCAAAGCTCAGAAGCTCTCCAACTGACAACCAGGCAATCTATGTGAACAACACAAAAGGGCTTTGGCGGCTTGCTAGCAACGAAATGCCTTACGACATCGACGAAGCAAGCATTTACGGCATCACCTTTGCCTGTGTTGAGGCGATATGAGTCGCGGTCTTACAGCTGGCGCACTTGCTCAGATCGCAGCGACCGAGCTGCAACCGATTCTTTTATTTCAAGCTGAGTTTCAGTCGGGCACGATTTATATCTGGAATGGTATTGGCGATCTAAGTTGGAATTCGCAGACCTGGACGGGTGTTGGCACTTTTATGAGCTTTTCTGACATTGAGGAAAGCACAGAAGTTAAGGCAGTTGGTGCGACTATTACGCTCAACGGCATTCCTAGCGATTTAGTGTCAACAGCTTTATCTGATGTCCGACAAAACAAGCCTGGCAAGCTCTATCTTGGCTTTTTATCTTCGGGCTCTATCGTTTCTGATCCTTATCTCATTTTTGCTGGCAGGCTGGATGTTGTTCATCTCGATGAGTCATCAGAAGGATCAACAATCTCTTTGCAATACGAATCGAGGCTGATTGATCTTTCCAGGCCAAGAGTTTTTCGATATACACCAGAGGATCAAGAGCGAGAGTTTGCAGGCGATTTAGGCATGGAGTTTGTTCCATCACTGCAAGACAAAAAGGTGACCTGGGGACGTGTAAGCAATGCTGTTCCATCAGGGGCTGGGTCAGGTGGCGCACCTCCTGTCGATGAACAACAAACAGCAGGGATGTAATGGGCTTTCTTGAAATCATCTTAGCAATTGCGAGCATGGCTGCCGGAGAGGCGGCTGTCAGTTATCTTGCTGTAACTGGTTGGCAAGCTGCTGCGGTTCGCTTTGCTGTCGCTCTTGCAGTTTCGACTGCCTCTAGAAACTTAGTCACTCGCAAATCATTCCAAAGCGAAGCTGAGGGCAGGATCATCACGACTAAGGAGCCTTTGGCGGCAGCTAAGGTGATTTATGGTCGGGTGAGAGTCGGCGGCACGATTGTCTACATGGAGACCACTAGCAGCTCCAACGAATATCTGCACATGGTGATCGTCCTTGCTGGTCACGAGGTTCACGCGATTGATGACATCTACTTTGATGATGAGCTTGTTCCTTTAGACGGATCTGGCAATGCAACTGGCACTTTTGCCGACCTTGTAAGAATCAAGAAAGCTCTAGGCACTGATGCACAAACAGCCTTTAGCGATCTCGTGTCTGAGTCTGATTCGCTTTGGACAAGCAATCACCGGCTGAGAGGTCGCGCTGCAATCTATGTGAGGCTCAAATACAACCAGGACAAGTTTCCCAACGGTGTCCCTAATATCACAGCCATTGTCAGAGGCAAGAAGGTTTACGACCCAAGGACCACGACGACTGCTTACAGCACAAATCCTGCTCTGATCGTTGCTGATTACCTTTGCAACACCAGATATGGACTTGGCGCGACTTATGCCACAGAGATCGACGAAACAGCTCTGACAGCTGCTGCAAACATTTGCGATCAGGATGTCACGCTCGATGCTGGCGGCACTGAAGATCGCTACACAGCAAACGGATCATTTGACACGACTGAAGTGCCAGAGAAGGTGCTTGCTGAGCTTTGCAGCGCAATGGCAGGTCATGTCACCTATGTTGGCGGCAAATGGTCGATTCTTGCAGGAGCCTATAGATCAACATCAATCACGCTTGATGAAGATGACTTGCGAGCAGGCTTTAAGGTGCAAACCTTGGTTTCTCGCAGAGATCAATTCAACTCAGTCAAAGGTGTTTTTAGCTCACCAGACAACCTTTGGCAGCCAACAGATTTCCCGTCTTATTCGTCTGCTACTTTTGTATCAGAGGACAATAGCGAGACGGTTTACAGAGATATTTCGCTCCCTTATACGACCAGTGCAGCCACAGCGCAGCGTTTAGCGAAGATTGAGCTTTACAAGGCTCGTGAGCAGCTTTCGATGACTTTGCCTTGCAAGCTCACTGCTTATGGGGTCCAAGTTGGTGATGTGGTCAATGTAACCAACACCAGGATGGGCTGGTCTGCCAAGGCTTTCGAGGTTGTAGGCACAAAACTTGTTTTTGATCTCGATGCTGGCTTTGGTGTTGATCTCGATCTCAGGGAAACGAATTCAAGCATCTACTCTTGGGATGAAACAACGGAAGAGCAAGAGTTCGTGCAAGCTCCGAATACCAACTTGCCAAACCCAAGATCTGTTCCTGCTCCTACAGCTCTGACGCTCACTGAGGTCAAAGTTCTTCTCAATGATGGAACCCTTGCCAATGGCATTCGAGTTAGTTGGACAGCTCCGAGCGATTATTTTGTCAAGGAATATGAGGTCCAATACATCAGGACTGGTGGGGCGATCGACTATGGGCTCATCAGCCAGGCTGCAACTTCCTCACAGTCATTTGGCGACATCACTGCAAGCGCAACCGCTACGTTGAATTATGGGTCGATCTCAGATGTCATCATTTCTGGCGAGCCTGAATTCAACAGCGGCACGACAACAACAACGCAGCTGACGATCGCTCCAGTCATCCAGGCTGTCGAATATACGGTCAAGGTCCGATCGGTTTCTCATTTGGCAGTGAGATCTGCCTTTGTGCAAGACACGATCACCACAGGCGGCGATACAACGGCTCCCGCTGCACCATCACTTATCACGGCAACCGGCAAGATCAGGTCAATTGTTTTGAATTGGGAAAACCCAACGGATCTTGATTTTGATTCGGTGGAAGTATTCAGAAACACGACCAACAGCGTTAATTCTGCGACCAAGGTTGCTCAGATTGCTGCTGACAATTGGACCGACACAAATCTTGATAGTGATGTCACGCGCTATTACTGGCTGCGATCGGTAGACATGTCTGGCAATCGCTCGGCATTCAGCTCTTCAGTCAATGCAACGACTCAAACGATTGTTTCTGCTGATTTCAGTGCTGAGGTGCTCAATCTCTTTGCTGAGGCTGGGGCTTATGGGATTGAGCCTGTTGCATCATTGCCAGCAACTGGAGATTTTGTCGGGCAGATCAAGTTTGATACGACTGCGGTTGCTCTCTATCGTTGGACGGGATCAGCCTGGGACGATGACATTTTTAGCATCACGACAGGATCTGTTACGGCAAGTGCTTTTGCTGCTGGCATCGAACCTATTTCAGTCGTCAGCTCTTTGCCAAGTGCGTCAGGTTACACAGGTCCAAAGGTTGTTTTTCTGACCACAGATGGCAAGCTCTATCGCTATGCTTCTGGGGCGTGGACAACTGCGGTGCTCACCTCGGATCTTTCTGGGACGCTTGCATCTTCGCAATTCAGCAACAGCCTGAGACCTGTCGAGGTTGTTTCATCATTACCAAGCAGCTCCAACTTCCAGGGGCGCACAGTTTTTCTCACGACCGACAACAAGATATATCGGCACGATGGGACAAACTGGACTGCTGCGGTCCCAGCTTCAGATCTATCAGGCACTGTTTCTGATGCACAGATCGCTGGCCTGGCGGCTGCGAAGATTACCGGCACACTAACCAATTCCCAGATCGCTGATGTCGCAGCTGCGAAGATCACGGGATCTATTGTGGGAACCCAGATCACAGATGGCGCAATCTCAACAGCAAAGCTCGCAGCAGGATCGGTGACTACTGCCAAGGTTGCAGCTGGAGCAATTTCAGCAGATGAGATTGCAGCCAACGCGATCACAGCAGTCAAGATTTCTTCGGGTGCAGTAGAAACGGCAAAGATTGCAGCAGGAGCGATCGAGGCTAGCAAGATTGCATCCAGTGCGATCACGACCGACAAACTTGCAGCCAATGCGGTGACGACCGAGAAGATTACAAGCAATGCGATCACCACAGGACTACTGGCTGCGGGGGCTGTGACTTCGGACATTCTTGCAAGCAACTCGATCATCGCTGGCAAGATTGCTGCAGGGGCTATCAACTCATCGAGCTTGTTTGTGAGTGGGGTGATTACCTCTTCTCATATCCAGGCAGGCACGATACAAGGCGACAGGATTGCTGCTAATACGATCACTGGTGGTCTTATTGCTGCAAGCGGGATCATCACCTCGGCTGCACAGATCAATGATGCTGTCGTTACTAATGCAAAGGTCACAAGCCTATTCTCAAGCGATTACAACGGGCCGATTCCACCATCGAGCAGCAACTTTGGGACTGCTGGTTGGTATCTCGACAAGTCGGGCAGTTTCTACGGCAATTCGGTCTATCTGCGAGGTCAGCTTGTCAGCGGCACTTCAGGAGCGCAGCGAGTAGAAATCAACAAGACACTCGCAAACAAGCTAGCGGTCTACAACAGCTCAAACACGCTTATCGGGGCCATAGGTGGCTCTGGAGTCTTTGGCGATGCAGTCATTCAGTCTTATCCGCAAATCGTCAGCGGATCGTTTCAGGGTGCTTATATCGAGACTCCGAGTTATACGGGGTCAACCAATTATGGCTACGGTCTTTATGCAAAGACAGCTAATGCAGAGCTTGATTCATATATCAATTACTGGGACAGCTCTAGTGGTTTAAGAGCTGCGGTTGCAGGCACTATTAGTGTTGGCGCAGCTCTCAGATCTGGAGTGCATGGCTATCGTGACTCTAGCTATTCGGCTGGTGGTCGTTTTTATGATGGCAGCACTGGAACCCTTGTAACGCTTGCTGATAGCAGTGGCTATGCCTTAAACATTCGATCTGGGCAACTCAGATATGGATCAACCACCATACAAGCTCCAAGCGGATCATCAGGCGATTTCTTGCGTGGGAACGGTTCTTATAGTGCCTTATCAGCCTCAGACATTCCGAATATTTCCGGCAATAAGATTACATCTGGTTTGGTTGACTGGGGTTATGTCGCAGGCTTTAAGAACGGATCGAGTCAAGTCAGAGGCATTGCAGGCACTGGATCAACAGCGACTTTGCAAGCGTTTTTAGGATCAGAGACCACCGACACGACCTCTGGGAACATGGTTTATTACACCGAGGCTGGGGGTTATTTCGGTGGGGTCTATATAAACCAACGAGGAACAACAGCGACCTGGAGCGCACTTTATTCAGATGCTCGGATGAAGGATGTGCTTGGTCAAATACCGATTGCAGACCCTCTAGAAACGCTGAAAAAAATTGGCAATCCTGTGATCTGGAAATGGAACCATGAGGCATCTAGCGAGGTCTGGGGCTATACAGCACAGCAGATCGGACAAGGGCTTCCTGATGCGGTGATAGAGGCTCCAAGAACACCGAGAGGCGACTATCAGCTCGTGCCTGGCACAGAAGAACGGGTGCTGACTTTTGATAACACCAAGTTTCAGATGCTTAAGGACATGGCTTTGATTTCACTTATTGAGAAGATCGAGATGCTTGAGGCTAAGATCGCTGCGCTGGAGGCTAGATCATGAGCTGCACCTGGTCGATCACAAAAATGGCTTCTGATCTAGATGAGCATGATCGTCCTAACGTGATTAGAGAAGTGACGATCTCTTGCACGAGTGACGATGAATCATTCTTCACGACTGTGATGTTAGATCCACCATCTCAAAGTTTTGTCGATTTCAATCTGGTCACACAAGCATTGGTCTGGCAATGGGTCTACGCAAAGATTTCCAAAGAAGATATAGAGGCTATTGTTTTGCAGCGCATTGCAGATCGACAAACTGTTTCACAAATGCCGTGGTAAGGAAATGACATGACACAAGCAGTACAACTCAGAAAAGGCACGACCTCTGAACATTCGACCTTTACCGGTTTGCAGGCAGAGGCAACTGTCGATACGACTAAGAAAACCATCGTAGTCCATGATGGGTCGACTGCTGGCGGCATTCCTTTATCCAGAGAGGATCTGAGCAATGCGAACCCTAGCAATCTGACTACGATTGTTGGGGCTGATACAGCATCGGGCGATCTCTTTGTTGTTTATGACGTTTCAGCGAGCGCGTTTAAAAAGATCACCAGGGCTGAGCTGAACAATGCAATGGAGCAAGATGCACTGGCTTCGGTTGCGATCACTGGCGGCAGCATAAACGGCACGACGATTGGCGCAAGCACTGCAAGCACAGGGGCTTTCACCACCTTATCTGCCTCAAGCACAGTTAGCGGTAATGGATTCAGCACTTATCTAGCCAGCCCACCAACTATTGGCGGCACTAGTCCAGGACTTATAACTGGGACAACAATAACAGCGACAAATCAATTTTCTGGGCCACATAATGGATCTGTTGGCGCAACCTCGCCGTCGAGCGGAATATTTACCTCATTGGCATCTTTAAGTGTTTTACAAAATGTCCAAACAATTGCATCATCATCATCCATTTCAGCTGGCAACAATGGGCTTTCAGTTGGGCCTGTGACTATTTCTAGCGGTGTTGTTTTTACAGTTCCAAGTGCAAGTATTTGGAAAATTTTAGAAGGAGTTTGACATGGCCTATGGCAAAGTGCTCGCAAATGCGACATCTGCAACCGGCGTATTTCGCAAAGCTGATCCCACAATCGTCGCATGGACCAAAACTGGCGCATTTACAGCTACAACAGCGACTGAATTAACGATTGAGGTAAATGGTGAATCGCAAATCATTGCGTCTGGAACCTCGATCACGATGCCAGGTTCGGCCACGACAGGAACAGATTATGCAATCTGGGCAAAAACTGATGGCACATTGCAAGCAACAACCGATCACACATCTGCTCCGGCGACTGGTGCTAGAAAAGTCGGTGGGTTTCATTACGCGCCAGGCGGCAACGCAACAGGGACATCTGGCGGTAATACCACAGCAGGAATTAACGAATATTCTTTTTGGGACTTGAAATTCAGGCCAGCTTGTAAAGATCCTCGCGGCATGACGCTAGTGGCTGGATGTTTTTGGTCTGATATCTATCTTTGCGGGGTCGATCACTATACAAACGGGACGAGCAAATATAACGTCACGATCGCAGACGGTTCATCGCTGCCTAAGATTAGTGCAGCTTTTGGGGGCACAGGATCTAACTCTTATGCTGGCGGCACTTGGTTTGCTTTCAATGAAATTATGCGCGGAGCTGGTAAGCGACTGCCAAGATATACAGAGTTTGCTGCTTTAGCCTATGGCACGACCGAGGCTTCTTCGCTCGGATCTGATCCGACTACAACAGGGGTCAGCAGCGGCACGTACACAAGCAAATGGGGCGTGATGCAATCCAGTGGAGTTATGTGGCAGTGGTCAGATGACTTTATTGCAAGTGGCGATGGGACTGGCGGCTGGCAAACTGGACTTACAGAAACCAGAGGCAATATTTATACTTACAATTCCTCGGCACGCGCTGGGATCTTGGGCGGCTCCTGGAGCAGCGGGTCGGATTCCGGTTCTCGTTGCTCGTACTGGAACCTCGATCCATCGACCTCGTTCAACAACATGGGGGCTCGCGGCGTGTGTGACCACCTGATTCTTGATTAAGTGGCGAAAGCCACGTTGTCATGGAACCAATCTCAGAGGCGACACAATGTTACGATCAGATGGCTATTATCGAAAAGTACGAAAGGGTCATAGCCTATCTATATCCAATTGCTCAATCGATGCCTCGTCGACATGGGATAGCCAGAGACAAGTTTTTGCATTGTCTTTTTTCGGTTCCAGATCTTTTATATCAAGCGGGGAAATCAAATCAGATAAGCAAGATATATGCTGCAGATGCTGGATTGGCTCATCTGCGGTTTTGGATGCGATTTCTTTTTACGATCAAAAGCATGACGCAACATCAGCTGCAAACGGCTCAGGCTGTTTTGGCAGAAGTTGGGGCGATGCTTGGAGGTTGGATCAAAAGAAGAAGAGCGCAGGGGCATACTGGGTAAAAACGCTGGGATCTTGGGCGGCAACTGGAACAACGGGTCGGATTCCGGTTCTCGTTGCTCGTACTGGAACAACGATCCATCGAACTCGAACAACAACATCGGGGCTCGCGGCGTGTGTGACGACATCGATTTATCGCTTCGTAAAGGCTTACGCATTACGAGCAGGCCTGTCAAAATGTGGTCAGCCAGCAGTGTCCTCCTTCGGGGAATACATCAAGAGGTCTGGCATAACGTCAAGTAGGCAATCCAAAGACGGGGCTAGCACAATGCCAAAACGACACAGGCATTTGATTGAAAAAATTGCGGACATCCAGAATTTGAGATCTGCATATATCAATACGGCACGATCCAAACGAATGACTCATGGATATTTAGAGTTTAAGGAATACGCCGAATCAAATTTATCATTGATTCAATCAGAGCTTTTGGATGGTGGCTATAAGATTGGTCCTTATAGAGAGTTTGTTATTTATGAGCCTAAGGCGCGATTGATTTCTGCTCTTGATTTCAAAGACAGGTTGGTGCAACACGCACTTTGTAATGTTATTGGACCGATCTTCGAAAAAGCAATGCTTCCGCAAACCTTTGCATGTCGTGTTGGACTTGGCACACATGCAGGAGTCAAATATTTGCAAGCGGAAATGCGTCGAATTGATGCAACGCACTTTTTGAAAACTGATTTCTCAAAATATTTCCCATCCATAGATCATAAAATCTTGCATGAGATGATTGATCGTAAAATTGACTGCGAAAAGACCCTGAAGATTCTAAGAGAGATTATTCCAATCAATGGAAAGGGCATCCCGATTGGAAGTTTAACTTCGCAGCTTTTTGCAAATGTTTATGGCGGTTCTGTTGATCGTTATATTCACTTTGAATTAAAACATCGAGCATGGGCAAGATACATGGATGATATTGTGATTCTTGGGCATGACGAAAAAGAGCTGAGAAGTTCGTTTTCTAAGATACAAATCTTTTCAAAAGAAAAGTTACTATTAGCAATAAGCAAGTGGCAATCTGGGCCTATCAGCAGAGGCATCAACTTTCTTGGGTATCGTATCTGGCCCACGCACAAGCTCTTGAGGAAAGATTCTGTAATAAGAGCAAAACAAAAGATTTCAAAGTTTGTTCGTCTTGGCGATCAAGACTCATTAAGAAAATTCATTGCTTCATGGTCTGGTCATGCTCGTTGGGCAGACACGCACAACCTTTTTAATTGGATGGAGAATCGACATGGCATCGTTTGTCATCAACAGTAGGGCTGATCTTGATGCAATTGCAGGGACGGTAGAACATCAACGATTTATGCAGGCTTTGCGCGGGTCAATGATTCGCAAGATCAATGTTCAGACGTATCCTGATGGATACAACCAGCCTGGCTATAGTGGACCGACATTGGAACCAGTTTGGCAAGATCAGGAAGATCTATCTACGATCGAGCAATTTGGTTTTACCAAAGAAGATTTTGAGTGAGGATGAAATGTCACGCGATGAGGCTTTAGCAGCAATCGAAAAGCACGAGGCTTTATGTGCCTTGCAATATGCTCAGATAAACGCTCGACTAAAACGCTTGGAGCAGATTCTGCTTGGTGCTGGCGGTGCAATTATCCTGCTGCTGCTCAACCTGGTGCTAAAGCTGCATTGACGTGGAAGCGATCACCGAAGCTGTCTCGAAATTGTGGTACTTAGGGGCGGCAGTGGTCGGCATTGCTGCTTATGCAGTGACCTTAAAAGTCAGGCTCGATTACTTGGAAAAGGGCTATGACAAGCAGATCACAGCTCTTTGGGACAAGGTCAATGAGCTCACTGATAAATTAGGAATCAAGCATGTTTGAACTACTTGGCGGCGGTCTGCTTGGCTCCATCTTTGGTGGCTTATTTCGACTTGCTCCTGAGGTGCTCAAGTTCATGGACAAAAAGAATGAACGAGCTCATGAGCTACAGATGTTTACGCTGCAAACAGACTTGGAAAAGATGCGTGGTCAATTCAAGATGGAAGAGCGATACGTTGACCACAGCATTGCTCAGATAGATGCAATAAAAGAGGCATTCAAAGAGCAGGCAGAGACGGCGAAAGCAGCAGGCTGGTTTGTTGCAGCAATCTCTGCTCTAGTAAGACCTGGGATCACTTGGGTTGCTTTTGGCATGTATCTGACTGTCAAAATTGTCGGTCTCATGATGGCTTTTGATGCTTCAGCTGATTGGCGTGAAGTCATTGTTAAAAGTTGGGATGAAGATGATTTTGCAATGATGAATATGATGTTAACGTTTTGGTTTATTGGTCGCTCGATTGAAAAATATCAAAAGTGAACAAAGAAGCGATCGAGCTTGCAACTCAGATCATCAAGAGGTTTGAGGGATACGCTAAAAGACTTCCTGATGGTGGATGCACTGCTTATCCAGACCCTGGCACAGGTGCAGATCCTTGGACTATAGGATATGGATGCACAGGTGCAAATATAAAAAAAGGCACTGTGTGGACTAAGGATCAAGCTGAGACAGCACTATGCAATGAGGTTATTCACTTCATGGGAGCAGTGCTGCAAAGGTCCCCAGGGCTTGCTTATGACTCTCCGAGAAGGCTTGCGGCAATCACCAGTTTTGCATTCAATTGTGGCATTGGAAACTATCGGATTTCGACGCTTAAAAAGAAAGTGGATGCAAAAGACTGGGATGCTGCCGCTATAGAGATCAGGAAATGGAATAAAGCTGCTGGACGAGTAATGCCTGGGCTTACGAGGAGGCGGGAAGCTGAAGCATTGCTGTTGCAATAGCAACTCGATTCTTGACTTGCAGGCGACGCTTGATCGCAGCAACATGAACCTTGACCGTGTTGACTGAAATGTCTAACGCTTCTGCAATTTCTTCGTTGGTGCATCCGGCTGAGACAAGTTTTGCGACTCGTTTTTGTTTTTCAGTAATTCCAAGTGGTGATGGATTCTGTGGCAGTTCGCGCAGAGAACTATGCATTTAAGAGCCTCCTTTTTAGCATCTGCGAACCTTCCTTGTCTGAGCAGATAGTTAATGTCTTGCTTTTCAGATGTTGGATGATGGAAGTCCAAAGCGGCAGGATGACTAAATCCACACTTTGTGCAAGCAAGTGTTGATTTCCAGGTTCGCCATTCTTCGCGGTATCGTTGTTTATTTTTAAGAGCCTTAGCTTTATGACCAGCTTGGTTCTTTTGATACCACACAGATTTGAAGGCTCTATTCCTGATCTTTTTGAGATCATCATCAGAGAGAGACATTGCGAGGCGAAGTCTACATATTGATCCATTTTTTGTCTCGCTTTTTGTTGTTTCATATTTGTGACCGTCTCTTGTTTAGATCGTCAGTGATTGCATCTACTTCAATCAAGAATTGCACAGCTTTTTCAAGCAAATCGGCAAGCTCGTCATCAGTAGGTTCATAGCGAACAATAAAAAGATCTAAGCCTGCCGGAAACCTTGGGTCATAACTCACAAAGTCGCACCATTTCCGGCCAGTGCAGGCCAATTGAGTTGCCATTTGTGCTTTGTGATCATCAGGCACTTTTCCTTCTGTCATCCAAGTCAGATGAGTGAGGCTTTCTGGGCATTTGATTTCAACGGCACCATCATCACCGACAAAACCGTCGGGAGATGCTCCAAGTCCAAGAATGACAGGATGGTCGACAAATCCCACCTCAGTGACGAATTCCCCAGTCTTTACTTCATAAGCAACACGAGCTGCTTGTTCTTGCTCAATGCCCCACTCCATTGCTCGATTGCTAAATGACGGAGTAGGGTTACCTGTTAGCCTTTCGCATACAAGCTGCATCCGATATTTCGCACGATCTGCTGTCTCTGTCTTATCCTTCTTGAAGGAAATCGCATCACGCATCTTGCTAGCTGTTAGTTTGCCAATGCGAATCGCAAACCATTCTGGTGATCGTTGCTCCATTATTTAATTCCTAATTCTTTCTTGCGTTGATCTTTAGCCTCGACAATCTTTCCGAGTGCTTGCTTGTCGTGTTTATAGCCTTCCTGAGCCTCTGAATAAGCCTGTACGAGGGTTTTCTTGTCGATTGCTTCGATGATGGCTTGCAGCAGGGTTTCTAGGCTTTTTGTGGGCATTTGCTCATTGTTTTGCGGTAAGGCATTTTTTATTGCTGGATCTTGATCATCTTCGTAGATGTACAGACCAAGACCAAATAATGCACAGGCTTTTACAAGAGCTCGTTGCATCGCTTTGTTGACCTGTACGCAATCAGGGTTAGTGATCGGACGATTAACATGATCCATGACCGGCAAGTGAGCGACTCTGGTGATGCCAAAGGCTGTGAGCTCGCAATAAACCATGTAGGTATCGCCAAAGGACCTTTCTGGAAGGTAGGTAAACACTGCATTCGGATCAAGCTCAAGCATCTTGTCCCAGGCTCGTGCCCAGGGAACATAAGTAAGTTTTTGTTTTGTTTTTACATCTTCACCAAAGCTGATCTTTTTAATTTCTTGCATGTTCATAACAGATGTCTCCCGATAGTGTTAAGCATTGCGACAATAGAACCCCAAAGCACAAAATAAAGTAAACCTTTTTCGACTCGATACTTGATGGCTGACAGGGGCAGTTTGTTGAGAAAGTAAATGTCTTGAATCCACAGCTGGTCACTTGCGATCATGTTTTGCAGTTTTGGTTTGTAGTTGCATCCAATCTTGACTCGTCTTTCTGCTGGTACTTTTATGGGAATGATTTCGTCATCTCTGACAATAAAAGGCATCATGCTTGTTTCCTTGATGGTGATTTTTCTACGGTCCAAAACTCTTCTGTGCAGTGATTGCATCTGTGACGACGCTCAACAAAATAGAAGTGCTTTTCAGGATTCCAAAAGGTCCGAGTCTCCAAGATCTTTGTTTTGTATCCATTACCATCAGTCGTTCGACAATGTGGACAGATCATTTGCCGTCATCCTTTGTTTTTTCCAGATGATCAAGGATTGACCTAACAGCCTGCATCAGCAAGATCATGCGAGCAGCTTGATGAGCCATGTAAGAGTCAATATTCTTTAGGCCAATGGAAGCTTCTTCAAACTCACCTTGCAGGAATTCCCACTCTGTTTTTAATCGACTCTTAATCTGTGCTGGTGATGCAATCTGTCTTGCAGGACATAAGCGTCCCTGGTTGCAATCGTTGTTGCATGGTGGACATGTATTCCTATCCATAATTTTTTTCCTTAAGAATACGATTTAGATCAATCGCAAAATTGACGACGCTTGCATCTATACCGAGCCAGACATCTTCAAATCTTGTAAGACGATTTTTGGCTGTCGAAAATACGTCAGTGAAGGTTATGTCTCTCCAAGCAAATGGTGTTGTGAATAGCGGTATGTCACCATCTTTTTGCTTTTGAGAAAAAAATCTTGTTGTTCGGTCAAAGCTAAGATTATTTGTCCAAATGACTGGTTCTTCGTCATCAGGATAAGACTTATGCTCACCCCATAAGGCAACTTCACCGACTTTTGCCAGATCTGCATTACAACAATGTCCGCATCTTGGGCATTCAAAGTCATCAAGATATGACCTTGCCTTTTGATACATGTTGTGATCCCCGCTCATTAATTCTTCTCCCGCAACTTGGCTTCAATGGCTCGTGCGAATCCCCATCGATCAAACCACGCTGCATTACCTTCGTCGATTTTCTGGCACAGATAACTCAAGTCCTGAATTTCCTCATCCGTCAGCCCGACCCATTCACGCTTTGGTGGTGCGGTGTATAGGGGTTGCACTGGGTCGTTGTCTTTTGGTTTTGTGAAACACAAATACCTCTCCCCAATACAGTCAGTTGAAAGCCACGCCACCGGCTCCTGCTGCGCTAATGCTGCATTCCATCCTCGCTCATAAGCTTGCCCTAACTCGACGGCACGGTCGTGTTCAGTTTTCACGACACGTTTTTCCCATGCGTATTCTGCAAGTTGAATTTTTGTTTCGTAATCATCGTATGAATCGCTCATGCATTCTTCTCCTTTAACTTGGCTTCGATAGCTTCCGCAAAATCCAACACGTTCTGATGTTCATAGCAAATGTGAAACTCCACAG
>Ga0129333_10001333_pt1 | contig 22222 bp, 26 predicted proteins | sample CPB6_08_DNA_FD_94474 | JGI IMG/M metagenome (GOLD analysis project Ga0129333, IMG submission 94474) | Freshwater to marine salinity gradient microbial communities from Chesapeake Bay, USA - CPBay_Sum_0.6_0.8_DNA | ecosystem: Environmental > Aquatic > Marine > Coastal | place: USA: Chesapeake...
AAGGGTCAGCCGCGAAGGGGACTGGTGATCAGCGCCGACCGCGGCGGATCACGCCGCGAATCTTGGCCTTGGAACGCTGCGCGCCAGGGTCGCCCATGGCGCCGACGCGCTGGTTGCCCTCCTTGTTCCGCCACAGCCCTTCGTTCCGCTGCTTGGTGGCCTTCGTGCCGGAATAGAGCGCCTGGTTCTTACTCCGCAGCCGACTACCGGTGCCGGTCAAACCTTTGCTCAGCAGCCGTTTGGTGGTCGCAGTGTTGGCCGAACGGGTGGAGCCAGACTTTGGCTTGCTGGCACTACCACCACCGCCGCCAGACCCGCCACCACCACCAGCGAAACGACCGCGGGAATCGCGCTTGTAGGTGCGGGCCATGAAACGTGCAGGGAGCTACCGCCTAGGTTTCCGGTTGCGTCGCCGTTTCGGCGGGCCCTGCGTGTTTCTGGGGCCTGGCCGCAGGTTGTTCTTCCCGGCCTTCGGCTTGCCTTTGCCCATGTACGCCAGCTGGTTGCCGTAGATCTCCCGGGCCCTCGCGGCTGGCTTGCTGCCACGCGCTGCAGCATCAGCAGCACGCTGCATTCGCCGCTGGATGGCCTTGGCGCCTGGCCTGGTGCCGCTGATCCCGATCTCGACGCCAGCCAGCATCCGGTCAATCTTGTCTTTCCCGATCCGCTGCTGCATCGCCCTGGCGTTTTGGCGTTCCAGCTGCCGCTTCATCGCGTCAATCCTTGGACGCTTGGACTTCACCGCATCGCTGAGCCGTTTCATCTCAGTATCAAGATCACGGACGGCGCGCTCAGCCTGGCGATCCATTTGCCCCAGCCGCAGGCCAGGGGTCTTCGGGTTGAACGTCCGTACCGCACTGGCCTTGAGCGCCAGCGGCTGCCGCCTGTTCGCCCTGCCGCTGGTGGGTCGCACCACGCTGCGAGCGCTGGGCCGGGGCAGGCCACCCGTGGGCCGGATCCCGTTCCCGCTGCCGGCCGCCCGGCGCCTGGTGCGGCTGATCGTGCCAGCCGGCGCCGCTGCTCTGGTGGTGCTGCCCTTGGCTTGAGCACGACCTGGCGACCGCAGCCTGGAACCACGGCCACTGGTTTGGCCCTGATACCCACCGCTGGCAAACCTGCCGCGTGCGTCTCGGACGTAGCGGCGGGCCATGGGCTGAGCGGGGACTAGCTCAGGTTTCCGGTTGCGTCGGCACCGGCCGATCGATCACCACCCGGCCAGTGCCATCAGGCCGCACGGCGATGACCTGATGCCGATGCGGCTCGCCGTTCCTCGGGCGCAGGCGGCGGCCAACGGCGGTGACGACGGGGTTCATGGCGTGGTGGGGTGGGGAACGGCTTAACTTTCCGGGTCAAGGGCCCCGGCGCACTCGGCTCCGGCGGCGAGCGGCGGGCTTCTGACTCAGGCCCTGTGCCTCGCGGTAGGCACCCATCACTTGGTAGTCGTATCGACGGCCGGTGCGCAGACCGGCATAGGTCTCGGCGATAAACTCGGCTGGGCTCGTTCGTGCATATCCGCTTACGCGACCTGCAAGGTTTCTGCGTCTCCATGATTCGCGCAGCTTGGATGCAGGGCCTCCGATGCCTGGTACTGCTTCCTTCCAATCGTCAATCCCTTTCTGGCCGCGCCGTTGGAAACGGGCTAGAGACGCCTTGTCTTTGGTGTGCTTGATCTCATGGTGGATCACGCCCATTGGAGATGACGTTGAAAGATGCCCGCTTCTTCGGTATTCAATCGCTCTGAGCCTTGGGTTGCTCCAATACTCGGATGCTGTGTTGATTCCGATTGAGCGAACCCCTAGCAAGGCTTCGGCTATTCGCGGGTTATTTTTGTTGTTGAACTCGTAAACATTAAAGCCTTGTTTTTTGAGCCTTTTCACGGCTGTCGCAACGTTGTCCGCCGTATGACCGCTGAATCTGTTGTAAGGATTCTCCCCCTTCCTGAACCTGGCCATCGTGTTCACCGGCCGAGCGTTGGCGTTCATCAGCTCACCCGGCCGCAGCCTGCTGGTGGCTGCCGTCGCCCGGCCCTGCTGCACGTTCACCTTCGCCCGTGCGGCGCCGCTCCGGCTCACCACACCTTTCGGCGCAGCGTTCACTCGATCGATCTGCCTGGCGCGCAAGTTCCAAGCTGCAGTCCGCAGCCGGCCGCCTCTGGCCGTTGCGCCGTTCCCGCCGACGCTGGTGATCCGCCCGGCATTGTCTCGAGTCAGCCGGTTCGTGCCCCTGCTCACCGGCTTGGCAGCAGGCCGCCCGCCACCGCTGGATCCACCGGTGCTGGCGAACCGGCCCCTGCTGTCGCGCTTGTAGGTCCTGGCCATCCCAGCATCGCCTGATCTGCTGGGTTGCCGCTGAGCGTTATGCCGTGGCCCCGGAAACCTGCAGGCATCGCGCCCCGGTCCATGCCTGCACCGATCCCAAACACGATCCCGCCATGGCGGAGTTCCGATCGTGAGCAGATCCGCGGATACAGCGGATGGCCGGTGTCAACCTACAATCTGACGCAGCTCACCGCAGCGATGAACCGGGTGGCGGAGGCCTCAGCCGATGCCGTCACCCAGCTGCAGGCCTGGATCGATGAAGTCGAGACGCTGGAGCAGGACTGGGCGGACAAGGTGTCAGACGGCACCGCCCACTTGGGCAACGTGCAGAGCTACGAAGGCCCGGCGCCTGGAACGGCCCTCAGCAAGGACGATCGGCAGACCAAGGCCGACGTGCTCGAGTGGGATGCCTCCCTCCTGAAGGTCTCCTACCAAGCCGGCACCCGTGGTGATTCCACCGCTGGAGGCGTGCTGCACGCCCGGGTGTCGGAGCTGAAGGGGAAGATCCTGCAGGCGATCGGCATCAAGTCCTACGACGGTGGCGCCGGCAGCGGCGCGGCGTTGCTCAGGAGCTGAACCCGGAAACCTGCAGCAGTGAAGTGATGCTGCCGTGGCCCGGACCTACAAGCGTGACTCTCGCGGGCGGTTTGCTGGTGGGGGCAGCAGCTCGGGTCGGCCGGCGGCGAAGAAAGCAGCGACCAGGGCAGGCAACCGCCTAACGCGGGACAACGCAGGCCGGATCAGCTCAATCGGCGGCAATGGCGCCACGGCTCGGGGTGGGCGGCTCAAGACGGCAGCTGGGAATCAGCGGGCGAGGCAGACGGCACGGCTGAAGAGTGCTGGCGGACGGTTGAGGGGCGGGAAAGGAGGCGGCGCCGCTGTTGCCAAGCGGGTCAGAAAGCCAGACCTCAGCCAAGCAGCGTTTGAGCGGCGCGCCAATCTGACTGAGAAGCGTGCGCGGGCTGCCGAGCGTGCAGTGGCAGGGGCTGACCGGGGCTACGCCAGCAGGGGTACGCGACGCATGTTCCGTACGGCTGATGCACTTCGATCTGCTGCTGATTCCTACAGCAGCTATGCCAGAAGGGGCAAAAAGGGAGAGTTCAGCGCCGCCGATTACTTTAATACAGACCGCAGAACCAGTAGGCGAACAACCGCGCCGAAGCTGAGCAGAGCCGAGAAGGCCAGGCGAACTAGAGCAGCCAACGCTGACAAGCGCTTCCGAGAGAACATTCGCCGGATGGAGGCGGATCGCCGCCGCTGATGCCCACCGACTTCGCCCCCTACGCGAACCTCCGCCTGCTGATCCCACAGCCGGCAGCGGCACCGGCCAACTTCCGCTCGGGCGTGCCGGCTAGCACCGCCAGCTGGATCCTGCACGTCTTCGCCAAGGGCACCACCACCGCCGCCCCGGGCACGCCGTCGATCGACCCGCGCACCCGCACCCTGGAGGGCTACATCACCGCCTTCGCCACGCTCCCGGCCAACACCTCCTGGCTGCAGGCCACCGCCGGCCTCGCCTGGGACACCACCGGCCTGGCACCCGCAGGCCTCCTGGCCGGTGCATCAGGCCGTGGGTTCCTCGGGGTGCTCGAATCACTCCCCACCGTCACCGGTCAGCAAGGCGAGGCCACGATCACCGCCCTCGGCGGCGCTTTTGGCCCTGGTGGCATCGGCGCTGAGCTCCGCGCCCAGCTGGGCGATGCGATCACCGTCGAGCTGCAGTTCGCCGGCTGAGCCATGTCGATCAACGTCCGCGTCAACACCGGCAACCTGCAGGCCCGCGCCCAGCAGGCGGCCCGCCGCGCCTCCGAAATCGTGATGGGGGAGCTGTTCGCCGCGTTCCAGCAGTCCTTCACGGCTAAGGCATGGGACTGGCCACGCATCACTCAACGCACCGCCGGCAGCCCAGTCGGCAGCCCTCGCAACCTGATCGACACCGGCAACCTCCGCCAGACCGGCAGCTACCAGATGACCGGGCCCTATCAGGCCACGTTCCGCTGGAGCGCCAACTACGCCACCGCTGTCCACGAAGGCGCCTACATCTACCCGTGGGGCAACCGTGACGCCGATCGGGTCTACCTCCCGCCACGCCCCTGGACCCGCGCCGTGCTCGGCCAGGAAGATGCACCCGGCGTGAAGCCCTACAACCTCGGCGATCGGCTCCAGAACGTCTGGCTCGCTCAGTTCCGCAGGCGGTGATCGGAAACCTGAGCTGATGATGGCGGCTCAGGCATGGCCCGGACTTACAAACGCGACAGCCGCGGGCGGTTTGCCTCGGGTGGTGGATCGGGCAGCGGCAGGCCGGCCACCAAGGGCCTGAGCACCGGAAAGAACCGCCTCACCCGTGACAACAGCGGCCGGATCACGGGCCAGGGTGGATCGGGCGCCACTGCACGCGGCGGCAGGCTGAAGACCGCTGCAGGGAACGCCAGGGCTCGGCAGGTCGGCCGGCTGAAGGGCGCACCGGCAGGCACCGTCAGCAGGGGCGGCAAGGCTAGGGGTGCGGCGCCGGTGGCGAAGGCCAAGACCGTCAAGCCCGCAGCCAGGGTCACCAAGAAGGCCGCAGCCGAGGCCAAGCTCGATCGGGTGATCGCCAGGGCCCAAAACATCGGATTCCGCCGATTCGACAAGGAAGGTCGCAGCGAACGGGCAAGGAATGCAGTGCAGGTCGAGCGGCGGGCCAGGAACTGGATCAACATGCTTGGCACGAACACCAGAAAGCCGCCGAAGACGGTGGCAGAGATGAAGGCAAATGCGGCCAAGGTCATGGCTGACCGCAAGAAAGTGAAGGCAAAAGCAGAGATACAATCAACCAAATGGGCGATCAGTCGCTCTCGCGCACAACGGGCGCCGAAGTTTGATCAAACGGCAATTCAGCGGCGCAGGAATCGCGTAATTGAGGCCGACAAGCGCCGTGGCGGGATCTCCAACAATGCAACGATCGAAGCCAGGAATATCTACGACGCCCAGCTGCGCGGCCAGCTTCCAAAGCAGCGCGGCGCACTGCTCCCAGGCATGAAAGCCGCCGGCCAGAGGGCCCGCAACGCCAACGTGGTGCGTGGTGCAAAGCCCAAAGTCGGCGCTCCAAAGGGTGGAGCCGGAGCGCAGATCAGGGCCAGGGGCAAACGGGGAGGACAGCTCGCCGCACCGTCTGGGCCAAGCATGCGGCAACGGCTGCGTGCTGCAGCCAAGGTCAAGCTGAGCCCAATGCAGCGGTCTGAGGCCAAGTACGCCAAGCGCAAGTACGGGGTGAGCTCCACAGTGAGCAACCCTGGCCGGCCCTCTATGCGCCTTCCGCGCAGGACCACCTCAGGAGGCGCGCGGATTGCCGTGAGGGGGAACAAGGCCGCAACCACCAGGGCCTACAAGCAGCGTGTCTCCGCAACGCTCGGCAACACCCGCAAGACCGACATGGCCACCATGGGCATCGGTGGCGGCCTGCGCAAACTCTCCAACCCCCGCATCCGCAAGCAGCAGACCGGGATGACGCAGCTCAGCCTGGTGGGCCGCAACAAACCTCTCGTGCGCTTCCGCCCCGCCAACGGCCGCCGTTAAGCCGCCAGCCGGAAACCTACAGAACCCACCCACCGGCATCCCGTGCCACAGCTCCCCTTCGTTGTCGCGCCCAAGCGCGAGACGCGCCTCATTGAGGCTGAAGTCAACGGCGAAATCTGCTCCCTTGAGTTTCCAGTCTTCGGCGCCCTTCGCTCCGGGGAGCTCATCGACATCCGTGAGCACGAATACCAGGCCGACATCTACCGCGAATCGTCGCGCCTCGCTGATGCCCTCGTTGCGGACGGCACCCCTGAAACCGAAGCGCAGCGCATCGCCATCCGCATCATCTCCACCCGCATGGGCGTGCCGGTGCCGCTTGATGACCCCGAGCAGCGCGCCATGCTCCGTCACGCCGATCTGGTGGCCAGCATTCAAGTCGCCCTCGCCGAGGCCTACGACCAGCTCACTCTTCGCACCGTCACCGCCCTCATCTCCCGCCGGCTGCCCGGCTGCGAAGACTGGACCGCAGCCGACAGCGAAACCCTCCCCGGCCCCTTGCAGGACGCCATCGCAGCCTTCGCCAACGCCGAGAAATCAGCCAAGACCCCCGACCGCTCACCTGAAGAGGTCGTGCAGGAGATGACCGAGACGCTGGGAAAGCTCGCGCCGCCGGATTCACCGGAACCGCCATCGACGCCGCCGGCACTCCCGCTGGGCTCCCCCAGCCCATCGACTGGCGAGCCCTCTACTGGCGATGCCGCCGCCTGTGGCCTCACGCCGCCGAATTCAACCCCGACCGATTCGCATCCCTCACCCTCCCCTACATCATCGAGGCGATCGAAGAAGGCGAACGCTGGCTGAAGGAACAGCTGCACCTCCACGAGCAGCCCATTGCCTTTCTCCATCAGCGGCTGGTGGCCGTCAACACCACCGACGCCAAGCTCATCCCGCCGCTGGATCAGCTCTACCTCTTCGGCGATACCCAGCCCGGCAGCCGCCCGCCGTCAGAGGCCGGTGCCGCCATGCTTGCGCTCATCAGCTCCAGCCTGTTTCCCACCTGGGCCCTCGCGTTCTACGAACCCCTGTCTCAGGCCGGCCAGGGCCACACCCCGCCACCGCTGCTGGCGCTCATCGCTGCCGATGCCATCCTCCTGGCGCCGCAGCAGGCGCCCGGCGGCTGGCGCGGGTTCCTCATCGCAGAGGGCACAACTCAGGGCCAGCTGCGGCCGTTTCATTGGCCTGGTGATCCAGCTCCAGCGTTCTGGCTTGCTGTGCCTCGCGCTTCTGCAGAAGCGGGAGCAGTGTGGGCGGAGGAAGCTGCATTTCTTGCCACTCAGCCATCTCCGCATACACCCGATTCACCCGGATCTCAGCTTCTGTGATGCTCGCACAATACCCCAGGCTCCAGTAGCGGCCCTGCCACCACACCCGCGCCTGAAACGGTCGCTTCTTCATGTGCGGGCAGTGGCAGACGCCACGGGGGTAACAGCTCACAGGCGGGCGGAGAGCGCAGGCTGCCGCTAGGTTTCCGCGCTCCCATTAAGCCGTGGCGGCGGCTTGAGCAGCGTTGGACCGCTGGAGGGGAAGCATTCATGCGCCCTTATGTCTTCGGTCTATTCGCAGGCCTACGGCTACAACTTCTTCTTTCAGGTGCTCAAGAAAGGGTCGGTGAACCTTTCCGCCCTCCTGCCCAATGCCGGTCTGGGTGCCGGCAAATTCATCGACAACACCACGGTGCTGGCGAACACCTCCCTGGTGGTTCCCACTGGCACCGCCAGCACCTTCAAGCTGCTGGCCGGCGAAGGCAAGGTGGTCACCAAGGCCGCCATTGCCTCCAACGTTGCCACCCTGACCTTCGCCGCCGCCCCCGGCATCGCCAACGGCTCCACCATCGCAGTGGCTGAGCTGCCAGCACCGTTTGAGGCGCTGAACGGCACCCGGGTGGTGACCGCCGTGACCACCTCGGCACCGTTCACCCTGTCCTTCGCACTCACCGCCGCGAACATCGCCGAGGCGACTGTCGCCAGCGGCCAGGTGGTCGGCACCTCCCTCCTGCTGGATGGCACCGACAACCCGGTTCGCCTGCTGGGCCTCACCAACTGCGCCCCGAGCGAGTCAGAGAACGAGGAGACCGTCACCACCTACGACGACGAGGCCAAGTCGTTCGATACCTCGATCGCCACTTCCAAATCGATGAGCTGGAGCCTGGAAGGCGTCACCAACCACAGCGACGCCGCCTACAAGCTCCTCCGAATCGCCGCCAAGGAGTCGGTGCGCGAGGGCCTGATGGTCAAATACGCCCGGATTGGCCCCGTTGGCTTCAATGAAACCAGCTACGGCTACGGCCGCTTCACCGGTTTTGAGGAATCGCCTGCGGCTGGTGAGATCGTGAAATACAGCACCACCCTTCGTGCTTACGGTCCCTACGAACTGGAATTCTGAGCTGGAGGAGATGGGGCCCCGGCTGCTTCGGCAGCTGGGGTTTTTTCTTGCCGTGGCAGCAGTGCTGCAGCCTGTTGCAGCGCAAATGCGCGATTGACGATCGCGTAATCGAGCACCTGATGGCTGATCTGCCGTAGCGCCTCCAGATCCCCAGGCCCCGCGCCATCAATCAGCGTGCGCCACTGGTTGAAGCGGAACTGTTCATGCAGCGGCAGTCCGTCCATTGGTGAGTGGCGTTTCGGGAGCTTGCCGGGCGCTTTGGAAACCTGAGCCATGACCCTGCCCGCCACCGCTCAGGCGATCTACGACCGGCTGTTGGCTGATGCCACTATCGCCGCGGCGTTGGGCACCTACACCCTCGCCGATGGCACCAGCCGGCCAGCTATCGCCGTGCTCGCCGCCAACGAGAAGCTCCCCCCGGGCACGATCGCCGAGGGCATTGAGCTGGTGATCACCGCGGTGCCGGGCTTCGCCAACCGTGCGCTGCTCACCACCGAGAGCCTGCCCAACCCCACCTGGCGGGTCTACGTGATGGGCTGGCAGTCCGCCGCGCAGCTGCAGGTCGTCGCGCAGCGCGTGCTGGCCCTGCTGCCCGGCGCATCGGCCACGCCCGTCCCTGGTGACGCGCCCGGTGATGGCATCGGCGTGATCGATCAGCTGGCGATCACCTGGACCAATCCCACCGTGGTGGTGACCCCATGAGCGACTTTCAGGTTCAGGTCGGCGGCGATTTCTCCGAACTGCTCCGCGGGTTCCAGCAGCTGGAGGCCCGTGCGCAACAGTCCGGCAATGCCGTGGGCAAGGGCCTTGCCGATGGCATCCAGGGGTTCAGCAGCAAATCCATCGCCGCGCTCCAGTCCGAGCTCAGCCGCCTTGAGCAACGTCAGGTCAAGGTGGCGGTGGACTCCACCGCCTTTGAGAAGACCGGCAAGCGGATCACTGAAATCAAGGCGCTCATTGCCGAGATTGAGCGCCGCCGGCTCACCGTTGGCGTTGACGACCGATCCATCACCGCGCTGCAGTCCAAGCTCGCGCAGTTGCAGTCCAAGCAGACACGGCTCGCGGTTGACTCGCGCGAATTTGCCGATGCGCAGAGTGAGATCAACGCGCTGGAGAAGGAGCTCAACGATGTCAGCCGCCGCAAGCTCCTGATCAACGCTGACCCGTCCAGCTTGATCGCCCTGCAGGCCAAACTCGGCGATCTGCAGGGCGAGCTGGGCCGCGTTGCAATCGGCAGCCAGCGATTCCAAGAGCTCACCACCGCCATCCAGGCTGCCGAGCGCGAACTCTCAAGGGCCGGCGAATCCGCTGATCAGTTCCGCATCCTGGATGGCGTGGTGCAGGGCATCGCCTTCAGCCTCTCCAATTCGGTGGTGGACGGTGCTCAGCGGGCCCTTTCTGCGCTTGGCGGTGTCGTTGCTGAGTTTGGCCGGCTTGATACCGAGCTGCGCAAGGCGGCTGCCGCCAGCGGCGAGGCCGGCGCCTATGAATCCCTCGCCAGGTCCGTTGATCAGGTCGGCATCGAGGCGGCCGGCACCACCTTGGAAGTGGCGCAGCTCAACACCGAGCTGATCCGCGGCGGCCTCACCGTGGATCAGGCCAATGCCAGCCTCGCGGCGATCGTCCGCGGCGCAGAGGCCACCGGCACCAGTTTTGCCGCCTTCGGTTCGGTGGTGTCCGCCAGCCTCAAGTCCTTCGGCCTCGAAGCAAGGGACGCCCAGCGGGTGGTCGATGCCCTCGTGACCGGCGCCAACGCATCGGCCGCCAGCGCTGAGGGGCTTGGGCTGGCATTCAAATACGCCGCACCGGTGGCAAAGCTGCTCGGCGTTTCCATCGAAGACCTGGCGCTCGCCGCCGGCCTGCTCACCAACGCCGGCATCGATGCCTCCGAAGCTGGCGTCACCCTGCGAAATGGCTTTTCAAAGCTCGCCAGCGCTGCGCCCAAGGCTGGTGGGGCGATGCAAGACCTCACGGGTCAATCAGCGATGGCCGCCAAGGCGATGCGGTCGCTTGGGGTGGACATCTACAACACCGATGGAACCCTCAAGCCGATGGAGACCACCCTCCTTCAGCTGAAGGGGGCATTTGAGAAGCTCGACCCGGCATCGAAGATCCGGCTGGCGGCAAACCTCTTCGGCGGGGAAGACGACGGCGCCAAGTGGCTGGCGTTGCTCAACCAGAGCGAGGCCGAAATTCGGCGCATGGCACAGACCATGGCCAACACCAAGGGTGCAGCCGATGTCGCACGTGATGCGATGACGGGCTTTGAGCTCAAGCTCAAGCAGCTCGATGGCACAGTCGGCAGCCTTGCAATCACCTTCGGCTCAGTCGCAGCCGGCGCGCTGATCCCGTTTGTCGATGCGGCAAACACCATCGTCGGCGCCATCACGGGCCTGCCCGGGCCGGTGAAAACCCTCGGCGCTGGCATGGTGCTGCTCACCGGCGCCACCGTTGCGGCGACTGCAGCGCAGATCGCCTTCACCCGGGCACTGCAGGCCGAGGCCGTGCAGGGCGCCATCAGCGCCGTTGGGGCCTTTGCCGGCGCGCTCCGCACCCAGTTGGCGGGGGCGCTGTCGGTGGCGGCCGTGGGATTCAGCACCCTGGCGACAGCGATCAAGGGATTCAGCGCACAATCGTTCTTCGCCTCGATCGCACAGCTCGCTGCTGCCATCCGAACGCAGCTGGCAGGCGCCGCCACGGTGGCGATCACAGCATTCAGCGCCCTTGCGCAATCCATCAAATCCGGCGCATTCGCCTCAGCACTTCAAAACCTGATCGGCCAGGTCGGATTGGTGACCGCTGGCATTGCTCGATTCGCCGCAACTGTCGGGCCCATTGCTCTGGTGGTCGGCATCGTTGCTAAGGCCATGGAAGGCGGCGCCGAGGCAGGGGAGCGATACAAGGCAGCCAACGACACGATCAGCGAAGCGCTCGTCAAGCTGCGTGATGAGCTGGGCAAGACCGACATCAAGCTCGCCGACAGCCGCAACGCAATCCAGAAGCTCTGGGATTCGTTTGGCGAAGGGGCTCGCGTCATCGGCGACATTGACGCCACCAACAAGATCACGGAGTCGATCGCCAAGCTCAACCAGGAAGCCAGCGGCTACTTGGGCACGATCAAGCAGACCGGATCGCTCACTGATGAGCAGCGGTCGAAGTCCCTGGCCTTTGTCGCCGCACTCCAGAGCAGTAGCGGAGCTGTTCAGCAACTGGTCAAGGAATATGAGACCCTCGCCAGCAAGGCTGCACTGATCGGCGACGATCGCCAGGCGGAGGTCTACCGCGAAGCGGCAACGCTGCTCCAGCAGCAGGCCAATGCCGCCAACAACACCTCGGCGGCGCTGTCCAAGAAGGCACAGATCACAAACCAAGACATCGTGGCCACCGGCAAGGCCACCGAAGTGACCAAGGCACAGGCCGATGCCGAAAAGCAGCTGGCTGATGTCATCCGAACGCAACCCGTTCGCAACTTGGATGCGCAGTTGACCGCTGGGCAGTCGCTGCTTGGGCTGACGCAAGCGCTGTCAGAGCAAGAGCAATCGCGCTTCGCAGTAACAAAAGCTGGAATTGAGTATGAACTAAGCCAAGCAGAAAAACGCAAGGCATCAGAATCCACGATTCGGCGAATTAAAGACGAACTTAACAAGGTTGAGATTGCAGCTCTCCGCGCTCGCTACGGTTCACTTCAGCAAGAACAGGCATTGCAGCGTGAATTGCTCAAGCTCAGCCAAGAAAAAGCACGCCTAGAGTCAAACCTGGCCGTGCAAGAGCAGAACATTGCCGTGCTCAAAGCTGCCCAGCAGCTTCAGCAATCCATCAACGGCGGCAAGCAGGCTGAAATCAACGCCGCACGCGCCAACCTTGACCTGCAGACCGCAATCCTCGGCACCCGCTACGAATCGGCAGGGCTGCTCAGCCGCACGCAGGAGCTCGAAAACCGTGTCCTTACAGCTCAGCAGGCAGCCGCGGAGAATACAGCCCGCGCAGCTCTGGCGCAGAAAGGAATTACGGCTGAGCTGCAGTCTTCGGCCGGCTATTCCACCCAGCTGGTGGGAACCACCGCGAGCATCGCCAGCAACGCTCAGGAATATGCAGCGGAAGCCCGCCGGGCTGCCGAACAGCAGGCCGGAATCGCTACCGCTGCGCAGCAGGCCAGCACGCAAACAGCTCAAGCTGCAGGCAATGCCAGGGCACTCGCAAGCAACACCACGGACGGTGTTCGCAAGACCACCGAGCTGGCCAATTCAGCAGGCCAAGCGAAGGGCAGCCTTGATGGCGCCAGCAAGGCTGCCGGAGGCGTTAAGGCTGAGCTGGGCGGCGCCACGGAGGCTGCAGCCAAGGCCGCCGCTGAAGCCGGAAAGGTCGGCGCCAGTGCCGCCGACAGCGCCAATCGGGCACGGCCGCTGGTGGAGGCTCTCGATAGCGCTGGCGCCAATGCCCAGGAGATTGCTACCGCCCGGATGGCGGCCAACCTCAGCGCAGCGTCAGGATCGGCCGGCGGCCTCAGAAACGCCATGGCCGCGGCAGCAGGTGCCGCCCGCACCTTCTACGAGTGGCTGGCGAAAGCGTCAGGTCTCCCCGGCAGCCGCTGGACTGGTGGCCCGGTTGAAGCTGGCCAAACCGTGCGAATCAACGACGGCCCGGCCGGCCGGAGCCTGGGCCAGGAGTCGTTTCTTACCGCCGCGGGCAAACTCAGCCTGATCAACCGCCCTGCCAATTCGCTCTGGACGCCACCAACCAGCGGCGTGGTGATCCCTGCAGGCGTGACCGAGCAGCTGAAGGCTCGAGGTGCGTTTGATGCCAGCCGTGCGGCACGCGCTGCGGTTGCCAGTCGTTCCGCCAGCCCATTGGCAGGGGGGAGTGAAGGAGAGCTGGCTGCCAACCTTGCTCGGCAGGCCCTTGCGATCGGCAAGCTGCAGCAGAGCGTGGACCAGCTCGTGGAGAAAGACTGGAATGTGCAACTCCGCGTTCGCAGTGACGCCAACGGCCCCTCGTACCTGAACACCCTGAACAGGATGCTGTAGGCCATGGCCGTCACCATTGGAACCCTGACGGTCTCCCATCTGCGGGCTCAACCGCTGGGATACAGCGAAACAGACACGATCAAAGGACTGGTCGCTCGCCGGTGGTCAGTAGAAGGCCTGGTGAGGCCTTCGGAATGGTTGGCGCTGCTGCAGATCTTTGAATCGTGGCGCCAGGCCAGGCGCGAGGATCCAGACTCCCTGGTGGCGCTGAGCACTGGCAGCACCGTTGCGTTCAGCGGCAGCGCTGCTGGCTACAGCTGGTCCAACGTCCCCTGTTGGTTCACGGCAGCACCAGCAGGGGAAGCGATCGGCGCATATATCGGCATCAGTGTTGAGCTGGTGGATGCGGCGCAGCAGCTCGCGGCATGGGTGCGGCAGCAGGAGCAGCAAGTTGAGATCGAGGAGGATTCGCGCCCGGCCTACGGCACCATCACGCTGGGGCAAGCAACGCTGACGTTGACTGAACAGCCAGACGGCTATGCCGAAGGGCCAGCATTGCAGCGCACCGCATCTGGAAAAACCTGGATCAATGGGCCGCTTGGCGTCATCAAGGCCAAGCGAATCACCGGTTACACCACCACCAGCGGGTGGACAGCACTGCGGCAGTGGTATGAGGGGATTACATCGACAGCTCCAATCCAAGGGCAGTATTATCCCGTACAGCCACCAACCATGACGAAAGAAATCGTCTTGGTTGATGGCATCAAAACCACTCGATGCGTGGTTCAGCTGGAGCTGTGGGAGGCCTAAGCGATGAGCATCGATGTCAGGGCTAGAATGGTCTGCAATCTTGGCACAATTATTCGCGGCGATATTGGTGATTCGCTGCTGACAGAAGGTGGGCTGATTAAAACGACAGGAACACTAGAACTTGACGGCATCAACATTCCTGCAAAAGGCACAGAGGTGATGCTGGCCTATTACCGGCCTCAGTCAAACACGATTACACGCTTCCCGCGTCGTGTGCGGGTCAAGCGAGCAACAGCGGACCCGTATAGGCGTACAACCAAAATCGATGTTGGCTGCAGGCTGGCGATTGCAGAAGACATTGTATCGCCCACGGCTGTATATCCGCAAACGCGGACCGATCCTGGCTTTATAGCAAATAGGAGTGCCGAAAGCTATGTTGCAGCATATCCTCCAATTAGCGCGGTGTCGGTGCTGCTTCATTGCTTAAGCAAAACGGGGATCACCTTAAGCCCAGGATCAAGGCTGCCACAGTTTAATTTTATGCAGAAAGAAATAGATCTGTCGCCGGGTTACATCAGTGTTGTAAACGATCTCATTAAAAGTGAATGTTGTTACGGATACCTCGATCAGCAGGAGCGCCTAGCGATAGCAAAAGTAAACCTGACCGTAGGCCAAGCTGCTGCCGTTTTAAGGGATGCAGACCTGATCGATCTGAGCCCGATTGAAGGAGCCGAAGAGCCCAAGGATCAAGTCAACGTAGCTTTTAGCACCAATCGGAGGTAGAAACGTGAACGACTGGACATCAGAAAAATCGGCATCAAGAATTGAAATAATTATTGGCTGGACGGACTCAGAGACCGGCGAGGAGCGCACTGGTTCATTTTTGAGCACAACAAGCACAGAAACAAAGTCTATCTATAGAACTTATTTTTACACAGATTCCGAAGGAAACAGCCAAAGCGCAGACGTGGTTGCGAGTCGCTTTTCGTCAACAACAACTACCAAAGCACAAGCAAATGGAGCCTTCGTGTCATGGTCATTGGCAAACACCGGAAAATTGCCATCTGGCAGCGCCACAAAAAGCTCATACACTTCTTATTCGTACAAAACAACTCAGGACGGCCCAAGATTGATCGCCGAAAGAACAGTAGAAAGGATCAGTGAGCTAGAGCTGGCAGGCTCCTTAAACATTCAAGATTATTCGGATTACACGCCAAGCTCAGATGAGTTTGAGTCAAGCCTAACAGAAACCATATTTGACGAATACAAAGATGGCCGGTCTGGGAGGGTTTACACTCAAAGCAAGACGACGCGACGCCTGTCCTATGGCCTCACACAAGAAGGCCAGCAGACGGCGTCTAAAAGCCTGGAGAGTGCCGCTGCAAACGTTGCTGAAATTGTAGACGGAATGAAAGGCCTTGTCCTTGACGGGATTGAAGTGCGGTCATCCATTGGACGTGCTGAATCGCCAACACGACCATCCGGTGAAGACTTGCTAAATGATTACATCAGAAGTGACGACAACCCCGAAGTTGATGGATACTTAGTTGATGAATATGGGCCGTCTGAGGTTGGTTCAAGCTCAAGCTATGAGCCATTTGAGTCTCCCAGCGCCAGTATATTGTTTGGCGGCAACACGGCCTTCCCAGCAGTTGAAACAACTCGGCTACCTTTTGCCCCGGATACAACGCTTGTCCTGAACGGACAAGGCGTTATCACTAGAATACCGAGCGGGGCAGAGCAGGCGGCAAGAGAATACGCTTTGATGCTGCAGGCATTGAAGGCGGGCTATGCCTACGGATTCAATATCACAACAAGTGCCGAAAGGCTGCCGACAACTCCATTTTCTCCCGTCTATGTAAACGCTGCAGGTCTCAGCGTTGCGACACGCATCAATGGCACCAGCTGGGCGTTTGATCAGTCCGGCCTGGTGGTAAGTAGTGATTTGATGCTGTGTGGCGTTGCGGGGAGGATCGCGTCATGACAAACAGTTGGGTAGTGCTGCCGGTACCAGTAGCCAATCTCCAGCAGGTAGGAGAGCCCACCATCAACGTGAACCCAAAGCCGGCCGGGACGATTACGGCTCCCGAAGGCTTTGACCCAGATGCACCGGGCGCAATTTTTGATCAGCTGCCACTTAGTGATAATGACGTGCCAGCAGCAACACAAGCAGCTCAAGTAATCATTGCGCCATATCTTTACAGCGAAGAATTAACGGGCCGCAGTCGGCATAAACTGGTGATTATTGAATATCCATACGCGCTAACGACGCCAGCCGTTGAAGTTGAGATCGTAAGTCGCACAAAGATAGAAGCGATGCCTGCAAAAGTGCTGGCGGCGCTTCCTGGCCAGCTTAGCCTAACCGCATTTGATGCGGGATTGAACTATGCTAAGCGAATTGCAGCTGAAGCCGGCGATTTTACCGTTACTGGCATGGGTTCCGGCACGGTCCGAGACTATGGCATTGGTGCAAACGTTGGAACATTCACCGCTACTGGTCAATCCATAGACATGATCTACCAGCGCGCGCCAATCCTGCTGGAGGCTGGCTTGGTGGCAATCTCGGGCCAAGATGCAAGCTTCTTCAAGGGTGCATCATTGGCTGCTGAATCTGGTGATGTTGGCATCACCGGAAACGATGCAGGTCTTCAGGTGTCAAGGGTACTGGGCGCTGCCGGAGGCGTGATTGCAGTTACCGGCCAAGAAGCTGGACTGCCTTACACTTCGCCGCAGCTTGCAACTGTGCTTTACACCGGAAACAGCGGGACAAGGACAATAAGCGGCCTTTCAATTCAGCCGGGACTTGTTTGGATCAAAAGGCGCACTGTTTCGCCCGAGAACCACTGGATATTCGACGATGTACGTGGCACAACAAGGGCTTGGCACAGTAACCTTGTCAATCAGCAGACCGTATCCTCTACATCGCTTACAGCGTTCAATTCAGACGGGTTTACGCTCGGCAATCAATCAGCCATCAATAGCAACAATGTGCCTTATGTAGCATGGTGCTGGGCCACGGGTGGTACGGCCACCATCAACAACAGTGGCACCATCGCTACGACTTGTAGCGTCAACGAAGCGCTGGGAATGAGCATCTTTACTTATACAGGCGGCAATGGTGCCCAGACAATGGGGCATGGCCTTGGGCAGGTTCCAGACCTTATTATTGTCAAGAGGCTTGATGGAAGTTCTGCCGCGTTTGTAGGATCGCCGCTAATTGGCAGCGGCAAGTTTCTAGCCCTTAATAGCACCAGTGGCACGCCAACAACCAATAGCGGCGCATTTAGCAGTATCACCTCTGCGGTTTTTGGGGGCAATGGAGTTAGCGGTTTCAGCGTTGCTGGCCAGTCCTTACTTGGCTATGCATTCGTCTCTATTCCAGGCATTAGCAAGATCAGCACCTTTACGGGCAATGGCGGCAGCACGCAAGCGGTCACAGGCCTGGGCTTCCAGCCTCGCTGGGTATTGATCAAGAGCATCAGCGGCACTGCGTCTGATTGGCGGATCTTTGATGATCAGCGAGATGCCATCCTCTTTGCCAACAGCACGGCGGTGGAGACCACGCCGAAACACATCACCTTTGACAGTAATGGGTTCACCCTAAGCAGCGGCGCTTCAGTCAACGACAACGGCTCGACCTATCTCTTCATGGCCTTTGCCTGAAAGGAAAGCTAGAGACAACCCCTGTCTCTAGTGGCATCGTTCAATAAGTTCCACTCCTTCGTGGAGGCGTTGGCCGAGAAAAAACATGACCTCGGCGCCGACACCCTCAAGGTGCTGCTCACCAATACCGCACCGGCTGCCACCAACGCCGTCAAGGCCGATCTCACGGAGATCAGCGCAGGCAACGGCTACACCGCTGGGGGCAATACCGCGACAGTAATCAGCTCCAGCCAGACCTCAGGCACCTACAAGCTGGTGCTGGGAGACCCCCCCAGCTGGACTGCCAGCGGCGGCAGCATCGGCCCGTTTCGCTATGCCGTGCTCTACAACGACACCGCCGCCAACGATGAGGTGATCGGCTGGTGGGATTACGGCTCGAGCCTCACCCTGGCCGCTGGTGAACCCTTCGCGGTGGATTTTGACGGCACCACCGGCGTTCTCACTATTGCCTGATCGCCATGCCACTAACAATTGCGATCACGCCCAAAGAGCTGGAACGGCAAGCAGCGCTTGCATTTCAAGGCAAAAGTTACAAAGTAATGCTTGCTTATGATCCAAACCAAGACCTAAGCATTGAATCAACAACGGCGGCTTGGAACGGAAAGGAGCTGCCCACCGCCAACGGCTACATCGCTGTAACCGGCACTATTGCTGCAGGATCATACAACACGGCCATAGGCAGGTTTGAACTGCCAACAATCACCGCGCAATTTACAGGCAGCGGCACAGGATACATTTATGACACGTTGGTGGTGGTCATAGACAGCGCAGCCCATCCGCATAGCGTTACACGGATTTCGCCAGAACAGGGCTTGCTGTCCAGTCAGTCGCGTAGTTATCTAATCAGGCTTGTGCAAGACGACTAATGAGCTTGCTTGTCGACGTGCAGTTGGTGCCCAATAGGATTCTAGAAGCAGTCAAGGCGCGAATTCTTGCCAACAGACGAAAACAGAAAGATCAAGAGCAAGTTGCAAGACTACGAGGGCCGACTAGACCGCGTGTGCAGCGTACACGATTCGGCAGCACGGCCATCGATTATCGCAGGCCTGAGCCAGCCGCTCAAGGGAGTGCATCGTTGCATCACTTCTTCTGTTCTGTATTCCGAACACGTAACGCGAATCAACCAGGCCCGATCAACAGATTAACAACCGTTGCTAACACTTTTGCGGACGCAGCAATAGACGAGCCTGCGGATTTGCCAACTTACGATCCTGGCGATCCAAATCGTTTTGAAACCTATTTAGCAACAGCAATTCGCCTAAAACGCTGGAGAGCCGTAGTTGGCGGCGTCACCCGCTATTACGAAGAATGGGAGGTGCAGGTTAGAATCGACGGATATCAAAACGCGATTGGCGCGTTTGTGGAAAAGTCGGCATTTTCGACGGACACATACATCAGTCCATCGGCTGGGCATTTGTCTAAAATAAGCATTGCCGCAAGTCTTCCTCAGGAAGTCTGGGGCTATGACAATGTTTCGCAATCACTAGCGAACGAAACGACTCTTGCGCTGCCTTCTTATCCTGATAAGTTTGCATTTTCTATTAAGCCTCAAGCTGAGCAGTTTCCGCCGCCTGAATTGCAAGGAGCAGCGTGGGACAGCTCAGCAATTCCGTGGACCAGCGCAACTGGAACAATTACGCCCAGGCGCCACGTGGCTTACAGCGCAACAGTGACTAGGACAATATGCTTGCCGGCTGGGGGCAAAAAGGCCGTGTATCTTAAAATCTCGCAAGCTTCTCAGCAAAATGGATACTGGAACAATACAGTCTTTTACGACGGCCAAGCGGGAGCCACCTTAACCTCTACATCTGCGCTGGTTGAGACAGAGCATGTAATTTGCCAATTTATAGCTGGCTCGACCGTGCGAACCATTGCAGCACCTGCAGAACTGCTACAAGTGGCACGGGAGACAATAGAGCCAGTGACGATTGATCCGACAAAAACCTTCTCAGAAGCAATTAGCTTTGGCACCGCAATTAAGCCATGGCCAGGCACGGTGGCAGTTCCAGTTGAGCCCACTGGAGAAACACTGCAAGATGATCAGGTTCTTGCGTTTTGGCCGCTGGATTCACCAAACACAGGAGACCCGAACTTTTATCAATACATCACATTTTATTTATGGACGCCCCGGGCGTTTAGATTGCTTAAAGGCCAAACCGAAGAAAGCAATCAGCGGCCTCCAAGATTTGGCAGATTCAAAGAGCAGCGAGCAGCAGTTAGCGATGTGCTTTATCGGGCAGATTTTCGCTCTGGCTTTTTTGAGCTGCATCAAGTATGGGATGGCGGACAGCCGGGAGCATGCCGCAACCAACTGATTGAGCTGGGCTTTGCACTAGAAGACATCACCTAGGCAGACTTTCAAGGCCTTGTGTCACATGAGCGCATCAATGGCCGATCAACCCACGCCTAGCCAAGACGTTGACTATCGGCCGCTCATTGATGCCCTGCAGCTCCGTACCGCTGCGAACCGTTATGCAATGCGGCAACGCCGCCAGCTGCAGCGGGCCCAAGCGCAAATTGTGCGCAAACTGATGCCGGAAAGCTGAACCGCACTCAGCCGTGATGGCAAATGCGCTTCAAGTTCCCCACCATCCGCCAGGAACTCCTGGCCCAGTTCCAGTACACCGCAGACCAGGATCCCCCGGGCGATTTCGACGCTGGTGGCAGCTCTGATCAAAGCGAACCCTCCCCTGGTGGGGAGGCTGACCCCAACGAAGGGCTCAAACGTGCTCTGGAGGCAGAACGCAGGCTGAACCGCCAGAACGCTGCCCGCGCCGCCCAACTCGAGGCGCAGCTCAAGGAAGTGGGCCAGGTGGATCCGAAGCTGCTGGCCGAAGCCCAGGCCAAGGCCGAGGCCGCCGAGCAGCAAAAACAACTGCTGGAGCAGCAGATCAACAACCGCTTGGCCGACGCCGAGCGGAAGTATCAGGAGCAGCTTGGTCGCCTCACCAATGAGCTGCAGAGCAAGGCATCAGCTGCCGAACGCGAGGCTTTGCGGGTAAAGACCGAACGCGAGTTTCTCGCTGCCAAGGGCCTGATGGAGGCCTCCACCATCGACGGCCGCACGCCGTTCGACTACATCTGGCAGCTCTACGGCAACCAGTTCGCCGAAGATCGCAACGGGCTGTTCCTCGCTGACGCAGACGGCAGCCCCAGGCTTGACGAGGAAACCGGCAAACGGATCACGCCCGCTGAATTCTTCGCCAAGCTCCGCAAAGACCCGGTGCATGGGATGCACTTTCAGCCGGAATACGGCTCGGGTTCTGGTGCCCGTGGCGGCCGTGATGGGCGGGTGAACAACACCGCTGACCTGTCGAAGGTGCCCACTTCGCAGCTGTTCCGCGAGACGTTCGGAGCCAAACGCCGAACGGCTTAACCACAGGCGGCCTGCTGGTGACGACACGGGATGCGTGATGCATCCCAACCCGGCGTGACGCCACCAGCAGACCCCTACCCCAAGAATCCCGATGGGCCTGACCCTTCTGGAGGCGGCCAAATCCGAACGTGATCCGGCTCGCCTCGCCGTTATTCGTGAACTCGCTGAAGGCGAGCTGATGCGCGTGATCCCCTTCCAAGATGTGGAAGGTGAGGGCGTGTTCTACGACGTTGAGCAGGAACTTCCCTCCGTGGGATTCCGTGGCATCAACGAAACACTCGATGCCTCCTATGGCGTGCTCAACCCTCAATCCGAACGCCTGAAGGTGCTCGGTGCTGAGGTCGATGTGGATACTTCCATCATCGACATGCGCGGCCCCGACGTGGTGGGCGATCAAGTGCGCATGAAGGTCACTTCCATGCGGATGACCTTTGAAGACCACTTCATCAACGGCGACGAATCCGCCAACCCTCGCGCCTTTGATGGCCTCAAGCGCCGGATCAACGCCGGCAGCTCCCAGGCGATCAACATGAACAACGGTGCGCTGTCGTTGTCGGCGCTGGATGAGCTGATCGACGCCGTGGACGCCATGGGCGGCCAGAAGGTGCTGATCATGAACAAGAAGATGCGCCGCCGGCTGAATACCGCCAGCCGGGCCACCAGCATCGGCGGGTTCATCAACTACGAGCTCGACAGCTTCGGCCGCCGGGTGACGCAGTACGGGGATGTGCCCATCATCGTGACCGACGTGAACGCCCAGAACCAGCCGGTTCAGCCGTTCACCGAAACCAGCTCCAGCACTTCGATCTACTGCGTGGCGCTGGGTGATCTGCTCACCACCGCGATCCAAGGCCGTGCCCGCGGTCAATTCGGGATCTCGGTGCGGGCTCTGGGCGAGGTGCCTGATGCGCCGGTCGATCGCACCCGCATTGAGTGGTATTGCGGCATGGCCATTTACAACGGCCGTTCTGCATCCCGCCTCTATGGCGTGACCGATGCGGCCGTGGTCGCCTGATCCCCCCCCCCTTCACCTGAGAGGTAACGCCTTATGGCACGTTCCACTGGCCTCGCCCCCCGAAGGGGCTACACCCTTGACGCCGCTACCGTTCTGGTGGGTGCCGTCAAGGCCGGCGCCCGAGGCCGCGCCGCAGCCACCCGCACCGGTGCTGAGCAAATCTTGAACACCCGCCTGGAAGCCCAGGACGTGTTCAAGC
>Ga0129333_10001334_pt1 | contig 22215 bp, 17 predicted proteins | sample CPB6_08_DNA_FD_94474 | JGI IMG/M metagenome (GOLD analysis project Ga0129333, IMG submission 94474) | Freshwater to marine salinity gradient microbial communities from Chesapeake Bay, USA - CPBay_Sum_0.6_0.8_DNA | ecosystem: Environmental > Aquatic > Marine > Coastal | place: USA: Chesapeake...
AAGTACCCCCAGCCCGGACCTGCGCCCGAGGTCGAGATCCCCGGGCTCGAGTTCGCCGGGGTCGTCAGCGCCGTCGGGGGACGGGTGGCACGCTGGTCGGTCGGCGACGCCGTGATGGGCATCGTGATCGGCGGCGGCTACGCGGAGCGCGTCGTCGTGCACGAACGACAGGCGATCCGGGTCCCGACGGGCATCGACGTCGCGGACGCGGCCGCGATCCCCGAGGTGTGGCTCACGGCCTGGGACGCGCTCGTGCTGCAGGGCGGTCTCGCACCGGGTGGGACGGCCCTCGTCCACGCAGGTGCGTCCGGCGTCGGGACGGCGGCGATCCAGATCGCCCGGGCCACCGGTGCCCGGGTGGTGGTGACGTGTTCGGCCGGGAAGGTCGACCGTTGCCTCGCCCTCGGTGCGACCGCGGCGGTGGACCACCGCAGCGGTGACTTCGTCGCGACGGTCGCGGAAGTGACCGGCGGGGCCGGTGCCGACGTCGTCCTCGACGTCGTCGGAGGCGAGTACCTCGCCCGCAACATCGACGCGCTCGCCGTCGGCGGTCGGCTGGTGCAGGTCGGGGTGATGGGGGAGCCGACCGCGACGCTCCCGCTCGCCCGTCTGCTGCCGAAGCGTGCGCACATCATCGGCACGGTGCTGCGGCCCCGACCGCTCGAGGAGAAGGCCGCCCTCGCGCAGCGGTTCGGCCGTGAGCTCGTGCCTCGGTTCGAGGACGGCACGTTCGTGCCGGTCATCGATCGCCGCTTCCCGCTCGACGCGATCGCAGACGCGCACCGCTACCTGGAGACGAACGCGAGCGTCGGCAAGGTCCTCGTCGACGTCCGGTGATCCCGGCGGCTTGCGTCGCCGGGTGCGTGTGGCGTCAGCCCCGCTTGGTGATCGGCACGTAGTCGCGCACGCCCGAGCCCGTGTAGATCTGACGGGGACGGGAGATCCGCTGGTCCTGCTCGAGCAGTTCGTTCCAGTGGGCGAGCCAACCGGCGACCCGCGGGATGGCGAACAGCACGGTGAACATCTCGATCGGGAAGCCCATCGCCTGGTAGATGAGACCCGAATAGAAGTCGACGTTCGGATAGAGGCGGCGGTTGACGAAGTACTCGTCGTTGAGGGCCGTCTCCTCGAGCTTCAGCGCGATGTCGAGCAGCGGGTTCTTCCCGGTGACCTCGAAGACCTTGTAGGCGGTCTCCTTCACGATCTTCGCCCGCGGGTCGTAGTTCTTGTACACCCGGTGGCCGAAGCCCATGATCCGCCGCTCGCCCTTTTTGGCGCCGGCGATGAAGTCGTCGACCTGGTCGTAGGACCCGATCTCGGTGAGCATGCGGACGACCTGCTCGTTCGCACCGCCGTGGCGCGGGCCGTAGAGGCCGGCTGCGGCCGCCGCGGCTGCCGAGTAGGGGTCGGCGTGCGACGAACCGACGACGCGCATGGCGGTCGTGCCGCAGTTCTGCTCGTGGTCGGCGTGGAGCATGAACAGCACGTCCATCGCCCGGGCGAGGGTCGGGTCGACCTCGTAGTCGGACCCGATGCGCCACATCATGTTGAGGAAGTTCGTCGGGAAGTCGAGGGCGTTGTCCGGATAGACGAACGGCAGGCCCTGGCTGAACCGGTAGCAGCAGGCGGCTATCGTCGGTGCCTTCGCGATGAGGCGGACGATCTGCTGCATGCGGACGGCGGGGTCCTCGATCTCCTTCGCCTCGGGGTAGAGGGTGGAGAGGGCGCCGAGGGTCGACACGAACATGCCCATCGGGTGGGCGTCGTAGTGGAAGCCCTCCATGAACCGCTTGCGCAGCTGCTCGTGGATGAACGTGTGGTGGGTGATGTCGTACTCCCAGGCGTCGGCCTGGGCCTTCGTCGGCAGTTCGCCGTGGTGCAGCAGATACGCGCACTCGAGGTAGGTCGACTGCTCGGCGAGCTGCTCGATCGGGTAGCCGCGGTAGCGGAGGATCCCGTTGTCGCCGTCGAGCTCGGTGATGGCGCTCGACGTCGACGCCGTCGCCCCGAAGCTCGGGTCGAAGAACCACACGCCCGGCAGCAGCTTCGACCACGCGTTGGCGTCGACGCCTCCGTCGACGATGGGGACCTCGACGGAGTTCCCCGTGCGGTTGTCGGTGATGGTGATGCTTTCGGGCACCTGCGCTCCTCGGATGTGGCGACCCACGGTCGTCCGGCCGGTCGGACCGACGCCGAACTTAGCCCGTCGGCGTCCGGCTGTCTCGTCTCCGGCGACCTCAGAGGGGGGTGTTGTCGTGTCGGCGCCCTGCGAGCCGCTCACGCTTGGTGAACACGCTGTCGAGCGCCGTGCACAACACGTGACGGGTCTCGCCCGGGTCGATGACCGCGTCGACCGTTCCCCGGCTCGCCGCGACGTAGGGGTTGAGCAGACGTTCCTCGTAGTCGGCGACGAACGCCTCTCGCTCTGCCTCGTCGCCACGCCGCATGAGGATCTCCGCCGCCTGGCGTGCCCCCATCACCGCGATCTCGGCGCTCGGCCAGGCGACCATCAGGTCGTTCCCCATCGACCGGGAGTCCATGACGATGTAAGCGCCGCCGTAGGACTTCCGCAGGGTGACCCCGAGGCGGGGGACGGTCGCCCGGGCGTAGGCGAACGCCAGCTGGGCGCCGTGGCGGATCATCCCGCGCCACTCGAGGTCCTTGCCCGGGTAGAAGCCCGGGGTGTCGACGAAGGTGACGATCGGCAGGTTGAACGCGTCGCAGAACGCCACGAAACGGGCGCCCTTCTGCGACGCCGGAATGTCGAGGGTGCCGGCGATCGCCTGCGGCTGGTTGGCGACGATGCCGACCGGCCGCCCGCCGAGCGAGGCGAAGCCGGTCACGAGGTTCGGTGCCCACCCGGCGCGCAGCTCGAGGAGCGTGTCGTCGTCGACGACCGCCCGGACGAGGGCGCGGACGTCGTAGCTGCCGGTGGGTGTGTCGGGCAGGAGGTCGCCGGCCTCGTCGCAGCGGCGGTCGACCGGGTCGTCGGTCGGTGCTGCGGGGGGCAGTGCGTCGTTGTGGTCGGGCAGGTAGGAGAGCAGCTCGCCGACGAGCTCGAGCGCGGTCGCCCGGTCGGTGGCCAGGAGCGCGGCCGTCCCGGAGTGCCGGTTGTGGTTGGCGGCGCCACCGAGCTCCTCGGGGGAGACGTCCTCGCCGGTGAACTCGGCGACCATGTTCGGCCCGCTGACGTAGGCGAACGCCGCCTCGGTCATCACCACGTGGTCGGCGAGGCCGAGCAGGAGCGCAGGTCCGGAGATCGCCGGGCCGTCGACGACGGCGAGGACGGGGACGACACCGGAGCAGGCGACGACGGCGCGGGCGGCGCGCCCCCAACCGTGCAGTGCTGCCACGCCCTCGCCGATGTCCGCGCCGGACGACGAGATCACGAGCACGAGCGGGAGACGCTGGCGCAGCGCGGTCTCCGCCGCAGCGACGATCCGCGCGCCGTCGGTCGCCTGGAGCGCACCCTGGTGGTGGTCGCTGTCGGACTCGACGACGACCACGCGCCGTCCGCCGAGGTCGTCGACGCGCGCCGACGTCGAGCCGGGCATCCGGGCGCGGAGGGCGACGGTGGCGGTCTGCATCGTCACTGCGACCTGCGGTGCGTCGGATCCGTTACGACGTGCAGGCCGGGCGGCAGGTTGTCGGCTGCGGCGACGAGACCGGTGAGGACGTCCTGGGTGGCCCGGGCGGCGGCGGAGGGGAGTCCCCGGCGTCGGCGGATGACGCCGACCGAGCGCCGCGCGAGGTCGGTGATGGTGATCCTCTTCCAGTTGCCGGCCGAGCTCAGCCATTCGGGGGCGGCCGAGGCAGGCACGATCGCCGCGCCGAAGCCCTGGAATGCGAGCGATGCGACGAGGCGGAGGCCGTCGACCTCGGTCTTGGCCCGCAGCGTGACGCCGAGGGCGGCGGCGTCGGCGTCGAGCTCGGTGCGGAACACCGACCCGACGGCGGAGAGCAGCAGTTCGTGGTCCGCGACCTGGTGGAGCTCGACGGTGTCCTCGGCGGCGAGGGGGTGGTCGAGTGGCGCAAGCAGGATCCGGTCCTCGTCGAAGAGCGGGAACTCGATCACGTCCGGGTCGTTCGTCGGGAGGTTCACGACCGCGAGGTCGATCTCGCCCCGGCCGATGCGGGGGAGGAGGTTCGCCGTGGTCGCGTCGATCACGACGAGACGGAGGCTCGGGTGCTCCTTCGTGAGCCGGTCGTGCAGGAGGGGGGTGAGCCAGCGGGCCGTGGTGCCGATCATGCCGACACGGGCGGTTCCGATCACCTCGTCGTGCATCGACGCCACGTCGGAGGCGAGCGCTTCGAGCTCGCCGCGGATCCGTCGTGCGCGCTCGACGACGACCCGCCCCTCGTCGGTGAGGCTGCCGTTCGCCCGGTCGACGAGTGTCACGTGCAGTTCACGCTCGAGTCGGGCGATGTGGGTGGAGACGTTCGACTGCACGGTGTGCAGCGACCGGGCTGCGGCCGAGAAGCTGCCGTGGTCGGCGACGGCCAGCAAGGCGGCGAGCTGTCGGAGGTCCATCGCCGCGAACGATAGTTGGAATCTCCGAGAACTACTTGACCGATCATGTGCAATCGTGCACAATCTCCCCCGGAAACACCGGCACCACAGTTCCGAACCCCCCCTCGGACGGTGACCGGAGGCGCAGCTCGGATCCCCCTCCGCAGTTGAACGCCGTTGGAACGCCTGGCCCACCCCCCCCTCGGGCCAGGCGTTCCCTGTTTTCCGCCGCATCGTCAGCGGCGTCGGAGTGCACGACGGCGCACGACGGCGACGGCACCGCTCCCCGCAGCGAACCCAGCGCCACCGACGACGACCGCCACCGGGGCGGGCACGACCGGGCGGCCGGCGGAACCGGCGAGCAGCGCCACAGCGACGAGGAGCACGTTGCGCACCGGGTCGGCGACCGTCAGCGGGTGCCGACGCGCCCCGCCGAAGCACGAGCACGCCGCCCGGACGCCCGACCGCAGACGGTCGACGAGGAACACGGTGAACGCTGCCAGCACGACGGTCGCGAGCGCCGCACCGACGACCGGCACGACGAGCACGGCGACGGCGACGGCGCACTCGACGAGGGGCACTGTCCGTGCCGCGACCCATGGCCGCGGCACGCCGAGGTCGGCGAACCCGCGGGCCGTGCCCGCCGGGTCACGCAGCTTCGCCACGGCGGCGACGGCGAACGTCGCGGCGAGCACCACCGCCGCGACGAACCCGAGATCCGCCACGATCCCGCCGTCGGTCGGGCCGGTCACCGGTCGCCGACGGCGACCATCTGGCCGCTGCGGGTCCCGACCACGATCCGACCGTCCCACACCGCGGGGGTGGACTCGATGCAGCCGCCGATCTTGATCGACCAGAGCAACGGCGGCGCGACCCGGGTGTCGCGCACGTCCCACGCCCGCAGCACGCCGCCGCAGTCGCCCTGGATCAGGACGTCGTCGACGACCACCGGCGAGGACCACGCCGGACCCGCAACACCGAGTTCCCAGCGCACCGCCCCCGTCACCCGGTCGACGCCGAGGACCTCGCCGGCGTTCGTCGTCACGATGACGATGTCACGGTGCAACGCCGGGGTCGCCCACACCCCCGACGGCACGCCACCGGTGCGCAACGGCATCGCCCACACGACCGGGTTGTCGGGCTTGCGCGGGTCGAGCTTCACGAACTGGCCGACCGCGGTCGCTCGCGCCGTCGAGCGTTCGTACTCCGCCGCTGCGTACAGGAACCCCTCGGCGTCGACGACGATCGACGCGTCCTGGTCGTCACCCATCCAGAACCGGAACGTCCGCGGGAGCGACGGGTTCGTCGGGCCGGTGGCGGTGGTGAGCCCGGCGAGATCCCAGCCCTGCACGAGCCCGGCCGAGTTCGAGAAGTACACCGTCGTGCCGGCGAGCGCGACCGAGTTCTCGATCGACATGGCCGGTGTCCCCGATTCGGCGAGCAACTGGTCGTCCCAGCCCGCCGTGTGGAACGCGAGCGTCGCGGACGCCGTGACCTTGCCGTCGGTCCCGTAGCCGCGCTGCAGACGGAACGCGTGGAACCGGCTGTTCTCGCCGCCCTGGAGCAGCAGGCCACCGACGACGAGCGGGGAGCCGTCCCAGTCGTCGTTCCACATCGTGGGCTGCACGTCCTCGGCGTGGAACCGCCACAGCTCGACGGGTTCGGGGCGGTCGAGGGCGATGATCCGCAGGTAGCCGTCGCGCGACCCGGTGTAGAGCAACGGGTAGCCGTCCGGGTCGATGCTGACCGATCCCTTGATGAGGTCGCCGGTACGGAACGTCGACAGCGCCGGGCGGCCCGTCGCCGCGTCGAGCACGTGCACGCCGTAGTCGTAGGCACCGAACGCCACGAGCGTCCGTGCGCCGAGCGCCGACCACGCACCACTCGCCGTCCACATCGCAGGTTGACCCGTCCAACCGGTACCGCACCACTGCGACGTCTCGCCGAACTCCGACGACGTGCCGCACATGCCCCCGCCCTGTGGGTAGCGCCACAGTTCCACGGGGGCTCGTGGCACCGGACCGCCGCCGTACCAGCTCCGCGTCGGGTTCCCCCGGAACGTGAGCAGTCCCTGCACGGTCGCCCCCGGGAACGGTCGACCTGCCGCGGCGACCTGCGAGTACCACGCAGGCCCGGGTACGCCGGTCGTGGTCGTCGCTGCGACGAGCGCGGTCGACGTCGTGGCGGTCCCGGCCACCGTCGGGGTCGGCGGACCCACCACGTCACGGGCGGGTGCGCACGCGGCTACCCCGGCGATCGACACGGCGCCGGCGACGACGCAGAGCAGGAACGACCGGGGGATCGGCACGGTGCGATCAGACGTCCGGCCAGCGACGGCCGGTCGGACGGCGACGTTCTGCGGCAGTCCGCTCCCAGGCCCGGCGCCATGCGACGAGCTCGGGACCCTCGAGTGACGGGGTCGTTCCCGCGTGCGCGCGACGCCGGGCCTGCCACCAGTCCGTCGTGGCCTCGTCTGCGAGCGCGGCGACGGCCTGCTCGAGCCGGGTCGCGACCTTGCGGGCGTCCTCCTTCGGCCCGAGGTGCAACGGCGACCCGATCGTGATCGTCGTCGACGCCCGCCGCGGCAGCGACGCGCCCTTCGGCAGGATCCGTTCGGTGCCCGCGAGGTGCACCGGGACGACCGGCACCCCGCAGCGCGACGCCAGGTAGGCGGCCCCGCCACGGAACGGCTGCCCCCACCCGTCGGGCGAACGACCGCCCTCGGGGAAGATCAGCATCGACCACCCGTCCTCGATGAGCTCGGCGGCAGCATCGGCCGACCGTCGGTTCACCTTCGTGCGTTCGATCGGGATGGCGTTCAGGCCGAGCGCCGCGGCGAACCCGGCGACCCGGTTCGGGAAGAAGTAGTCCGCCGCCGCACCGACGAAGAGCCGGTCGCGCCACGGCCGGGGGAGCCGGCGCAGCAGCAGCGGGGTGTCGGCATGGCTGAAGTGGTTCGCCACGAAGATGATCGGGGTGTCGGGGTCGAGGCCGTCGAGCCGGTCGGCACCGCGCACCGTCGGATCCGCCATCACCCGCACGCCCGCCTCGACGACGGTGGCGTGCAACGCGGCGCGCACGATCCGGGCCGCGGGTTCGCGCGCCCACGCGGTGTCGAAGTCGACACCGACGCGCGGCCGACGGACCGGCGGTGCGACCGACGCGGGCACCGGTGGCGCCACGAAGGGGAACCCCTTCCGGCGCACCAGCACCCGGGGGTCGGGGATGCGTCGCATCAGTGGACGTCCGCCATGAGGATCGGCGGGTTGTGGAGGTGGGTGATCGTCGGCTGTCGTCCCACGACGTCCGAGGCCATCTCGAGGGCGTCGGCCATCGTCGTCGCCGGCATGAACCCGAGGCGTCGGACGGTGCGCGGATCGCCGCCGAGCACGATCACCCGGCCGAGGTGCGCGAGCGCGTGGCTGCCCCAGTACCACATGTAGAACGGATGCACGCCGTGGTAGGCGTGGCTCGTCCGGTACAGGTGCCGGTACCACTCGTCCTCGGCGAAGGACTTCTCGAACCGCTGCTCGATCTCGATCGGATCGGTCGTCTCGGCGAGGACCTGCTCGAAGAAGTCGATGTAGCTCGGGTGGTGCACCGGGTGGAACTCGCGGCGCGTCGGATGGCTCATGATGAGCACGCCGCCCTCACGGACGAGCGGTCGACCCCGGTACAGGTTGAAGAAGTACCCGAGCCCGAGGCACATCACGAGGATCGGGTTCATGATCGAGTTCACGTTGTATGGGCAGATGTAGGGGAGCCCCATCGTGAGCACGTCGGTCTGCCCCTCGACGGGGACGAGCTGCTGGCGGTACACGTGCTCGGTGGTGACGCGGTGCACCGCCTCGACCTCGCCGGCCTGGATGGAGGTCAGCTCGTAGGGGGCACGCCAGGACTGGAAGATCGCCCGCTTCGCGCCGGCGGGCAGGCGGCGGAGCCCGGCCTGCATCCCGATGAACGTCGCCCGGTCACGGCCGGTCCACTCCCACTCGCGCTTCTGCAGCATCGACAGCGGGCCGGAGGCGCCGAACGTGTTGTTGTTCACGGTCGTCTCGATCTGGAAGATCTTCGGACCGCTCGCCTTGATGACGTCGCCCATCCGCCAGTTCGACTTGTGGAGCGCCGACGCGTCCTGGTCCATGAAGCTGCGGGACCGGCGCATCGTGTCGACGTTGTGGTGGTGGCGCAGCGCCGTGTACCCCGACAGGCCCGTCGCGGTCGACTTCCAGCCGCCGTCCATCGCGACGAGGTTGATGTTCACGTACACGAGCAGGTCGCTCTCGGCGGCCCGCCGGTTCATCTGCACGTGTTCCTTCTCACCGGTCCGCCCGAGGATCACCATCCCGTCGGGGTCCTCGGCGTCGTGGTTGTACAGGCGGCCGCTCGGCGCGAACGCGTCGTAGACCCGGTCACCGACCGCATGACGGAGCTCGTCCTCGGTCATGCGCCGGTGCAGGGCGAGCGCGGCGATGATCTCGACGTCGTCGACACCCACCTCGGCCGCGATGTCGAGGACCGCCTCGATCACCCGCTGGCGGATGTCGGGCCGCCGCATCGGCGGCAGGGGGAGCGAGATGTCGTCGAACGCGATGGTCAGCTTCATGCCCGGGAACATCTGGGCGCGCAGCGGGTCGGCGTCGATCGGGTTCTCGAGCGCGGCGCGGATCGCGCCGTCGGGGTCGGCGATGCCGGGCAGCGGTTCCGACGGGTAGATGATCCGGCTGCGCCCTGCGGGGAGGCGCTCCATGCGGAACCCCTCGCCGTGGTGGAACAGCACCGGCGGTGTGGAACCGTCGACCTCGAGGACGAAACCTGGGCGTGGGGCCATAAGGGTGCTCACCTCGTGCCCGAGGCGCCCCGTCGGGGCGTCGCGAGCGGGAGTCGGGGCCCGGGGAAGCCCGGTGCCTTGTCGAACTGTTCGACGAGCCAGCCCCGCTTACGGGCGAGGGCGGCGAGTCGGGTCTCGGGGTTCACGGCGACGGGGAAGCCGACGGCCTCGAGCAGCGGGAGGTCGCTCGTGGAATCGGCGTACGCGACGCCCTCCGCAGGGTCGAAGCCGTGCTCGCGCGCCCAGTCGAACAGCGCCTGCGCGCGGGTCTCGCCCGTCGGCGGCGCAGCCGTGAGCTCACCGGTGAGGCGGCCGTCCGCGCGGGTCATGGTGGCGGCGATCACGTCGTCGAAGAGCGGCTCGAGCGGTTCGACGACCACGTCGAGCGCGCCGGTGATGAGGACGGTGCGGTGTCCGGCCGCCCGGTGTTCGCGGACCCGCCGCAGGCCGGCGGGGAACGACTTCGTGAGGATGAGTTCGGAGAGCATCTCCGACGCGTCGGCGCGCAGCCGGTCGACCGGGGCGCCCTCGTAGCGGCGGTAGAAGAACCGCAGGAAGTCGCTGCGGTCGGACCGGTCGAGGCGGAGCAGCGACGGCCCCTCGGCGACGAGTCGGGCGACGAAGCGGGCACGGTCCGCACCGTGCAGCCCACGCGACGCGAGCCACGCGTACGACGCCACCACGTTGGACGCGATCAGGGTGTTCTCGAGATCGAACGCCGCGAACTGTCGTTCCGGGGCGAGAACCTGCCGGCGCAACCGGTCGGCGCGGTTCTCGGTGGTGCGCGTCCCCGGCGATGTACGGACCCGGGCGTTGCGCACGACCGAGGGGAGGTGGACGTCCCGGACGTAGGCGTCCCACTCGATGACGCGCGGATCGAAACAGAACGTGGACCGGTCCTGCTCGTCGACCCGTTCCCAGAGGTCGAGGAGCCGGTCGACGTTGTAGATCGCCTCGCACTCGGCGTACTTGCCGTACAGCTCGACGTAGCCCATCGCCCGTTCGGCGAGCTCCCGCCGTTCCTCGAGGTTCGCGGCGAGGACGGCCTGGCGCCCCCGCAACGGCAGCGCGTTCAGCGCCTTCTCGGCCCGGGTGACGGTCTGCAGCTTGCGGCGCAGGTCGCGTTCGACCCGGCCACGCCCCGGGAACGTCCACGTCGGCGTGTTGATCGGCTGGCCGATGGTGTCGTACAGCGGGTGCTCACCGAACCAGCCGGAGATGAGCTCGACCATCCGCCGGTACCGCAAGGGGTTCGCGTCACCGGAGGCGACCTGGAAGACCGGCGGTGCCACGGTCGGGTCGGGTCGCGGGTTGCGGGCCTCCGCGGCGGCGACCGCGCAGATCGCCGCGACGACGATGTCGACGGGGATGACGTCGACGACGCCCTCGGGGACCCCGGGGAAGTTCTTCAGCAGGCCGCGGGCGTAACTGACGATGACCGGTTCCGCCATGCGGAACCCGCGGATCCAACCCGGGACCGGTTCGGCGAGCGCCGACTCGATGATCGAGGGTCGCAGGATCGTCGTCGGCACCGCACCGTGGCACTCGGCGAGCGCGACCTCGGCGAGCGCCTTCGTGAAGGCGTACGCGTCCGGGTAGCCGACCGACGCGGCCCGGGCCCGGCCGGCCTCGACGAGTCGGTCGTCGACCCAGCGGGAGCGGAGCTGTTCGGTCTTCTCGGCGAGCAACGGTCCGCCGGCGGCGCCGAGCTCGGTGCGTGCCTCCTTGCGGAAGCGTTGGAGGCGTTCGGCGCTGCGGCTCTCCGCCTCGGCGTCCGCCCGGGCGCGTCGGGCGCCTGCGACCTCGGCGCGCCAGTCGACGTCGACGTGGAAGGGGCTCGCGTCGACGGGTTCCTCGAGCGCGCTGCCCCGACGCGATCCGGCGACGTAGCAGGTGGACACGGCGATGTAGTGGGGTGCGACGCCGAGTTCGGTGAGGGTCTCGGCGATGCGGGTGGGGCCGAGGAGGTTGATCTCCACGGCCGAGTCGAGGGGGCTGTCGAAGCTGACCGCTGCGGCGGAGTGGATGACGATGTCGGCGGCGGCGAGGGCGGCGCGTCCGGCGTCGTCGAGGCCGAGACCGTCGACGGCGACGTCGCCGGCGACCACGTCGACGCGGTCGGCCACGACCCGATCGAACTCGGCGCTGCCGAGGTCGGCGCGCAGGCGGTCGAACGCGTCGTTGCGGAAGATCTCCCGCCGTGCCCGCTGGGCCGCGGTCGATCGTCGCCCCGAGCGCACGAGCAGGGTGAGGTGGATGCCGTCGACGTTGCGGAGGAGCCGCTCGACGAGTGCGGTTCCGAGGAATCCGGTCGAGCCGGTGATGAACAGCCGCTTCCCGGCGAGCGCCTCCGCGATCACAACGGCCCATTGTGGCAGGGCCGCCACCGCGGTACCCGTATGGGAGCCCCGGGGGCGCTCCTACGATGCGGGCATGGTGTCACCGCCGCCCCCGGCCGACGATCCGGTCGTCGCGGTCGAACTGTGGCAGGTGGCGGTCCCGCTCCGGTCGACGTTCCGGGCGGCGCACGGGGCGGAACGTGACCGGGTCGTGGTCGTGATCGCGGCCAGACTCGCCGACGGCACCGTCGGCTGGGGGGAGTGCGACACCCTCGCCGCGCCGACGTACACGCCGGAGTGGACGGCCGACGCGTTCCGCGCCCTGAGGGACGACCTCGTCCCCGACCTGCTCGCCGGGGGTGCGGGCCGGGCGGCCGATCGGCCGATGGCGTCGGCGGGCCTCGCCACGGCGGTGCTCGACGCCCGGTTGCGTGTCGTCGGGCGATCGCTCCGGTCGTGGCTCGGTGCGGGGGAAGGTCCGCTCGACCGCACGGTCGTCCTGGGCCGGTCCGGCGATGCCGATGCCACGGTGGCCGCGGTCGCCGACGCGTTCGCCGGCGGGGCGCGCCTCGTGAAGCTGAAGCTCGGTGACGCCGCCGACCTGGCGGCGCTCGCAGCGGTGCGGGCGACGTTCCCCGACGCCCCGCTCGCCGCGGATGCGAACGGGTCGCTCGACCCGGTCGACCTCGCGACGCTGCGGGCGGTCGACGCGCTCGGACTCACCTACCTCGAGCAGCCGTGTGCGGCGCACGACCCGACGGCGATCGCCCGGGTCGTCGACCTGTTGGGCACGCCGGTCGCGCTCGACGAGTCGATCGGCTCGGTCGCCGACGTGCACGGGGCGCTGCGGGCGCGTGCGCTGCGCACCGACCGTCGCGGTGTCGTGAACGTGAAACCGGCCCGCCTCGGTGGTGTGGACGCCGCCGTGGACGTGCTGGCCATGGTGCGCGACGCGGGACTCGGGGCGTTCGTCGGGGGCATGCTCGAGCTCGGCGTCGGCCGGGCGGCGGCCGCGGCGGTCGCAGCGTCGCCGGGGTTCGACCTGCCGACCGATCTCGGACCGTCGGCGCAGTACGTCGAGGTCGACGTCGCCGGACCCGTGATCGTCGACGGGGCGGGACGGCTCGTGGTCCCGGACGGGCCCGGGATCGGCGTCGAGGCTGATCGCGACCGGCTGCGGGCGACGGCGGTCGACTCGGCCGTCCTGCAGCGATGACCGTCGGGCCGGTGGCCCCCTTCGTCGTCGAGACGGTTGACGGTACGGTCGAACGGCTGCTGGACCTGCCGTTCGCGTTGCCGCTCCGTCCGACGTTGCGTGTCTGCCGCCCGACGACGTCGGCGCTCGTGCTCGGCAGCGTGCAACCGGAGGACCACGTCGACGCGGCCGCGGCGGCCCGGTCAGGGGTGGCCGTGGTGCGTCGTCGGAGCGGTGGTTCGGCGGTGCTCGTCGATCCTGGCGCCGTGGTGTGGGTCGACGTCGCACTGCCGGCGTCCGATCCCCGGTGGGTCGCGGACGTCGGTCGGGCGGCCTGGTGGGTGGGGGAGTTGTGGCACGACGCGCTCGTGGCGCTCGGTGCGAGCGACGTCGTCGTGCACCGGGGGGGCCTCGTCGGGGACGGCCGCCATCGGCGGGTGTGCTTCGCAGGGACGGGGCCGGGTGAGGTCGCTGTGGGCGGGCGGAAGGTGGTCGGTGTCGCGCAGCGGCGGACCCGTGACCTCGTCCGGTTCCAGACGATGGCGCTGCTCCGCTGGGATGGTCGGGTGACGGCCGCCCTCGTCGGGCTCGACGACGGGTGCGACGACGTGGCCGCGGGACTCGATGTCGTCCTCGGTCGCCCGGTCGGCGCCGTCGAAGTCGTCGACGCGCTCGTCGACGCGGCGACCGGGGGCGTCGATCAGCCCGTGTAGGCGACGCCGACGACGGTCGTCGGCACGACGGGGCCCACCGCCCAGACTGCGAGCGTGTTCGACACCTCGTTGGCGACGACGAGCAGCGGACGTCGGTTCGGCGACTGCGACGCCGGGATGAACACCATGCCCTCAGGGCTGACGTCTGTCCCGGTCGGCGGCTGGAGGAGTCCGCCGAACGTCGGGGCTGTCGGGTTCGTCACGTCCCACACCATGATCCCGTTCGTCCGTTCGAGGGCGACGAAGACGTACGTGCGATCGCCGATCGTCCCGGCGGTGATGCCCTCGGGTTCCGGCCCCTTGTTGTCGGACCGGGTGTCGTCCCACGAGGTCGGTGCGAGCGCGAAGACCTGCTGTTCGATCTGGTCGCCGGAGTCCCACACCCGGGTTCCCGACGGGCTCCACACCGAGATCGACCGTGTGCCGTAGCCGTAGAGCACGTCGTAGTCGGTGTCGCTGTCCGTGTCGCCACCGATGCGGGAGATGGTCAGGCGGCCGGCGTTGGCGTCGGTACGGAGTGTCGCCCAGGTGGGGAACGCCGTCGTGTCGAGCGTGATGTCCTTGATCCGGGTCTCCTCGGTGAAGGCAGCCCCGTAGTCGCGGGCGTCGCCTTCGTTCGCGGTGATCACGTAGCCGCCCACCCACACCGCCTGGTCGGGCATGTACATGCCGCGGACCGGCCAGTTCTGGATGTTCCCGGGCGTCCCTGCGCTGCTGCTCACCTCACGGTCGGAGGCGTCGAGGCCGTTCCCGGCGATGCCGTGGTCCTTCGTGCCGAGCGGGAGGATCTGGGCGACCGTCGCCGAGGGGATGTCGATCACGGCGATCGCGTTGTTCTCCTGCAGGGTGACGTACGCCGTGCGGGAGTCCGCGCTCACCGTGATGTACTCGGGCTCGAGATCCTGGGCGACCGACGCGTTCGGTCCGAAGATGCGTACCCCCGCGGCCCGCAGCGTCGCCGCTTGAGCGTTGTAGCCGACGAATCCGACGGTCACCGGCGTGCCCGGGATGCCGCCGGTGATCGGGATGATCGAGACCGATCCCTCCGGGTCGACGGTGTAGGTGCTGTCGGGCTCGCCCTCGTTGGCGACGAGGAGCGATGTCCCATCGGGCGTGAAGGTGACGGCGTCGGGCAGTGCGCCGACGGTGCGGGTCGCCACGATCGCGAGGTCGGTCGCCCGGATGAACACGACGGTTCCCGGGTTGGTCGAGGTCGCGGCGACGACGCCGACGGCGAGCAGGTCGCCGTGGATCGAGACCGACGTGACCCCGCTGCCGTACTGCGCGAGGGCGATCGTGGTCTCGGCGACGGGCGCCGCCGACGCATCGAGGCGCGCGACATGGACGGCAACCGCCGTGGCGTCAGTCGTGAACAGGCGACCGGTGCCCGGGTGGAACGTGACGGTCTCTGCGCCGCCCACGGCAAGGCTGCCGAGTCGGGCCGTGTCGCTGATCGTCCCGTGCGCCGCTGGTGCGGCACCGACGCCCGCGGCGATCGCGCCGATGGCGAGCAGTGCGGTGGCGAGGACGCGACGGGTGGGGCGGGCATGAGGGCTGCGCTGCATGGTCGAGCACGGTACGGATGCCCCGTGAACGCCGGTTCGCCAGCGAACGGAGGGGCGGTGAATTTCCGGTGGCCTCTCGTCGACGAGCGCGCCGTCGGGTCCCAATGGCATGACGTGCTTGCGTTGTGGGGCAAAGTGGGTCAGAATGGAGCGCTGTGGAGAGCGGTGGGCCCGAGATGGGCGCCGCTGGGGTTCGGAAGCGGAGCGGAGTCGGCACGGTGTTCGTCGGGACCTTCGAGCATGCGCTCGATGACAAGGGGCGGTTGGTCCTTCCCTCGACGTTCCGTGCACGCCTCGCGGGCGGCGGGATCCTGAGCCCGTACCAGGGCTGCCTCGCGCTCTGGACCGAACCCGATTTCCGAGGCTTCGTCGACCGGCTCGGCGACAAGGTCCGCGACCGGGCAGCCAACCCCGACGCCCTCCGTGCCCTGCTCGCGAACGCGGCCGACGTCCGCCCCGACGCACAGGGACGCATCGCCATCGCCCCGCGCCTCCGTCAGACCTACGACATCGCCGGTGCGGTCGTCCTCAACGGGGCGGGCGACCACGTCGAGCTCTGGAAGCCCGAGTCCTGGGAGACGGTGCTCGGCGCCGGGACCCAGGACCTCGCGGACGCCATCGCAACCCTCGGGATCTTCTGATCCCGCCACGAGAACGAAGGGAGGAGAGAGGACACGACGCACGGGTACCGCTGGTCCACGACCGGACCGACGGCCCAGGAGACCGCCCATCCGCCGCCTTCCGGCCGACAGGATGGAAAGCCCCTACTCCGCCCGCTTCGCCATCTGGCTGGCACGGGAGAGACAACCCGGCCGGCGCCAGTCGGCCGGAGGGCAGCAGATGGGCGGTCCCCGACCCCGAACCAGCGCACCGGTCGCCACCGACCGGAACCGACACCGACGACATGGACGACGACCAGCCCAGCACCACCGACACGGACGAACCGAGGTTCCTCCACCGGCCGGTCCTGCGGACGGAGATCGTCAGGGTCTTCGCCGAGGTACCGGCCGGCCACGTGATCGACGCCACCCTCGGTGGCGGCGGCCACGCCGAGGCGCTGCTCGAGGCCCACCCCGGCATCCGCATCCTCGGTCTCGACCGGGACGCAGACGCCGTCCGGGCTGCCACCGGGCGTCTCGCCCGTTTCGGCGACCGGGTCCGGGTGGTCCACACCCGCTTCGACCGACTGGCCGAGGTGGTGCGGGAACAGGGGATCGGGACGGGCCCGGGGAACGGGGTGGTCGGGGTGCTGTTCGACCTCGGGGTCAGTTCCCCGCAGTTCGACCGGCCCGACCGGGGATTCAGCTACCGATTCGACGCTCCTCTCGACATGCGCATGGACCGAACTCAGCGACGCACCGCCGCCGACATCCTGAACACGAGCGCCGAGGACGAACTCGTCCGCATCCTGCGTGAGCACGGCGACGAGCCGAACGCCCGACGCATCGCACGGGCCATCATCGCCGCCCGCCCCCTCGCGACGACCGGCGAACTCGTCGAGACCGTCCGCCAGGCCCTGCCCGCCGCCGTGCAGCGCCGGAAGGGGCATCCCGCCAAGCGCACCTTCCAGGCGCTGCGGATCGAGGTCAACGACGAACTCACGATCCTCCCGGGCACGATCGACGACGCGATCGACGTCCTCGAGCCCGGTGGCCGTGTCGCGGTGATCTCCTACCACTCGGGTGAGGACCGGATCGCGAAGGACCGCCTGCGCAACGCGGCGACCGGTGGCTGCACCTGCCCCGTCCACCTCCCCTGCGTCTGCGGCGCGGAGCCGACCGTGCGGATCGTCGGTCGGGCGATCGTGCCGGGTGCGGCCGAACTCGCGGAGAACCCGCGTGCCGCGAGCGCCCGTCTGCGGGTCGGCGAGAAGCTCGACACCCACGGTCACCAGGAATCGGCATGACGGCGGTCGGCACGGCGGCGACCGCGCGACGCGCCCAACGGGCGCCCCGTCCCGAGCAGTCGGGGCGCGCCGATCTGCGCGTCGTCGGCGCCGAGCGGTCGCGACGGGCCCGGCGGACCACGACCACGGTCGTCGCCGCCGTCTTCGCCGTGCTGTTCGCCGTCGCCGGGATGCAGGCCTACCTCGTGCAGGGGCAGGTGCGACTCGACCGCATCGACGAGGGCATCGCAGCCCGCGCCGAACAACTCGACCGGCTGAACGTCGAGCTCGCCACGCTCGCGACGCCGACGCGCATCCAGGCCGCCGCACTCGATGCCGGTCTGGTGCCGCCGCGTGACATGGTCTTCCTCGCACCCGCATCGGCCGCCCCCCTCACGCCGGAACAGATCGCGGAACTCGACGGCATCGCCGGGACGGCGGACGACGGGGCGTGACGACCGGCGGCCGGCACCCCGTTCCCGGACGCGCACGACCCCACCACGGGGTCGTGCGTCCGCGCGCGGGCGAGAACGCTCGACCGGGTGGCCGGACGGGGCGACCGGTCGCCGTGGCGCAGCGCGCGGCACGTGCCCGCATGCGCGGTCGCCTCGTGTGGGTGACCTGTGCGGTGCTCGTCTGCTTCTGCGTCGTCGTCGGCAAGCTGGTCTTCCTCCAGGTGGCCGGCCCCGATCGCTACGTGGACCGCGCCCGCTTCCAGCGGCTGTCGGCCGAGACGCTGCGTGCTCCACGTGGGGCGATCTTCGACCGCAACGGGCAGCCGCTCGTCACCTCCGTCGAACGCCAGTCGATCTGGGCGGATCCGAAGTTCGTCGTCGACCCGCGCGGGACCGCGCAGGCGCTCGCCCCGCTCCTCGGCCGCGACCCGGTGGGCATCCACGCCGACCTGCTCACCTCCGGACGGTTCGTGTACCTGCAGCGGCAGGTGAGCGACGACGTCGCCGCAGCCGTGCAGGCGCTCGGTCTGCCCGGGATCGCCACCCTCGCCGAACCGACGCGCAGCCGTCCCGCCGGTGATCTCGCCGAGGCGGTCATCGGCAGCACGAACATCGACAACGTCGGCGTGTCCGGTCTCGAACTGCAGCTCGACGAGCTCCTCCGGGGTACCGACGGCGAGATGGTCGCCGAACGCGGTCCGCTCGGGCAGTCGATCCCGTCAGGTGAGCGTCGGGTGCAGCCCGCGGTCCGGGGTTCGAACGTGGTGCTCACGCTCGACCGCGATCTGCAGGCGATGGTCGAGATCGCGCTCGCCAACCAGGTGGACGCCGTGCAGGCCGCCGGTGGCACGGCGCTGCTCATGAATCCGACGACGGGCGAGATCCTCGCCATGGCGACGGTGAAGCGTGACGCGACGACCGGGCAGGTCCGCAACGACGCCGAGAACTTCTCGGTGAGCGGCACCTACGAACCGGGTTCGGTCATGAAGGTCGTCCCGATCGCAGCACTCGTCGACCGCGGTGTCGTCGGCCCCGACACTCCGCAGGTCGTGCCGAGCTCGATCGTCGTCCACGACGTCGCGTTCAGCGACGACCACCCGATCATCCTCGATCCGGTGACCCGACCGCAGGCGACGGTGCTCGACGTGATGGCCGAGTCGTCGAATGTCGGGACCATCAAGCTCGCCCAGCAGCTCGGGGACCGCGGTCTCGCATCGGCACTCGCGGTGTTCGGCTTCGGGCGCACGACGAAGGTCGGTCTCGACGCCGAGGTCGGCGGTTCGGTGCCCTTCGTCGAGGACTGGTCGGGGACGACGCTGCCGTCGATCGCGATCGGCCACACGATGACCGCCACCCCGCTGCAGGTGCTCACGGCGTACAACGCGATCGCGAACGGTGGCGAGTGGGTACGGCCGAAGCTGATCAGTTCGGAGATCGACGCGACCGGCAAGCAGGTCGACCGTCCGGCCGCCGACCGGCAGCGGATCATGAAGCCGGAGACCTCCTCCGCGATGCGACGCATGCTCGCAGCGGTGGTGAAGGACGGCACGGGCTCGAAGGCGGCGGTCGAGGGTTACGAGGTCGCCGGGAAGACGGGGACGGCCTGGAAGCTGCGGGCCAACGGCGACTACGGGGCCGGCAAGGACCGTGACTACGTGGCCACCTTCGTCGGGTTCGCGCCCGCCGACAACCCGCGGATCTCGATGATCGTGGTCATCGACGAACCTCGGACGGCGTACTACGGCGGATCCGCCGCAGCCCCTGTGTTCGGTGCCGTCGCCCGCCAGGTGCTCGCGAACTACGACGTCATGCCCTACACCGCGAACAACCCGCGGTCGCCGACGGGCAACAACCTCCGGGCGTTGCCGTCGGCGGCGATCCCGGCGACGACGCTCCGCCCGACGACGACGGTGCCGGCGCCGACCTCGACGACCGCAGCGCCGCCGTCGAGCGTCCCCGGTGCGACGACGACGGTCACCGTCGCCCCGACCTCGACGAGCCGTGGCTGACCCGGAGCCCGTCCCGGTCACCCTCGCCGAGGTCGGCGCGGCGATCGGACCGGACGCCGCGCTCGACGCCGACGCGGCGGGAATCGTGGTGCGGGGCATCGAGCACGATTCCCGCCGGATCGTGGCAGGTGCGCTGTTCGCCTGCGTCCGCGGCGCGCACGCCGACGGGCACGACCACGCAGGCGAGGCCGTCGCACGGGGCGCGGTCGCGCTCCTCGTCGACCGCGACGTCGACGCCGCCGTGCCGATGGTGCGCGTTCCCGACGTGCGCGCCGCCCTCGGTCGGGCGGCGGCGTGCTGCTGGGGGAACCCGTCGGCGCGTCTCGACGTGGTCGGAGTCACGGGGACGAACGGCAAGACGACCGTCACGCACCTGCTCGCCGCCGTGCTGCGCGCCGCGGGACGCCGGACGACCGTCCTCGGCACGCTCTCGGGCGTGCGGACGACTCCCGAGGCCCCGGAGCTGCAGCGGGTCCTTGCCGGTTGCGTTGCGGGGGGTGACGTCGCCGTCGCGATGGAGGTGTCCTCCCACGCACTCGAGCTCGGTCGTGTCGACGGGACGCGGTTCGCCGCAGCGGTCTTCACCAACCTGTCGCACGACCACCTCGACTTCCACGGTTCGATGGAGGCGTACTTCGCCGCCAAGGCTCGACTTTTCGAGCCCTCCCGCACGTCCATCGCGATCGTCGACGTCGACGACCCCTACGGCGTCCGCCTCGCCGACCTCGCTCGGAGCCGTGGTCTCTCGGTTGCGGAGGTGCGAGCGGCCGACGCGACGGTCGTCGCATCGGATGCCGGGTCGACGACGTTCCGTTGGCGGGATCGGACGGTGCGCCTGCCGCTCGCCGGTGCGCACAACGTCGCGAACGCACTGGCGGCGGCGACGACCGCGCTCGAGCTCGGGCTGGACGTGGACGACGTCGCAGTCGGCCTCGCCGCGGCAGCCGTCCCCGCCGGCCGGTTCGAACCGGTGGAGGCCGGGCAGCCGTTCGCAGTGGTGGTCGACTACGCGCACACGCCCGACGCGCTCGACCGGGTGCTCGCCGCCGCACGCGATCTGGTGGGGCCCGAGCGTCGGGTGCTCGTGGTGTTCGGCTGCGGCGGTGATCGCGACCCGGGCAAGCGGGCGCCGATGGGAGCGGTCGCGTCGCAGCGGGCCGACGTCGTGGTCATCACGTCCGACAACCCGAGGGGGGAGTCACCGGCGGCGATCGCCGGGCAGGTACGTTCCGGTGTCGTGTCCGGCTGCACGCCCGTCGTCGAACTCGACCGTCGCCGAGCGATCGCTGCGACGTTCGCGCTCGCCCGACCCGGCGACCTCGTCGTGATCGCCGGCAAGGGGCACGAGACCACGCAGCAGATCGGGGACACCGTCGTCGACTTCGACGATCGGGTCGTCGCACGCGAGGAGCTCGCCGCGGCCGGCTGGCAGGGCGGCGAGGGAGGCCTCCGGTGATCCGTCTCCTCATCGCCGCGGCGCTGTCGGTGTTCGTGTCCCTCGTCGGAACGCGGCTGCTCATCGTCTCGCTCGAGCGGCGCCGGATCGGTCAGCCGATCCGCGAGGACGGCCCGCGCGGGCATCAGGTGAAGGCGGGGACCCCGACGATGGGCGGTCTCGCCATCGTCGGTGGCGCCTTCGTCGGCTACGTCGGATCGAACCTGTACCGCGGCATCTACACCCGCACGGGACTGATCGTGATGGCGGCGATCGCCGCGGCTGCGGTCGTCGGGTTCGCCGACGACGCCACGAAGCTCGTCCGCGGGCGGAACCTCGGGCTCAACAAGCGGGCGAAGATCCTGGGCCAGCTCACCGTCGCGGTCGGCTTCGCCACGGCGGTGGTGCTGTTGACCGAGGCCCACACGACGCTGTCGTTCACCCGCACGAGCCTGCCCGGCATCGAGCTCGGCCGCGTCGGCTGGGCGGCTGTCGCGGTGCTGTGGATCCTCGGTTCCTCGAACGCCGTCAACCTCACCGACGGACTCGACGGTCTCGCCGCGGGTGCGTCGATCATGGGATTCAGCGCCTACGCCGTGATCGGTTTCTGGCAGTTCCGGCACGTCGACTTCTACGGCAACAGCCATGCGCTCGACCTCGCCGTCGTCGCCGTGTCGATGATCGGCGGGTGCGTCGGGTTCCTCTGGTGGAATGCGGCCCCCGCACAGATCTTCATGGGGGACACGGGCTCGCTGGCGCTCGGCACCGGGTTCGCCACGCTCGCGCTGACCACCGACACGGCCCTGCTGCTCCCGCTGCTCGGCGGACTCTTCGTGATGGAGACGATGTCGGTCATCGTCCAGGTGGCCGTGTACCGCTCACAGCGTGGGGTTCCGCCCGCCCAGCGTCGCCGGCCGTTCCGGATGGCGCCGATCCACCACCACTTCGAGCTCGGTGGCTGGCCGGAGACCCGGGTGATCATCCGGTTCTGGATCCTCGCCGGGCTGTGCGTCGCGCTCGCGCTCGGCATCTTCTACGCCGACTTCGTCGCCAGCGGTCAGGTGGACCTGTGACCGGCGTCCGACGTCCGGTGTCGCCCGCAGCGCCGTCGTCGCCGTCCCCGATCCGTCGGGCGATCGCGGTCGTGCGCGCCGGTTCCGGCGGTTCGACGACGAACGAGTACCTCGCGCTCGCCGCGATCCTCGTGCTCCTCAACCTCGTGGGTCTCGTGATGGTGCTCTCGGCGTCGTCGGTGTACTCCCTCGAGGAGCACGGGAG
>Ga0129333_10001335_pt1 | contig 22212 bp, 39 predicted proteins | sample CPB6_08_DNA_FD_94474 | JGI IMG/M metagenome (GOLD analysis project Ga0129333, IMG submission 94474) | Freshwater to marine salinity gradient microbial communities from Chesapeake Bay, USA - CPBay_Sum_0.6_0.8_DNA | ecosystem: Environmental > Aquatic > Marine > Coastal | place: USA: Chesapeake...
AAATAAGCCCTTTGTTGTTGAATCTACCACACCAAATTATGGATGTTATTGTTGAAAACATTCAAAGTGATAACACAATTCAGGACTTGGGTAAAAAATACATAAAAAAAGAAGAACCAAAGGCAAAGGAAAAGAAAAGACAATTTACACTAGACACTTATCTTCCTTATTTGAATGTTGAAGAAATGTTTAAAGCATGGTCTGACGTATCGTCAAAATACAATGGAAATGGATACACCTACTACTATGATGGTGACACAAGTTTACCTAATATTGAATAATAATGAAATTTGCACTTATAGCTCACGACGGAAAAAAGGCGGACATGGTTGCCTTTGTAATGAAAAGATTAGATTTTTTTAATCGACACGATGTAGAAATTGTTGCCACAGGGACTACAGGAAAAAGAATGAAACACGCAGGTGTTGATAAAGTACAGACAGTTAATTCAGGACCCATGGGTGGTGATGCGGAAATCGCTGCAATGGTAACAAGAGGAGAATTGGAAGGGGTAATCTTTTTCCGAGACCCATTGGACCGACACCCACATGAACCTGATGTGCAAATGTTATTAAGGTTGTGTGATGTTCATGACGTTCCACTTGCAACAAACTATAAGAGTGCAAATATTTTAGTTAAACATTATTCAGAATAACACATGGAAGTATCAATGGACGGTTTAAGAAGACAAATGGTCTTCAATTACAACTCTTTAGTTGAAAAACTAAATAGTAAAATACAAAACAAATCTTGGGACCCAACAATTATTGTTGACCCTGATTCTATCCAAAGAGAATTGGATACTTTGCGAAGTTGTATTGTAACTTTGGCTTTCACTTATATGGATGGTGAAGGTGGTTGGAAAGAAATGGACGAGAACACACATTTTGAATTATTTAATCCTGATGAAGATGAAGAACTATAAATACAGAATAAAAATAACGGAACAAAACGACGGAACAAAATTATATACACCACAAGTGCTTATTCCCGTTAATCGTTTTTTAGAATGGTTTGACATAGATTGGAATATATTTGGTTCAGAAGAAAAGTGTTTTAATATTATCCAAGAAAATGGTAACTTTTATGAAACGGAAACGATGTCTCATTCATATAAATTAGAAAATAAGGCGTTAGAAATAATTGAAGGGTATAAAGAATGGGTTAAGAATGAACATGGAAAAGAAACTAAAGAAATAACATATAAAGAAATATGAAAACAAAAGTATATTCAGCATTCCCTGGTGTTGGGAAGACAACTTATTTTAACGCCACCGATAAAAATGTTTGGGATAGTGACAGTTCAAAGTTTGATAAAAAAGAATTTCCTGAAAACTATATTAACCACATAAAGACCGGTTTGATTGATGATTCCGTTGATAAAATTTTGGTGTCATCACACAAGGACGTTAGAGATTCTTTGGTTAAGAACGGAATCAATTTTGTATTAGTACATCCTAAGAGAGATTTAAAAGACGAATATATCCAAAGATATAAAGACCGTGGTAACAATGATGCGTTTGTAAAATTATTAGATACTAATTGGGATACTTGGATGGATGAAATGGAAAACCAAAAAGGGTGTTATAGAGTTGAGTTAGGTCCTGGTCAATATTTGATTGATGTGATTGATTGAGATTAAAATAACGTATTTGTGTGAAGTTAAACAGGGAAGACGTTTATATAAAATGTGGTGGTCACTGCGCATATTGTGGTTGTGAAATAACCATAAAACAAATGCAGATTGACCATATTGAACCACACTGGCATAACCTTACCGAACAAGAAGCAATAAAATCTAACATAAAGAAAGGTTCCCATGAAATTGACAACCTCAACCCATCTTGTTCTCGTTGTAACAAATGGAAATCAACATATAGTTTAGAACAATTCAGAAATGTTATTGAAACGTCATTGGACAGATTAGAGAGAGACACTCCTAATTTTAGATTAGCTCGTGATTTTGGGTTATTAACGACAAATAAGTTAAAAGTTGTTTTTTATTTTGAAAAATAAAAATTATATTTGCTGTTATGAATATCTTCGTATTGGATTGGGACGTAAAAAAGTGTGCTGAGTATCACGTTGACAAACACGTGGTTAAGATGATACTTGAAACCGCACAATTGTTATGTGGTGTTCATCACATGACCCCTCAAGTTAACCCCTCAAGTAACCCCTCAAGTTACCCCTCAAGTAACCGACCAAGTACCGTACAAGTCACCGACCAAGTCACCGACCAAGTACCGTACAAGTTGTCACACAAAAACCACCCTTGCGCCATATGGGCTCGACAGAGTTTATCCAATTACCTGTACTTGTGCGAACTTGGTTTGGAACTTTCAAAGGAGTACACATACCGATATGGAAAGACCCACAAGTCACAAAGTATAATCGAGTGGTGTTTACAGAACAAACCAAACATACCCGACAAAGGATTTACCCAACCGGCAAAGGCAATGCCGGATGAATACAAGGTAGATGATGTTGTTGAATCGTACAGAAACTACTACAAAGGAGCAAAAAACTCATTTGCGTCATGGAAAAACAGAAAAATTCCATCTTGGTATTGATTTTTTAAAAAAAAGTTTTGGTGGTTTAAAAAATTGTCGTATCTTTGTATTGTAATAATCAAATAACCATGACAAACACAACTAACACCACCAACACAATCGAATCAATCATCGTAGAAACAGTAGGAACAATGGGAGGAGACGTATTCTACGGCTCTTTCGATACCAACATTGACGGTAAACGTATCACCGTGTTGGTCTCCAACTTCCTTAAAGACACCACCAAAGAATATGAGTTCCGTGTGGCAGGAAAATGTCGGGCGGGTTTCATCTCTATCCACGATACCAAAGGTACCCCTCATTCAATCATCGCTGGTTATAAGAAAGACACCTTGGTTAACGTTCAAGTTAAGGTTTCTTACGAAAACGGAGCTGAACATTGGCACAACGTATTTACTACCAAAGGTGGTAAGTGGTATGGGATTGACAAAGGGTTCTTGGATGTGATGACAGTTGGTGATATGAGAAGTTCTCACCCCAAAATGTGTGATTCACAGATTTGGCAAAGGATGGGAGCCAAGACTTGGGCAGACAAAGCCTTCACCAAGAACTAAAACAAAAAAACCCCACTCAAACGGTGGGGTTTTTCATTCATTCATTTTTAGAAACATCCGATAGAGATTCACCGTCTTCCTCATCAACCTTTTGTATCAACATCCTGTCTCTATCTTCTGAGTTAAACCAATAATCAATAACTTTGTTTAGATTACCGACAAACGCACCGAGTAAAATTAACAACATTTCCTTCCAATTTTCTTCAATACCTGTTTTGGAAAAAGTTGCGACATTTATACCTAAAATGATAAAGAAAAACAAGAACAATACAATCATGGTAATTCTCCATCTATTACCCTGCATTTGTTGTAACATGTAGTAGAATCTATTCTTATCATCTACTTTTACATAATCGTTGTTTGACCAAATTTTTTTCATTAGTGTTTTGAACCTTTATAACCTTTTATGTTCTTGGCGAAGTTTGCCATCTTAACTACAGAGGGATTGTCTGATTTCATTGCTTTAGAAATACATTTCATAGTTACCTCACCATCATCATCCAACCCCTGTGATTTACACCAAGAACCGAATTTACCTGTAGTGCCTTTCTTTTCTTGTTTTTCTACCGCCTTTTGAATGAATTTCTTTTCTTTCTTGGCTTCATTTACCATATTTTGAATTAGTTCCACCAATTCATATTCCGTTAATCTAACTTTGTTTGTCATTTGGTTTTTTAAATAAATATTTGTATCTTTGTTAAATGGACAAACTGGAAAGTTCAATACACAAATTTATTGACAACAGGACCAAAGGTGCTGATATATACATTAACCAGGGCTCCACTTGGATGATTTTGACCGATAAAAAAAGGTGGATTTTTGAGTTAGAAAAAAACGGAAGCCTATGGTATAATTACCATTTTTTTGAACCCATATTTAATTTTTTTTCTCATGATGTTGTTGAAAAACAAGAATATATCACAACTTGGGTTGAAGATGTTGTAAAAAACGGGGTTAATTGTGCCTTTTCAATGCTCCACAACCGAGTGGTCCGAGTTGAAGATGTTGTAAAAAATGGGGTTAAGAATACCTTTATATGGGGTTCCATTTCCGATAGTTTAGTTGAAGATATCATAAAAAATGGGGTTAAAAAAACTTGGTACGAGGATGTTATGGACCCTAAATTAGTTGCCAACGCATTAAAAAATGGAATAAAAATTATTAAAGATACCATCTGTTTAGATTCAGAATTAGAAGGAAAGACAACATATATTGTAGAAAATTGTAAAAAAGAAAACCGACAACAAATAATTGTTAATTCCTTTGAGGATTAACCAAATTTTATCCTTAACTTTGTATCAATATGAAATGTTTACTATTCCTATTCAAGGTTACTCCCACACAGTTAAAACAGATAAGTAATCAGATTCGTCCATATCTAACTGAAAATATGGGCATATTAAAACTTGGTGGTTCATATGTTTTGAATGTCAGTATCAACGACGACTTCCCTCCAACAATTGTTTTAGAGATGGTTAGAATCCACACAGAGACACCGGCATTTTTGGCTGACACTTCAAGTATTGGGTTTTACATGAACAACGAACAATCCATCGCCCTATTTGGTAAAGAATTGGAAAAACTATTAGAAGAAAAAGAACAAAAAATTGATTTCAGTGAAATTGATTGTGAAATAGAAGAAGACGAAATCTCGGAGATTATAAAGAAACAAACAGAAAATAACTTGGACTTAGACAACATACTTGATAAAATCTCGTCTAAAGGAATCCAATCACTTAACTCAAAAGAAAAAAAATATTTAGAAACTTATGGTAAATAAAATGAAAGACAAAAACCTGCAAATTCACATTAACCAAGAAGAGATTAGCACTTACTTGAAGGACCTTCGTAAAATAAAGGTCATGACACCTGAAAGAGAACGGGAGCTCTCTGAAAAAATGTGTTCAGGTAAATGTAGTGAGGTTGAAAAAAGGATGATTGAACAGGAAATCCTTGAAGGTAATCTGAGGTTCGTTATCACTGTTGCGAAACAATACCAAAACCAAGGTTTGGATTTGTCTGATTTGATTGCCGAAGGTAACTTGGGATTGATGAAAGCAATTCAGAACTTTGATTGGACCAAGAAACTTAGGTTTATATCATATGCGGTGTGGTGGATTAAACAATCAATACTACAGTCCTTGAACGAGAATGCTCGAACAATCCGACTTCCCGTAAATGTTGTCCAAGAACTTCAAAAGGAAAAGAAAGAGATTGATGCCAAAGGTGGTGAACTGTCAGACAAGTTTGCCTATCTACCATCAGTAATTAACCTTGAATCACAAGTTAATGAAGATGGTGATACTTTGATTGATTATATCCCAAATGAGAACTCAGAAGCACCTGACGCAATGTTCAACACCAAAGAAGTTTTGAAAGAAAAACTGATGTCTCTTATGAGTATCTTGGATGAAAGGGAACGCGCAATTATTGAAGATTATTTTGGTCTTGCGGGAACATCAAGAACACTTGAAGACATTGGTAATGATTTCAATCTAACCAAAGAACGTGTTCGTCAAATCAAAGAAAAGGCATTGAGAAAACTAAGAAACGAGTGTTCAGTGTTATTTGATTATATGTAATTGATATTTATATTTAACTAATTAAGTAAAAAAACTATGAAATTTTTAGAAACATTAAAGAAGTATCAACAACAATTCCTAATAGTATTATTCTTTTTGTTGTTGTTGAAAAGTTGTGGAACCAACTCAGAGGTTAGTAAATTGAGAAAAGAAATTAGTCAGTTGGACGCTAACTTAAGGAAAGAAATTAAACTTGAAGGATCAAAATCTGAAAAAAGAATGATTCAAGCAACCGACAGAAAAATGTTGGATGTTCAAAGACAAACTGAAATTGATAAAGAAATTGACAAATTAAACGGTAAGTAATTTCAAGATGGGAAACTGGTTAAGTAAAAATCTAAACAAAATAATCATTGGAAGTTTTTTAATACCAATCTTGTTGGTCGCTTTCGTATCTATTTCTCACGTTACTACTTTTTACAATTTGGCAAACCCATTCAGTTGGGCGATATATCTATCAATAGCGGTTGAGATTGCGGCTTTAGCCGCTCTTGCTGGTGTGTCAGCTAAGTTTGGTAAGTTTATCTACATACCTTTTGGAATTGTTACTTTTATTCAGTTATTGGGTAATTTCTTTTTCTCATATACTTGGATTAACGTAGGTTCTAAAGAGTTCAAAGATTGGATGGATATGATAGCACCAATGTTGGAACCTTTGGGTGTTGACGCCACTGACGCAACAAGTCATAGAAGAATACTTGGATTCTTCACAGGGGGTCTATTACCATTTATATCTTTGACATTTGCACACATGTTAATTGTTTACTCAAACAAAATTAAAGAACAGGAACCTGAAACAGAACAAAAACCCATAGAACTTACCGAAGAACAATTAGTTGAATTAAGTAAAAAAGTGGGAAAACAAGAGGCGGAAAGAAACAAAACAGAATTTGTACCTACAGAAAATGATTTACAAAATATTGAAACAGTGTTAAAATCATTTGAAAAGAATAAGGTAAATAATTCTGAGGTTGAAACCGAACAAAATGTTGATGAGAACGAAACTAAAGAAACAACATATTTTGTGGATGACGAAGCGGTTGTCCAAACTGAAACCGAGGAGGAAAAACCTAAGATAAAAAGGTTAAACTACTCTAAATAATGATTGATGTCATTGAAAAAAAATTAGGTTCCCACGTAGGAAATCAAAAAAAGAAAAAACAAATAATATTAACACACAGTTCAAGGGACGCTGAAGAATACTTAGCGTCCCTTACTCATAGATATAATGGTAGGTACCAAAAAATACCTAATTATTTTATTAAAAAGAACGGTGAAGTTATACGACTTATGTCCGATACGCAGTATTCAAATTACTTTGCCCAATCAGATTACAATAAGGATTCTATAATTGTTAGTTTAGAAAATTTAGGTTGGCTTGAAAGAGTACAATTAAAACCGCATTACATTAACTGGATAAGCAATATTTATAATGGAGTGCCTCACGAAAGAAAATGGAGAGATTATTTTTTGTGGGACCCTTACACAGACATTCAACTAAAAACATTGGCTGAATTATGTATAAAACTAACAGAAAAACACAAAATAGAATTAAAATGTTTGGGACACAATACAAAGGTTGATAGACCTGATAGGTTCGGTGGAATAATAACACGAGCCAATTTTGATTCTAAATACACTGATGTAAGTCCGGCTTTTAACTTTGAAACATTCAAAAAATATCTAAAAGATGAATAACTCATACGACGAAATAAAAAATTTACTTAAGTCATCAAGAAACATGCTTGGTGGACAGAAAGCCCTTAAAGAGTCAAGAGAACAACTTGTTAAGTTGGGATTGATAAACGAACAATCAATAGGTGCTGGTACAATCATAAACGCAAAATCAGACCAACCTGACAACATTGGAGGTTCAATAGAAACTGAGATAGACGACGATACTGAAAAGAAAGAAAAAGACAAACAACAGGCTTATAGAATATCAGGTGGTATTTTGGTAATGCACGGAAAGAAACAAATTGATTTAGAATTAACCACAGAAGAAAAAATCGCTTTCCAAGAAACCATGGATGAATTTGTTCAAGAAGTTTCTGAGTTGGTTGACTTCTTCCCTCTTAACGTATATATGAACAATGTAGAATGGTCAGGAAAAGTTATCGACCAAGACTTGGAGTTCTTTTATTCAATAGGTGAAAGTAGTGGTGTATATATTAACGGTGATATGATTAAACTAAACGAAGACTTCATGGACTTCGTTCAAAAACTTTCAGCGTATTACAACAAATTTAAAGCTAAGTGGGCAAGAGTGTTGGCGAACAGAAAGAAAACAGAACCAACAAAATAATATGAAACTTAGAGAGGTTCTTTGGATTATACTTTTAATTGGTTGTTTGATTTACATCTTTTATCCCAAAAAAGACACTGTGTTTGATGAAGATGTACATAAAAAAAAGATTGATTCACTCCAACTAATTATTGATAACAATAAAATACTTAATGATTCGTTAAACAAAGATAATCAGAGAATAAATAATGATATTACCAAACTTAATGAATCATTAAAAGATATTACAACAAGATATAAAACATATGAACAACTTTATAAAAAAAATGTCAGGGCTCTTGATAGTATGTCTGACAATGATATCACAGATTTATTCACAAACACCTTCAAATAACTGCGTGGTACCTTGTATCACACTAAAAAATGCGGTTAAAGTTAAATATGAATTGGATTTTGCTAACAACAGAATTGGCTTATTAAAAGACACAATACAAACATTACAAACCGTTCTTTATAAAAAAGACACCATAATTCAAAACAAAACTACCGAAATTCAAAATTTGAACAGTAGTTTGATTGCTAGTAAAGAACAAACCAAAGAAGAAAAAAATAGGGGTGATGCCTACCAAAAAGAAGTTGATATACAGAAAAGAAATAAATGGGTTGCTATTATTGCGGGTAGCGTTACAACTTTATTGTCTTTAATTTTCTTTTAAGATATTTATAGTCATGGCACTTTCATCCACAGATAAAAAAGAGATTGAAACAATCATTAGGAAAGAAATCAAAGATTTCATTGGACAAAATACCGTTAAACAATTCGAAACCAAAATTATGGATGAAATAAAAAAAGAATTGAAACGTGGAAAATTAGAAGTTGAAGTTAAAGATATTGTCCTAAAGATGTTGACTGAATTTTATGGTTATTTATACCAACAAAGAAGTCAGTGGCAATCAAGAGTTAAAAACGTATAATTATGTATCCACACCAAGAAGATTTAATAGACGATTTAGAATCAATACCGACAGGTGGTGACAGTTCCGTTTACAATTCAATAAGAAAAACAATCGATAAAATAGAATCAAATGAAGAAATATCTAAAAAAAAGAAAAAGGAATATCGTGAAGCCACTGGCGCAGCTTCTGCAGGACAGTACTCAGCCCCTTTATTTGGCGAACCCACGCCAAAAAAGGATTCTAACCCAATTAGTGGAAAAGTTCCTGAAGTAAGAGAAACTAAATTCAGAGCACCAAAAATGTCAATGTTTTCAGACGAAGCTAACGGGTATAAGATTAAAGAAGAAAAACTTAAAGGTGGTAAGGCAGATAAAAAAACTTTTGAAGACTTAGTAAACAAGAATAAAAAACATGGTAAATCCTTATCTGACGTAGAAAAAGAACTAAAAATACAATTAAGAAAGGGTATCAAAGTTGAAAAAGAACATACCAATGATGTTGTGAAAGCAAGAGAAATTGCTATGGACCACTTGTTTGAAGACCCTAAGTATTATGATAAATTAAGTAAAATTGAATCAAAAGAATCCCGTTCTGCCAAGGAAAAGTTTAAACAAGATTTGAAAGACGACCCAGAATTTCAAGAATATAAAAAAGGTGCTATAAGAAAAGACCCATTTACAGGTGACATGTATAGTTTTGGAGTACCTAATGTAACTGTAAATGACCCTTTCATTAGTAAGAAAAGGTATAGTAGAGTGTCAAAATCTGAAACCAAGGAAGCCACTGGTGCTGGTTCTTCAGGTTCTTATTCCCAACCATCTATTTGGGCTAAATCAACAAATAAAAAGGATTGGGCGGCTGCGAGAAAAACGCAAATACCGGGAGGTCAATTTGTGACAGTTAAAAAGAAATGTAAAAAATTTCCATACTGTAATCAGGGAGATATAAAAGCCCTTAAACTTTGGGAAAACGAAACCATGAAACAAGTTATTAATAATGTTTCACAAAAAACAGGGTTATCAGAAACAACAATAAAGGCAATCATTCAACATGAGTTGGAAAAAAACGGGAAAATACATTAAACGCGATATTTATAATAAAAAGAAATGAAAAATTACATTGACAAAATAGTGTCCAAAATTCTTAGAGAGAATTTGGAAGAAAAGGCAGAAATTATAACTAGAAAGATATTCGCTAAAGAAGGTGCTTTTGGTGATGGAAGAGATAATATTGATGTTGCAGAACCTAAAGGTAAAATCACAAAGGCGGATTTTGACAAATTAAGAGCGGGTAAGAAAAAAGGCGAGACCGATGAAAATTTGGGTGCAATTGCTAGAGTAGCGGTTCCCATGGCGGCGTCTTACATTGGTTCTAAATTGGCTGACGAGGGTGAAGTAAAAGAATCAGAAATGGAAGAAGGTAATGAATTTAGTGATTCTAGATGTAAGGCAATCTGTGGAGGTAAAAAATCATTTAATGTAGGTAATAAAACTTATCCATTAAAAGGTGTTGATTCTGAAGACAAAAAATCTTGTGGTTGTAAGAGTATCAAAGAAAGTAAGTTAAGATTCACAGAATCCGAACTTGTTGATATTATAGAAAAATTGGTTAAAGAAGATGCTGAGGCACCTGGTATTGCAATCACGAAAAAGAATTTGAAAACATCTAAACAAGTTAATGACGAATCATTGAAAGATACCACTAAAAAACTTAAAGACTATCTAAAAGATGGCTCCAAGGAAGAGTATAATCCAAACCCACAACACTTCCCAATGGGTAACGGTGAATTAGCAAAAATGGATAAAATGGCATACGTACCATCTGAAGCGGTTGATGAATATCAAGATGCGTTTTCGTATCCTGGTATGACAAACTTACGTTACGATGAAATTAAACCTGACGACGAAAAAATTGACATGTATTTGAAAGGAAATAGTAAGACAGGGAACGCTCAAAAAGGTAAAGACGGTAAAGACTTGGGTAACGCAGTTTCTTCTAAAGTAGGGGAAAAGTTCAAGAAAAATTTTGATGAAAATCTTTATGGTGCTGAACAGGCAAATGCGTCGTACAAAAGACAATCACAACCTGTTGACGTGGCGGGAAATATAACACAAAAAGGTTCGTTGAAAAAAATTAGAGGTGGTCAAAACTCAACTGAAAAGGCGGGAAAAATTTTGAATCAATTGGAATCAATGGAAGATAAGAAAAAGAAAGTAGTTTCTGAAGAAATGAAAAAAATGAAAGAATTAATTGGGTACAACAAAAAAACTCAATAATATACACAAATAAATAAACACACTTAATATTCTCCATAGGATGACTGTGGAGAATTTTTTTGCTTTGTTGACAACACCCGTACCTGATGACGAGGTTGAAATATGGTTCAATGTTAACAACATGACAATTGAAAAAAGACAATTGTATGCAGATTTTTGTTTAAGTTTGGTTTACCTAATAAATGAAACTTATTTGGGTGAAGAAATAAATAAAACTAACCCATTAACCTTATCCCAAAAAGAAAAAAACGACCACTTTGAATGGTGTTGGAAAAAAACTATAAATAGTTTTACTAAAGAAGGTTTAAAATTAAAATACGACGGAGAACACAAGGAGTACTTCAAAGAATTTTTTGATGAGGTATTCTATAATCAAAAAGACGATAACATTATTACAAACTTCCCAAAATTTTTGGAATCGTTATTTAACGAAGAAACCACATATACGCAATCAGATTTAAACATGTTAACCGAGATGTATAAATTATTTGAAAAAAGTTATGTATAAAAAATCCTTGTTTTATTTACAACCAGCAATAAAAAATTAAGTTTAATATATAATAAAAAAGATTAAGAAATGGAAACACTAGAAAAAATCAAATCGCTTATCGAATCTCTTTCTGTTGACACCACAAAATTTTATAGTGGTAATAAATCCGCAGGAACAAGAGCAAGAAAACAGTGTCAAGAATTGAAAGCTTTAGCACAACAACTAAGGTCGGAAATCTTAGACGCAAAAAAAGAACAACCGAATGATTAATATTGAAAGTATATTATTATTTGTATTTGTTTTTTCAATTCTGGTTTTACTCAGAACTGTTGTGAACTTTATGAGTTCCTTATTAATGACACCGCCGAGAAAATTGGTAATGTCAAATAAGGAACTCATATACAATGGTTTATCTTTATCTTACATAATAACATACATATTATCATGACATTTCAACAAACAATAGAGGTATTATTCCCATATTTATTTTCAATAAGAAAATTAAAAAATTATTTATCAATAGATTTGGTATTTCCTTCCAATTGGGAATTTCCAAATAATATTGTTGAAAAACTTCAAGTCACCCAAAATGAGGGTAACAACAATCAATTAGTGACAAGTTTCGTATGTCAACCAAATGATATGGATACCACTTTATCGGGTATTTATAATTTAGTACACTTTAACTTAGAAAGAGAGGAAAAAGAAAAATTATTTAAAAACAAAGTGACTGAGTTGAAAAAATTATTTGGAAATACTACATTAGAACAATTAAAAGGTTTAAAATTTGATATTGAAGATGAAGAAGACACCGAACTATATGGAGGAGATGATGCGGAAGACGGCGCATCTTGACAAACAATTCGACAAAGAATTTCCTGATAGAAACTTGGATAAGGAAAAATTGGACTTTATTAACCAAATCAAACAACACACTAAAAAAGAAATTGCTCCTAAACCACAGGACTACACAATATGGAAACGAATTCTAAAAACTCTGGGCTTTTAACACAATTGGCGATGATTGTTGACGGTGCTCAACAAACTCACAGGGGAAGGGTAACCATAATATTTGAAGTAGATAAGACAGAATTTGAAGAAATTAAAAAGGTTATGCAGATAAACCCTGAAGTTGAAGACAAATTCAAAATTGATATTTCCGGTACCGAAATAATCTACCTTATTCAGAATGGTAAGTAGTTTCTTTCCTGTATAAAAACTTTTTGTCAAAACCTTGTTCCTCTAATAAAGCGTAAAGATATTTTTTATTTGGGGACGAAACGTTTTTGACAATTAAAACATCATTTCTATTTATAGAAAAATAATATTCTTCTAATGAATTCAAAAATCTTAAACAATCTGACTCACTTTTTAGTGAAAATAAGTACGTGTTACTATCCAACTGTAGAACAACTTTGTTATTTAACATTGATAACATCTTCAACCCGTCTTTAGACAAGTATTTTTTCTCTAATTCTTTATATGTTATTCTTTTTGATGTTTGATAATCGTGAATTTTATCTTCTACTTTGTAAGGACTAAATTTAACCATATCCCAATCAGGGTCATCAAAATCTATTTTTAAGTTTCTACCCAATTCATCAGTGACATAGATGGGAAATAATTTATTTCCCTTTTTCTCTAAGATTGCCAAGTCAAAATTACAATTTTTACCGTTTTCAATTTTGGTTTCAAAAATAACAGAGTCACTTTCTTTGATTAAATTATCAAAAGTTTGCTTCGCTTTTTTGTATGTTACGAATTTATTTATTATCTTTTTTTTAGTCTTATTCTTAAACAGAACAATGATATAATTTGACATGAGCAAAGATTTTTATAATATACTTGGGGTAGACCGTAATTCTTCACAAGAAGAAATTAAAAAAGCCTACAGAAAATTAAGTAAACAATTCCACCCAGATGTAAACCCTGAAGGCGCTGAAAGATTCAAAGAAATTGCCGAGGCTTACGACACATTAAGCGACCCCGATAAAAAATCAAGGTACGACAATCCTGTTAACAATATGTTTGGCGGTAGTGGATTTGATATGAACGAATTTGCCGAGATGTTTGGATTCAATCCATTTAACGGTCAAAGACAACGACAATCAGCACCTGAAAAAATAATAACATTATCGATATTTCCCGAAGAATCATTTTTAGGTACAAGAAAGAACGTAACATACCAAAGACAAAAACCTTGTTATTCTTGTTCAGGTAGTGGTGGTGACCGTGAAACATGTGGTACATGTAAAGGACAAGGATTCTTTATGCAAAGTCAAGGAAACGGGTTCTTTAACACCGTACTTAGAAGAGAGTGTCCGTCTTGTAAAGCAAAAGGTTCAATCTTGATTAAACCTTGTTTTGAATGTTCAGGCATTGGTACAAAAGTTGAGTTCAAAACTATTGAGGTTAAGTTATCTCATAATGTTGATAACGGTGATTTTATCAGAGTACCAAATGGTGGTGACTATGTTAACGGAACATTCGGTAATCTTCTGATAAAAATACAGATGGAAAAAAATGAACTGTGGGAAAAATCCACCGAAGATTTAATTTATAACAAAGTTTACACCACGGTAGAAGAAATGATGGAAGACGAGATAAGTATACCTCACCCATCAGGAGAAATAAAAATAAAGAAACCTGAAACATTAGACACTTCAGTACCACTCAGAGTTAAAAATAAGGGGTACATATCCGCAGTTAGACACGGAGACCTATTTGTTAGACAAACTGTTAAAATTAAAAGAGGGTCTTCAGATAAGTGATTAATTTATCGATTAAAATAACATTACCGTAGATACTTGTGATAAATAGGTAGGTACCTAAAACCATCATCCATCCAAACCTTTCTTTACCTCCTTGTTTACATGAAGTGCAGCCTTTTTTTTCTTTTTCCATTGTATTTATAATTATGAAGAATTTGATTAGGGAAATACTACAAGAGTACATCCTTGAGAAAGAATATAAGAAACCCCGTAAGTATAGTAAATCGTATTGTACATCAACACCATGTAATAAAATGGGTTTTACACAAAAGGCTTCATGTAGACCATACAAAAATTGTTATAAGTAACATTTGCTTTTTGGTGTTTTTTTTCTTATACTTATACCATGCTTAGTTACATTGGTGGAAAATCTAAAATAGGTAAATGGATTGTTAATTATTATCCTAATGATATTGAGACGTACGTAGAGACCTTTGGTGGTATGTTTTGGTGTTATTTTAACATGGACTTGTCATTATACCCAAACTTAAAAAGAGTTGTATATAATGATTTTAATCCATTAAACTATAATTTGTTTATGTGTTTACAGGACCCATCAACATTATTGATAGCGGTAAATAGAATACCATGCCAACAACTCGGAGTTGAGAACACACCTGAAATATACAAGGAACAATTTAATTCTTTTCAACAAGAAGTTTTTGCCAGCGGATTTACAATAAATTACCCCGACTATGATGTGGCAGCTAAATACGCTTACATTCTTACATCAATATTCAGTGGTTCCAAACCTGAAACATCAGGATTTATTGACCTTAAAGGAAAATACAAATCTAAGTTCCTGACATTCAGAGACAAATTGTCTAAACCTGATTGGATTGAACACTTTAATAAAATAACTCACTTTAGGTTGGGGGATTTTGAGAACGTAATAAAAGAATTTGATAGTCCAACAACTTATTTTTATGTTGACCCACCGTATTGGAAAACTGAAAATTACTATTCAAACCACGATTTTGACAGAGATGACCATGAAAGGTTGGCAAATGTTTTGACGACTATGAAAGGTAAATTTTCACTATCTTATTATGACTTTGACTTGTTATCCACTTGGTTTCCAAAACAAGACTACACTTGGGAAATGAAACAATTTGCCAAAGCCGCGGCGGCTAAAAAAGGGGTTAGTCAGAACATGGGAGAAGAACTTTTGATTATGAATTACAAAATCTAATATTATTAGATATTTATATGAAAACAAACGAAGAAATGAGACTATCGTCACTATTATCAAAGGTAATAATAAATGAAGTATCCCAAAAACTTATAAATCAGTTATTGGAGAAATTCAAAAAACAAACTAAGGATGATGAAAACACTATTTTATCATTAATTAATAAGTTTGACATATATAAAGAGGGATTAGATGTTGCAAGACGCGACATAACAAAATACGACTACAATGAACTCAAATCACTTGTTTTAGGTAAGGAGATGGAAAAAGCGGCTTCTAAGGCTCACACTCAACTAAAAAAGAAGTGGGATAAAATGAGAGAAAGTTTGCCCGAAGACCAAGTGGGACCATACAGGTACCAAGACTCTGTTCTAAAATCTTTAATTACCAAGTTTTACGACATTTATCCATACATCAATGCTGCCTCAAGAGACATCATGAAATATGACTTTTTAACCTTAACCGACTTCATTCGTCAAAATTATGGTAAGGTTATGAATAAAGTGATTAATGATAGAATGTTAAAAGACCCCGATTTTGTGAACATGGGGTCAAATCCTGATACACTACTTTTTTACATACAATCTTATATTCAAAACAGAGACAGAGTCCCAAGAGGTACTAAACCTGTTGGTATGATGACATTCCATGAGTTGGAACAATTAGTAGATGGGGTATTATCACAAGGTGAAGAGGGCGCGGAAAAATATAAAGAAGATTTAAGTGATATCGATACTGTATATGAAAAAGACAATATAATTGTTTTCGCACCTAAATCTAAAGACCAATGTGTTAGATTGAAAAATGGTAGAACGTGGTGTACCTCAAGAGAAGGTGGAGGAAACCTTTATTACAACTACAGACTAGGTAATGAAAGAACCTTGTATTATGTTATAGACCAAGACAAACCATTCAGTGATTTAAACTACGCTAGTGTTATATTAGTTGACCCATATGGAGGTAAAGCATTAGCTGACGGTTCAAACTCAGGAAGATATTCAGGACATAACAATATACCATGGTCTGAAATTGAAGGTAAAATACCAAAATTAAAAGGTCTTGAAAATTTATTTAAACCTGTACCTCTAACTCAAGAAGAGAAAGATTTGATTAATAAGGTTAAAAACGCAAGAGTTGGTGAAAATCCATATCAATCTCTTGGTGATGAAAAAACCGTAGAAATGTGGTTAGAATATAACAGTCCAAAATTGTCGGACGAACAATATGCTTATCTTTCACCAGAACTACAGAAGAAATACATTTCACTTGGATTTGATTTAACAGGAGTACAGTTACAGAACTCGTCAGAAGGTGTGCTTTCTTATTATGTAAATAAGAAAAAAGAAAAACTGGCAAACACATCGTTTGATAGATTGTCGACTGAAGATTTAGATTTGTTACAGTTACCTATGATGAAAAAACTTAAAGAAGGTCTTAAAACTAAGTTTGCGGAATCTTTGGTTACACATAGAGGTGCTGATGGAGATGCGGTAGAAATCAAATATCCCGATGATGCAGTTTCAAAATATATTAAACTATATGGTTTGAATGAATTCATAGATAGTTTACCAAATAACATTGAGAGTTTTGACTTTACAAATACTAAGTCAACACCAATGAACTTACAATTACCTGACACATTCAAAAAATTCACTCAACTTGATACATTCCATGCGTCAAATAGTTTCAGTGAAATACCTGAGGTGTTAAAAGGTATGGATACTTTACAATTTATATCTTTACCTAAAAGCAATATCAAAGAAATACCTGAGTGGATTGCGGATTTACCATATTTAATTGCATTATCTTTGTATAATGCTGACCCAAATATTGTAATACCACCTAAGGTACAACAAAAAATAGATAATGGGGATTTAAATCTATTGATGTAATATGAACGTTGATGTTGAAATATACTATAGAAACATTATACACTTTTTTGAAACCAATCCTGAACAATTAACAATATTGATTGGTTCTTTAAGTAAAGATAAGTTTTTTAACAAACTACGTAATGCTATTGAAAAAAATTATACTGAAATAAAGGAACCTGAGTTAACAAGAAAACAGATGGTTGATTTAGTTTGGGAATTACACGTAGAAGAAGTAAAAAAAATAAAAAGGAAACCTTTTGTTGAAACAAAACACGGAATGTATTGTCTAAACTAAAAAAAAGTATTATCTTTGAAAAAACAAATATTAATAAATTAAGAAATGGCAAAGAAACCAACAAAATCAACTTCTAATTTCAGGTCACTCAAACCTAAGGTACAAAAGAAAAAAAGACCTGGTATCCACTCGAAAACTAAAACTTCTAAATTAAAGAAGTCAAGAAACTATCGAAAAGCATATAGAGGTCAAGGTAGATGAGCCAAGAAAAAGATAAATTTGAAACTCTTTATAACAGACTCTGTGAACACACAGGGTCTGTTTTGTCTATATACCACATAGAATTACCATTAAGAATTTCAATAAAAGATTTGGAAGACAGTCCAAACTATTCTCCTGTTTATTTGGAACATGTATTAACCAATATATCAAAACAAAATAGAGTTTCTATTTACAAAAACGTTTCTGACATTTATTTATACTTAGAAGAAACAAATTTTGTCACAATTAAACTATTGTTTGATGTTGGGAAAATAAACCGAAAAGATTTGGACCTTCTTATTATAAACCTGAAAAAACAATCAAAGAACAACGTATGATACAATTAACCGCAGAACAAATTAAAGAAAAATTAGAGTCTAAAGAGACATTCATTTTGGATTTTTACGCCGATTGGTGTGGACCTTGTAAGATGTTGATGAGAAATATTGAAATGGCTGAAAACTTAATGAAAGAAGGTAATATAAGAACAGCGCCAATATATAAATACGATGTGGAATCAAACAGAGACTTTACATCCCAAATGGGTATCAGAGGTGTTCCAACATTAAAGTTATTTAAAGAAGGTCAAGAAATAAAAAGTACAACTGGACTAATTCAACCGGCTCAGTTATTACAATTAAATGAAGAATTAGTATGAAACACTTAATTTTATTTACAATGAAATCATGTCCACATTGTAGTGACTTTAAAAACATGTTAACCGAAAATGGTATAGATTTCCATGACCACGATATAGATGAGCATAGGGAAGAGTATGATATGTTTACTAAATTGACGGAAAGTGAATTTGTACCGGCTTTTATGATTATTGATGAAAATAATGACCAAATGAACGCTGGTTGTTTTGCCCCTGATAGGGACTACCAATCGTTAGAAGAGGCGGTTGAAATTATAAAAAAAGAAATTATTTAAAAGATAATATATTCTTTTAACATAGATTCCGACAACCAAGGTTTATCAGAGTATGGTTGCGTTATTTCTTTGATGAAATCGTAATCAATTAATTTATCTTTGAAAGATTCGAAATTAAAATCGTAAATATCTAATACACAAGACTCCAAGTCCTTTTTGTCGTATATACTATTAACTTGTATGTTAAGGTCCTCTTCACCCTTAAAATCAATATGAACCTGTTGTGCTCTTGTAAATTTTAGTAAATCTTTGGCGATAAATTCGCCGTAGTAAATTGGTATTTTAAAATCAATACTATAACCAAAAGGTATATCACTAGTGTAGATAATCTTAGGTTCTGAATGGACAGGATTTATAATAGGTCTTTTATCTTCATTATAGAAATATGTGTGACACAAGTTTATTGATTCGTCTTTTATTTCAGACAGATAAATCAAACTGTTTCTCACTCCTTTTCCCAAAATTTCTAAAACTTTAGGATGACTATCTATAAATTGATTTATTGTATCCTGTGGTTCATAGTTAGAAATGTTTGAGTAACCACGTAAAAATATTAAATTTCCTGTAAATGAAAGTTGTAATTTACACTTACCATTTTTTGATTCAACATCATTTTTTATTTCTTCAACTAAGTAATTTAACCAATATTGTATCGAATCTTCCGAATATACTCTCATCGGAATAATTAATAGTCAAAAAAAATTACAAACTAAATATAATCAGGTATCATTTGATTATAAATTTCTTCAACAACACGATAATCAGGATAGTCATCGGCTCTAAACGAAATCTCTTCCAAATCACCATCTCTAATCATTTCACTTATAAGTGATGACAGACTACCATAATAGTCGATATTCTGTCCCCATCTTACATTGTGACTCCAATTTGAAAGATACTTAAGTATAATATCATAGTAACTTCTTGTTATATCAACCTTGTAACTTAATTCAGTTTTGGTTTTTCCATCATAATATGTTTTAGTTGTATATATCGCTTCAGGTTTTTTATCTGAATTAAAAAAGTTTTCAATCCCATCAAAAACATAGTCATGATACATGTCAACCGCAGCCTGATTGTATGCGTCACGATATCTCCACGCCAATTCGTTACCAACGTCAGAATTTTTCCACAACAATTCCATAGTTGTGTCTTCATCATTTAAAATTCTATTTAATATTAAATCAGTGTTCAAAGTTACGGTTTCACTATCTTGTTCTTCGGCGATTTCCTCTAAAAGTTCAGTTGTTGGTTCAATCTTTTCACCTGAATACTCTTCATTCATTTTTTCCGCAACCAACTTTAAATTTTTAAGTGTAAGTGTTTTAATACAGTCAGAGTAAAAATTATATTTATCAACTACATTATCGTAAGGTTCCCACCAATCATCTCCTGAACTTAAAATTTCTTTGGCAACATATCGTGGTGATTCATTACGATATTCCTTAAATAAATCTGATAAAAAATCCGCATCGGTATTGAAATATATTTTATCACCTTCAAACGAAACATCACTAATATACTTATTGGTAATATCAATCAGAAAGTTCATTTTATCTTCACCTTCTTTACTAGTTAGCCTTTCGTATAAAACCAAATCAGTATAATCTTCAAACAATTCTTCATCAACATAATCCAACAATCCTTGTTGAATTATATATTGTAACATTTCACCCCTATCCTTATTATAGACTTTTTCTATTAAATCAGGGTTTTGATTATACTTTTTAATGAAATTTTCCTGTTTTGGTGTCATATATTATAAATATAACAAAAAGGGGAACTTTAATAGTTCCCCTTATTTGGTTTTAACCACTACCAAACTATTACTTTTGGTAATACTTCTCAATTGTTTTCTTAATAACGTTCTGAACTGTTTGTGATTTAGAAACATTCTGAGGAGCAGCAGGCTGTGGTGATTGAGGCTGTGGCGCTGCTGGTTGTGTTTGATTTTTGTTTTTACATCCGCATCCCATGGTATTTAATGTTTAATTTGTTTATTTTTATAAATATGTTTATGAATAGAATATAATTGTTATTCGTTAAAAGAAAATCAAATATTTATACAATATGAGTTTTTTGAAGAAAATATTATTAGAGGGTAGAGAAAGTGATTTTAGAATTAAATATCAGAGTAAATTCTCGCCCGAACAGTTAGAAGCCATTATTAAGATGGGTAAACTAATACCAAACGGTACTAAGTTTTTGGATTTTTTAGGAAAGGCTTTAGACACAAATATTAATGATGAAGTGTTAGATTCAACAAAGAAACTGTTGAAAAAGTTTATATCTGTTGGACCAAATTTAACTAAAACAGACATAAATAAATACGAAAGTCTACAAGAGTTGTCCGACGAATTAAAAAAACACGAAAATAGGATTAGAAGACAGGTTGAGGCAATAGAAGGTGCAAATATAGTTTATGAAGACGACCGATTTACGATTGTAAATCCACTTACATATAAAGCTTCATGTTATTATGGTGCGGGAACCAAATGGTGTACAGCATCTGAAAACACACCAAACCATTACATTGACCACAACAAGGAAGGTAAATTGTTTTATATCATAGACAAAACTTTACCAACTTCAAACAAATTTTATAAAGTGGCTTTGGAACAAAAGTATGATGGCACCCAAAAATTCTTTGACGCTCCTGACGAATCTTTTACCAAAGGATGGATATTCGGAACACCTGAGTTTGAAAAATTGATGTTGGCGGTTGATGCTTACATGCAAGACAATTTTTCTGAACAAATTCAAATTTTTGCGGACAAAGAAAGGGCACAAAAAGAAAGAGAAAGACTGAGACAAGAAAGAGAACGTCAAATAAGACGACAGAAATTAGAAATCGCACAAGAAAGAAGGGAAGACAATGAATGGAACAAAGAAGATATTGACAACCCAAGCAGTTTAGCCGCACTTGCTCATGTATTTTTAGAGTTCTGTGAACAAAACGGTGAAGAAATTAAAACACCTGAGGTTGAAATTGCGATTGCTGAACTAAAAAATGAAATACGTGATATTGACCGACAAATCGAACAATTAAATTCTGAATACGATGCGGATGAGAATGTTAGAAGAGATTTGTTAGATAATATTGAAGAATTGGAGGAAAGAAAGGAAGCAATTGAAACTGAGTTAGAAGATTATGACTCTTATATTGATGTTTATAACTGTATTCCCGAAGGCGATTATTACAACATGAAACAATTTGTTCTTATTGGTGGTTCTCATCTTTCTGAAGATGCTGTATTTGCTGTGGGTAC